>Ga0081539_10001346_pt1 | contig 42790 bp, 36 predicted proteins | sample TabmetS4T2R2_FD_71023 | JGI IMG/M metagenome (GOLD analysis project Ga0081539, IMG submission 71023) | Tabebuia heterophylla rhizosphere microbial communities from the University of Puerto Rico - S4T2R2 | ecosystem: Host-associated > Plants > Roots > Rhizosphere ... | reverse complement strand
GCGGATCCGCGAGGACGGCGCGGGGCTGGCCGGGCGCGCCCCGTCGGACCGGCCGGCCTGGCCCGGCTGGGAGGACGCGGCCGTCCCGCCGCGGCAACTGGGCGCCTATCTGGCCCGATTCGACGAGCTCGTCGCGTCGTACCGCATGACCTCCGCGCCGTTCGGCCACTTCGGGGACGGCTGCATGCACGTACGCCTCGACTTCCCGCTGGATCAGCCCGGGGGTACGAAGGTCCTGCGCGAGTTCCTCGTCGCAGCCGCCAAGCTCGTCGGCGAGTTCGGCGGTTCCCTGTCCGGCGAGCACGGTGACGGCCGCGCCCGCTCGGAGCTGCTGCCGCACATGTACTCCCCCGCCGCGATCGCCCTGTTCGCCGGGATCAAGCATGCCTTCGACCCCGGTAACCTGCTCAACCCCGGCGTGCTGGTCGATCCCGACCCGATCGACGCCGACGTCCGGCCCGCCGGCCGCTTCCCGCTGACGGCGCTGGCCATGGCGTACCCGCACGACCGCGGCGACCTCGCCCAGGCCGTGCACCGCTGCACCGGCGTCGGCAAATGCCGCGCCGACAACTCCGCCGCCGGTGGCGTCATGTGCCCCTCCTACCTGGCCACCCGCGAGGAGAAGGACTCCACCCGCGGGCGCGCCCGGGTGCTGCAGGAGGTCGTGCGCGGCGAGCTCGCCTGGTCGGACCCGTCCGTGCACGACGCCCTGGACCTGTGCCTGTCCTGCAAGGGTTGCGCGTCGGACTGCCCGACCGGCATCGACATGGCCACCTACAAGTCCGAGGTGCTGCACCAGACCTATCGGGGACGGCTGCGGCCGCGCTCGCACTACACGCTGGGCCGGCTGCCGCGCTGGGCACGCCTGGCCGGGTGGACGCCGCGTACGGCGAACCTCGCCGTCCGGTTGCCCGTGGTCGGGCGCTTCCTTCTGTGGCTGGCCGGTGTCGACGAGCGACGGTCGGTGCCCGCCTTCGCCCGGCGTCCGTTCCGGCGCACGTTCAAGCCCGGGGTCGGCGGCAAGCCCGTGATCCTCTTCGCCGACTCCTTCTCCGACGCGTTCTCGCCGGAGGTCGCCGGGGCGACCGTACGCGTGCTGCGCGCCGCCGGATACGAGCCGCGGCTGCCGTCCGGGTCGCTCTGTTGCGGCCTGACCTGGATAACGACCGGCCAGCTCGACTCGGCGAAGAAGATCCTCTCGCGTACCGTCGCGGCCCTCGCCCCGCACGCCCGTGCCGGCGTCCCGATCGTCGGCATCGAGCCGTCCTGCACGGCGGTGCTGCGCTCCGACATCCACGAGCTGCTTCCCGGCGAGGCCGACGCGGCGGTCGTGGCCAGGTCCGTGCATACCCTCGCTGAGCTGCTCTCGCAGACCCCGGGGTGGGCCCCGCCCGACCTCTCGGGCGTCGACGTCGTGGCCCAGCCGCACTGCCACCATCACGCCGTCCTCGGCTGGAAGGCCGACGCCGACGTGCTCGAAGCGAGCGGCGCCCGGGTGCGGCGGCTCGCCGGATGCTGCGGCCTGGCCGGCAACTTCGGCGTCGAGATCGGCCACTACGAAGTCTCGGTGGCGGTGGCACAGCAGAACCTGCTGCCCGCACTGGACGCCGCCCCCGACGCGGTCGTCCTCGCCGACGGGTTCTCCTGCCGCACCCAGGTTGCCGACCTACGCAATCGCCCTGCCGTGCATTTGGCGCAGTTGCTCGACCGCTGATGGCGGCCGAGTCCGGTCAATAGCGGTGGATCGACCGAACGCGCACCTTGGTGTGGTCCAGGTCTCAGATCAACTCGGAATTGAATGGGGTCGACTCAAGTGCCGACCTTGACCGCGACGGCGACGACGCGATGCTTCGCCTGGAGCTGCCCGCCGTCGACCCGGAGAAGGACGTGGTCGTGGAGCTCGATCGCGGCCGGCTGGTCGTGCGCGGCGAGCGCCACGAGTGACGCCCCCGAGATCCAGGCGCCGGCCGCCTGATCTCGCAACCCCCCTCAGTGATTTCATCGGCGCGGTCGGGAACCGCACTGCAACGCCAGGCCGCCTGATCGATACTCGGCAGGATGGAACCTCCGGTAGGTGAACCGACCACCGGCCGAACTCACCCGGAGCTGCCGACCGTGAACTCGTCGAAGCCGGCGATCGGAGCCGCCGGCCATGCTTGATCCGGCAGCGGCACGCTCGCACGCCGAAGCCGGCGTCACCGGACTGCTCGGCGAGATCGGCGGTGTAGGCACCGATCCACACCGCGGCGGTTACACCCGGCCGGTGTACTCCCCCGCCGAGACCGACCTTCGCGACTGGTTCGTCGAGAGCGCCACCAGACGCTCCCTCGACGTCGACACCGACCGCAACGGCATCATCTGGGCGTGGTGGAATCCGGCCCGCGCACCCCTGACGGACGCGGTGGTGACCGGTAGCCACCTGGACTCCGTACCCGGCGGCGGGGCGTTCGACGGGCCGCTGGGGGTGGCGTCCGCGCTGGTCGCCGTCGATCGGCTGAACCGGTCCGGTCTGCGCCCGGCCCGCCCCCTGGCGATTGCCGTCTTCCCCGAGGAGGAGGGCTCACGTTTCGGGGTCGCGTGCCTCGGATCGCGTCTGCTCACCGGCGACATATCACCGGAGACGGCGGCCCGCCTCACCGACAGCGACCGCGTGACCTTTGCCGAGGCCGCCGTCAAGCATGGTCTCGACCCGCGCCGCCTCGGGCGTGACGACGAGGCACTGGGTCGCATCGGCGTGTTCGTCGAGCTGCACGTCGAACAGGGCCGCGGCCTCGCCGACCTCGGGCAGCCGGTGGCCATCGGCACGTCGATCCTGGGCCACGGGCGATGGCGGCTGACCATCACCGGCGAAGGAAACCATGCCGGCACGACGCTTATGAGCGATCGACGCGATCCGATGGTGGCCGCCGGCGCGCTAATCACCGCCGTGCGGGAGATCGCCCGTGCCCGACCCGGGGCAAGGGCCACCGTCGGCCGGCTGGTGCCCACCCCCGGCGGCACGAACGTGATCGCCTCGAGGGTCGACCTGTGGCTCGACGTGCGACATCGCGACGACGCCGTGACCGGCGATGTCGTTCGCTCCGTCGGTGACCGCGCCCGGACCATCGCCGCGGCGGAAGGCTGCACGGCCGAGCTCGTCGAGGAATCGCTCAGTCGCACCGCGCACTTCGATGCCGGTCTCAACGCGCGCCTCGGTGCGGCACTACCGCGCGCCCCCCTGCTTGCCACGGGCGCCGGTCACGATGCGGGCGTCCTCAGCGGCCACCGGCCGGCCGGCATGCTCTTCGTACGCAATCCCACCGGTGTTTCCCATTCGCCCAGCGAGCACGTGGAACCCGTCGACGCCGAGGCCGGTGTGGAGGCTCTCACCACCGTGCTGCGAGACCTGCTGACCGCGTGAGGACATGGCACTCGCGGGCTCCTCACCCGGTAGCCCAGGCTCTGCCTCGTGCGAGGATGGCCGTTGCTCGCACACCATGAAGGAGCCCCCTTGCTCTCGTCTCTCACCGGCCCACTGCAAGGCCAGGCCGATAACCGTCTCGCCTCGGCTGTCGAACGGCTCGAGGCGTCGCTCGCCGCCGACGCGGACCTGTCGTTCCAGGCCGCCGCTTACCACGACGGAAGGCTCGTGCTCGACGTGTGGGGTGGACCGCACCTGGGCGAGGACTCGATCATGGTGCCGTACTCGGTGACCAAGAACACGATCGGCCTCACCATCGGGCTTCTGGTTCAGCGTGGCGAGCTCGACCTGGACTCCCGTGTGGCCGAGCACTGGCCGGAGTTCGCGGCCAAGGGCAAGGCAGACGTCACCGTGCGAATGTTGTTGTCGCACCAGGCGGGGCTGCCGCAGGCCACCCCGGCGCTCACGTGGGCCGAGGTCCTCGACCACCACGCGGCAGCCGCGAAGCTCGCCGCGTCCCGGCCGTTCTGGCAACCGGGAAGCGCCTTCGGCTACCACGCCGTCACGATCGGGAACCTGGCGTCGGAGCTCGTGTTCAGGGTGACCGGACGCACGCTGCACGAGGTGTTCGAGCAGGACATCCGCGCGCCGCGTGGGCTGGACGTGTACCTCGGGCTGCCGCCCGAGCTCGACCACCGCCGCGTGCCCGTGCTGCCGATGATCCAGCCGTCGCCAGACTCGCTGGAGCGCCCGTGGTCAGTGCTGCTCAACGCAGCGATGCAGATGGCCGGACCGGGGATCGATCTCGCCAACGACGAAGTCAGCTGGCGCTTCGGCCATCCGGCCGGGTCCGGCACCGTCACGGCTCGCGGCGTCGCGCGCATGTTCGCGAGCGCGGTCACCGGCGTCGACGGCGTGGACCCGTTCCTCGGCGCCGACACCGTCGAGATCATCGGCCTGCAGCAGGTGCGCGGCTATGACGAAGTGCTCGGCCAGCGCGACCGGGCGCACTCGATCGTGTTCCAGAAGCCGTCCCCGCAGCTCGCTTTCGGTGGCCCGCGCGCATTCGGACACGACGGTGCGGCCGGCGCGCTCGCGTGCGTCGATCCCGACACGGGCATCGCCTTCGGATACACCATCGCGCGCGGCCCGTGGCCGGGCGGCGCCGATCCGCGCGCCGTCACGCTGGCCGCCGCACTCGGCGAACTTCTCTCGTGATGCCTCAGGTCCACCAACCCGGCCGGCCGTGAATCCAGCCGTGCATCCCGCGGTCGCCCGGCCCGTCACTGATCGGCCCGACATTGGCATCTTCGCGCGCGTGTTCCCGGTCCAGCACGCCCGCAGTCTCGCCCGGACCGTCCGCGGCCTCGGCTTCAGCTGCGTCCAGCTCAACCTGGTGGCGGTCGGGCAACCGACCATCCCCACCGTGGACGAGCTGGCGTCCATCGACCTGGCGGCGGTCGCCCGCGACTTCGCCGAGGCAGAGGTCTCCATCTGGGGTTTGTCGGCCACGTACAACATGGCGCATCCCGACCCCGCGAAACGGGCCGCCCTGAGCCACCGCGCGGCTGCCCTGATCGCACGCGCTCCCGAGCTCGGCGGGGCTGCCGTCTCCCTGTGCACAGGCACTCGCGACCCGGACGACCAGTGGCGGGCCCACCCCGACAACACCACCGAAGCGGCCTGGAACGACATGCTGGAGTCCCTCGATATTCTGCTGGACGCCGCATCTCACGGAGGCGTCACGCTCGCCGTCGAACCAGAACCGGCAAACATCATCCGCGACACCGACGCCGCGTGTCGGCTGATCGGCGACCTGGGCGACAGGGCCGCCCATGTCGGGTTCATCCTCGACCCGGCCAACCTCGTAGCCGGAACAGACCCGGCCGGCTACCCGCAGATCCTCGATGACGCCTTCACGCGGCTCGGGTCGAAGACAATCTGCGTGCACGCCAAGGACGTCATTCCCTGGCACGAACGGCTCGCCGGCGCACCGGGGCTGGAGTTCGACCACATCGCTCGCCTGCACGCCGGACTGCCGACGCCCGTGCCCGTCATCATCCAGGACATTGCCGCCGACGAGGCCGCCGCGGCACGCGACCTGCTGCTCGCGGCGGTCCACCGCGTCGCCGGTGTCGCCCGGAACCTCGGAGCCTAGTTGATCAGTTTGTCCGCGAGTATCGCGTGCATCGCGTGGGACCACAGCAACGGCGTGGCGGTTGCGCCCCATTTTCGTCGCCAATGGGCCAGCATGTAGGGCGATTGCACGTGGTCTTGCACTTGTTCGGGCAGGTGACCGTCGGGGTTCGCGGCCTGCTCTATCCAGGCCAGCATCTGCCGAGCACCGTGGACGTCACCGTGCTCAAGACAAACCCAGCCGTAGGTGGCGGCGAGCAGGATCCATTCGCTGCCGCCGTAGAACGTGTCGCCGAGGTAACGCCTGACCCCGCCGCCGGGCACGAGCAGTTCATCGCGAATCCGCGTCACGGTATTGCGGTACACGGGATCGCCCGGGCCGACCACGGCGAACGGGACCGCCAGCCAGAGAAGTGAACCGTCCACCCGGGTGTCACCGGGGAATCGCACGAAGGCGCCGGCCAGCGTGTGGTCCGGGCCGGTGATCCGGGCGACCAGGTCCTCGGCCCGGCGCTGCGGAACCATGTCGCCCAGCACGGCGCCGGCGTCACGCAGGCCTGCCGCTACGGCTGCCAGGCTGGCGGTGTGCACGTTGCCGGGGTGTTCCTCCCAGCAGTCGTAGCAAGGTGCATCCCCGGCTTCGAGCAGATATCGGACGACCAACCGGGCAGCCTCGCTCAGCGTGCCGTCGAGCTGCCCGCCGCGCATGACGTGGTCGGCCAGGGCCCAGAGCCAGAAGCCGTAGCAATCGGTCTGGAAGTTCGGCCACTCCTCCGCACTGCCGGCCGAGTTCTCCTCCCGTCCGTCGAGGGTGAACCGGGCGGGCATCATGACCCGGTGGGTGACGGTGCCGGCCCGGACCGCGTGCAGGGCTTCGTCGAAGCGGTGCTCGTGTGCGAGCAAGGTTCGCGCCACCCAGTGGTGCCACGCTGAAGCGGGCACGGCGTGCCCGGCGCGGTCCAAGGCGTACGCGCACCACGATCCGTCCCGGAGCCACCCGTACCGGTAGATGTCATGTGCCGTGCTGGCCGGGATGGCGCCCTCGGCCGTCTGCGCGGTCATCAGTAGGTCCACCGAGTTCGCCGAAGTCAGGGCCACACTCGCAGTCTCGTCCGTGCACCCTGCGGGAACCAGTAGGTCGCGGCCGGGAAGCGATAGGACGCGGCGCCGGATCGACGGATCGGTCCTGCGCGATTGTGACCGCTCGGTGGTGAACCGTTCTGGCCGATGATGACGACAACGAGGGTAAGCGCGGCTGCCCTGGCAGTCCGATGCTGACCAGATCGCCTACGGAGGCGTAGCCGTGTTCGACGACCGCGACGAGCGTACCGACGCCGAGTTGCTGGCAGCGACCGGCGACGGGGACCGCACGGCGCTCGAGGCGCTGTACGTCCGGCACGCTCCGTGGTTGCTGGTCCGGCTCTCGCGCCGGTGTGCCGATCGCGCGTTGGTGGACGAGGTCATGCAGGACACCTTTGTCGGGGTGTGGCGGGGCGGAACACATGCGGCGCACCGGCGGCCGCCGCGGCCGGCGCTGGCTGGCGCTGGCACCGCTCCTCTTCGCAGCCGTCCTGTTCAGCCAGCCCGGCGACCTCACCGGGCTCCTGGAGGACGGCGTCGGCGGCGGCGCCATCGCCGTCCCGCTGTTCGGCATGGCCGGCGGGTACGCGCTGTCCGGGCGCGGACGGCGCTGGACACGCATCGCGTGCGGCATGGTTGCTCTTGCACCGATTCCCATCTGGGCCACGACCGCCACCTCGGTCGGCGGTCCGAGTCTGGCGCTCGACACCCCCCGCGGCGCGTGGGTCGCCGTCCTCTTCTACTCGTTCCTCGCCGTGCTGGCAATCGCCGGCGTCATCCCGCATCTCCCGGTCGTCTCCACCACCGACCGCCATGTGGAGTCGCTCCAAGGTTGACGGTTCGACGAACCCCTCGTCCTCCCGGCCAGGCCGCCGGCCAGCGCCGCAAGGTCCCCGCAAGGTCCGCGAACAGGCCCTGCGGTGACTGTTGGACATCTCGCACCGACCTTCCAAGGAGGCAACATGACCGGCGCGCACAGTCACGACGGCGGACACCACCCCGCCGGCGGGCAGGCATCCGGTGCATGCGACACCACAGGCCGCCACGGCATGCTGCTGTTCGGCGGGGATTCGCTGTACCTGTCGCACCTGCCGATGTACGCCTGCCCGCACAACTTCCAGGTACTGCTCGAAGTCGGCCTCGACGAGAAGGCGCGCGACACCCTCCGCGCCGACCGGGCGCGGCACGGAGACGGCATGTACACCTTCGACCCGGCGTTCTTCCCGATCGACGAGCTGGAACCGCACGACGGCGTCCCGGCTCGCACGTCCTTCGACGGCACGCTGGTACGCGGACACTTCGAACGCGGCGGCGTCCCCATCGGCGCCGAAGTTCGGGTCGACATCCGGCGCGTGGTGTTCTACAGCCAGCTCGACATCGAAGCCAAACCCGAACCGGGTCGTCCGTTGAGATACCTGGCCTTCGGCAAGAGCGACCGGATGTACCTCGTCCACGAGTTGGGCGGGCGGCCCAGCTTCGACCAGGTGCTCACCGTGCGGTTCATACCGGGAACGGTGCAGACCCTGGTCGGGCATCCCTTGGACGACGACGTCGCGGACATCGGCTTCGACGATGTGCAGCCCGTGACGTTCGGCCGGGACGACGTGGTGGGGCTCCGGTTGGTCGCCGGCGAGGTCACGACCGCATCGTTCGCCTCGACCCACTCCCCCAGCTTCTCCCGCGGCTTCACCGTGGGTGTCGAGGTGGAGCGCCAGCTCTACCTCGAGATCGAAGAACTCGCCTGAGGAATACACACCATGACCCGGACACCTGACCACATGCCGGGTCTGGAGAACAGAAAGTCCGCCATCAGAAACCCACGCAATTTTGCGAATTTTGAATACGACCGTTCGATGACAGGGAGAAGCAGATGAAGAATTCAGACGATTTCGTCGGGCTGTTGCTGCAGCAGAAGGGCGACCGGTACCGGTTCGGGGTGGAGAACAAGATTTCCGACCCGGATCCGCCGAGCTTCGACTGCTCCGAGCTGGTCGAGTGGGGCTGCGGCCGGCTCAAGATCGATCCGAGGATGCCGGACGGCTCCTGGTTGCAGATCCAGCATTGCAGGAGGCACGACACCCTGCTCAAGGTGAGCCAGGCGATCGACACCCAGGGCGCATTGCTGTTCCGCTTCGGCGGGAACCCGTTCGGCAACTCACGACCGGCTTCCGCTCATGTGGCTGTCAGCCTCGGCAACGGCAGCACGATCGAGGCGCGCGGCAAGAAGTTCGGAGTCAACTGCTTCAAGGCCACCGGACGGAACTGGACCCACGCCGCCCGGATCCCGGGACTGGACTACCGCAAAGCCGCGAAGAAGATCGCTGGTACGCCGGACGCCTGGCACCGGTACATCACCCAGCCGCCCGAGATGGCAGGCGACGACGTGCGTGCCTGGCAACTCAAGATGAGGGAGCGCGGCTGGCGCATCCGCACCGACGGGGTGTACGACAAGGATTCCGAACACATCTGCGTGCAATTCCAGCGGGAAAAGAGTCTCGAGGTCGACGGCGTGATCGGTCCGCAGACGTGGCATGCGACCTGGCACGCTCCCGTGACCCCATGATCAACTCAGGGTCGAGTGGCATTGCCTCCGGATGAAACCCACACAATATCGACAACCGGGAGTGGCGGGCGTTTCTCGAACCCACGCCGAATACGGACAATTAGATTTGTGGAATCGTTTCAAGATCCTCACAAATATCGCCCGTCACTCCTTTGAATCGCTGTCGGCAAGCCGACGCCACTGCCGATAGCGGGATGGTTCATGAACCACTAACCTGGTGATGCGAGCGTGACGCGTAAATTGGTCCTTCCGACATCTCGTGCCATGGGCGGGAGGGGGTGGGCTGCGCTACCCGATTCCTTCGGCGAAAGCTCTCGGCAGTCGGCATCGGAGAGATGGTCTCCGCCCTGCGTGCCTGGCCGGCACGAGGCAGTGGACCGCGCCGCACCGCGCGCCTGGAGATCGAGCGTGACGTCCTCTGTCCGAGGCGTCCGTGACCCAGCAGACCCGGCTGATCGACTGCTCGTCAGCCGGCATCCCGCCTAGGAGGACCCACAGTGGTCGGTCAGCGGAAGGCCCTCATCGTCGCCAACGATGAGTACGAGCATGAAGGCCTCCGACGCCTGCGGTCTCCGGCGGCCGATGCCGAGGCGCTCGCCCGGGTGCTTGGTGATCTCCAGATCGGCGCCTTCGGCGTCCAGACGGTGCTGAACCAGCCCTCACACGTGATCCAGAACCAGATCGAGGATCTGCTGGCCGAGAGCCGTCCCGAGGACGTGATACTCCTCCATTTCTCGTGCCACGGCTTGAAGAGCGAATCCGGCGAGCTGTTCTTCGCCGCCCGGAACACCCGGCCCGACCGGCTGGGTTCCACCGCGATCCCGGCCGACTTCGTGCAGCGCTGCCTGCGGACCAGCCGGTCCCGGAGCATAGTGTTGTTGCTCGACTGCTGCTACGGCGGCGCCTTCGGCAAAGGGGTCACGGTTCGCTCCAGCGGGGACGCCAACGTTTTGGACAGCTTTCCGAGCCACCAGACCGGCGGTGGCCGGGGCCGAGCGGTGATCACCGCGTCCAGTTCGATCGAGTACGCGTTTGAGGGCGATCAACTCGCCGACGCCCAGACCAGGCGGCCCTCGGTGTTCACCACGGCCTTGGTGGAGGGTCTGGCGACCGGTGAGGCGGATCGGGACGAGGACGGCTGGGTTTCGCTCAACGAGCTTTACGACTATGTGTTCGATAAGGTCCGAGCCCAGACGCCGCACCAGACACCCAGCCGCGACGTGGAGATGCAGGGCGAGCTGTATCTCGCCCGCAGCCGGCGCCGGCGGATCCGTCCGCTGCCCATCCCGGAGGATCTACGTTCGGCCACGAAGGATCCGAACATCTTCACCCGCCTCGGTGCGGTGACCGAGCTGCGATCACGGCTGGTCAGTGAAAATCTGCCCGCGGCGGCCGGCGCGTACGAGGCTCTGGTGGAGATAGCGCGAAGCGATATCCACTACGTCGCCGCGCCGGCCGAAGCCGCGCTGGACGAGGTACGGCTGCATCCGGTCGAGACCGAGCTCCACTTCGATCAGCTCGTGCAGGGCTCCGCGGAGCCACATCGGGTGATCCACCTGCTGGGCCCTCCGATCGCCCACAGTTGTGGTCCGCATGGCTCCGACGGCTGGATACGCATCTCGGAGACGGCCGACGGCTTCGACGTTTCCGTTGACACCGCTGAGCTCGGATCGAAGACCGGCAGCATCGAACTCAAAGGGACGACGGGTGCCGTCACCATCGAGGTCAGCGCATCGGTCGTCCCGCGGCCGGTGGAGCCACCGGAGCAGCCAACCGTGACGGCGGTGGAGATCAACCCGCCCAGGCCCGCGCCCGAACCCGTGAAGCCTCAGCTTCCGCCGCCGAGCACGCCGGCCGGTCCTGCGGACGGCGCGACCCCCGCACCGACTTCAACGCCTGCCCAGCCGTCCGCAGACCGGTCACCCGAGCCGCTCCCGGTTCACCGGTCCGAGCCGGGGCCGGCACCAAGCATCCGGCGGAGCCCGGCTCCACCCGAGCGGGATGAGGGCCGGCCGCCCGCGGTCTCCGCGGCAAGTCCGCGCACCATGCCCGCCCGAGCGCTCGCCGCCACGTCGCCAGACCTCGACCAGGCGGCAGGCAGGGCCGGCAGGGGTGCGGCCCTCGGCTCGGTTCTGTGGGCGCTGCTACCGGCCTTGTCGGTGAGCCTGCTCACGCCCGTTCCGTTCGTGCACGCCGCTGTCCGCCTCAAGGGGCGGCAATGGGTTACGGCAGCTCTCTATGTCCTGGCCTGGGCGTTGATGGTGGCTCTTTTGGGAGCACAGGTAGAGGCCACTCCCGCTGTCATGACGCTGCTCATGGTGGTGGGGACAGTTCACGCTTTTCAGCTCCGCCGCCGGATGTTCCCGCGCGTCTCCGGCGGTGAAGCTGCGACGACGCCGGCAGTCGAGGGCCGACCGGTCGCCCTGCCACGCACCGCTGACGCCGAGCCTCGGGTCCCGCACTTCAAAGTGGTCGCGCTCGGCGTCGCCGGCTCGGGCAAGACGGTGTTCCTGTCCAGCATGTTCCATCTACTGAACGTGCCGATGCCGACCCGCTCGTACTTCCTGGAGACCAGCGCATCTCACCGGGTGTATCTCAGCAAGATCTTCGACGAAGTGAGCGACACCGCCGAGCCCTGGCCCCGCGGGACCCGGACGGGCGAGACACGCGAGGTGGACTTCGACTGCGTCGCGTTCGACGAGGGCGTCAAGCACCAGATCTTCCGGATCGGCTATCTGGACTACGCCGGTGAGCTCCTCGAGTCCGAGCAGGACGCCGGTTCGACCGCGTTGAGCGAGCTGGAGGCACGGATCCACGGCGCACACGGTCTGTTAGGGATCCTCGACGGCTATCGCGTCCTGCAGTATCTGCGCAACGAGAGGGCCGGGCAACGCTACTTCCGCAGTGCCCTCCAGCCGATGATCGGGATCATGGCCGGCGCGACCTGCCCGATCCACTTCGTGCTGACGAAATGGGACCTGGTCCGCGGATTCGGCGAACCCGAGGACGCCGACGACGAGCTGCGGCTCGGTTTGGTACGCGAGGCCCTGTTGGGTACGCCACAGCTCAACGCGCTGATCGAAACCCACAGCTGGGGCCGCCGGGTGGTCCGGCTGATCCCGGTCAGCGCTGTCGGACCCGACTTCGCGCGCATCGACCGCGAGGGTCACGTCCTGAAGCGCCCGGACGGTGAGCTGCACCCGACAAACGTCGAGATCCCGCTCACCGCGATACTGCCGGATCTGTTCAGCCAGGTGGAGTCGTCGCTCGACGCGTCGACCCGGCGGAAGATCGTTGAACAGGTCCACGCCAGGCAGAAGGCTCCGGCGGCCGCCTCCCGGTCGGCGCTGGAGAAGTTCCTGGCCAAGCCGCCGGGGATCGCACTGGGGCGCCGGCTCCAGCAGGCGGTCGGCGCGTCCTCCGGGCCCGAGATGGTCGGCATGTTCCTCGACTGGATCAGCGGCTCGGAGACCGCCGAGCTGCGAACACGCGGAGCGGCCATGGCGCAGGCGCGGCAGAAGGACGTCACGTTCGAAGTGGTTCGCTCCCGGGTGATGACCGAGTTCAGCACGGCCGTCCGCGGGTTCGAGACTCGCATGCCCGCGTCGCGGCTCAGCGGAGGGTGACACCGTGTCCGACGGATCAGTGGCGCTGTACGGCTGGTCCTTCCTCGTCGCTCGTGGCCGCCAGACCGGTTACCGGGCGCTGCTCGTCCCCGATTTCCTTGCCGAGAGCAACGAGTACGGCGTGCTGAGTGAGGCCGCGACGGGCGACCTCGACACGCCGGAGGCGTCCAGGGTCTCGACCGTCACGGGCCTCACGGCCGGCACCATCACCCTCGCCTATCGGACCGAGCGGATGACTCACGCGCTCCTCGGCGGGTCGATCCCATCCACCGGGCATGGCACGGACGACCTCATGACCGATCAGCACGGCCGCCCGCTCGATCTCCTCTTCGGGTTCGTGTGCCGTGCACCGGGATTGCTCGAGGTCGATGCGGCCGACTTCGCGCCGGCTCACGAGGACGGGCTTCGCGTCTACCGCGAATTCCTGGCTGATGAGAGGGGATTCACGCCGACGAGTTCACACCCGTACCTTCTACGGTCGATCGCATCGAATCGCGCCGAGCCCGCCAGCGAATCCCTGCAGCCCTCGCCGCCGGAGGAACCATTCCGCCGCGCTGCCGTCGCCAGTCCCCCTCGCAGTCCGACTCGCCGGCTCATTCCCCTCGTCGCCGTCGGCCTGTTGGCAACTTCCGGAGTCGCCTGGTACGCCCTCTTGGGCGGTGCGGACGAGGGCCGGGTCACGGACGTTCACGTGGAGAGCCCGTCAACGAACTCCATCGCCTGTGGCAGCTCGGTCACATTCCGCGGCAAGATCAAGACCAGCGGTCCGGCCCACGTCGTCTACCACTGGGAATCCGACGCCGGAACCACCGCTCAGGACCGGGTCGACTTCCGCAAGGCGGAGGAGCGGTCGATCGATAACCCGGTAACCCTGCGGGGCATGCCGGGCCAGCAGATAAAAGGAACGCTGACCCTGGTCATCGAGCAGCCCAATGCCCTGAAGGACACCAACAGCTACGAGCTGACATGCAGGTGAGCGAGCTCCCCTGACGGCGGCCCAACCCTGCGCAACGAAGGCGGCTCAGCGCTTGCGGTCGGCCGTGGACAGGCCAGGTCCGGGCCGGCTGCCCACCTCATCCGGCGTGAGCTCGGCCCGGCACGTTGCGCACCGGTAAGCGGACTCGACGGGGCCCCCGCAGCCCTGGTGGACCAGACGCCGGGGTGGGCCGGCGGGCTCGGGATAATAGCGGTCACCCCACCACATCAGCTGGGCGATCACCGGCAACAGGTCCTTGCCCTTGGCGGTGAGGTGGTACTCGAAGCGTTCTGGCCGCTGCTGATAGGCGCGGCGTTCGAGAACGCCGTCGGCGACGAGGTTGCGCAATCGGTGGGTGAGCACGGTACGGGTGACCCCGATGCTGTCGATCAGCTCGTCGAAGCGGTGCCGGCCCAACTGGACGTCCCGAAGGATCAGCACGGTCCACCGCTCGCCGACCACCTCCAGCGCGCGGGCGATCGAGCAGGTCTGATCTGCGTAGTCCTGTCCCAACATGACGTCACCACCGTACACGACAAGGGTCGCGTGAAGCGACTTTGTGCTCTAATGTAAGTCGCGTGATACAACTCACTGAGGTTGCCGGCGCCGGGCTTCGCCACTCCGTTCCGCGGCGCACCCCATCAATCACAGAACGCCGGATTCCCCCGCTGCTACCGGAAGGACCACCCCTGCCGTGACTCTGTCCAGCCGTACCTCTGCCGCACCGACCCGAACCTCCCCACCGACCCGACGGCAGCTGCGGTTCCTCGACCGGTACGGCCCCGCGGCGCTGGTGACCGGCGCCTCCTCCGGCATCGGCCGGGAGATCGCCCACCGGCTCGCCGAAGGCGGCTTCGACCTGGTCTTGGTCGCCCGGCGCGAAGCCGAGCTACGCGCCCTGGCCGACGAACTGACCGCCCGGCACGGCATCGACGCACGGGCGCTGCCGCTGGATCTGGCCCGGCCGGACGACCTCGAGCGGCTCGCCGCGGCCACCTCCGACACCGACATCGGCCTCTGCATCGCCGCCGCGGGCTTCGGCACCTCCGGCCCACTCATCGAGTCACCGCTGACCCGCGAGCGGGAGATGGTCGACCTGAACTGCGCGGCGGTGCTGACGCTCAGCTGGATCTACGGCCGACGGCTGGCCGACCGGGGACGGGGCGGCCTGATCCTGCTCAGCTCCATCGTGGCCTTCCAGGGCACTCCGCACGCGGCTCACTACGCCGCGACGAAGGCCTACGTGCAAACCCTCGCCGAAGGGCTGCACGTCGAGCTCAAGGCCCGCGGCGTGGACGTGCTCGCCGCCGCACCGGGACCGGTCAACAGCGGCTTCGCCGATGCCGCCGGCATGCGCATGGGCCGGGCCTTGTCCCCGCGCGACGTCGCCCAACGGTCCCTCGACGCGCTCGGACGACGGCCAACGGCCTTTCCCGGCCTGTCCTCCCGATTTCTCAAGGACAGTCTGGCGCCGCTCCCGCGGCGGGCCCGCGTCCGGATCATGGGTACGGTCATGCGCGGAATGACTGTGCACCGCCGGTGATCCGGGGCTCCCCGCCATTCCCGGCGGGTGTGCTTCCCGTGCGCGTCAGCATGGGGATTCGCGTCCGACCGGCCTGCACTCCGCGTCGCGATGGGCTGCGCCGAGCCCGGGCCAGGCAAGGAAGGCGAGGACCTCGGCGGAGAACCTGTCCGGGGCGAGGCTGTGCACGCGGTGGCCGACGGGGATCGTCGTGAGCCGGGCGAGCGAGATCGCGGCTGCCACCTCGGCCAGTCGCCGCGGCGGGATACAACTGGTCGGGCCGCCGGAGAGGACCAGCGTCGGCTGCCGTACATCGCCGAGCCGTCCCCACCAATCCGTGTCCGGGCGGGACAATTGGCGGAAGATGGAACCGAGGGCGCGTACGTCGTAGTCGCGGCGCGCTGTGATGATTTCGGCAGCTGCCGCCAATACCTGTATGGGGCTGATCCCCTTCAGCAGCTCGGCACGCTGCGGTGGCGCCGCCAGGTCTTCCAGGACCAGCCGGGCGATCCGGTCCGGCGCATGCAGTGCGGCCGCCAGCGCGGCGTATGCGCCGACCGAGTGGCCGATCAGGACGGCGTCCCGCAACGTCAGACTCTCCAGCAGTTCGAGGACGTCATCTCGGATACTGCGCAGCGAGTAGTCACCGGCTCGGGCGCTGGTGGCGTGACCACGCAGGTCGACGGCGATCGCTCGATAGCCCGAAGCGGTGAGTCGGGAGCTGAACCTGTCCCAGGTGCGGGCGCTGCTACCGCTGCCGTGCAGCAGGACCACCGGTGCGGCGGCCGGATCGCCGGATTCCCGGTAGCCGAGGCGGACACCGTTGACTTCGACGGTGGCGACCGCCGAACAGTCAATTGTCATCCGCGTTGTTTACCAGATGTTCCGCTACCTGCGTAGCAGAATCTGCTTGGTGGTTGCAGGGCAACCCGCTACCGGTCCCCGGCCGGTCGCAGGACCGCGGCGCCCAGCCAGTGGCTCGCGAGTAGCGCCAGCTCGACGTCCAGGCGATTGTCCTGAAGCGGCACGCCCAGCCCCTCTTCGGCGCGGCGCACGCGATACTGCACCGTGTTCTTGTGCAGCGTCTGGCGCTCGGCGGTCGCCTTGAAGCTGCCGTTCTCCTGCAGGAAGATCCGCAGCGTGTCGCGCAGCCGTGCGTTGTGCTCGTCGGCGTCGGCGAGGCTGCCCAGCGTCTCGCCAACCCAGTCGCGCAGCAGCTCGACGGAATTGGACAACAGTGCCAGCGGCGCGACGTCGCTGAAACATGTGACCGTCCGCCCGGCCGGTCCGGCGGCAACGGCGACCGACTGTGCGCCGAGCGCCTGCCGGTGGGTGCGGCGGAAGCCGGGCAGCGCGGTGCCGGCCGCGCCGAGCGCGAACCGGACGCCTTCGGCACCAGCGGCCGGCTCGGACTTGAGCGGTGCGACACTTCGCACACCGAGTGGCAACCAGGCCCAGGCGCTGGACTCGTCTTGCGGCAGGAACAGCGGCCGGCCCTCCCCGCCCAGGAGACCGCACACCTCAGACGTGGCGTGTTCCAGCCGCACCAGCGCGCCACCGCTCGCCTCCGCACGGTCGACCCAGCAGACCAGACCGACGTGGTGCTGCCGGAGCCGGTACCCCAGGATCGCCTCGGACGAGTCGATGTCGACCCGGTCGCCGCGGAGTAGCGCGCGCACCCGAGCGGCGCGGGCCACGCTGAGGTTGCGCAGCCAGTTGCCCTGCTCGGCGGCGTAGATCGTGACGATCTCCTCGGACACCCGGTCGATGTACGTGGCGATGATCTCGGCGATCCGCGGCCCGGCCGCGCTGAGGGTCGCCGTGTCGTCGGTGTGCCGGGGAAGCTCGCGGAGGCACCAGTCCTGGAAGCGGGTTGCGCCGATGCGGTACGCGCGCAGTAACGCGGGCATCGGGGCACCACGCTGCGCGAGCCGGCGGGCGTACTCGCCGGCCGCGGCCGGGGCGTGCACGTTCTCGATGTCGATGCTGTGCTGAAGGATGTGCAGCGCGGTGGCGACGTTCTCCGAGACGCTCGCGTCCAGAAGCGCGAGCATCCGGGTATCCGACCTCAGCGGGGGGATCTCCCGCATGATCAGGTCGTAGATGTCTGCCGCGACCTCGGCGGCGCGCGGGGTGAGCGCGGCGGTTACGTCGGAGACGCTCTGGATCACGGCTGGACCCAACGTGTCCACCGACGGATCGTACGCGTCTGTCGTCGGTTCACGCGAGGGTGTGGACCGGCGTCCGCCGGCCGCGCCAGAGAGCGTAAGGACGGCTCCGGTGTTGGCGCATCGTAGCGCCGGCACGACGACGCGGTCCGGATACGTGACCGCGGCCCAATGCCGGCAGCCGCGCCCGCTTCTAGCATTCGGCTCATGACTGCCACGACGGCCACCCCGCTGCCGGTCGTGCTGCCCCACCACACTCCAGAGGGAGGACGAGCGCGATGAACCTCGCCTCGAATCTGGTCCGGACCGCCGCCCACCACGCCGATCGCCCGGCCGTGCGGCTCAACGACACGATCATGACCTTCCAAGATCTCGACGCCGCCAGCGCCCGGGTGGCCGGCCACCTGAGCGAGCGCGGCCTTCAGCCGGGTGACCGCGTCGGGATCATGCTGCCGAACGTACCCGCGTTCGCGGTCGTCTACTTCGGAGCGCTCCGCGCGGGTTGTCTGGTCGTCCCGATGAATCCGCTGCTCAAGGCGCGCGAGGTGGCGCATTATCTGGCTGACTCCGACGCCCGCCTGATCTTCGCGTCGAGCGCGTTCGCCGATGAGGCGCGCAAGGGAGCCGAGGTGGCCGATGCCGACGTGATCGAGGTGGACGCGGCCGGCTTTGCCGGTGTCGTCGCTTCGTGGCCCGCGCGGTACGACGTTGCCGAGCGGGCGGGTGACGACACCGCGGTGATCCTCTACACGTCCGGCACCACCGGACAGCCCAAGGGTGCCGAGCTGACCCACGACAACCTCGCGCGCAACACCGAGGCGGTCTGTATCGACCTGCTGAAACTTACGCCGGACGATGTGGTGTTCGGCGGGCTGCCGCTGTTCCACTCCTTCGGCCAGACCGTGACGCTGAACGCCATCGCCGGCTCCGGCGCCTGCCTCACCCTGCTGCCGCGGTTCGATCCCGGCCAGGCGTTGCACCTACTCGCCACGCACCGGGTCACTGTGTTCGCCGGTGTGCCGACGATGTACGGCGCGCTGCTCAACCACCCCGACCGCGCCGAGCACGACCTGTCATCGCTCCGCCTGGCCGTGTCCGGTGGCGCTGCGATGCCGGTCGAGGTGCTGCGCGGCTTCGAGGACGCGTTCGGCTGCATGGTGCTCGAGGGGTACGGGCTGTCGGAGACCTCGCCGGTGGCGTCGTTCAATCATCCGGATCGGGAACGCAAGCCGGGCACGATCGGCATGCCGATCCGCGGAGTCGAGATGAAGGTGGTCGACGACGCCGGAAGCGAGGTCCCGCAGGGCCAGGTCGGCGAGATCGCGATCCGGGGCCACAACATCATGAAGGGCTATTGGCGCCGGCCGGAGGCCACCGCAGCAGCGATTCCGGACGGCTGGTTCCGTACCGGCGACATGGGGAGGGTCGACGAGGACGGCTACTTCTCGATCGTCGACCGGAAGAAGGACCTGATCATCCGCGGGGGTTACAACGTCTACCCGCGGGAGATCGAGGAGGTCCTGTACGAGCACCCCGCGGTGGCTGAGGCCGCCGTGATAGGGCTGCCGCACGCCCAGTTGGGCGAGGAGGTGGGCGCAGCCGTCGCGCTCAAGCCCGGCGCCACGGTGACCGCCGAGGAGCTGCGGGACTTCGTCAAGGAACAGGTCGCGGCGTACAAGTACCCGCGGCGGGTGTGGTTCGTCGCCACGCTGCCGAAGGGCCCGACCAACAAGATCCTGAAACGGGAGATCGTCCCACCGTCCGAGCCGGCGACGGAGTGACCGGAATGCAGCCCGACGAGCGCCAGGACCTCGCCGACACCGCCGCGCCGCTGGACGCGTTGCTCGTCGATGCCGCCCTCGGCACGCGGCGCTTCCTGCCCGACGCGTCGACGGTCAAGTTCGCCGGCCGCCTGCTGCTGCGTCCACGCACGACCGGGCGCCGGCTGGGCGGCCTGGCCGCCGAGGTCGCCCGCGCGGCGGTCGGCAGGTCGGACGTGGCGCCGTCCCGCCGGGACCGCCGGTTCAGCGACCCGGCCTGGACGCAGAACCCGCTGCTGCGCCGGGTCCTCCAGGCCTACCTCGCGACCGCGCGCACCGCGGGGCAGCTGGTGAGCGACGCGGGACTCGACAACCGCGACACGCTGCGTACCCAGGTGGTCGTGGAGAACCTGGTCGAGGCGCTGTCCCCGAGCAACCTGCCGTTGGTCAACCCGGCCTCGGCGAAGGCGGCCGTCGACACCGCGGGCCTGAACTTCGTCCGGGGCGGGATCAATCTCGCCCGGGACATGGTCAGCCCGCCCCGCGTACCCCAGATGGTCGACCGGGCGCCGTTCCACATCGGACGCAACATCGCCGCCACCCCTGGTGCCGTGGTGATGCGTACCGAGCAGCTGGAACTCATCCAGTACCGGGCGCAGACCGAACAGGTCCACGAGGTACCCATCCTGATCGCGCCGCCGACGATCAACAAGTACTATGCGCTGGACCTCGCACCGCATCGCAGCCTTGTCGAGTACCTGATCCAGCAGGGCCTCCAGGTGTTCGTGATCTCCTGGCGCAACCCGGACGCCCGGCACGCCGACTGGGGCTTCGACACCTACGTCCGATCCATTGTGGATGCGATGGACGCCTGTGACCGGATCTGCGACACCGACCGCACGGCGCTGTTCGGTTTCTGCTCCGGCGGCATCATCTCTACGCTCACCGCTGCCGTGCTCGCGGCCTCGGGCGAGCCGGATCGGCTCGCCGCGTTCGCGCTCGGCGTGACGGTGCTCGACTACACCGACGCGGGCGTCCCCGGAGCGCTGGTCGATCGCAATCTCGCGGCGGCGGCGAAGGCGGTGTCCCGGCGCCAGGGTTACCTCGACGGGCGGAGTCTGGCCGAGGTGTTCGCCTGGCTCCGGCCGGGCGACCTGATCTGGAACTACTGGGTGAACAACTACCTGCTCGGCCGCAAGCCGCAACCGTTCGACATCCTGTTCTGGAATGCCGATACCAGCCGGATGTCCGCCCAGCTGCACGCCGACTTCGTCGACACCTCGATGGACAACGCGCTCGCCAAGCCCAAGACCCTGACCGTGCACGGCGTTTCGGTCGACCTGTCCCAGATCACGACGGACAGCTATCTGGTCGCCGGCATCGCCGACCACCTGACGCCGTGGGAGTCCTGCTACCGCACCACCCGGTTACTCGGCGGCGATTGCCGGTTCATCCTGTCCACCAGCGGCCACATCGCGGCGCTGGTCAACCCGCCGGACAACCCCAAGGCCAGTTACCGGGTCAATCCGCGAAATCCCGCGGAGGCGACGGATTGGCTGGCCGGTGCGCGGACCGTCCAGGGCAGCTGGTGGCCCGACGCGGTGACCTGGTTCGGCGAGCGCTGCGGCCCGCAACGGCCGGCGCCCGACAAGCTCGGCGGCGGCGGGCTGGAACCGCTCGTCGACGCGCCCGGCACCTACGTCTTCGACACCTGAGAGGAGTCACACCGTGTACACCGACATCGGGAAGGCGCTGAGCACCGACTACTTCCGCATCGCCGACCAGCTCACCGCCGAGGAGCTGAGCTACCTGCGCCGCACCCGCGAGTTCGTGGACGAGGACGTGTTGCCGGTGATCAACGGCTACTGGGAGAAGGCCGAGTTCCCCTGGCCGTTGGTCGAGAAGATGGCCAAGCTCGGCATCGTCGGTGACGGCATCGTCGGCTATGGCTGCCCGCCGATGAGCCCGATCGCCACCGGCCTGGTGAACATGGAGCTCAACCGTGGCGACGGCAGCCTCGGCACGTTCCTCGGCGTGCAGGCCGGGCTCGCCATGCAGTCGATCGCCATGCTGGGCTCCGAGGAGCAGAAGCAGCGCTGGCTTCCCCCGATGGCCGCGCTGGACAAGCTCGGCGCGTTCGCGCTCACCGAACCGCTGCACGGGTCGGACTCGGTGGCGTTGGAGACCTCGGCCCGCCGCGACGGCGACGAATGGGTGATCAACGGGTCGAAGAAGTGGATCGGCAACGGCACGCTCGCCGACGTGGTCGTGGTCTGGGCGCGGGATACCGCGGACAAGCAGGTCAAGGGATTCCTGGTGGAGAAGGGCACGCCCGGGTACCAGGCGACGAAGATCGAGGCGAAGGGATCACTGCGGGCGGTCTGGCAGGCCGAGATCACGCTGACTGACATGCGCGTACCGGAAGAGAACCGGCTGCCCGGCGTGACGTCGTTCAAGGACGCCGGACGGGTGCTCGCCGGCACCCGCAACTCCGTCGCCTGGGCGGCGCTCGGGCACGCCACCGCCGCCTACGATATCGCCGTCGGATACTGCCAGCAGCGGACCCAGTTCGGCAAACCGCTGGTCAGCTTCCAGATCATCCAGGAGCGGCTGGTCAAGATGCTCGCCGAGATCTGCTCGATGCAGCTGTACTGCCTGCGGCTGGGCCGGCTGATCGAAGAGGGCCGGCTCACCGACACGATCGCCGCGCTCGCGAAGATGAACAACACCCGCAAGGCACGGCAGGTCATCGCCGAGGCCCGTGACCTCCTCGGCGGCAACGGCATCCTGCTCGACTTCCACGTGATCCGGCACATGGCCGACATCGAGGCGATCCACACGTACGAGGGCACCGAAACCATGCAGACCCTCATCGTGGGGAGGGACATCACCGGTGTGGGGGCGTTCGTCTGACCGGACCGGCATCCGGTTCGTCGACGTCGACGGGGTTCGGCTGCGGACGTCGGTACGCGGCAAGGGTCCGCCGCTGCTGTTGATCACCGGACTCGGGGCGAGCCTCGACCTCGCCGAGCCGTTCGAACGCGAACTCGCCGCGCGCGGCTCGCAAGTGGTCAGCTTCGACGCGCCCGGTGTCGGCGAGTCCACCGCGTACCGGCTTCCGCGGCGGATGCCCGGTGTGGCCCGTACGGTCGCGAAGCTGGCCGGTGCCCTCGGCTACGACCGGATGGACGTGCTAGGGGTGTCCCTCGGCGGTGCCGTCGCCCAGCAGCTCGCCCGCCAGTCCCCGGAGCTGGTCCGCCGGCTGGTTCTCGCCGCCACCGCGGCCGGGCTCGGCGGCGTGCCCGGATCACCCCGGGTCCTGCTGGCGCTCGCCACCCCCCGCCGCTACTACCAGCCCGATTACTATCGGCGGATCGCCGGACGCATCTACGGCGGCCAGGCCCGCACCGACCCGGACGCGCTGCTGCGCGGCTCGGTCGCCCGGTTCATCGAACGCCCGAGCCTGCGTGGCTACCTCAGCCAGCTGTACGCGATCAGCGGGTGGACCAGCATGCCGTGGCTGCACAAACTGCGCCAGCCGACGCTCGTGCTGGGCGGTGACGACGACCCGATCGTGCCGCTGGTCAACGGCCGCATCCTGGCCTGGCGGATCCCCAACGCGCGGTTCCATGTCATCCGCGGCGGGCACCTGTTCCTGCTCGAACGTCCGGCCGAGACCGCGGACCTGGTCGCGAGCTTTCTCAACGGTCCCGAGCCCACGTGACCGTCTTAGGCCGGCTCGTAGACGTGCGGAGCGATGCCGCGACCGGCTGACCGTGCGGATCACCTGCTGGCCATCGGTCGCGCGGCACAGGATGCGTCACGGGCTTGGTGCTGGTGGCCCGATGGCCGCGGACCGTGGCGTACCTAGTGTGGTGGCATCAGCCGGCCGGCTGCGACGAAGCGTCGTTTGTGTCCGGTCGGGTCGTCTGCGTCGCAGGCGGCCCGCGCGCCTGAAGGGATGACCATGCGGACATTCAGCGGGCTCGACGAGTTCGAGAAGGCCGTCGGCACCCACCTCGGGTACAGCGACTGGCATACCGTCACCCAACAGGAGGTCGACCTGTTCGCCGACGCCACCGGCGACCACCAGTGGATCCATGTCGACCCGCGGCGGGCGGCGGACGGCCCGTTCGGCACAACCATCGCGCACGGATACCTGACACTCGCGCTCATCCCGATGCTGGTGGATCAGATCTACCGGGTGGACGGATTGAGAATGGGCGTCAACTACGGCAGCGACAAGGTCCGGCTGCCCTCGCCGGTGCCGGTCGGCTCCCGGGTGCGCGCCGGCGCGGAGCTGCGGGAGCTGCGCTCTTCCACACAGGGCGCGCTGGCCACCGTGCGGGTCACGGTCGAGCGCGAGGGCGGCGAAAAGCCGGCCTGCGTCGCCGACACGATCTCGCTGCTCGTTCCCTGAGGCGAGACGTGTCTATCGTCTACAAAGGAGTAATCCGTGTCCATCTCAACCTCTCTGCTCTGGCGAGGGCTGCTCGCCATTGCGATCGGCATCGTCTCGGTGGCCTGGCCCGGCATCACCGTCGGCGCCGCCGTGATCCTGTTCGCCATCTACGCGTTCGTCGCCGCCATCACCGATGCCATGCGCGCGTTCAGCAGCGACCGCGCCGGGCCGGTCGCCGGCTGGCTCCTGCTCGCGTTCCTCTCCGCGGCGGCCGGGGTCATCGCCCTCGTCTGGCCCGGCATCACGGCACTCGCTCTGGTCGTGTGGGTGGCGATCTGGGCCCTCCTCACCGGCGCCATCGAGGTTGCGCTGGCCTTCCGGCAGGGTGAGCGGGCCGGTGAACGTGCGATGTGGGTCCTCACCGGCCTGGTCTCGATCGCGCTCGGCGTCGTCCTGTTCATCCGGCCGGACATCGGCGCGGCGTCTCTCGCCACCGTGTTCGGACTGTTCAGCCTCTTCTACGGCTCGTCGGCGTTGGTCCTTTCCTTCCAGGCGCGCAAGGCCGCCTCCGCCGCACACCGGCTGCTGAGCCCGGCGGGCTGACCGGCAGGCAGACAGGCCGGCCTTGCGTCCCTGCCGGAAGGCCGGCTCGCCGCCGGTGAGCGCACTGACCGGAATCGAACCTCTTCGGTGAAGAGCTCAACGGCGGCTCGGTCGGCGCTCACGGCGGTCCCACCAGGGTGAGCACCGACTCGAGCGGATCGAATCCGGCCGGAATGCCGGGCGTTCGCCACGAGCCGGCCGGCGCCTTCGGCGGCAGCCACTCGGGCCGGAAGATGCCGACGGCCAGGTCGACGTCGTCCAGGTGGACGCGTAGCTCGTCCGTGATCGGCGTGCGCAGATGCTCGGCCCACAGCCGTACCCGCAGGTCACGCACAGCGTCACCAGTGCTGACCAGAGCGGCCGTCAGCTCAGTGTCCACACCGGCCATCGAACGGCTGAAGAAGTTCGCCGAACCGACCGCCGCGAACCGATCGTCCACGATGACGATCTTGGCGTGCACGGTCAGGTGTTCGACGCGCCACAGGCCGATGTTGCGGCGCAGTTGCTGCGGGAGCGGGTCGATGACCTTCTTCTGCAGATCGGGATTCACCCTGCCGTTGATCACCGGTGCGGCCTCGGCCGGGTCCCGCGTACCGGATCCGACCAGGATCACCTTCACCCCCCGGGCCGCCGCCGCCCGCAGGTGCGGGTACAACTCGAACCGGTGGTCGCCCCCGGGATACTCCCGGAAGTACTGGTCCTCGATGTAGATGTAGCGCTGGGCGGCGCCGATCGCCTGCACCAGGGCGAGGTAGACCTCATGGACTCCCCCCGGAGCCACGTCGCTGTAATGCTGACGCTCCCACGGCAGCAGCGAGTCGATGTACCACGGCCCGACCGACCGCAAGATCTGGCAGGCCGAGCCGGGCGCCGCCCGGGCAGCCTGTGGCGGCGGCGGGTCGATCTCGGCCGGCATGCCCGGCGGGTTCAGCACCTGCAGCCCCTTCACCGTCGGCCAGACGTACCGCCTCCGGGGCAGGTTCACCGCGCCGCTCCAGCGCATCCGCAGCACCCGCCAGACGTCGGTGGCGGCCGGCCCACTGATGATCGCGCCGGCGTCGTGCCAGCCCCAGCGGCCGCCACGCACGGCGAGCCGCCGATGCGGCGATTCGTCGATCCGGTTGGCCGCGTAGTCGATGCCGCCCACACCCGCGGTGAGCTCGTTGCCCCGCCGTACCAAGGTGATCTTCTGATGGTTGGAGCCGACGCCCGAGCCGGACCAGTCGAGCACGACACGGTCCGCCAGCGGCGGCGGACCCGTGCGCTCGTCCCCGTCGCGGCGCCAGCGCCGCAGCCGGTGCGCCGAGCTCACGTTCTGGTGGAACGGCCCGATCGTGGGCCGCACGATGCTGCTGCTCACCACCGCGCCGGCCAGGATCACCCGGACGTCCACTCCGGCGCCTGCCAGGCCGGCCAACAGGTCGCCGAGCGGCTCGTAACCGGGCTCTCCCGGCCGCCGCCCGGTCAGGTCCATGTCCGGTTCGAGCTGCAGACCGCAGAGGTACGCCGCGTCGCCCGGGCCGAGCGAGGTCAGCAGTTCCCACATCCGTCGCATCCAGACGCCGCCGTCGACCACGAACTCGACCGACGAGTTCTCACGATGGGACGTAACCGCACTCGAGAGGTAGCGAGCGGCGAGATCGTCGAGCGACGCCATAGTCACGACCCTATAAATGCCGTCCACCAAGGCGCGACCCCCGGCCGGGACGCTCGGCGCCGGTGCCGACACTGCGGGCCCTCCGGCAGTCCCGGAAGGCCCTCAGTGCGTTATCTGCGTTGGCGGATCTCCTCGGCGGCCTGGGGTACGACCTTGAACAGGTCGCCGACGACGCCGAAGTCGGCGAGTTCGAAGATCGGCGCCTCGGCGTCCTTGTTCACCGCGACGATGGTCTTGGAGGTTTGCATGCCGGCCCGGTGCTGGATCGCCCCGCTGATCCCGAGCGCCACGTAAAGCTGCGGTGACACAGTCTTACCGGTCTGCCCCACCTGAAACTGATGCGGATAGAAACCGGCGTCGACCGCCGCCCGCGACGCCCCGACCGCACCGCCGAGTAGATCCGCCAACTCCTCCACCAGCTTGAAGTTGTCCGCGTTGCCCACCCCCCGGCCGCCGGAGACGACGATCGACGCCTCGGTCAGCTCGGGGCGGGCGCCCTTCGTCTCGGCGACCCGCTCGACCACCCGGGTGAGCTTGTCGGTGTCCGGCACCGACACGGTCAGCTGCTCGACTGAGGGCGACGCCGGAGCCGGCTCCGGGGTGATCGAGTTCGGGCGGATGGCGACGATAGGCAGCCCTCGGGTGACCCTGGACTTGACGATCCCCGACCCCGCGAAGACGGCCTGGGTCGCCGTACCGTCCGCCTCGACCCCCACCACATCGGTGAGCAGGCCGTTGTCCAGCTTCACCGCCAGCCGGCCGGCGATCTCCTTGCCCTCCTGCGTCGAGGCCAGCAGGACCGCCGCGGGCCGCACCGACCGGACCAGCTCGGCCACCACTGTGGCCTTCGGCGCCACCAGGTAGTCCTCCACGTCCTCGCCGGACGCGGCGTAGACCTTCTCGGCGCCGTACTCGGCCAGCCGGTCGGTCAGGGCCGCCGCGTCACCGAACACCACCGCGGACGGCGAGCCCAGCGTGCGGGCGAGCGTCAGAATCTCGAGCGTGACCTTCTTGACGCCGGCAGCCTGCGAGGCCTCGACGACGACCAGTACCTCAGCCATGTCTCTCCATCCCCTCGGGCTCAGACGAACTTCTCGGTGGCCAGGAACGCGACGAGCTGCGCGCCCCCGTCGCCCTCGTCGACGACCTTGCGGCCGGCCGAGCGCGGCGGCCGCTTCGCGAACTCCAGCACCGCGCTGGTCGCGCCGGCCAGGCCTACCTCGCCGGCCGGGATGCCGAGATCGGCCACCGACAGTGCCTGCACCGGCTTCTTCTTCGCGGCCATGATGCCCTTGAACGACGGGTACCGCGGCTCGTTGATCGTGTCCCAGACGCTGACCACGGCCGGCGTGGCGGCGGTGACGACCTCGTACCCCTCGTCGGTCTGTCGCTCGACGGTGAGCTGCCCGCCGTCCACGGTGAGCTTGCGGGCGCCGGTCAGCGCGGCGATGCCCAGCCGCTCGGCCAGCATGTGCGGCATGACCTGCACCCGGCCGTCGGTCGACTCGGCGCCGCAGAGGACCAGGTCGGGGTTCAGGGTGCCGAGCGCGGCGGCGAGCACCTTCGAGGTGGCGACCGCGCAGGAGCCGTGCAACCCGTCGTCGGTCACGTGGACCGCCTTGTCCGGGCCCATCGACAGCGCCTTGCGGATCGACTCGGCCGCGCCCGCCGGACCCATCGTCAAGACGGTGACCTCACCGCCGTGCGCCTCCTTGACCTTCAACGCCTCCTCGATGGCGTACTCGTCCATCTCGTTGATCACGTTGCTTGCCGAACCGCGCTCCACCGTGAAGTCACTCTCGCTCAACGCGCGCTCGCCACCCGAATCCGGAACCTGCTTCACCAAAACGACGATATTCATCGCACTCCTACGACCCTCCTGTGAGCAGCTACTGTATCCGTGTGGTGGAATACCAACTTCAGATGATGGCATTGGGTACGCCGCGCTGAGGCTGGCCGTCCGAGCCTCGGGCTGGGCTTCCTCGAGCTGGGCCTCGTCGAGCAGCCGCCGTCCGACCGGCGTGGCACCGTGCCGTTCGAGCGTGTACATCAGGGAACTCGGGAAGCACCTGGACCGGATCCCACGCTGAGGACAGGATTGACATGCCTCAGTACCCAAGGGCCCATGGCGTTGACAGTTTTTCCGGCATGCGAGATAAACTCGCCGCCATGACCTCAGCCTCCTCACCCGCCCAGGCCGGTTCGCGGAGTGGCGGGGTTCAGAGTATCGCCCGGGTCTTCGGAATTCTCGAGGCACTGGCCGACGCCGGCGGCGTAGCCAGCGTGTCCCGGCTCGCGGAGCTGTCGGGCCTGCCGCTCCCGACCATCCATCGGCTGCTGCGTACGCTCGTCACCCTGGGCTACGCGCGGCAAGAGCCCTCGCGGCAGTACGCCCTCGGCCCCCGACTGGTCCGCCTCGGCGACGCCGCAAACCGACTGCTCGAGGCGTGGGCCAATCCGCATCTGCAGCGGCTCACCGACGCCATCGGCGAGACCTCGACCTTCGCGCTCCTGGAGGGTGCCAACGTCGTCTACGTCGCCCAGGCGCCCGGCCGGCACTCGATGCGTATCTTCACCGAGATCGGTCATCGCGCCGGCCTCCACTGCACGGCGGCCGGCAAGGCGATCCTGGCGAGGTACCCGCCCGCCAAGGCGGCGGACATCCTGGGCGGTGCCGACCTGCACGCATACACCCACCGCACCATCACCACAGTCGACGCTCTCATGCGGGAGCTCGATGCGGTGCGCGAACGAGGGTACGCACTCGACCTCGGTGAGCAGGAGATCGGCGTCTCGGCGGTCGCCGTCGCCCTGCCCGGTTCCCCCGCCCGGGGTGCGGTATCGGTCTCGGGACCGCAGGCACGCATGGGCGACGACATCGTCACTCGTGCTGTCCCGCTGTTGGTGAACACCGCGCGGGAACTGTCCAGGGAGCTGGCGCTCATGCGACGATGACCGGCCGATCATGGTGCCGGAATCCATCGCTTCCTAACCACCACCTCGGATCGCAGCTGGCGACTACGCCATCTCGGCGAGCTGGGCCAGCCGGGCCATGCCGGGTCCCACGTGCTGGGCCAGACGCTCCCGGGCAGCGGTGACGGCGGCGGAGCCGGCCAGCCCCGGCGGGATGCGTCCCGGGTTGAGCGAGACACCGTCGGCCCAGTCCCTGATGGCGGGATACGAGGTGAAGGACGACGCCCGGCTGCCGAGCACCTGCTGGCGCGCCCAGTCGGCCGGTGTGTTGGAGAACGGCGCAGGCGGGCAGAGCCGGTTCTTCTCGGCGTCGTCCTCGAGCGTCGCCTCGACGTACCCGGCCAGCCCGGCACCGAAGCAGGCGAACGTGATCCGGATGGGCTGCAGCGTGATGGCCTCACGGCCCCAGATCGGCACCAACGGCGGGTACTGCAGACCCGAGGCGGCGCAGTGCACGACCACGGCGTCGCGGGCGATGGCGGCCTCCCCCTCGGTGAGGACCAACCGCCCGGGTTGCACCTGCCGAAGGTGGCCGAGCCGGACGACGCGGTCGATCGTGCGCAGCCGATCCAGTTCCCATTGGGCCAGCGTCGGCACCTTCGCCATGGTGGGAGTCACGGACCGGTCGAGGCGCAGCATCACGCCGGCGTCCTCCAACGTGAGAAACACGTCATCCGCGGTCGAGGCTGCGGCGGCTGCCTCCATGATGTCAGCCGCGGTGCCGAGGAACAGGACCGGATCCGGCTGGACCACCGCGCGGTTCAGCATCCACGGGTCCCGCGGGCGCACCCAGCAGATGGCGCCGGGATCGACCCCGTTGTCGAGCAGCCAGATGCAGGCATCGGTGGCGGTCTTGCCGGAGCCGACGATCACATACTCCGACGGCGCTCCTGACAGGGCGACCAGATCGTTGACGGTTATCGCGGTTACCCCGTCCTCGACACCGTACGGCGGTGAAGTGGTCGCCGGGATCGACGGGGAGAGGTAGCGGGCGTCCACGATGCGCGGCCGGCCGCGCACCTCGTGGTGCCGCCCGGAGACCCGCGAAACGAACCGGCCCTCGCCGAGGTAGTCGCAGTTGGGGTAGAAGCGAACTTTTCCCGAGGCGAGCAGGCGCGTACGGAGAACCCGGTCGTAATACGCGCACACTTCCGGCGCGTTCGCCCGTTCATGCAGACCGGCTTCCGGGCCGTCCTGCTGCAGCGACCCGTCGCCGAGCAGCGTCGACGCCACGCCGTAGAACGAGGAGGCCTGGTGAAGCCGGACGAAAGGGTACGCGTCAAGCCAGTGCCCGCCGGCGCCGTACCGGCGGTCGACCATGACCACGCTGACATCCGCGTGATCGACCAGAGCGTCCGTGAACGCCATACCCACCGCACCAGCACCGACCACGAGGTAGTCGGCTTCCAGCTCAACCACCGCCACAGGGCTCATCCTGTAGGCGCGACCGGAACGGGTCAACGGCCGCCGATCGGCCGGGCCGCCGGAACCCGGCGGACCGGTGGGCCTCGACGACCCGGCCGACTTCGCCTTGGACGCCCGGGTCGGGCCTCACGCTGACCCATGACATCCGTCAGACCGGCTGCCACACTGCGGCCGTGGAGCCAACCGAGAGCGCGCTGATTGTGACGGTGCCCGAGGCCGAGCCGGCCGTTGCCGCGTTGCGCGCGGCGTACGACCCGGCGTCGTACTGGGGAGTGCCGGCGCACGTCACCGTGTTGTACCCGTTCCTGCCGCCGGAGCGGCTCGATGCGGGTGTCCTGGCCGCGGTGCGGGCGACGGTCGCTGCCGTGCCGGCGTTCGACCTCGTGTTGAGGCAGACCCGGCGGTTCGGCGATCACGTGCTGTGGCTGGCGCCGGAGCCGGACGCGCCGTTTCGGGCGTTGACCGCCGGCGTGTGGGCGCGTTTCCCGGATTTTCCCCCGTACGGTGGGGAGTACGAGGACGTGGTGCCGCACCTGACCGTGACGGTCGGCCAGCCGCCGGAGGTGATGGGCGCCGCGGCCGAGCGGGTGCGGCCTTGGCTGCCGATCGCCGCCCGGGTCGACGCGGTGCGGCTTCTGGTCGGCCGCCCGGACCGGGACGGGTGGCGGACGGTCGCGGAATTCCCTCTGTCCGCCAGCCGATAGCCCGCGTCGACGTAGACCGCCGGGGCCCGCCTGACGGCTCGACTCTCCGCGTCGGCCTTCCGCGCGGACCCTGGCGGCGGGAACGTGGGCGGCGGCGTCTTGAACGATTTCGGTCGGGGTATTGACAGGCCGCCGTCCGCCCACGCTGATGGGCGATACGATCGCCGGGATCTGCCATGGCCGATTTCGTCCTTGCCACAATGCCGTTCGCCGGGCACGTGAACCCGCTGCTGCCGGTCGCACGCGCGCTGGTCACGCGCGGGCATACCGTCCGCTGGCTGGGCAGCGATCCGTTCCACGCGGCGATCGCCGCCACCGGTGCGCGGTTCACGCCGATGAGCGAGACGGTCGCGGTCGACAGCGTGACGATCGCCGCCCGCTTCCCCGAGTCGCAGCGGCTGACCGGCGTGGCCGCGGTGCGGTGGGCGCTGAGCAACGTGTTCTTCAAACCGGTACCCGATCAGGTCGCCGACCTGCGCCGTCTGGTCGACGAGCGGCCGCCGGACGTCCTGGCCTGCGACAGCGCCTTCGTGGGCGGCGGTGTGCTGCACGAGCTCACCGGTCTGTCGTGGGCCACCGTCGGAATGGTGCCGCTGGGCCTGCGCAGCCGCGACACCGCACCGTTCGGGCCCGGCCTGCCGCCCAGCACGACGCCGCTCGGCCGACTACGCAACCGCGCGCTCAACGAGGTCTTCGAGCGGGTCGTGCTGCGCCAGGTGCGCGCGCAGTACCAGGACATCCGCGCCGGCCTGGGGCTGCCTGAGCTGACCGCACCGCTGCTCGACGCGATCTCCCCGGCGCTGCACCTGCAGAACGGCGTGGCGGAGTTCGAGTACCCGCGTAGCGATCTGCCGGCCCAGGTGCACTTCGTCGGTGCGCTGGTGCCGCCGAGCGGTCATGTGCCGCTGCCGGACTGGTGGGACGAGGTCGAGTCGGCCGACCGGCCGGTCGTTCACGTCACCCAGGGCACCACCGTCAAGGATCTGGATGACCTGGTCCTGCCGACGATCCGGCTGCTGGCCGACGACGACGTGCTGGTGGTGGCCAACATCGGCGACCGCGACGCGGCGACGTTCGGGCCGCTGCCGGCGAATGCGCGGGTGGCCCGTTTCATCCCGCACGACCGGCTGCTGCCACGCATCGCGGCAATGATCACCAACGGTGGGTACGGTGCCGTGCAGACCGCACTGCTGCACGGCGTTCCGCTCGTGGTCGCCGGGAACACCGAGGACAAACCGGAGGTGGCCGCGCGGGTCGCGTGGTCGGGTGCGGGTGTCAACCTGCGCACCGCCCGGCCGGCACCGGCCCGGCTGCGCGCGGCGATCGACGCGGTACTGGGCGACGGCGACTACCGGCGCAACGCCGAGCGGCTCCGCACGGCGTACCGGAAGTTCGACGCCGGGGTACGCAGCGCCGAACTGCTTGAACGGCTGGCCACCACGCGCAAACCGGTGCTCGCCGGCTGACCGTTTGATGCCGGCGCTCCGAAGTTCGTCGCGGGTTGCTCCGGGGACGCGGTTAGGTTTGCCTCGACGCGTCGGCCCGCCAGCGGTCGCGAGTGCGAGTCCGGATGTCTGTCGGGTGCCGGAATGCGGACCCAGCACGCGGCTGACCGAACCGGCCGGTCGGCACGCCAGGGACACCGATGTGCGGAGCGCGGTGGCGGTTATGGAACGCGGTGGCTGTTCTGACGCGCGTACAACAGCCACCGCGCTCCATAACCGCCGTGCTGCTCCATAGCGGGCCGCGACAGCGGCGCTGCTCAGTCGTCTCGAACGGTGGTGCAGGTGTTCGTCGGGGCGGTGCGTCCGGCGGCCGATCGATGCTCCGCGGGACCCGTCGGTGGTGTGAGCTGGGCTACCGTGCGAAACGCCGGGCGGCGCGGGTGGGCTCCGGAAGGCCGAAGCTCACAACCAGGCACAGTCCGGGATTCTGGAAACATTGGTCCGGCGTGTCTTGCCACATTAGTCCGTGATGCCCAGAACATTGTCGCGCATCGACTGCCGCGCCCGTCACTGCCGCGCATGGGACGCCGCGATGGGTGGCTCCTCCGAACTCCCATCCGACCGGGCGTCCCCACACGCCGCCATCGAGCCGTTGAGTCGATGCTCGACGCCGACGAGATGGCCGCTGCGGTTCTTGCGTTTGTCATGCACGGTGGCCGGGTAAGCCGTTGCTTCCTGCGGCAGCGGAAAACTGGAGTGTGCCTTGCGCGACCGGTACCACGGGCAGCTCGACGAACTCGGCCGGATGCTGGCGAAGATGGCCGAGACGACAACCGTCGCGATCCAGCGCGCCAACTCGGCGCTGCTGCACGGAGACGGCGAAGCTGTCGGGCTGGTGCACGAGACCGCCGTGGAGATCAGCGCCCAATTCAAACGTATCGAGGAACTGGCCTTCCTCCTCCTGGCTCAGCAGCAGCCGGTTGCGTCCGATCTGCGACTGATCATCGTCGGCCAGCACGCCGCCGCGGATCTTGACCGGATGGGCCAGTTGGCCGGCCACATCGCCAAGATCGCGCAGCGGCATCACCCGGACTGCCTGGTGCGGATCGAGGGCTGCGCCCCGATTCGGGACATGGCCGCGGCCGCCGAGCTGATCGCGGCGAAGGCCACCGAGGCGATCCGCAGCCGAGACGCCGTGCTGGCCGCCGAGCTCGAGCGTGACGACGAACTGGTCGACGCGCTGCACAGGCGGCTGTGGGCCACCCTCTTGGGTGGCTGGAATGACGGCACCGAGTCGGCCATCGACGCGGCGTTGCTCGGCCGGTTCTACGAGCGGTACGCCGACCACGCTGTCAACGCCGCCCGACAGGTGGTCTACCTCGTCACCGGACACGCCTGAGGCAACGGCGAATCTCCTCGGGCCGACGCTGCGAGCCGGACCGTACAAGGCCGGAGCCGGAGCGGTTCAGTCCCGGCGTCAGCGGACGGCGAGCTCGCCGAGTTCCGACCAGTCCTGCTGGTCGACGGTCTGACTGATGATCTTCGGGGTACGCACTAGATGCGGCGGCAAGTCCTGCTGGGCCTGCTTGAAGTGGCCGGAGGTCACGTGCGCCGCACCGGCGTCACCGTCCCGGAACGCCTCCACCAGCACGTACTCGTTCGGGTCGTCGACGCTGCGGAACCAGTCGAACCACAGGCAGCCCGGTTCGGACCGGGTGGCCTCGGTGAAGGATCGGCTGATCTCCGGCCAGTCGTCGGCTTCCCCCGGGTGGATCTGGAACTTCGCGGTGATGAAGATCATCGGGCTGTCCTTTCGTTTGGTGCCGCAATCGCAGGCAATGCTTCCGGATCGACCGTGCTCGTGGCCATGCTGAAGCCATGGGTGGCAGAGGGACGGGGTTGTTGCAGTCGGTCGAGCGCGCCATGCGGATCCTGGACCACGTCGCGGCCGCGTCCGGGCCGCTGCCGGCCAAGGAGATCGCGCAGGCGCTCGACCTGGCCCTGCCGACCACGTACCACCTGCTCTCGACGTTGGTCAACGGCGGCTATCTGGTCCATTTGCAGCAGGAACGGGCGTACGCGCTGGGCCATCGGGTGGACGACCTGGCCCGCGGTCTGCACCGGCAGATCGCCGCGCCGCCCGAGGTGGAGCGGGTGGCGGCGGTCCTGCACCAGCACGCCCAAGCAGCCGCCTACTACGCAGCGCTGCGGGACACCGAGATGATCGTCGCGCATGTCTCCGAATGTCATGAACACCCCCGCATCCGGTTGCTGGACGTCGGGTTCCACCAGGCGCCGCACGCCACCGCGTTCGGCAAGTTGATGCTGGCCACCATGGACCCCGGCCTGGTCGAGGACCTCCTCGACGCGACCGGCACGCCGACGATCACGCCGGGCACGGTCACCGACCGCCGGCTGCTGCGCCGCCAACTCGACCAGATCCGGACCACCGGGCTGGCGGTCGAGGTGGACGAGTTCCAGGCCGAGCTGAGCTGCATGGCCGCCCCGGTGACCGACGGGGTCGGCCGGTTGGTCGGCGCGGTGGCCATCTCCATGCCGACCGCCGGTATCCGCGAGCGCCGCTGGACCGTGGAGCGGGCCGTCCGGATGGGCGCCGTCCGGGCCACCCGGGCGGTGGCGCTATCGGCCGCCGCCCGGCGTGGCACTGTCGGCTAATCGGAGCCAGGGCACTCAGCCGGCCCGGGCCAGCCCGTACCGGGTCTCGAGCAGGCCCCGGCAGAAGCCGGCGTTTCCCTCGATGCTGACCCGGACGGTCTGCGCGAATCGCAGCCAGCCAGGCAGCGTATCCGGACGCAGCGCCACCCCCTCGTCGTCGCAGAACGCGCTGGTGCTGCAGATGCCGAGCCGGTCCCGCCGGCGGGCCACCGCGGCCGCCGCCTCGGGAGCCGTCTCCCGGGCGGCCGCCCACGAGAGCGTGGCCAGCGACTCGCTCACCACGCCGGCCGCGACCAGCGCCCGGGCCATCCGCTCCTGGGCCGCGGTGTGTGCCTTGCGCTCGAACACCGACCGCAGCTCCACCAGTTCGGCATCGACCGCCGTGACGTCCCCGGGGAACACCGCCGCGAAGTCGGAGACCGCGGCCACGCCGGTGTTGATCTCGTCTGAGGCGAAGTGCTCGAGCAGCACCACGTCGACCCGGTCGAACCGGGCGGCGAGGGCGTCCCTTGCGTCGGCCACCATCAGCCAGGCGAAGTTCGGCGCGCAGAAGTACGTCGGCAGACGCAGCTCCACCCGTACTGCCGAACCGTGTTTGACGACGATGTCGGCGACGAACCCCAGTTCGGTGATGGGCCGGTCCAGCTCCGGGTCGCGGACCTGGCCCAGAGCGGACCAGGCCGCATCCCGCGAAGTCATGCCGTCGCCGCCTCGGGCTCCGGCGTGGACCCGATCGCCCCCGACTCGCCGGCACCGTCGACGATGTCGAGCTCACCCGGCACCTTGATGTCGTAGAGCCGGGCCGCGTTGAGGCCCAGGATCTTCTTCTTCTGGTTGACCGAGATGGTGCCGTACTCCCCCTGCATGTCCGCCGGGATCTGGAAGTCGACGAACCTCTCCACCAGCCACTTGGGCTGCCATATGGCGTAGTCGCTGCCGAACAGGATGCGGTCCTCTCCCATCCAGTAGAGCAACTCGCCAATGATCTGGCCGAAGTACCGCGGCCGGCTGTGGATGAACGGCATGGCCACGGCCAGACCGCCGTACACGTTGGGCTCTTGGGTGGCGATCCAGCAGAAATCCTCGAGACGGGGCAGGCCGACGTGCTCGACGATGAAGCGCAGGGTGGGGAACGCGGTGGCGGCGTCGTCCACGTCGGCGACATCGAACGCGTCCCGGTTCATCGGATACACCGTGGGGCCCTTGTGCACGTGGATGTTCCGGATTCCGAGCTCCGCGCACTTCTCCAGGTACCGGTACGCCCACGGGTCCGAGAGCTTCCAGCCCTTCGACTCGCCCTTCCACTCCGCGGTGTACAGCTTCACGCCGCGGAGCTGCCAGCGCTCGTGCAGCCGTTCCAGCTCGGCCAGCCCGTTCTCGCCGTCACGGGGGTCGAACCGGCCGTTGACGATGAAGCGGCCCGGATGCCGTTCGGCCATCTCACCGTTCTGCTGCGTGGTGTTGAACCCGTTCACATACCAGTCCATCAGGTACGTTGACTGCAGGATCGCGACGTCGTCGTACCCGACCTCGAAAAGGTCATGGACCATGTCCTCCTCGGAGTACCGCTCGAAGTGGTCGAGCGTCCACTTGTACTCCTCCGGGGACAGGTTCGAGTGGTAGTCGTAGAAGCACTTGATGAAGCCCTCGCCGTACCGGTTGATCTGGTTGGCGGGCGAGCCGTCCCAGAAGTGCGTGTGCCCGTCGACGATGAAGTAGCTGTTTCCGTCCTTGCTGTACACGAGGCTTCTACTCCTTGCCTTCCGGGACCAGGACGCCGCGGCCTTGCAGCCGGCCGGCTTCCAGGTCGTCCATGGCTTCGTTCACCGCGCTGAGCGGGTAGGTCCGCGTGTGCAGCTTGACCTTGCCCTGCGCGGCCAGCGTCATCAGCTCATCGAGGTCGTTGTACGAGCCGACGAGGTTGCCGATGATGTTGCGTTCGGTCGAGATCAGGTCGATGGTGGGTATGTCCACCGTGCCGCCGTACCCGATGACGAAGTAGCTGCCGGCGCGCCGGGTCATCGCCAGGCCGGCCTTCTCAGCGCCCTGCTCGCCGACGAAGTCGAGCACCACGTGGGCGGTGTCGACCAGGCCGTCGCCGTTCGGCACGACCTCGTCCGCGCCCAGTTTCTGGGCCAGCTCGCGAGCCTTGTCGTTGGGATCGACCACGATCACGTGCGCGGCTGTCATCGCGACCAGGCACTGGATGCCGATGTGCCCGAGACCGCCGGCGCCGATGACGATGCAGGTGGTGCCCGGGTACAGCAGCGGCACGGCCTTACGGACGGCGTGGTACGCGGTGAGCCCGGCGTCGGCGAGCGCGGCGACCTCCTTCGGAGCCAGCCCGTCGGCCAGCTTCACCACCGCGCGAGCGTTGGTCAGCAGCAGGTCGGCCATGCCGCCGTCGGTGTCGATGCCGGGGAACTTCGAGTTCTCGCAGTGCACGTCGTCGCCCGACCGGCACGGCCGGCACAGCCCGCAGGTCACCAGCGGGTGCAGGATCACCGCGTCACCCGGCCGGACGTTGGTAACCGCGTCGCCGACCTGGCGTACCCAGCCGGCGTTCTCGTGCCCGATGGTGTACGGCAGTTGGACGCCCGACTTCTCCGCCCACTGGCCCTCCACGATGTGCAGGTCGGTGCGGCACAGCCCGGCGGCGCCGACCTCGACCAGCACGTCCAGCGGGCCTTGAATGGTCGGCTCGGGCACGTCGTCCACCGACGGTCGTTTGCCGTAGGCATGGACGCGGACAGCTTTCATTCGGCCTCAGCTCCTTAGCTCGGTCCTCTCTGGACCTTGCCGGGTGTGGTGCCGATCACCCAACGCCGCGTTCAGATGGTGACAACGCGCGCAACGCGCCATCGAGTTCTGCCGTCAAGGGATGCCCACGCTTGAGCGGAGGTCCACGACGTGCGGATGGAGTTCCTCAGGATCGCCGAGAAGTACTACCTAGGCGACGGTCACGCGGCCCGTACGCACCGTTCGAGGTCAGCCGCGCGAGCAGGGGCTGGAGGTCAACGCGCGCGCGGCGAGGGCAACGGCCAGCGACAGACGGGTGCGCGGGTCGTGCAGATCGACGTCGAGTAGCTCGACGATCCGTACCATGCGGTGTTTCATCGTGTTGTAGTGGATGTAGAGCTGGCGGGCCGCCGCGGCGGCGTTGCCGGTCCCGAGGTACGTCTCCAACGTCTCGCACAGCGCGCCCGAACCGGTCCGGTCGGCCTCGATCAGCGGACCGATCTGATCGTTCACCAGCTCTCGGAGCCGCGTCGGATCGACCGAGAGCAGGATTCGTTCGAGGAGCAGCTCGTCGTGGCGCACCAGCGGCCGCGCCGTCACCTCACCGATGGCCAGCGACTCCCGGGCGCTGTGGTGACTGGCAGCGAGACCATCCGCGTCGCCGGCGATCGTGCCGATGGCGGCGTGCACGTCGCACCGGGCCACCGAGGCCAGCGCCGCCCGCCACCGATCGGCCCGCGCCGCGAGCTCCCCGACCTGATCGACACCGGTCGGCGGCACGATCGCGACCGCCTCGATACCCCGCGACCACGCGAGCGAACCTGGGGGCAGCGCCGCTGCCGCCGTCCTGGCGACATCGGTATCCGGAAGCTCCCGCGCTGCCCTGGCGAGCACGACGGCGTGCGGCACGGTGAAGTCCCAGCCGAACAAGCGCGACCGCTCCGTCAGCTGCCCATGGTCGAGGCTGCTGCCGGTCACGGCCTCCTCGAGAAGCAGCACTCGCATCCGCCGGTCCAGCTCGATGCTGGCCAGTGCCTGGGCGATGTGCATCCCGGCGGCGAAGCAGGCCTGACGGATCAGTCGACGCTGGCCGAGCGTCGGTTCGGTGTTCCCGTCGACGAGCAGGCGCCCGCGTTCGGTGCCTGCGACGGTGATCGGGAACGCCCAGGAGGGATCCGTTACCGACCAGGCGGCGCCGGCCGGCTCGGTCGGTGGCCTGCCGGTGCCGAGTGTGACGCCACCTGTGTCGACCACGGAGACGTGGCGATCCAGTGCTCCGGCCAGAGTGCGGGCGATTTCGGCCAGGCCGCCACCGGTGAGGGCGACAGCCGTGAGCCGCTCGCGGATCGTCTCGGCCCGACCGGGCTCGGGCCCGTAATCGGCCAGGACGATCGCCAGCACGGCCGAGATCACGTCGTTGAACGCGATGTGGGTGTCGACGACGATGATCGGGAAGCCGAGCTCGTCGGCGGCGTGCAATGCCGCGGCGGGGATGTGGTCCACGTAGCGGCCGACGCGGACCACGAGCGCCGACAGTGAGGCGGCGTGCAGCCTGCGGACGAGCTCCGCCACCTTGGACAGGTCGTCGCGCAACGGGTAGAGGGTGGTCAGCAGCACCTCGCCGGGATGCACGTACGCCTCGATGTCGGGCACCTCCATCACGTTGACGTTGGTGACCTCGTGGTCCAGGCCGCGATGACCCGCGAGCACCCGGGCGCCGCGCAGCACCGGGAGGCTGAGCAGCTCTTCCACGTGGAGCACTCCCATGCCCGCTCCCCTGGGGATTAGCCGATTCGGACAACAGCCGGCCGCCATTTGGGTCCGACCCGGACGCTGTCCGACCGGCGCCTGCAACCGTACGTTTTACTGGTGCAAGCGTACTGTCCAGGCCCGCTGCCGGGGCTTCGCCGCGATCGTGCGCTGACCAGGCGGACGAGCGGCGATGCCCTCTCCGTCGTCTATGTCGGACAAGCAGCAGCGGTTCTCGCCACCAGGTCCGGCACGCTCGTCCCGGTGACCGCGGGCCCAGCCTGCCTGGCACCGGGCGGAATCGGCGTACCCGATCGGGTCGTTCTAGCCCCGGTCCTCGCACGCTGGTCCGAGCTCACCCGCGGCAACCCAGCGGCGGCCATCGACCTGCGCGCATGGCACGCCGCAGCGACCGCGGTGGAGCTGCGGATCCCGGCTGTAGACCGCGCCGGTATCACCGCGGCGCCGCTTGCCGAGCTCGATCGCGGCCTGCCGGACTCGTCGTTCCGGGCTGGGCTGGGCCGGGCTGGGGGCTTCGGCCCCGGCGAGCGCGCGGAGGAGCTCGTCCGCCTCGCCCGCGAGGCTCATACCGACGAGCTCCGCGCGTGTGTCGCGGCGACCGTCGGCGCGGGCATGGGCACCACCCCGGCGGGGGACGATGTCATCTGTGGCGTGCTCGCCGGACTCGACCTGCTCGGCTTCGAGGCCACGCACAGACGGCTGGGCGCGACCGTGTCCACGCTGCTGTCGTACACCACACGCAGCTCGCGGCACCTACTGGCGGCCGCCGCCGCAGGCCGCTACACGGAGGGCTTGATCGGGCTCGCCGCCGCGCTGGTGTCGGCGTCGGCGCCCGCGGTGCGCACCGCGCTGGACGCGCTCGGCCGGTGGGGCGCTTCCTCCGGCCTCGATCAGGCCACCGGGTTCGCCGCCGCCGTCCGGGCCGGGGCTCTTGTCGGGGCGGGTGCCCCATGACCGCCACCTTGACCCTCGCCGCCTCGGTCTTCCCCCGCCTCTACCGGGACTCGGTGGCGCTGCTGGCGCTGGCCTCGAAACTGGAGCGACGCGAGCACATCGTGCGGGCAGGCGTGGTGATGGCGACCTCGGCGAACCTGCGCCTGCTCGCCGAGTCGGACATGCTCCCGGACGGCGTCGTTGCCGGCGCGGACGACCTGCTGATCACGGTGAAGGGCGGGGATCCAGGCGCCGTCGAGGACGCGCTCGCCTTCGCCGCAACCACGCTGTCGAGCACCGACGAGGGATCTTCGCAGGTGTCCGAGCAGCGCCCGCAGACGATCGCCGAAGGCATCGCCAGCCGGCCCGGGGCGACGGTGGTCACCGTGTCGGTGCCCGGAACGTATGCGGCGCTCGTCGCCGAGCAGGCGCTGCGGCGCGGTCTGCACGTCATGTGCTTCTCCGACAACGTCCCGGTCTCCGACGAGGTGCGGCTCAAGGCGCTGGCCGCGCGGCGGCGCCTGCTGATGATGGGACCGGACTGCGGAACCGCGGTGCTCGGCGGGGTGCCGCTCGGTTTCGCGAACGTGTTGCGACCCGGCCCGGTCGGCATCGTGGCGGCCTCCGGCACCGGGGCTCAGGAGGTGTCGTGCCTGCTCGACCGGGCGGGGGTCGGGACCGCGGCGCTTATCGGGGTCGGCGGCCGTGACCTCTCCTCGGCGGTGGGTGGGGTGATGACCGAGCTCGCCCTCGACCTGCTCGTGGCGGATCGCTCAGCCGAGGTGATCGTCGTCGTCTCGAAGCCGCCTGCACCGGCGGTCGCCGAGCGGCTGCTCGCCCGCCTCGGAAAGATCGGCGCGGACGGCACCCCGGTCGTGGCCTGCCTGCTCGGCATGGAGGATGCCGACCAGCCGGTCGCCGTACGCGGCACCTTGGAGGGGGCCGCGATCGAGGCCGCCCGGTTGGCCGGGGTCACGCTGCCGCCCGCGGTCGCCGAGCCCGGGCCAGGGACCGGACCGGCAGGCCGGGTGCTCGGGCTGTACACCGGAGGGACGCTCGCCGCGGAGGCCAAGGCGCTGCTCGGCCGGGCCGGCCTTGCTGCCGAGGTGATCGACCTCGGCGACGACCAGTACACCGCGGGCCGACCGCACCCGATGATCGATCCGGGTGCGCGGGCGGCGCGGATCGTACAGGCCGCGGCGGATCCGACGGTCGGCGTGGTGTTGCTCGACGTCGTGCTCGGCCACGGCGCCCACCCGGACCCGGCAGGCGCGGTCGCGGCCGCCGTCCTTCAGGCCCGCGGCGTCGACCGACCCATGGCGTTCGTCGCCTCGATCTGCGGCACGGCCGCCGATCCGCAGGGCTTCGACGCCCAGGCACGCACGCTGCGCGAGGCCGGGCTGCTGCTCGCCGGCTCCAACGCCGCCGCCGCTCGGCTGGCGATCCGGCTCGCGGGCGGGGCTGTGCTGTCGCCGGCGCCTGGTCCTTCGGACGGCGCGGAGAACCCGGGCCCCGGCGATGCCGAGGGAGGTCGGCGATGATCGTCGGTGACGTTCAGGTGATCAATGCCGGGCTCCCGCTTATCGTCGAGGGGGTGCCGGCGTCGGCTGTGACGCAGCTCGACTGGCGTCCCCCTGCGTTCTCCGACCTCGCCGCGGCGCGTGCGATGATCGCCCTCGACGACGAGACGACGGCCGCCGCCAACGCGGCCGCGATCGCCACGGTGCATGCGGTGCGCCCGCGCGTCGTGGGTATCCGCCCGGCCCGCGCGGCGATCGACGCGCTGGCAGGCCCGGCGCGCACCATGCTGCACGCCGGGCCGCCGATCGAGTTCTCCCGGATGTGCGGGCCGATGCGCGGTGCCCTGGTCGGCGCGGCCCTCCTCGAAGGCTGGGCCGCGACGCCCGCGGAGGTCGAGCGAGCCCTCGCCCGGGGCGAGATCGCCGTCGAACCGTGCCACCACCACGGTGCCGTCGGCCCGATGGCGGGTGTGGTCTCCCCGTCGATGCCGGTGTGGCAGGTCACCGACGACGCCGGGCCGACGCGGCGGTACGCCTACGCCACCCTGAACGAGGGACTCGGCACGGTGCTGCGCTTCGGCGCGTACGGGCCGGAGGTCATCGACCGGTTGCGCTGGATGACCGACGTGCTCGGGCCGGTCCTCGACGCCGCCATCCATGCGTCCGAGCCGATCGACGTCCTTACGCTGATCGGGCAGGCTCTTGGCATGGG
>Ga0081539_10001345_pt1 | contig 42808 bp, 36 predicted proteins | sample TabmetS4T2R2_FD_71023 | JGI IMG/M metagenome (GOLD analysis project Ga0081539, IMG submission 71023) | Tabebuia heterophylla rhizosphere microbial communities from the University of Puerto Rico - S4T2R2 | ecosystem: Host-associated > Plants > Roots > Rhizosphere ... | reverse complement strand
CTCATCACCGCCACCAGCATCGCGGTGATCTTCTATTTCGCCCGTGACTCCCACGGCGAGACCGTCTGGCGGCGCCTGATCGCACCGGTCATCGCGTCGGCCCTCCTCCTGATCATCAGCTACCTGGCGCTGGCGAACCTGGCCACCCTGTTCGGTGTCGAGCCGGGAACCGGACCGGCGGTGATCGCCCCGCTGGCGTACCTGGTAACGCTGGTCGCCGGGATCCTGTGGGGTCTGACACTGCGCGTCACCCGACCAGCCGTCTACGAGGGTATCGGGCTGGGCCCGCGCGCCGCGGCGGCGAGCACCACCGGATTCTCCTCGTTGATGGGAATGGATGATCGTCGTCGTTGACGGGTCAAGCCGTGCCGGACCGGCGACGAGCCGGTCCGGCACGCTACCTGCCGCCCGAGAAGGAAAGTTTGCGGCTACCGGCCCTCGACATCGATGCCGGACGCGGCGATGCTTGCCTTTGACGCTCACGGGCGCCGGCGGCCGGCCGCCCTGGGCAGTGGTTCGCGCGTTCATGTGACCGGCACCATCGCGGGAGGACATGATGATCGCAAAGGTCGGCGACCGGCTGGTCGTCGAAGGGGTCCACGTCGGCGACACCCGCCGCATCGGCGTCATCATCGCCGTGCGGCATCAGGACGGCACGCCTCCGTACGAGGTTCGGTGGCTGGACTCCGGCCACGAGGCGCTCGTGTTCCCCGGCCCGGAGGCACGCGTCGAACCGTCGGCCGGCGACCGGGTGGACTGACGGCTGACACATCAGGCGGGCCGACGCCGATCTCCGGGCCGCGGCGCTAGCGGACACTCCGCATCGCCGTGCTGAGCATGGCGCGCCAGTGCGTAAGCGGTGCGACACCGGTGCCGGACCAGCGCTCGTGACCGAGGACGCTGAACGTCGGGCGCCGCGCGGGGCGCGGGAACCGGTCGCTGGTGGTCGGGCGCACCCGTGCCGGGTCGTGCCCGGCCTCCGCGAAGACCGCCCGGGCCAGGCCATACCAGCTGGTCTGGCCCCCGGCCGTACCGTGATAGATCCCCGGAGCAGCAAGCCCGGCCGACGCCGCACCGGCCAGCGCGACGACCTGCGCGGCCAGCGCACGGGACCAGGTCGGCGGCCCCTCCTGGTCGGCCACCACGTCGACGGTCTCCCGTTCCCCGGCCAGCCGCAGCATGGTGCGCACGAAGTTGTGTCCGTGTGCGCCGTAGAGCCAGGCGGTACGCACGACATAGCCGCCGGCAGCCAGGACGGCCCGTTCGCCGATCAACTTCCCGCGCCCGTACGCGTTGATCGGTGCCGGCTCGGCGCCCTCCGCGTACGCGGCCGTGCCGGCGCCGTCGAAGACGTAGTCGGTGGAGATGTGAAACAGCCGCGGGCCGGCCGCCTGCGCCATCGCCTGAACCGCGTGCCCGTTGACGGCGGTCGCACTGGTCTCGGCGACCTCGGCTCCGTCGACGTCGGTCCAGCCGGCCGCGTTGAGGACGACATCGACACCGGCGACGGCTTCGCGAACCGCGGGGGCGTCGGTGATGTCCAGCGCCGCCCGGGTCAGCGGCACCACGCTTGTCTCACCTGCTTCGGCGAGCACCGCGCACAGATCACGACCGAGCATCCCGCCCGCTCCGGTGACCAGCCAGCGCATCAGCCGGCCTTCCGCTGTTTGAGCGGCTCCCACCAGGCCCGGTTGTCCGCGTACCAGGCGACCGTCGCGGCCAGCCCGTCCTCGATGCCGACCTGTGGCGCGTACCCGAGTTCCTCGCCGATCTTCGTGATGTCCAGCGAGTATCGCCGGTCGTGTCCCTTGCGGTCGGCCACCGGCTGCACCATGTCCCATCCGGCGCCGCACGCGGCGAGCAGGCGACCGGTCAGCTCGCGGTTGGTCAACTCGGTTCCGCCGCCGATGTGGTAGATCTCGCCGGGCCGGCCCTTGTCGAGCGCGAGCTGGATGCCCCGGCAATGGTCCTCGACGTGCAGCCAGTCGCGGATGTTGCCGCCGTCACCGTACAGCGGCACCTTCCGGCCGTCGAGCAGATTGGTCACGAACAGCGGGATGACCTTCTCCGGGAACTGATACGGACCGTAGTTGTTGGAACAGCGGGTGACGACCACATCCAGCCCGTGTGTCCGGTGCGCGGCGAGCGCCAGCAGGTCCGAGCCCGCCTTCGAGGCGGCGTACGGCGAGTTCGGTGCGACCGGCCAGTCCTCGGTCCACGACCCGTGCTCGATCGAGCCGTACACCTCGTCGGTGGAGACGTGCACGAAACGCCCGACCCCGGCTGCCCGGGCGCTGTCAAGCAGCACCTGGGTGCCGAGCACGTTGGTGGTGACGAACGGGACGGCGCCGGCGATCGAGCGATCGACGTGTGATTCCGCCGCGAAATGGACGACCACGTCGTGTCCGGGAAGCAGCTCGCGAACCAGCCCGGCATCTCGGATATCGCCCTGCACAAAGCTGAGCCGGGAATCGGTCAGGGGCAGGTTCGCCCGGTTGCCGGAATAGGTCAGCAGGTCCAGAACCGTCACCTCGGCGCCGGTCGCGCTCGCGTACGAATCCTGCAGAACGGCCCGGACATAGCTGGACCCGATGAAGCCGGCGCCGCCGGTGACGAGAATCCTCACGGCTGGCGAGTGTAGTCGCGGCAGAGGGCTCACCAGCACGCCAAACGGACACTCGCCGCCGCCAGTCCGCCGAGAGTGGCCGATCCAAACGACGCACGCGCGACCGGCGTCGCCGTGGTTACGCTGCTCCGGTGCGCGGAATCTTGCTCGCCGGTGGCACCGGCTCGAGGCTGTGGCCCATCACCAAGGCCATGTCGAAGCAATTGATGCCGATTTTCGACAAGCCGATGGTGTATTACCCGCTTACCACCCTGGTGTCCGCGGGTATTCGGGAAATCCTGGTGATCACGACGCCGGAGGATCAGCCGCATTTCCGGCGGCTGCTCTCCGACGGCAGCCAGTTCGGGCTGGCGCTGTCGTACGCGGTCCAGCCGTATCCGGAGGGAATCGCGCAGGCCTTCCTGATCGGTGCGGACTTCATCGGTGACCAGCCGGTCGCGCTGATCCTTGGCGACAACATCTTCCACGGGGTGGGCTTGGGCCGGCAGCTCGCCCGGCACCGCCGGCCGACCGGCGGGCAGATCTTCGCCTACCCGGTCGCCGATCCGCAGCGGTACGGCGTGGTCGAGTTCGACGACACCGGTACGGTGCTCTCGATCGAGGAGAAGCCGGAGAAGCCCAAGTCGACGTATGTGGTGCCCGGCCTGTACTTCTACGATCACGAGGTGGTGCGGATCGCCGGGCAGCTGGAGCCGAGCGACCGCGGGGAGTTGGAGATCACCGCGATCAACGACGAGTACCTGCGCCGCGGCCGGCTCACCGTGACCGTCCTCGACCGGGGAACCGCGTGGCTGGACACGGGCACCTTCCAGTCGATGGTGCAGGCGTCGGAGTACGTCCGGGTGATCGAGGAGCGGCAGGGCCTGAAGATCGGCTGTGTGGAGGAGGCGGCCTGGCGGTTGGGCTTCATCTCCGACGACCGGTTGCGCGAGCTCGCCGCGCCCCTGGCCAGGAGCGGGTACGGCGACTACCTGCTGAAGCTGTTGGAGAGCGACCGGTACGGCGGTGCCCGGTGAAGATCCGTCCCATGGCCGTCGAGGGTGCGTTCGAGGTCACCCCGGTGCAGCACAGCGATGCACGGGGCATGTTCCTGGAGTGGTACCGGTCCGACGCGCTCACCGCGGCGATCGGCCATCCGCTGGAGGTGGCACAGGCGAACCTCTCGACATCCGCCCGCGACGTCCTGCGCGGCATCCACTTCGCCGACGTACCGCCGGGACAGGCGAAGTACGTGACGTGCGTGGCCGGCGCGGTGCTGGACGTGGTGGTGGACATCCGGGTCGGCTCACCGACGTTCGGCCGATGGGAGTCCGTGCGGCTCGACGACGAGGAGCGGCGCGCCGTCTATCTCGGCGAGGGCCTCGGGCACGGCTTCTGCGCGCTGTCCGAGCAGGCCACCGTGGCATATCTGTGCTCGACCACCTACCGGCCCGGGCACGAGCACGGTATCCACCCGCTCGATGCGGAGCTGGGCATCACCTGGCCGGTCGCCGCACCCCTGCTGTCGGCCAAGGACGCCGCCGCCCCGTCGCTGGCCGAGGCCCGCGCCGCCGGCCGGTTGCCTCGATACGAAGACTGCCCCGACCGGGCGGCTTAGTCGTGGCGCTGCGGCGCCGGGATCGGCTCACCGGTGTCGTCCCAGACGTTGCCGGAGTTCTCGGTGAGCGTAGCCTGGGTGCTCAGCAGGATGGGACACTGGAAGAAGGAGTGCCGGCCGAACCGGTTGTTCACGACCTGGAGTCCGGTCAGCGGGGCATCCCGATGGGCGAAGTTCAACGTGCAGCCGCCGCCGTCGAGCAGGTTGCCCTCGGCCCGGGAGTCGCCGGCCGAGTTCTGCCACGCGGCGTTCGCGTCCTTCGTCGTCGACATGTCGATCGTGTTGTGCCGCAGCGTCACCCGCACGTCGCGCGGGAAGGACTGCACCCCGTCGTTGTGGGTCGAGCCACCGCCCTGATTGGGGTCGCTGGCGAACCAGGACATGTCGTGGACGTACGAGTCCTGGATCAGGACGTCGCTGCCCGTCTTCACACCGTCCACGCTGCCGTGGATGTCAGACCGAAGAATCTTCGTCCGGTTCGCCCAGATGCCGTCGACCGTGGCGGACGGGTGCGCCGGGACGAACTCGGAGTCCTGGATGACGGTGTTCGTGCCGTTCTCGGTATCGAGCAGCGCGGCGTTGGAGCTCGTCGCCCGGCCACGGAAGACGCTGTTCTTGAAGGTGATGTTGCTGCCGGTGACCTTGACGAAGCCGCGGAAGTCCTTACCACTGATGACCGCGCCGGACGTGGCGAAGGTCTGGTCACCGTCCACGACGGTCAGCTGGGTGCCGGCCGGCACTCCGGTGTTGCCGGCGTTCGGGAAGTCGCCGCTGGGCGGAGCCGGCGCCGTGGCGGAGGAACTGGGCGAGGAACTGGGCGTGGTGGGCGACGGGGACGGGCTCAGCGTCGGGGTGGGCGAGGCGGACGGGCTCACCGTCGGCGAGGGATCGGTATCGGGTCCGCCCGGTGCGTCCTGCGCGGTGACGGTGAACGTCTGCTTCGGGGCGAGGTCGGTCCACTGGCCCGCCTTGCTGACCCGCAGCCAGTAGGTGTAGCTGCCCGCCGTGTCGAACGTCCGGCCGGCGGTGAGCTCCTTCTGCCGGGTACCCACGCTCCAGTGCGGTACGGCGGGGAAGTCGTAGTTGCGGCCGGCCTGGTCCCGGGCGGCGATGACGACCTGGTCGAAGGTCTGCCGGCGCTCGGCGACCACCTTGGCGCCCGCGGTGACCAACTGACCGACCACCGGGGCGTCGGCGTCGATGCCCAGCGCCTGCACGGTCACCGCGGCGGTCACGTCGTAGCGGACGAACCGCTCGATGGGCGAGCCGACCGCCACCCCGCCACCGGCCAGCAGAGCGACCACGCCAACGACCAGCATCACCCGCCACGGCCGCAGCCGGCCGCCGGCGGCGTGCCGACCGCCGAGGTGTCCTGCCCGACGCCGTCGTACCACAACCAGTTCTCCTTGGGTATGCGCGTCCTGCCGCTTCAGGCTCCGCATGGCACGTTCTCCTTCACGGTGCCGGTCACGGCGTATTGGCTGTCGATGGTCACGACGTCGTTGTCCGCCCAGGTGGTGATCTTGGCGCACATGCCCTCGGTCTCGTAGGCGCCGTATGCCCAGGAGCCGTTGACGACGCGGTTGCCGGTGACGATCCACGTCCCGCTGGACGGCCCGAGGAACAGGGAGTAGACGCCGCCCTTGGCGAGGTTGTCGGTGATCGTCGCGCCGATCGTTCCCTGGGAGTGCACGAAGATCGGCGCTGTGTAGCCGACGGCTCCGGTCTGGTCGAACGTGTTGTGGTCCACGACGATCCCGGGGGCGGCCGGGTAATCCTGGACACCGTCGGCATGGTTCGTTGGTGACGGGGCGCACGCCCGGTAGTAGGAGTCGCGAATGACGACGCCGGGACCGGAGGCGCGGAAGCCGTCCTCATGACCCCGCGCCTTCACCCGGAGGGCGGTGTAATTACTGAACCCGACGGACATGGGTTGCCAGGTCGCGGTTCCGCAACTTGCCGGACCCACGGTGGAATCGGTGATGGTGAACGGGTTGCCGCTCATGTTCACGACCGAATCGTCGACCTGGGTGTTTGTCACCTTGACGTTGTCGGCCCGGATGATCAGGTTGCCCCGGATGTGCTTGCGGTCGATCACCTGGCCCGGAGTGGTTGCGTTCAAGTCACCGTCCACGACGGTTAGCTGGGTGCCGGCCGGCACTCCGGTGTTGCCGGCGTTCGGGAAGTCGCCGCTGGGCGGAGCCGGCGCCGTGGCGGAGGAACTGGGCGAGGAACTGGGCGTGGTGGGCGACGGGGACGGGCTCAGCGTCGGGGTGGGCGAGGCGGACGGGCTCACCGTCGGCGAGGGATCGGTATCGGGTCCGCCCGGTGCGTCCTGCGCGGTGACGGTGAACGTCTGCTTCGGGGCGAGGTCGGTCCACTGGCCCGCCTTGCTGACCCGCAGCCAGTAGGTGTAGCTGCCCGCCGTGTCGAACGTCCGGCCGGCGGTGAGCTCCTTCTGCCGGGTACCCACGCTCCAGTGCGGTACGGCGGGGAAGTCGTAGTTGCGGCCGGCCTGGTCCCGGGCGGCGATGACGACCTGGTCGAAGGTCTGCCGGCGCTCGGCGACCACCTTGGCGCCCGCGGTGACCAACTGACCGACCACCGGGGCGTCGGCGTCGATGCCCAGCGCCTGCACGGTCACCGCGGCGGTCACGTCGTAGCGGACGAACCGCTCGATGGGCGAGCCGACCGCCACCCCGCCACCGGCCAGCAGAGCGACCACGCCAACGACCAGCATCACCCGCCACGGCCGCAGCCGGCCGCCGGCGGCGTGCCGACCGCCGAGGTGTCCTGCCCGACGCCGTCGTACCACAACCAGTTCCTCTCCGGTACACGTTTCCTGCGGGCACGGCGGCCGCACGGTCACGTCGAACCGACGTGACCGTGACCTACGCTCGCCCAGCGCGCGAGGCGGGGATGTCCAGGCGCCGGCCGTGCGGCACCTGATGCTGACACCAGACGTGGCGACCGAGAACGGCCTTAATCCGCAGCTAACAAAGAATTGCGGTGCCGGCAAGGGTGGGGTCGACGATTCACGCACCCGGCCGGAGAAGCCACATCTCCGCTGTCAAGCGGCTGTTTGCACGAAGTCGGACGACGCACGGCCTGAGGTGATGCCCGGTCCGGGCGGACGGCGCGGACACCGGTCGGAACCTATGACTATAAGCGCCACAGGTGCGGCAGGCCGGCGGTGCGGGGAGTTATCGTCAGCGCGGATCAAAGGGACCACCGCCCCGGCACAATCTCACAGGAGCATACTTTGACCGACCGCATCGGTTCCGCCCGAAGGCACGGTGCCGCTCGCCTCCGGCCGGGTGCCCGATGGCGCTGAAGACGGCGCCCATCACGACGGCCGACATCCCCGCGGTGGCCCGGTTCCTGCACGGGAATCTCAATACCCGGGTGTCGGCGGACGCCTGGGAGCGGGCGCTCCAGGTGCCGTGGAAGGTGTCCGCCCCGAACCACGGCTTCCTGCTCCGCGACGAACGCGGCGAGGTGGCCGGCGCCTACGTGGCCTTCTACTCGGAACGGACGATCGACGGCCGGGTTCGCCGGTTCTGCAACCTCGGAGCCTGGTGCGTGCTGCCGCAGCACCGATTCCACAGCCTCAGGTTGCTCAAGGCGCTGCTGGCACAGGACGGTTACGAGTTCACCGACCTCTCCCCGAGCGGCAACGTCGTGCCGGTTAACACCCGCCTCGGGTTCGCGTTCATCGACACGGCCACCGCGGTCGCGCCCAACCTGCCGTGGCCGGCATTGCCGGGCGGAACTCGGGTCAGTGCCGATCCGGTCGTCATCGAGAACACGCTCACGGGCGACGACCTCCAGATCTACCGGGACCATGTCGGCACGGCGGCTGCACGGCACGTGGTGCTGATCCGCGGCGACCGGTACTGCTACGTGATCTTCCGGACGGACCGTCGCAAGAACCTGCCGTTCTTCGCGTCGGTCCTCCACGTCAGCGACCCGGATCTCTTCCGCGCGATGCGGCGGCGCTTCCAGAACCACCTGCTGACGCGCCACGGGGTGCTTGCCATGCTGGCCGAGCTTCGGGTGGTCGGTCACCGGCCGCCGCTGTCCCACATGCTCCGGAGCCCGCGCCGCAAGATGTTTCGCAGCGCCGACCTGACGGAGCGTGACATCGACTATCTGTACAGCGAGTTGACCAGCCTGAGCTGGTGACTGCGGCCCACGCACAAAGAAGAGGTGTTCCTTTCAGATGCGCATCCGACTGCACGACCTGCTGGCCGACGCTGCCGGCCGGTCCGGCGGCGCCCCGGCCGTGACGTATCGGGAAGACACCCGCACGTACGCCGAGCTCTGGGGCGACGTGCAGGCCGCCGGTGCCGGGCTGCGGCGCCTGGGCCTCGCGAGAGGCGACCGGGTGGCGGTGTATCTCGACAAGCGCATCGAGACGGTCACGGCAATCTTCGCCACGTCGGCTGCCGGCGGCGCCTTCGTACCGGTCAATCCGGTCCTGCGGGCGCGGCAGGTCGCCTACATCCTCGCCGACTGCGACGTGCGGTACCTGGTCACGACCGCCGAGCGTCTGGAGGCGCTACGTGCCGAGTTGGAGCAGGTCAAGTCGTTGGAGCGGGTCATCCTCGTCGGTGGTGCAGCCGCCGGCGCGACCGACGGCACCCGGTATTCGGTGGTGTCCTGGGAGGACTTCTCCGCCGGTCATGACCTGTCCGCAAGTCCCGCCATCGATGTGGACATGGCGGCGATCTTCTACACCTCGGGAAGCACCGGCAAGCCGAAGGGCGTCGTGCTGTCGCACCGCAATCTCCTGGCCGGGGCGGAGAGCGTCAGCCAATACCTGGAGATGACCGCCGCCGACGTCGTCCTGGCGGCCCTCCCGCTGAGCTTCGACGCCGGCTTCAGCCAGCTGACGACGTCGTTCGCCGTCGGCGCCCACGTGATCCTCGTCAATTACCTCCTGCCGCGGGACGTGGTGCGGATGTGCGCCCGGCACAGGGTGACCGGCCTGACCTGTGTGCCACCACTGTGGATCCAGCTCGTCGAGCAGCCATGGCCGCCGGAGGTGGGCCGGCAGCTGCGCTACTTCGCGAACACCGGTGGACGCATGCCCAAGACCACCTTGGACAGGCTACGGTCTATCTTCCCCGCCGCGCGGCCCTACCTGATGTACGGCCTCACGGAGGCGTTCCGGTCCACGTACCTCGATCCCGCGGAGGTGGACCGCCGCCCGGACTCCATCGGCAAGGCCATCCCCAATGCCGAGATCCTGGTGGTCCGCCCGGATGGCACCGGTTGCGACGCCGGCGAGGAGGGCGAGCTTGTCCACCGCGGCGCGCTCGTCGCGATGGGCTACTGGAACGATCCTGAACGAACGGCCGAGCGGTTCCGGCCGATCCCGGGCACCGAGGGTGCGCTCTCACCGGAGTTGGCCGTGTGGTCCGGCGACTCGGTCGTTCGGGACGAGGAGGGATTCCTCTACTTCGTTGGCCGCGCCGACGAGATGATCAAGACCTCCGGTTACCGGGTGAGTCCCACGGAGGTCGAGGAGGTGGCCTACGGCACGGGTCTCATCCGGGACGCGGTTGCCCTCGGCGTGCCGGACCCCCGGCTTGGACAGCGTATCGTGCTCGTCGTCAGCCCGGCGGGAGGTGGCGACCTCGACGCCGCAGTCGTCAAGGCCCGCCTCAAGAAGGAGCTTCCGCTTTATATGGTGCCCGGGGAGGTCGTGGTCCGTCCGGAACTGCCGCGGTCGCCGAACGGCAAGTTCGATCGCAATCTGCTACGTCAGGAGTTGAACGCGTGACCCAGCACCCCTCCGCGGCGGCCTTCGGGCGGCTCGACGGGCAGCTCGCCGTCGGTGGCGTACGGGTCGACCGGCTCGCCGAACGCGTCGGCGGCACTCCGTTCTTCGCCTACGACAGACGCCTGCTCACCGACCGGGTCCGACTTCTGCGCGCCACCCTGCCGGCGGATGTGCAGCTGAGCTACGCCATCAAGGCGAACCCCATGCCGGCCGTCGTCCAGCACCTCAGCGGCCTGGTGGACGCCTTCGACGTGGCCTCGGCTCTCGAGATGCGTACGGCTCTCGATTCACCGATGCCGCCGGCGCGGGTGAGCTTCGCCGGTCCCGGCAAGACGGACGCCGAGCTGCGCCAGGCGGTCGCGGCGGGCGTCACGATCGAGCTGGAGTCGGAGAACGAGGCGACTCGGATCGCCACGACCGGCGCGGTCCTGGGACTGCGACCGCGGGTGGCCGTGCGGGTCAATCCGGACTTCGCGGTGAAGGGCTCCGGCATGCGCATGGGCGGCGGCCCGCAACAATTCGGCGTCGACGCGGAGCGGGTACCCGCGCTCCTCAAGGAGCTCGCCGGGGCGGATCTGGAGGTTCTGGGCTTCCACGTCTTCGCCGGCTCACAGAACCTGCGCGCCGACATCATCTGCGAGGCGCAGCGCCGGACGGTGGAGCTGCTGTTGCGGCTGGCCGGCGATGCGCCCGAGCAGGTCCGGTACGTCAATCTCGGCGGCGGCTTCGGCATCCCGTACACCGACCGCGACGAGCCGCTCGACATCGCCGAAATCGGCACCAACCTGGCGGCCCTGATGCGCGACGAGGTGCGTCCGCACCTCCCGGAGGCGCGGGTCGTGATTGAGCTGGGCCGGTATCTCGTCGGTGAGTGCGGGGTGTACATCACCCGGGTCATCGACCGCAAGGAGTCGCGGGGCAAGACATACCTCGTCGTCGACGGCGGTCTGCACCACCAGCTCGCGGCATCGGGCAACTTCGGTCAGGTCATCCGGCGCAACTATCCGATCGCCGTGGCGAACCGTCTCGAGGAGGACCCGGTCGAGCAGGTCAGCGTCGTCGGCTGCCTGTGCACCCCACTCGACCTGCTCGGCGACAACGTGTCGCTTCCCCAGGCCGGCATCGGCGATCTCGTGGTGCTCTACCAGGCCGGGGCGTACGGCTTGACGGCCAGTCCCACCGCCTTCCTCAGCCACCCGGCGCCCGCCGAGGTGCTGCTGTGACCGAACGCCTGGAGGAGGTACGTTCATGGCCGTGACCGGTACGACGACGCAGGACGTCAAGGCGGTGCTGGTGTCCGTGCTGGGCATCGAGGATCGCGCCGCGACGATCGACGCCGGCACGCCGCTGCTCGGCAACCTGCCCGAGCTCGACTCGATGGCGGTACTGGAGTTGGTGGCCGCGCTCGAGCAGCGATTCGGCGTCACCATCGACGACGACGAGGTGACCGCCGAGGCGTTCGACACGCTGGGCTCACTTACGGCCATGCTCGACTCCAAGCTTTCTTGACGTCACGCCGCCCGGCGGCTGAAAGGGCGTAGAGGGCGCCACGACACGCGCTTGCTGATGTGCCCGGCGGCGCGCTGTCCCCCGGGCGATGGTTCGTGCGGTGACGGACTCGTTCGTCGTCCGAGCCGCCGGCGCAGCACGCCCGGACTGTCCATAATGGAGGAAAGCGCCGGGCCGCCGAGCGGTCGGTCATGATCTGCCGCAAGAATTGCTGCTTGTAGGTTGCCGCCCCCCTTTCTGACAATTCACCGTGTTGCACGTCGGCGTGCCGGTAATTCTGGTTGGTCCGATCTGTGTATCTTGCGTATTTCCCATTACTCATCTGACCGATTCGCCATACGTATTGAACGGAAAGGTGAAGCGCGGCGCGGCCGAACTCAGCAATCTTTCCGGTGGACCAACCGAGTTCGTGGCGCAAGATCCACTCCATTCCGGCATTGCGGGAAAACCAGACCCCGAGGCTGGTCGTGGTCGTTGACGGAGGCGAGACGTGCAGGCGATCGAACCAGTGTCTGCCCTTGACATCAGCGAGGCAGAGTCGCAGTTCACCGCGACGCGGGAACCCCAGAACAGGGCCGGTGCGGCCCGCGTCGGGTGGCAGAGCAGATACGCCGCGACACTCTGCGTAATCGACTTCCTGGTCGGGCTCTGCGCCGCTTCCTCGGCACTGATTCTGCGATTCGGTCCGAACGGGAACGAGCCCCATCTGCGTGGCTACTTGCTTTTGACGCTGCTATTGCCGGTGACCTGGATTGTCGCGTTGGCCATCAGCCGAGCGTACGAGCCGCGCCATCTGTTCGTCGGCACCGACGAGTACGCGCGGGTATTCCGATCCGGTGTCGGGCTGACCGCGGCACTGGCGATTGTTTCCTTCGCCTTCGATTTGCGTTTGGCCCGTGGGTACGTCATCATCGCGCTGCCTTTGGCCATCCTCGTGGACATCGGCGCCCGGCACGTGTTCCGGCAAGCGCTGCACCGCTCGTGGGCCCGTGGTGAGCGGCTGCACCGCGTCATCCTGGTGGGCCACGCGCGTGCCGTAGCCGACATGACCCGCCGGCTGCGCGACGAACGCCACCACGGACTGGGCGTGATCGGCGCGTGCCTGCCGGCCGGTCTGAGCACGAACGGCTCAGCACCGGGACTCCCGCGCATCTACGGCACATTCGACGACGTCGCGTCGGCGGTCATCAGCTCCGACGCGGATACCGTGGTGGTGCTCTCCTGCCCGGAGATCGACGGCGCCGCGCTGCGGCAGCTCGCCTGGCAGCTGGAGCGCGACGAGATCGACCTCATCGTGGCCAGCACGCTGGTCGACGTGGCCGGCGACCGGACCACGATCCGCCCGGTGGACGGCCTGCCGATGCTGCACGTCGAGCACCCTCGGCTCAAAGGCAGCGCCCGCATCGTCAAGGAGATCTTCGACCGGGTCGGCGCGCTGCTGCTGCTGATCGTCGCCGCGCCGCTGATGGCCGCCGTCGCCGTGCTCATTGCGTTTTCGCCCGACGGCGGTCGTGGTCCGACCATCTTCCGGCAGGAGCGGGTGGGCAAGAACGGCCGTCCGTTCATCCTCTACAAATTCCGTACCATGCACGTGGACGCCGAGGCCCGGCTTGCCGACCTGCGCGGGCTCAACGACACCGACGGGGAGTTGTTCAAGATGCGCAAGGACCCCCGGGTCACATCGGTGGGTCGCTGGTTGCGCCGGTTCTCGTTGGACGAGATCCCGCAGTTGATGAACGTGGTCAAAGGTGACATGTCCCTGGTGGGTCCGCGCCCGCCGCTGGCCCGCGAGGTGGCCGGGTATCCGGCCGACATGCGCCGTCGTCTGGTGGTCAAGCCGGGCCTGACCGGCCTCTGGCAGGTGTCCGGCCGCTCCGACCTGTCCTGGGAGGAGTCCATCCGGCTCGACCTGACGTACGTGGAGAACTGGTCGCTGCTCATGGATCTGGCGATCCTGCTTCGCACCGTCAGCGCGGTGGTACGTAGCTCCGGCGCGTACTGAGGCCACGATGCGCATGGTCGTGTGCCGCTTGCTGGCACCGTGTTGACAGGTGCGAGGCATTCGGTTCTGCGGTGATGTTGTGCAACCCCTCGTAGGTGCCCTCCGCGCCGGTGAGCTAGCTATAGCTAGGCTGCAACCGCCGGTCACGACGCCCGTGCGAACTGTTGGCAACGCTGAGTCAGTTGGGCCGAGGAAGGAGCCTCCATTGGCCGCGAATCGCCCGCCGAGCTTTGATCGACTCACCACCGAGGAGTCCGTGCATCTGAAACCCCCGAAGGTGAAACGGAACAACCCCCCATGGTTGCTGATCGGATTGCTTGCTCTGGCGGTGATCGTCGGAGGCACCGTCCTGGCACTTGCCGTGCCGACTGCTCCGAAACCCACCCGCGTGGTGGCGCAGCCGAGTCTTTCCACACCGCCGCAGACGCCCTCGCCCGGGGTCTCCTCGTCGATCGCTTCCTCGTCGCCATCACCGTCGGCATCCCGGTCGACCACCCCGAGCGCCGGTAGCAGGGAACCGCTCAATCCGAGGCGAGCCAACTGCGCCCCGCGGCCGAGCAGATGCGGTCTGCCGGACGGCACCAACACGGGAGTTCCGCCCGGAACCAGGCTGACGGTGCTGAACGGCGACCAGAAGATAACTCGGGCCGGCACCGTCATCGACGGCAAGGACATCCGAGGCTGCGTCGAGATCGAAGCGCCGCGGGTGACCATCCGCCGGTCGAAGATCTCCTGTACGGGTTTCTACGTGGTGGCCAACTTCGCCGAGCGGTACTCCGGCGGTGGCGCGTTACTGCAGGACGTCGAGATCAGCTGCCAGCGCAGCAACGGCACGGGCGTCGGGGACTACGGCCTGACCGCGGTCCGGGTCAACATTCACGACTGCGAGAACGGCTTCGACATCGACAACACGATCACCGTTCGAGATTCCTACATCCACGATCCGTACAACACCGCCGACAACCACGCCGACGGCATCCAGCTAAACCCGGGTCGGAAGATCGTCATCACCCACAACACGATCTTCGCTCCCCGGGCCACGTCCGCGATCATCGGTCACCGCATCGGGAACTCCGAGGTGCTCGTGTCCGGAAACCTGCTCTCCGGCGGCGCTTATACGCTCTACTGTCCGAACGTCCCCACCACCGAGTTCCGCGTCGTCAACAACCGGTTCAGCACTATCGATTCGCCGAAGGGCGGCGCCTACGGTCCATGGACGTTCTGCGAGAACGCGGCCGTGGTGACCGGCAACGTCTGGGACGCGACGTTGAAGCGGTTGAACCCTCGCTGAGCCGAATGTTCGGGTCGCGCCGGGATCATGCGCTGGTACACCGAACTCTGCCCGAACCGCCGGTCCGGGATGTAGTTCCGTCTCGGACGTGTGGGCCTCCGGTCGCAATCACCTCGGCACACCTGGAGCACCCCCGACCGGCTGCTTAGAATCTGCCCTGCCCTTCTCTTCCCACGTAGGCTGGAGTCCTGCATGCGTGTTCTCGTTACCGGCCACGAGGGATACCTCGGCACGGTGCTGGTGTCTCGGCTGATCGCCGCCGGCCACGAGGCGGTCGGCCTGGACACCGGGCTGTTCGCCGACTGCATCCTGGGTCCGGCGCCCGAACCGGTACCGGCCCTGCGGGTCGATCTGCGGGACGTCACGCCGGAACACCTCGCCGAGGTCGCCCCCGACGCGGTGATGCATCTCGCCGCGCTGTGCAACGACCCGCTCGGCGACCTCGACCCGGAGCTGACCTACGACGTCAACCACCGCTCGACGGTCCGGCTGGCGCGGGCCGCCAAGGCCGCCCGGGTGCCGCGGTTCCTGTTCTCCTCCTCGTGCAGCCTGTACGGCGCCGGCACCGACGACGCTCCGCTGGACGAGAACGCCCCATTCGCCCCGCTCACCCCGTACGGCGAGTCCAAGATCCGCTCCGAGCAGGACCTCGTCACGCTCGCCGACGACGACTTCTCCCCGGTCTTCCTGCGCAACGCCACGGCATACGGCTTCTCCCCACGGCTGCGCGGTGACCTGGTCGTCAACGACCTGGTCGGCAGCGCGCTGCTCGCCGGCGAGGTCAAGCTGCGCAGCAACGGCATGGCCTGGCGGCCGCTGGTGCACGCCGACGACATCGCCTCGGCGTTCCTGGCGCTGCTGGAGGCACCGCGCGAGACGGTGCACGCACGGGCGTTCAACGTCGGTGACTCGGCGGAGAACTACTTGATCCGCGACGTCGCCGAGCTGGTACACGAAATCGTCGGCGGTACCGTCACGTTCGCCTCCGGCGCCGGCGCGGATGCGCGCAACTACCGCGTCTCCTGCGACCGGATTGCCCGCGAGGTACCGGCCTTCCGTCCGCAATGGACCTTGCGCAAGGGCATCGAGCAGCTCGCCGAGGCGTACGAGCGGTACGGGCTGGAGCTGGAGAACCTGTTCGGCGCAGCGCACCAGCGGCTGAAGCGGATCACCGCGTTGCGTCAGGCCGGCCGGATCGACACCGCCCTGCGCTGGACGGAGGTGGCCTGATGCCCGCGACCCGGAGCACGACCCTCGACCTGAAGGTCGGTGAGGTCGTCGAGGTCCGCAGCCAGGCGGAGATCCTCGCGACCCTGGACGCCGACGGCGAGCTGGAGTCGTTGCCGTTCATGCCCGAGATGCTGCAGTACTGCGGCCGGCGCATGGTGGTCGGCAAGGTCGCGAACAAGGCCTGCGACACGCTGACCGGCAAGGGCATCCGCCGGATGGAGAACGCGGTGCACCTGACCGGCGTGCGCTGCGACGGCTCCGCACACGGCGGGTGCCAGGCCGCCTGCTTCATCTACTGGAAGCACGCGTGGCTGCGCAAGGTGGATCCGGCCGAGGCACCACCGGCCGCACCGACCGCGCCGGAGGAGCCGCGGCTGCTGCCGCTGCTGACCATCGCCAGCCGCCGGCCGCCGGCCGAGGACGGCGAGACGCGGTACCGGTGCCAGGCCACCGAGCTGCTGCGCGCGACGCCGCAGCCGCTTCCCGTTCGCGACCTCGGCCAGTACGTGGAGGACGTGCGGAGCGGCAACGTCGGCGTGCTGTGGTCGACCCGGGCGTTCCTGGTCGGGATGTACAACCGGCTGCAGGACGTCGGCGGCAACCGACTCCCGCCACGGCTGCGCCTGCGCGGCGGGCGCCACTGGGGCGCCCTGCGCGGCACCGCGGTGAAGACTCCGACCGGGCAGACCGGGCTGCAGCCCGGGGACATCGTCCGGATCAAGTCGAGGGAGGAGATCGCGCCCACCCTCAACGCCGACCTGCTGAACCGCGGCATGGGTTTCGACGCCGAGATGGCCCGGTTCTGCGGGCGCACCGCACGGGTGGCACGCCGCGTCGATCACATCATCGACGAGCGCACCGGGAAGATGCTGCAGATGCGTTCGCCGTGCATCGTGCTGGAGGGGATCGTCTGCGAGGGTGCGTTCAGCGCCAGCTGCCCGCGGTCGATCACCCCGTACTGGCGCGAGATCTGGCTGGAGAAGGTGGCACCGGCGGCGGCACTGGCCACTCAGGACACGGGCGCGGCAGGAGTGCGATGACCGCTGACGTGGCGGTCACGGCGTCCATCGGGCACCAGGCCGGCCGCGGACTGCGCTGGAGCCTGTTCGGAACGTTGCTCACGAAGGTGGGCTCGTTCGCCATGGGGTTGGTGCTGGCTCGCCTGCTGGCTCCGGCCGATTTCGGCGTGTACGCGATCGCCATCGCCGCCACGGCCGTGCTGATGCACATCAACGACGTCGGCCTGATCGCGGCGACGGTGCAGTGGCGCGGCCGGCTGGAGGAGATGGCGCCGACCGCGGCCACCATGGCGATGCTCTTCGCCACCGGCATCTACGGCGTCTTCTTCCTGGCCGCACCGGCCTTCGCCGGGGCCGCCGGCAATGCCGACGCGGCCCCGGTTGTCCGGCTGCTCGCGCTGGTCATCGTGATCGACGGGGTGACGGCGGTACGCAGTGGTGCCCTGATGCGCACGTTCCAGCAGGGCCGGCTCGTCATCGCCAACATGGCCGGCCTGGTGGTGAACGCGGCGGTCGCGATCAGCCTGGCGATCGGTGACGCGGGGCCGTTCAGCTTCGCCTGGGGTCAGGTCGCCGGCGCGTGCGTGACCGGTGTCTTCGTCTTCGTCTTCGGCCGGGTGCCGGTGAAGTACGGCTTCGACCGTGCGATCGCTCGCCGGCTGATGCTCTTCGGCATGCCGCTCGCGGCGAGCCTCGGCGTCGAGGCGGTGGTGACCAACGCCCAGTTCGCCGTCGTCGGGCGGCTCACCGGCGCCACCGCGGTCGGCTACTACTTGCTGGCATTCAACGTCGCGAGTTGGGCGCAGAACATCCTCGGCCAAGCCATCCGGTACGTCTCCGTCGCCGGTTTCTCCCGGCTGTCCGAGCACCACGACGAGGCGCTGTCGGACGGGGTGCAGCGTTCGATGCCGTTGATGGTCCTGGTTGTGGCGCCGATCGTGGCCCTCACGTCGGTACTCGCCGCGCCGCTGGTGGATCTGCTGTACGGCAGCCAGTGGGCGCCGGCCGCACCGGTCCTGCACATCCTGGTCGGCCTCACGCTGGTGCGCATGGTGACCGGACTGTCGATGGACGCTCTCATGGGCGCAGGCGCCACCCGGGCGACGTTGTGGCTCAACCTTGGATGGGCGGCGGTGCTGATCCCCACCCTGTGGTGGGCGACCCACCTGGACGGCATCCGCGGAGCGGCCCTCGCGCAGACCGGTGTCGGCGTGCTCGTGGCCGTGCCGCTTGCTGCGGTGGCGCTGCGCCGGGCGAAGGTCGCCCTCGCTCCGGTCGCCGCGGCGCTGGTCCGGCCCTTGTGTGCGGCGGTGCTCGCGGCGGTGGTCGCGACGCTGGTTCTCCCGTTCGCCGGTCCATATCCGGTCATCCAACTCGCCGTCGCCGGCGCAGCCGGGCTGCTGGCCTATGTCCCGGCGGCGATCCCGCGGGATCAGCTACGGCAGATGCTGGCCCTGCTGCCAGGCCGCCGGAACGCGGCCGGTGCGCTACAGAGGTAGGACGTCGCCTCCACGGTGCGGCGATTCCAGGATCGCAGAGCGGATGCCACGCGTGTGGTCGCGCACCAGCTCGATCAGCCTGGCCCGGTGAGGAAAGAGCGCGTCGTGGAGGTACGCACCACGCGCGCCGGATGAGTCAACCGCCATACTGTCCCGCACAGCCCGATCGTCAGTGCGAGTGTGGTTGCGAAGGTCTGGAAGGCCATCGAATCGAATGTCGCCGCGACGATGAGCCCCATGAACTGCGTCCCGATCAGGGCGCCGCACAAGTGGCGAACCTCGCGGTCTTTCGACCGTCTGAGCGCCATCCACGCGACGGTGATGGCGGTGATGTGCAATGCGGCGTATGCGACTGCGCCGAGGATTCCGTTCGCCAGCAAGAGCTCCAGCCACTCGTTGTCCATGATCTGATACTGCGGCGCCACCCAGGTGCCTGTACCGCGGCCGAACCACGGACGCTGGCTGATGTATTTGAAGGCCATCGGATACCGTTCGTAACGGACCGTGATCGAAGAGTTCGAGGTCGGGTTGTCGAACAGGTGCATCAGGGTGCGGACGAGGTTAGGTTTGGCCGCCGCCGCCACGGCGGCCAAGATCGTGACCAGTACCCCGATGTTGTAGCGCATCCGCCATGTCCACAGTGGCATCAGTGCGATGAGCATGATGACGACGGCGATGATCCCGGTCCGTGAGATGGTCGACGCGATCCCGCCGGCGATGATGGCGGCCGCCGTGATGGGCATCCAGCGGCGCTTCGGTCGCCGGGTGAAGAGGGCCAGATGGATGGCGAACGGCAGGATCAGGGCCAGGTACGCGGCCATCTCGATGTAGTGCGCGGTGGTGCTGGCCACCCGGACGTCGCCGCCGCGTTCCATGAGAAAGGGAACCCAGCCCTTCTCCTGCAGCCCGGGGACGAGCAGGTAGCCGCTGAGTGTCCGCTGCGACGCGTACTCCGCGAGACCCAGTGCCGCCACGAACGTCGCGGAAACCACCAGAACCTTCAGTAATGTGCGCAGCCGCAACCAGTTTGGCAGCCCGTCCGCCGCGGTCAGTACCGCGCCGCCGAATACGCAGAAGTACAGCATCGTGCGGTCCGCGGCGTTGGACTCCATCGAGGTCAGCCCGCGCAGGAAACCGACCGCATAGCCGATCAGAAGCATGGTGAAGTAGGCGAAGAAGGCCCAGCGGATCGGCTGCGGGCCCGGCATCGCCAAGCCGTGGCTGAACCGCGTGACGACCCACCAGAAGAAGAGGAGGAAACCGACGATCAACGCAGGCCGCCCGAGATCCGTCGTACCGGGAACGACGAGACGCGCCGGAATAATCGCTAGTAGCACGAACATCAGGCTTAACAACACCGCAGCGTCGATGTAAGTGGGCCTTCTGCGCGAAGCGTAGATTTGACCGTACAGAAGCGACGGTTCGTAGTCCGCCGGATCAGCGGTCGGAGTGGCACTTGTCCGCACCGTGACTCACACCCCGTCAAGGAGGCTGTTTCCGCTCCTGCGCACGGTTTCCCCTCCCTGCCGCGACACCTCAGCATTTCACCACGGCACGGCAGAACCCGACCACCGTAGCCACGGGCGAAGACGCCGGACGAAAGCGGGACGGTTGTGGCTGGACGGCTGAGTACCGACGCCGACTCAAGGTCATCGAGAGGCCGACCGGTGATCGACGGACGGGCGCGGAGTCCGGCCGAACTACCGATGCGTCCCCCGCACGGTGGGCCCGAGGATTGCTGAACCGCCGACCCTAAATGAGCGAATGAACGGGGGTGCGTTTGTAGTGGCTGCCCCGAAATCAGTCGTCAACCTCACGGTGCACGGCATCGGCACACCGGTTCGTGAGCTCGATCCGGGTGAAGACGAGGTCTGGGTCACCGTCGACCAGTTCGAGGAGTTGCTCGACGCCGTGACGGGCCGTCCGGACGTCCGGCTCACCTTCGATGACGGGAACGCGTCCGACCTCGACATCGCGTTGCCGCATCTGGTGAAGCGCGGCCTCACCGCTCAGTTCTTCATCGCGGCAGGACTACTCGGCCGGCCGGGGCGATTGGCACCGGACGGGGTGCGCGAACTGGCACAAGCCGGCATGTCGATCGGCTCGCACGGCTGGGCGCACTGTGACTGGCGACGGTTGGCGCCCGGACAGGTACACCAGGAGCTGGTCGAGGCGAACCGGGTCCTCGAGAAACTCGCGGACAGGCCGGTCTCCGAGGTCTCAATTCCGTTCGGGTCATACGACCGGCACGTGTTGCGGCGTCTGAAAGCGGCCGACGTCACCCGCGCGTACACAAGCGACGGCGGCGATGCCCGCCCGCATTCGTGGCTGCAGGCGCGCACCAGCTTGCGGAGCACTATCGATTCCGCCTGGATCAGCGATGTCCTCGACGGCGAACCGTCGATCCCCCGCCGGGCGAGACGGATCGCTGCCCGCACGGTCAAGCGGCTCCGAGGATGAGTCGCAAGCGCAAACCCCAACCGACGCCGGAGCTATCAGCGAGAAACGACGTGAGCAGAGGCAACGACACCATTCGTCGCGGCGACGACGCGGCACACGTCGCTGTCGTCATCGTCACCTTCAACAGCGCCGACGTGCTGTCGGGCTGCCTGCGCTCACTGACCGGGCAAAGTGCCGTGCACCTGTGCTCGGTGGTGGTCGCGGACAACGCTTCCCGTGACGAATCCGCCGCGATTGCCGAGGCGGCCACCGACCTTCCGATCCGTACCGTGCAGCTCGGCCGTAACGCCGGGTACGCCGCGGCCATCAATGCCGCAATCGCGACACTCGACATGCGCAAGCTCGATGCGGTTTTCGTGATGAACCCGGACTGCCGCCTGCGGGCGGACGCCCTGCACGAGCTCGCGAAGGCGCTGCGTCAGCCGGGCCGGGCGATCGCCGTGCCGCGGCTGCTCAACCCGGACGACTCGCTGCAGCCGTCGCTGCGACGCAACCCCACGGTCGGCCGCGCGCTGGCCGAGGCGGTCATCGGCGGCGATCGCGCCGGGCGGATCGGCACCCTGGGCGAGCTCGTCATGGACCCGCGGAAATACGACCACCCGGGCCCGGCGGCATGGGCCACCGGCGCGGCCATGCTGCTGTCCGCCGACGCGATCCGCGAACTCGGGCCGTGGGACGAGTCGTTCCTGCTGTATAGCGAGGAGACGGAGTACTGCCTGCGGGCCGCCGAACGCGGCTGGACGCTGTGGTACGAACCCGCCGCCGTAGTGGAGCACATCGGTGGCGAATCAGACACCAATCCGACGCTCTACGCGCTGATGGTGACCAACAAAGTTCGGCTGTTCCGCCGTCGCCGCAGCGCACCGGCGGGTTTGGGGTACTACCTGGCGGTCGTGCTGGGTGAGACGATCCGGGCCGTGTCCGGCCGGCGTACGTCGCGGGCCGCGGTCGTCGCGTTGCTCAAGCCGTCTCGTCGCCGAACGCTGATCACCTCCATCACCGGGCGGCCCGCATGAGCCGGCCGACGACCCACACGACCGCTAGGGGAGACACATGAGGATCAGCGTCTTCGGGCTCGGCTACGTCGGCAGTGTCTCGGCCGCCTGCCTCGCCGCTCGCGGGCACGAGGTGGTCGGTGTCGACGTGAATCCCGCCAAGGTCGACATGATGGCGCGCGGTCAGGCTCCGGTAGTGGAGGAACGGATCGGCGAACTGACCGCCGAGGTGGTCCGGAGCGGCGCCTTGCGGGCGACCGGTGACGTCGCCGAAGCCGTCGCGGCCACCGAGATCTCGCTGATCTGCGTCGGCACGCCGAGCGCCGCCAACGGCAGCCTGTCCACTGCGTACCTGGAACGGGTGGCCGAACAGATCGGTGCCGTGCTCGCCGGGCTGGACCGATGGCACACCGTGGTCTTCCGCAGCACAATGCTTCCCGGCACCTGCACCGACCTGCTCATCCCGATCCTGGAGAAGGAGTCCGGCATGACCGCCGGAGTGGGCTTCGGCGTCGCGGTGAACCCGGAGTTTCTCCGCGAGGGCACCAGCGTCCGCGACTTCTTCGACCCGCCCAAGACGGTCATCGGTGAGCTGGACCCGACCAGCGCCGACCAGGTCGCCACCATGTACGAAGGACTGCCCGGCGAGGTGTTCCGGGTGCCGATCGCGGTGGCGGAGATGGCCAAATACGCCGACAACTCGTTCCACGGCTTGAAGATTGCGTTCGCCAACGAGCTCGGCGCGATCTGCCGGGCGCTCGGCGTCGACTCGTACCGGATGATGGACGTCTTCCTGGCCGACCGGAAGCTGAACATCAGCCCGGCATACCTGCGGCCGGGCTTCGCGTTCGGCGGTTCCTGCCTGCCGAAGGACCTGCGCGGCCTGGTGTACGCGGCGCGCCGCGCGGACGTTTCGGTGCCGTTGCTGTCGCACGTACTGCCCTCAAACGACGAGCATCTGCGACGGGCGTTCGATATCGTCACGGCCAGTGGCCGCCGGAAGATCGGGCTGTTCGGCCTGTCCTTCAAGCCCGGCACGGACGACCTGCGCGAGAGCCCGCTCGTCGAACTCGCCGAACGGCTGCTGGGCAAGGGATACGACCTGCGCATCTACGACGCGAACGTGGCGCTGTCCCGGCTGATGGGCGCGAACCGTGAGTACATTGACGGCCGGCTGCCGCACCTGGGCGACCTCCTCAGCAACGACGTCGACGAAGTTCTCGCGCACGCCGAGGTCTGCGTCGTCGGATGCAAGGAGCCGGCTGTGTTGGACGCGCTGGCCGCGCCCGGTGACCGGATCGTCGTCGACCTCGTCCGCCTCCCCGACGCCGAGGCGCGCCGGGCAACCGATGGGTATGTTGGCCTTGGCTGGTAAAGCGCTGATCCTTGTCGAGAACCTTTCGGTGCCGTTCGACCGGCGCGTCTGGCAGGAGAGCCTGGCGCTGCGCGATGCGGGCTGGGAGGTGTACGTCATCTGTCCGCAGGGGACGAAGCGGGACACCGAGCCGTACGCGGAGATCGACGGCGTACGGATCCACCGGTACCCGCTGTGGGCGGCGACCGGCGGCCCGGTCGGCTTCCTGCGCGAGTACGGCTCGGCGTTGTGGCACACCTACCGGCTCGCCAAGAAGGTCGGCCCGGTCGACGTGGTGCACGCGTGCAATCCGCCGGATCTGTTCTTCCTGGTAGCCAGGCGGCTAAAGCGGCGCGGCGCGAAGTTCGTGTTCGACCAGCACGATCTGGTGCCAGAGCTGTACCTGTCGCGGTTCGGCCGGGGTAAGGACTTCCTCTACCGTTCGGTGTGCTGGCTCGAACGACGGACGTACCGGGCCGCCGACATCGTCATCGCCACCAACGAGAGCTACCGGTCGGCCGCGCTGTCCAGAGGCGGCAAGCGGCCCGAGGAGGTGTTCGTGGTGCGCAGCGCGCCCACGGTGGAACGCTTCCGCCAGGTGCCACCGGACCCATCGATCCGCCGCGGGAAGGCTTACCTGTTGACCTACCTCGGCGTGATGGGCCCGCAGGACGGGGTCGATTACGCATTGCGGGCGCTGGCGAAGCTGCGCGACGAGCAGGGCCGTACGGACTGGCACGCGGTGTTCGTCGGTGGCGGGGACACGTTCGACGCGATGGTGGCGCTCGCCGCCGAGCTGGGGCTCTCCGACTGCGTCGAGTTCACCGGCCGCATCCCGGACGAGGACCTGCTGCGCTATCTGTCCACCGCGGACGTCTGTCTCTCGCCGGACCCACTCAACCCGCTCAACGACGTGTCCACCATGAACAAGATCATGGAGTACATGGCGATGTCCCGGCCGATCGTCTCCTTCGAGCTGAAGGAGGCCCGGGTCTCGGCGGGTGACGCAGCAGTGTACGCGCCGGCCAACGACGAGTCCCACTTCGCCAAGTTGATCGACCGGCTGCTCGACGATCCCGCCGAGCGCCGCCGGATGGGCGAGATCGGGCAGGCCCGGGTCGGCGGCCCGCTGTCCTGGCAGCACTCGCGCAGGGCGCTGCTGGCGGCGTACGCCGCCGCGGTCGGCACGGCGAGCGACGCCGGCGCGCCGGTCCGGGCAGCGTCAATTCCCCGGCAGCGAGGCGCGGCTGCTCGCGTCGCTACCCCAGGCGTTGCCCCGACCGCGGCGCAGCCGCGTAGCCGCCCGGTCGAGGATAAGAACGGTCAGGTAGCAACCGCCGTCCAGCGGGCTGACCCGGCGGCTTCGTACCACCCGGGCGAGGTCGGCCAACCTCAGCCGTCCCTCGGGGGCGGACCGGCCGAGCTCGGCGAGTTGCCGGTTGCCGCGGCGGACCCGCACCCGCCGGTTCAGATAGGCCGAGACGGTCCGGGCCGGACGGACCAGTGACCGGGCCGTCGGGACGACGACCCGCTCGTGGGGAGCGAAACTGGCGTGGACGAGACCATCGTCGGAAATGACGTCGGGCATCGGGAAGACCCGGTCCCGGCCAGCCTCGGTGAGGACATACGCGCCGGCGCCGGCCAGGGCGCGCTGCGGCTCGATCAGCGCCTCGTGAACCCGGTGCACCCGCTTGACCACCCGGCCCGCGCCGGTCAGGTCGAGCTCCGGCGCCGGGGCACAGGCCAGGATGCCCGGTTGCGCGCAGGCCGCCACCAGCTCGCGTACCGAGGACGCGTCCAGTTGCACGTCGGCGTCGAGGTAGATGCGCGGGAACGCGGCGCAGGCCGCGTCGCCCAACCGCAGCGCGTGCGGCTTGCCCGGCACCGGCGTCTCGATGACTCGCACGCCGTCCACCTGCCGCGCGGCCGCGGCGGTGCCGTCCGCGCACGCGTTCGCCACCACGATCACGTCGAACTCGCCGGGCGCGCTGCCGTCGAGCAGCCGGCGCAGGTTCGTCGCCACGACCGATTCCTCGTTGTGCGCCGGAATGACTATGCTGACCGCGGCCTCGCTCACGTCGGCAAGGATAACCCGTACCCCGCCGGGAGCAGCCGATGACTGTGCGAACGGCCCCGGACCGTCGGGTGGCCGGCCTGGACGGCGTCCGCGGTCTCGCCGCCTTGTTCGTCGTACTGCACCACTGTTTTCTGATGAGCTTTGCCGGGTTCCCGGTCAACACCGGCCCGTTCTGGCTCGGCTGGCTGCTGTACGGACACTTCGCCGTCGTCGTGTTCATCACGCTTTCCGGCTTCTCGCTGGCGATCTCGCCGGCCCGCAAGGGCTGGCGCCTGGGCAGCAAAGCCGTGTTCGCCCAACGACGCGCCTGGCGGATCCTGCCGCCGTACTGGGCGGCCCTGGCGTTCAGCCTCGTCATCGCCTGGGGCCTGGGCGTGCCCCAGCCAAACTCGCCACCGCCGGACGGCCGGTCCGTCTTCGTCTACGGCCTGCTGGTGCAGGACATCTTCAGCGCACCCACGCCCAACGGGGCGTTCTGGTCGATCGCCGTCGAGGCGCAGCTCTACCTCATCTTCCCGCTTCTGCTGCTGCTCCTGCGCCGATACGGCGTGGCCGCGGTGCTCGCCGCCGTCACCGTCCCGGCAATCGCGATCGGGCTCCTGGCGCCGTACGCATCCGTGGTGGACAAGCTGACGCGGTTCACCCCGCAGTTCGCCCCGCTGTTCGCCATCGGGCTGGTCGCGGCCGGCATCGTGTCCGCCAGCGAGCGGCTCAGGCGGCTGCCGTGGCAATGGCTGGCCGCGCTCGCCGCCCTGCCGGTTGTCATCGTGATAGCGGTCAACGGCTCGGTCTGGACGGTCACCAACCTGTACTGGATCGATCTCGCGATCGGACCGGCCACCGCCTTGTTGCTCGCAGCTCTCGCCACCCGCCGGCCGGCGCCGCTGGTGTGGCTGCTCGGCACCCGGCCGATCCGCAGCCTGGGCACCATCTCCTACAGCCTGTACCTGGTGCACGCGCCGATCGTGGTGGCGGTGGCGAGCAAGGTGGTGGCCCCGCACTTCCCGCCCGGCCTGCCGATGTTCTGGGTCACCCTCGCAGTCGCCGCACCGGTCTCGGTCGCCTTCGCCCGGGCGTTCGCGGCGTTCTTCGAGATCCCGTTCCAGCGCTACCGGAGCTGGGCGGCGCTGCGGGCGGCGGTACGCGCCCGGGTCGCCGGTGCCCCAAAGCCGGCCCAGCCGGCCCCGGCCCAGCCGGCGCCGGTGGGTGCCGACGCAGCGCTCCGGGAGCCGGTCAGCGAAGCCTAGCCAGCCGGGCCAGTTTGCCACCGCGCCGCTTGGCGATGCGCCATTGGCGTTCCAGGTAGGACCGGTAGAGAGCGGCCCGGGCCCGCCGCAGTTGTGGCTCGGTCAGGTTCGCATGTGTCAGCCAGGCCAGGATCTCGCGGTAGGCCAAGGTGTTCGAGAAGCGCGCCTGCCACGCCGGAACGCCGAGCCGCCGGGCGACGGTGCCGATCCGCTCGGGTTTCCACACGCGATGGGCGAGCACGTCGGGGATGTGCCTCCACGGTCCGGCCAGCGCCAGCTTCGTGGCGAACACCTCGTCCTCGCGCAGCATGTTGCGCCGTGGGATGGGCGCGACGGTCTCGCGCCGCATCATGGCGTAGAGCGGATCGATGACCATTTGGCCCGCGTTGAGCAGGCGCAGCATCTCCACGAACCGGTCGACCGGGTCGTCGGAGGCCAGCCCGGTGCCGGTGTAGGCGGCGCTCGGTACGCCGGTGTACTCGATAGCGGTCGTCACCAGGATGAGCCGCGGATCCGCCTCGAAGACTTCCAGGCACCGCGACACGAAGCTGGGCTCGAGCCGGTCGTCGTCGCCGATCCAGCGGAAGTAGGTGCCCTTCGCCGCGCCGATCACGTGCATGAAGTTGTTCAGCAACCCGACGTTGTCGCTCTGGCGGTGGTACACGATCCGGCTGTCACCGGTCGCCAGCTCGTGGCACACCTGTTCGGTGTCGTCGGTCGAGGCGTTGTCCGAGATGACCAGTTCCACGTTCTCGTGGTCCTGCGCCAGGACCGACCGCACGACGTCGGCAACCCGGGAACCCGCGTTACGTACCGGAAGGCCGATGGTCACCAGTGTGCCGGGATTCGGCATCCGAACTCCCTTCTCCAGCCGGGTCTGCCGCCGGCGCACCGAGGTCGACGTGGCACAGAAGCGCCAGCAGCGCCACCGCCACCGCCGCGCTGCCGGACAGCGCCAGCGAGCGACCCGCCAGCAGCACCGCGGCGGCGGTACCGCCGCGGTCGGGCGCGGTCAGCACCGTGTCGACGACAACCACCGCGACGGCGAAGGCCACCACCGCGACGCCGGCGTACGCACCGGCGAGCAGCCCGCGCAGCGCGCGCCCCACCGGTGTGGGCACCGCCGCCTCGCGCACCCTACCGCATCGGGCCAGCACGGCGACGGCAGCACACGCGCAACCGACGACGATCAGACCGGCGCCGATGGTGTCGCTCGGCCGGTGCCAGCTCGCCGTCACGGTTGCCACGCCGACCCCGGCCGCAGCCAGCGAGGTGAACACCACGACCGGTCCGCGGAGCCGGTACGGCGCCACCATCACCAACGCGCACATCAGCGACATCGCCACGGTGGCGTGCCCGCTCGGAAAGCTCTGGTCCTCCCGGCGGAACCCCTGGGCCAGCAGAATCGGTCGTTGTGCGAAACGCTGGAATACCTCGCTGGTGACGATGGCGGCCAAAACCATTCCCATCGACAGAAAGCCCAGCAACAGCCTGCGCCGTAGCCAACCGGTCAGCAATATCAACGTCATGGCGGAAATGACCGAAGGGACGGTGACCGCGTCCAAAGTGGTGAGGGCGCTCGCCCGTTCGGCGGTCCCGGCCACCAGATCGGCCGACCGCAGTACCGCGTCCTCGAAGCGCTGCCCCGCCGCGGTCCACACCGCCCCGACGTATACGGCGGCCAAGCCGGCGACGCAGACGCTACCCAGCGCAAGCGCCCTGCGCCAGACCACGGCCGCCGCACCACTCATGCCCGCGACCCTACCCCGCGCGGGCCATGCGGACGGCTGTCGAGCCGACCGGAATGGATGGTCAGAAGTCGATCAGACGCGGCTATGCTGCTTCCGGCCGTGCGTAATGTCTCTCGCGTTTAGCGTTAGCGTGAGCCGAGCGAGGCGAGGAATCCGTGTGACCGAAACCGTCATGGAGACCGAATCGATCGGTCGCAAAGCCGGTCGGGGACTCGGCTGGGGCCTGCTCGGCAACGGCGTCATGAAGATTGGTTCATTCGCCACCAGCCTGGTACTCGCCCGCCTGCTCGTGCCGCACGACTTCGGCGTCTACGCCGTGGCATTGGCCGCGATGCAGTTCGTCATCCACGTCAACGACGTCGGGCTGATCCCGGCCACCATCCAGTGGCGCGGCAAGCTCGAGGAGATGGCGCCGACGGCAGCCACGCTCGCCGCGTTCTTCAGCTTCGTGATCTACGCCGGTTTCTGGTTCGCTGCGCCCTCGTTCGCGCAGCTGTCCGGCGTGCCGGAGGCGACCACGGTCATCCGGCTGTACACCGCGACCATCCTCATCGACGGCATCACCGCGGTCCGCAGCGCCTATCTGCTGCGCACGTTCCAGCAGCGCCGGTACGTGACGGCGAACGCGGCCGGCGTCGTGACCAACGCCGTGGTGGGGATCGGGCTCGCGCTCGCCCACGCCGGGCCGATGGCGCTCGTCGGCGGCCAGTTGGCCAGCACGGTGACCACCGGGGTATTGGTGATGATCTGGGCCGGCCTGCCCATCAGGGTCGGCGTGGATTGGGCCATCGCCCGCAAGCTGCTGGTCTTCGGGGTGCCGCTCGCGGCAAGCCTCGGTGTGGAATCCATCCTCGAGCAGTCCGACAAGGTGATCGTCGGCCGCATGGAGGGCGCCGGGGTGCTCGGCTTCTACCTGCTGGCGGTGAGCATCTCCAGCTGGGCGCCGGGGTTGATCGGTGGCGCCATCCGGTTCGTGGCGCTGCCCGGCTTCGCGAGGTTGTCGGAACGCGATGACGAGAGTCTGTCCCGGGGGGTCACCAGCAGCCTGCCGTTGCTCGTGCTCGGCATGGTGCCGATCGCGGTACTCATCGCGGTGCTGGCCGTGCCGACCATCTCGTTCCTGTACGGCGCCAAGTGGCTGCCGGCCGCGGAACCGTTGCGGTGGCTCATGATCCTGATGGTCGTGCGGATGGTGACCGGGTTGTGCATGGATATCCTGATGAGCACCGGCGCGACAAAGTGGACGCTGCTCATCAACGTCGGTTGGGTGGCCATCGCGATCCCGGCTCTCTGGTACGGCACGAAGGCCGGCGGCGCCGAGGGCGCGGCGATCGCCAACGCGGTGGTGGGCGTACTGGTCGCCATCCCGCTCGCCGGGTTCGCGCTGCACCGGGTGGGCGTACGCCTGGGACCGATGAGCCGGCGGATGGTCCGACCACTATTCGCCGGCGCGGTCGCCGGCGCAGTTGCGTTCCTGCTCGACCAGGCGCTGCACGGGTTCAACGCGTTCATCCAGCTGGCCATCGCCGGCACAGCGGGTCTCGTTGTCTACCTGGGGACCGCGATCCCCAGGTCCGATCTGCGGCTGTGGATCGCGGCTGCTCGGCGCAAGCCCGATGCCGCGCCGGCCGGCTCCGCTTCACGCCGCGAGCTCGCGCCCGATAACCAGTGACCACATGCGACACATCCGCCGGCTAGAATGATCGGCGTGCCGGCCAACACGGCGCCGCTCGCTCCGTCGATCGAGTGAGAACGGGAGAAGCCATGCCACAGCCTTTCCGATTCAGCGCATCGATGCCGCGACTGACCCAACCGATGTCGGCCTGGCGAGACCAGCTGCGGCGGATCGAAGACCTCGGCTACTGGTCGGTGACGATCTCGGACCACTTCACTCGGGGCTGGGTGATGGAACCGGTGGTGGCGATGACCGCGGCCGCCGAGGCGACCACCACCTTGCGGGTCCTGCCGCTGGTGCTGGCCAACGACTACCGGCATCCGGTACTGGTACACAAGGCGCTGGCGACCCTCGACGTGCTCTCCGGTGGCCGCGTGGAGATCGGTCTCGGCGCGGGCTGGATGGAGAGCGACTATGCGGCGGCGAACATACCGTTCGATCCGCCCGCCGTACGGGTGGGCCGGCTCGCCGAGTCCGTCGACGTCATCAAGGGTCTGTTCGGCCCGGAGCCGCTGTCGTATCACGGCAAGCATTACCAGATCAGCGGTCTGGACGGGCTGCCCAAGCCGGTCCAGGCGCCGCACCCGCCGATACTGGTCGGGGGCGGCGGTCGCCGCGTGCTCGAACTCGCCGGTTCCGTGGCGGACATCGTCGGCATCAACCCTTCCCTGCGCGCCGGCGCCGCGGCCGGTGATGCCCTGCTGGACCTCACCGCGGAACGGTTCGCCACGAAGATCTCCATCGCCCGGGCGGCCGCCCGGGCCGCCGGACGTGATCCGGCCACGCTGAGATTCCATACGTCAATCCGCTCGATGGACCTCACCGATGTGCCGGCGGCCCAGCCCTGGTCGTCCAGCATGGCCACAAACGTGACCGATCCGGCCGTGCTGGCCGCCTCGCCCGCCGTGCTGCACGGAAGCGTGGCATCCTGCGTGGAGACGCTTCAGCGCCGCCGGGAGGATTTCGGGCTGGACTACATCCATCTCGGTGGCGACCCGGCGGCCGCGGCTCCCATCGTCGCCCGCCTCGCCGGCAGATGAGAAGACCGGCACCTGAGTAGAGGAGCAGCATTTGTCTCTCCGGTGTGACGCATGCGCCGAGGCCACCCTCGTGCCCTTCGCCGACCTCGGTGACATTCCGGTGCTCTGCGGCGTGCACTGGGCCGACGCGGAGGCCGCGGCGGCAAGCCCGGCCGGACGGATGGTGCTTGCGTACTGCCCCTCCTGCGCGTACGTGCGCAACGTCGCGTTCGACCCGGCCATCATGGTGTACGACACCACCATGGACACCAACCTGCACCACTCACCGGCGTTCCAGGCGTTCTCGGCCGAACTGGTGAAGAATCTGGCCACCCGCTACCGGCTGGGCGGCAAGCAGGTGCTGGACGTGGGATGCGGCCAGGGCGAATTCCTGCGCGAGCTCTGCCACACCGCTGGGTGCTCGGGCATCGGATACGACGCGATGTTCGCCGGGCCGGAGGGTCCGGACCCGTCCGGCGCGGTGTTTCACAGCGGCTACGCCCCGCGCGGCGCGGCACTTCCCGAGTTCGACATGGTCACCTCGCGGCACTGGTTCGAGCACATCAACGACCCGTACGAGTTTCTGGCCGATCTGCGGCAGCGGGCCGGAAGCCGTCAGGTGTACGGCTACCTGGAGGTGCCCGACGCCGGCTACGACCTGTCCACGGCCGGTTGGGAGGTCATCTACCCGCACGTGTCGTACTTCGACGCGTACCCGCTGGTGCGCATCGTGGAGCGGGCCGGCTGGCGGGTGGAGGACACCGGCACCTTGTTCGGCGGCATGTTCCGATTCATCGAGATGTCCGCCAACGCCGAGGCGGAACCGCGCCGGAGCCACCAGCCGATGCCCGGGCGGGCGGAACGCGAGCGGCAGCTGGCCGCAATCGCCGGTTTCCAGCGTCGTCACGAGGCGGAGCGGGCGGCCTGGCGGGACCGGATCGGCGAGCTGGTCGACCGGGGCGCCCGCCCGGTGCTGTGGGGTGCCGGTTCCCGAGGAGTGCAGTTCCTGACGTTCGCCGACGCGGACCGGCGGCTGGCGGCCGTTGTCGACGTCAACCCACGCAAGTGGGGGCGGTACCTCCCGATGACCGCGCATCGAGTGGATGCCCCGGAAACGTTGTCGGCGCTCAAGCCGGGCGCGGTCATCATCACCAACCCGTCGTACCGCACCGAGATCGGCGAGCATCTGCGCCGGCTGGGCGTGGACGCCGAACTGCTCGTGGCGTGAGCTGCCCGCGCGACAGGCTATCCGCGTGACAGAGGCCGGGACCGTCCTCGGTCCCGGCCTTCCTTCTCCCTACCCCGTTACGCGACCGGCGCGGTGTCGTAATCCTGGATGAGCTCGTCCGGCAGGCGCTGCAGATCGGCCGCCCGCAGGAAGTCGCCGAGGTTGGTCCCGGTGCACTCCGAGTCGACGTTCGCAGCACCGGCGTACGTCTCTACGTCACGCCGGTTGACCACCCGGAAGTCGATGGAGAACCGGGTCTTGCCCGAGCTGTTCGGCACGGTCGTGTGCAGTTGCGCGCCGGAGAAGAGGAGCACCCCGCCAGGAGGCGTGATCACCCGGATGTCCGGCTCCCGTTCGATCTCCTGCTCGGCCTCGGGCTGCTTGCGAGTTTCCTTCTCCACCTGCTCCGCGGCCGCGCTCCGCCCCCGGGCCACCCATTCCGCGTAGTTGTAATCGCGGGAACTGTTGCGAACCGCCTCGGTGAAGTACCGGGGGTGGAAGGCCATCGCGTTGGTCTCGGCGATGTCGTACACCGGAATCCAGTAGTTGATCTGCGAGAACGGAGCCGAGAACCAGGTGTCGCGATGTGACTCGAACTGCAGGGTGAGGCCGGCGTTGAGGTAGTCGCTGGTCATCGTGCGCAGCCGCGGCACGTCGAGGTAGGCCTGGTCGACGTCGACGCGAAGGTCGGCGAGGATGCCCGCGACGAGTTCCTTGCTGCGCGGATGATTGATGAAGGTCGGCTTCAATTTGGCGAGGACGTCGACGTACGCCTGCTTCTCCATGTGGTGTTGCGCGTCCGGCGGGAAATGCGGCGACAGGGCCTCCTCGGTCAGTTGCCGCGCGAAGGCGCAGAGTTCGCGCGAGTGCGGTGTCGCGGAATAGACGAACAGGTTCCCCGCGAACAGCTTCTGCCGGCGCTCGTCGTCAGGCATCTCCGAGTCGAAGAAAATGACAGTCATAATCGCTCCTCGATTGCGAACGTGGACCGTCCGTGCGGCCCCGGATGTGTGACCTGGTGCTACGCCGGCCGTAACACCGCTTTCTGACAGTCGAACGCTTCGGCGTACCGCGATCGGCACTCCATACCGCGCAGCCGGGCGAGTCCGAGGAACACCTCGTCGTCCCACCAGTCGCGGCCCTTCTGCGACGGGAAGGACGCGTGCAGCAACTCCACCTTGCGGCGGGCAACGGCGTCCGGCAGCGGCACGTACACGTTGCGCCGGGCCAGATCGCCGTCCCACTTCGGGATCTCGTAGTGCAGAATCAGCTGGTCCCGGAACACTGTGGGCATCTGCTCGGCCAACAGGCGATGGTCCTGGTGCGCGTCGTTCGGCGCCGGGCAGACGACCAGATCCGGAGCGAGCACGGTGGCCGCCCGGTGCAGGATCTCCTTGACCGCGTTCCAATGCGCGGGCAGCCGCCCGTCCGGCAGTTGGTGCAGGGCGAAGGAGACCCTGGCACCGGGCAGAAACGCGGCCGCGGCGGCGCGCGCCTCGGCTTGGCGCTCGTCCGTGCCGGAGCAGAGCACGTAGTGCACCCGTATCCCCGGACTGGCCGCGGCCAGCGACAGCAGCAGGCCGCCGGCGGCGATCTCGATGTCGTCGGGATGCGCTCCCACCGCGAGCAGTGACCGGACCCCGGTCAGCGACAGGCTGACCACGCGCCTACCCGGCAAACGCCGGGTCGACCTGCCGCGGCCCGGCCTGCTGCGGCACCAGCGCCGACACGGTCAACGGCGACCTGCCTCCGCGGTGCGGATCCCACAGCATCCACGGGCACTGCCCGCGGTGGAACATGTCCTCAAGCTCGGCCCGATCCTTGAAGGTGTCCGCGGCTCGCCAGAACCCGGAATATCGGTGAGCCAGCAGGCGCCGCTGCGGCACCAGGCGGTCGAAGGCGTCGGGCACCATGTCCTCGCCATCACGCAGAACGTCGAAGATGCTCGGGCGCATCACGAAGTACCCGCCGTTCTCGTACTGCATGAGATCGGCCACCGCGCGCACGCCGGTCACTTCGCCGTTGTCGTCGACCTCGACCACGTGGTGGGTGGACACCGGCGGGACGGCGAGCATGCTCACGACCGCGTCCGGCGAGCGCCGGAACCGGGCGACCAACTGGTCCAGCGGCGCGTCGGTGAGCGTGTCCGCGTAGTTGGCCAGGAACATCTCCTCGTTCTCCACCAGCGCTCGTACCCGCATCAGCCGCTCGCCGATGGTCGAGCGCAAACCGGTGTCGATGAAGGAGATGTTCCAGTCGGTGATGTCCGTGCTGTGCATCTCGATGTTGCGACCGCCGGCGACCAGGGTGAAGTCGTTGGACTGCGTCTCGTCGTAGTGGATGAAGTAGTCCTTGACAGCGGATGCGCCGTAGCCCAGGCAGAGGATGAACTCGGTGTGGCCGAAGTGCGCGTAGTAGCGCATGACATGCCAGAGCAGCGGCCGGTCCCCGATCATGTTCATCGGTTTCGGCGCGCTCGCCGGACCTTCCCGCATGCGCATCCCGAGACCGCCGCAGAACAGCACGACCTTCATGTCACACCACCTCGAGGGTCGGGATGGGGAATACCAGACGGCCGCCCCACTCGCGCACATAACTCAACTGCTCGCTGATCTCGGTGCGCAGGTTCCAGGGCAGGACGAGTACGTAGTCGGGACGGTCGGCCGCGATCCGGTCCGGGTGGTGGATCGGGATGTGCGTGCCGGGCAGGAACCAGCCCTGCTTGTGCGGGCTCCGGTCCACTGTGTACGCCATCAGGTCCGACCGGATGCCGCAGTGGTTGAGCAACGTGTTGCCCTTGCCCGGCGCGCCGTAGCCGACCACCGTCCTGCCTTCGGCGCGCGCCGCGAGCAGGAACGACACCAGGTCCCGTTTGATGCCGAATACCGCCTCGGCGAACCCGGCGTGGCCCTCCAGCGTGTGCAGGCCGGCGGCTTCCTCGGCGGCGAGCACGGCCTTGACGTTCGCCGAGGGTTCACCCGCCGCGTCGGCCGGCCTGGCATGCACCCGCAGCGAACCGCCGTGCGTGCTCAGCTCGTCGACGTCGACCACGACCAGCCCACCGGAGGCCAGCGCGCGTGACGCGGTGAGCAGCGAAAGGTACTGGTAGTGCTCGTGGTAGATGGTGTCGTACTGGTTGCGCTCGATCAGCCGCAGAAGGTGCGGGAACTCCAGGGTGACCAAGCCGGTCGGCTTGACCAGCGCGGCGAGACCAGCGGTGAAGTCACGGATGTCGGGAACGTGCGCGTACACGTTGTTCCCAGCGACCAGGTCGGCCCGGCCGTACCGCCGCGCCACCTCTGCACCGGTCTGCGCGCCGAGGAACTCGACCTCGGTGCGGATTCCCTTGGCCCGCGCCACCTCCGCGATGTTCGCGGCCGGTTCCACACCGACGACCGGAATCCCGGCCGCGACGAAGTGCTGCAGGAGATAACCGTCGTTGCTCGCCACCTCGGCGACGAGCGAGTCCTTGCCCAGTCCGAGCCGCTCGGTCATCTCGTCGGCGTAGCGCTTGGCGTGCGCCACCCACGAGTCGGAGTACGAGGAGAAGTAGGCGTAGTCGGAGAAGATGTCCTCACCCGGCACGTACGCCGGCAGTTGCACCAACAGGCACGCCGGGCAGATCCGCACGTGTAGTGGATAGAACGTCTCCGGGCCGTCCAGCGCGTGTGCCGGCACGTAGCTCTCACACAGCGGCGACATGCCCAGGTCGACAAACGTCTCGGTCAGTGGCTCGCCACACAGTCGGCAGGTCACCGCGGTCATCAGGCCCCCTCCTCTACCGGGTCGACGTACCGGACTCTTCGGCCCGTCGGACCCGATGGCCACGGCTGTCGCCGGTTGGATTCATCGGAAATTGCGGCATCCCAAGGCGCCCGCACAGGATATGGCGGCACGCCACCCCGGTCTGTCGGGCGTTCAGGCAGTGGCGACAGACCGACGATCGATCACTAGGGCTTTCCGCCGTTCTCGCCGGCCACCCGTTTGGGTTGCAAGACAATCCGAACGTCGGAGGAAATCGCGTCGGCGTTACCGTTTGTGGCGGGCCTGACGGCATCGTTGCTCTCGCCGTTCGCCTCAGTCCGCACGTTCACCGATCGGTACGTGGCGGCACCCGGTGGGCGCATCACCTTGACCACCGACGGGCGGTCGGCCGGCTTCTCGGGCGGCACGCCGGTTCGGCTGATCGCCTCGTCGGGCGCGTCGGCGAGCTCACCGGGTATGACCGGCACCTTCTTCGGTCCGGGCAACTCTTTGCCATTGATGACTCCGGTCGCCGGAGCGTTCATGACCTCGGTCGCCGGCGCATTGGCGACCGCGGTCGCCGGAGCCTCCTGCTCGGGCGCCTCGGCCTGGTCCCGCTCCTTGCGCTTACGGGACCTGCGGCGCATGAGCGCATCGAACCCGACGGTGCCGCCCGCGGTCATCACCAGGCCGGCGGCAGCCACGGCAAGGATGGCTCGCTTGACTTTGCTGCGTGACGGCAACAGGTTCAGACCCTGGTCGAGCCGCTGGGTCTTGATCATGTCCACGTCGGTGACGCCGGAACCCCTCTGCAACGACTCCGCGGACGCACGCAGCCGATCGATGACCAGTTGAGTGGTGTCCCGGGCGTCAGCCGGACCGGAGCCGACCACCTCCACCGTGACGATGGGGTTCGGGTAGGTCATCGTCAGCGTGAAGTTGTCGGTGTGGTTCGCGGCCTTCAGGGCGTCGAGAAACTTCTGGTCCTGCGTAGCGTAGATGGAGGCCTGACCCAGCGTGTTCAGCCCGAGCTGATTCCACGGGTTGCGAAGTGAGGCACTCGTGGGGTTATCGGTTGGTGCCACCTTCGCCGGGATGAGTTGGACGTAGGACGTCATCGTGTAGTCGGGTTTGGCGGTCATCCCGACGAACACGCTCCCGCCGATGGTGAGCAGAAGCAACGGAAGTGCCACCTTCCAACGGCGAAAGATGAGCACAGTGAGGTCCCAAAAGTCCAATTCGAATCACCTTGCCGCGATGTGCGCTGAGTTCGTTTAGATGCTAGCCACCCCTGCCCGAGAATCCATCGGCCACTGGTACCGAGAATTCGATCCGAATCAGGACAAGCCTGCCCGGCGTAACGGTCGAGGCGACTCACCCCGACCGGCTGGCTGAGCTGGACCGACGGACCGGTCACCGTGGCCCGCGTCGGTGCCCGAGAGCGTCGGCGGTTCCCGGGTCAGTAAACCCACCGGAGCGCGGCGACCACATCCTCGGGCGGCGTGTCCCGGAAACGATCCGCTTCCGCCCGGCGCACGGCGAGCACGGCGTCCATCAGCATGTCACCGAGGGCCGCGCGCAAGTTGTCGGCGGCCGCGAGCGCTTCGACCGACGCCCCCAAGGTGGTGGGGAGCCTGCGGATGCCGCGTGCAGCCAGCTCATCCGCGGAGAACCGGGCCGGGTCGCCGGTGACGGGCGGCGGCAGGCGGCCGCCCCGCCGGAGTCCATCGAGGGCGGCGACGGCGAGAGCACCCAGCAAGAGGTACGGATTGGCGGCCAGATCGAAACATTTGACCTCTAGGTTGGCGGCTGAACTCTCGATACCGGCATTGCCGGTGATCAGTCGTAAGGCGGTTTCCCGGGTCTCGTGACCCCAACACGCGAACACTCCGGCCCAGTGCGACGGCACCAGCCGCAGGTAGCTCGCGACCGACGGTGCTCCGATACCGAGCAGCGCCGGCAGCAGTTCCAGGATGCCGGCCGCGATGGCCTCGCCCTCGGCGGTGAGGCCGTACGGGCCGGCGCCGCCGGTGAACAGGTTGCGTTCCTCGTGCCACGCGGACAGGTGTACGTGTCCCCCGTTGCCGACGTGACCGGCCAGTACGGAGGGGGCGAACGAGGCGCGCAAGCCGTGCCGCTGAGATACGGCCCGGATCGTCTGGCGTACCAGAACGCTGTCATCGGCGGCAGCGACCGGGTCCTTGGCCGCCACGGACACCTCGAACTGCCCGTCGGAGTATTCCGGATGCAGCTGATCCACCTCGATGCCCTGGTCTTCCAGCGCAGCGAGAACGTCACGGGCGTAGTCGCTCAGTTCGATCAGCCGGGTCATCCCGTACGCCGGGCCGAGGCACGCCGGTACGAACTCTGCGGAATCGCCCCGGCCGAGCGCCCACTCCACCTCGATGGCCATGGCGAACGTGAGACCAGCCGCGGCGGCACGGTTCACCGCCGCGCGGGCGAAGCTGCGCTGGCAGGCGGCCCAGACCTCACCGGCCTGGGTATACCGGTCGACCGGCGCCCAGGCCCAGCCCGGCTGGGCAGCCAGCGGGACCAGCCGGTCCAGGTCGGGTACCAGCCGCAGGTCGCCGTCCGGGCTGCCGAGCTGCGCCGTGCTGGTCATCAGGTCATTGGAGAGGAACACGTCGAAGACGGTCGACATGCCGACTCCCCACCGTGCCGCGCGGGCCAGCCGCGCGACCGGCACGGTCTTGATCCGCGTGATCCCCGCCGTGTCGACATAGGACAGCACAACTCCGCGTACGCCGTCGTTCCGCAGTCGCCGCGCCATCTGCTCGGCGCGAGCCGCCTGCTCATCGGGGTCCGTGGGCATCCGTTCACCGAACGTGGCCGAGCCTCGTCCGTCGTGCTCGTCGATTTGCATGACGGCTCCCGCTGATCCGGTGCCTGCACTCGTAAAGCATATGTGTGAACCCCGGCTTGCGGCGAAGACGGCTCAGCGCCGCACGCCGTAAACCCGCTCGGCATTGCCGGCGCCGACCATCCGAGCCACCCGTTCCGCGTCCGGTGCGGACCACAGCCCGGCGGCGATCCACCCCCCCACCACCTCATCGAAGGCGCGCCGGAACAGCGCCGCGCCGAGGTAGTGCAGCTCGGGGAGCCCGAACGCGTCGGAAGAGTAGAGCACCTTGTGGAACGGAGCCAGTTCCAGCGACTCGCCGATGACCGCCGCAGCGCGGGCGCCGACGTAGTTCACCGCCAGCCCGACATCCATGTAGACGTTCGGAAAAACCTGGGCGAGGTAGCCGGCCTGCCGGTGGAACGGATAGCAGTGCAGCAGCATGATGGCGATGTCACGCGGCTGGACGGCACGGAGGAAGTCGGTCATCCGGGCGGGATCGCATCGGTCCAGAGTCAGATCCGAGTCACCGAATCCGACGTGAAACTGTATCGGCAGACCGCGGTCCACGCCCACCCAGAGCACATGACGAAGCAGGACCGGGTCGGCCAGCCGGGCGGCGCCCGTGCCGTCCACCTGCCGCAGCCACCGGCCCGCCGCGTCGCGTACCTCCAGGGCCGACGGGCGCTCCGGCGGAATGTCGAGGCCGTACCGGTAGGCGATGATCGACTTGAGGCCGGCGGCGTCCGCCGCCGACACGTCCAACGCCTCCGCGTACGCCGTCGCGAAGTCGCCGGCACCCGTCCCGTTGAGGGCGACCCGTTCGGCGACCGCCTCCAGCCGGACGACCTCCGCGGCGCGGGCTCCGGCAGCGTCGGCCATCTCGGCCGGGCCGAGCATGTCATCGGTCTGGTAGCCGCTGTCGACCAGGAACTCGGCGACACCCGTCGCACCCAACAGGCGGCGGTTGACCTCACCCACCCCGAGACGTGCCCGCTGCGCCAGGTAGTCGTCGGCGGAAGCGTGCGGCTCCAATCCGATCACCGGCGCGCACCATCGCCGGATCGCGAAGCCGATCTGCGAGTCGAAGCCCGTACAGCCGGCCGGTGCCGGCCGTGCCGATTCGGTGACCAGCAGCTCGAAGCGATCCCGGTCCAGCGCGACACCCACCACGCCATGGCAGTGGTGATCGACCAACGGCACGCCGTCCAGCAATCCGCGACCGGTCATCAGCCGGTCCAGCCGAGCCAGGCCTCGCCGGCGCTCAGCACGGCGAACCAGATGAGCCCTGCCGTGACCGGCACCAGCGGGACGTACACCGGCTGTCGGATGCGCATCAGCCAGATGGCCACGGCCAGCAGGCCGAGCCAGATGACGATCAGTGAGACGACCGCCCAGGCGGGCGCGAGCAGGCCGCTTGCGGCGTAGAGGACCAGCGTGGCGAGGAGCGCGGCGAGGCCGAGCCAGCCGAGGGCCCATTGCCACCACGGACGCGTCATCGGAACATCCTTCTGGATGTGCTGCGGCGCCCCGCAGAGTGCTGGGCGCCGCGACACAATATCCTTACGGATCGGCTACTTCCACGCGGTTGCCGACCAGTACTGGCCGCTCCAGGTCCGTGCGGACCAGGTACGAGCCGACCAGGTGCGCGCGCTCCAGCCGTCGCCGGTCCAGCCGGCGTCGCTCCAGGTGCGCGCCTGCCAGGAGGTGCCCGACCACGTGCGCGCCAGCCAGGCCTGGGACGACCAGGTCCGCTCGGCCCACGAGGTGCCCGTCCAATCCGAGCCCGCCCAGACGTTGCCGTTCCACATCCCTCCGTTCCAGGCCCTTCCCGTCGCCGACGCCGCGGTCCAGGTCAACGGGACCCAGGGCTGGCCCATGATGTCCTGCTCGCCGGTCAACTCCACGCCGGTCTCGGAGTCCGCCACGTGCGCGGAGCCCCGCGCGCCCTCCAGCGACCCGGTGCCGAGCGCCGCGGCGAAAGCCTGGGTCGCCAGATACGGGGTGGGAGCGGTGGCGGCCGCTCTCAGGTTCAGCTCACCGGCACCCTGTGCGACGTCGTCGGCGTCGGCCAGCGGCTGGGCGGTGGACGTCAACAGCTTCTTGACCTGATCCGGGGTCAGCGTGGGCCGCTGCTGCAGCAACAGCGCGACCGCACCGGACACCATCGCGGCGGCCTGGGAGGTGCCACTGCCCTTGAAGAACCGGCCGGTGCCGTCCTCGACCAGCCCGGCCGGGTAATTCACGTCGACGAAGGAACCCGGGTCGCGAAGGCCCGCGATCGAGCGGCCGGGAGCGACCAGATCGGCGTGCCGGGCCACATCACCCCGGGTGCTGAACTGCCCCATGACGTCATCCCTGGTCAAGACGGTGCCGGCGGTGTCCGCCCCACCCACCGCGATAACGTACGGGTTGATCGCCGGGTTACTGACCCGAGTGTCGGTGGGCCCGTCGTTCCCGACCGAGACGACCACCACGATGCCGGCCCGCCAAGCGGCCTCCACCGCATAGGACAGCGGATCGAGCCGCGGGTCCTGGATCGAGTCGGTGCCGAATGACAGGTTGATCACCCGGATGTTCAAGCCCGGGTCGTTACGGTGGGTGACTGCCCAGTCGATCGCGGCGATGATCTGTGACACGTCGACGGCGCCATCGGCAGCGGCGACCTTCAGGTTGACGAGGTTCGCGTCCGGGGCGACGCCGACGAAGTACTTGGGATCGTTCTCCCGGCCGGCGGGCACCTCGGGGTCGCGGCCGGCGATGATGCCGGCCATGTGGGTGCCGTGACCGAAGGTGTCCAAGTGGGCCAGGTTCGGTGCCTGCGACTCGAACGACAGGTCTGGGCCGTTTATCACCTTGCCCGGCTGGGCCAGGCCTTTCACCGGCGCGATACCCGAGTCGATCAGAGCGACGCCGACTCCCTTACCGGTGACCCGCTGACCCGCGGCGTCGGTCCTGACCCACATCGCGGGCGCGCCGACGGCGTTGTTGACGTCGAAGAGCGTGTTCAGCGTCGAGTCGACCAGCCACCGGTTCCTCGAGTCGGAGCCGCCCAAGGAACTCGAGTCGGCGCGCACCCCGGAGTCTGCCTTCTCCGCGGCCTGCGCCGGGCCGGCGACGGCCAACGCGGCGGCCGTGCAGGCGGACAGCGGCAGAGCGGCGGCGAGGACACCGGCAGACAGCCGGCGCCCAATGGTGGACCACGAGGTGTGGCGGGGGGCCGTACCCATTCGATTCTCCTTCGTTCGGCCACTGCAAGGGAGCGCCAGCCGCGCCCACTCCCGTGCGCCGCTGCAGCAAGGGGTGCGGCGTGACCCTCCTCTTCGGCGGCCGGTCCACGAGGTTGAGGAGAACCGGTGGCGACATTTCGCCTCGAACGTCGCGGCACCTGCGAGGGAAGGGGCGTTCGTGCCGGGATCAGCCAGTCGGTCCGACGTCGCCCGTCGGTCGTCTCGGCTCCGCACCCGGACGATCGGGCCTCGCCTCGCCGTGCGGCACGTCCTCCTGCGCTTCCGGCGCTGCCCGCAGGTCGGTCTCGGCGGCCACCTCCGCCGCCGTCTCGGCGGCCACCTCCGCCGCGACATGCGCGACCGCGGCGGCTTCGGCGGCCGCGGCGGTCTCCACGGCAACCTTGTCCGCTTGTTCGGCGGTGCCGGCGTCGGACGGCTGCCGGCGTGCCCGCCGGTCACCGGCGGCCGCATGCGCCGCCGCCTCCGCCGCCGCCGCGGCGTTCGTGGCCGCCTCGGCGGCCACGTCGATCACCCGGCGGACCGCTTGCCGCGGCCGTTCGGTGATGAGTGGCAGCGCGTCCTCGGCGGCCCCATCGATGACACGTCG
>Ga0081539_10001344_pt1 | contig 42867 bp, 38 predicted proteins | sample TabmetS4T2R2_FD_71023 | JGI IMG/M metagenome (GOLD analysis project Ga0081539, IMG submission 71023) | Tabebuia heterophylla rhizosphere microbial communities from the University of Puerto Rico - S4T2R2 | ecosystem: Host-associated > Plants > Roots > Rhizosphere ... | reverse complement strand
ACTCACGCACAGAACGGAACACCATGAGAAGACATGCGGTCATCGGACTGTCCCTGCTCGCCTCGGCCCTGGTCGCCACGCCGGTCGCCGCCGCACCGGCCGCGGCCGGCGGGGCCGACCGGTTCGGGCAGGCGACGCTGACCGGGTTCGCGTCGCTGCCCGCGTCGACGTTCGTGCCGGCCAGCGAGCCGTCCGGCGCCGCGCTGGGCACCGCGCCGGTCAACGGGGTCACGCCGCCGTTCGCCGACCAGCCGGTGCAGGGGTTCAGCGGCATCGTCCGCAACCCCGACGGGACGTTCGACGTGCTGTCGGACAACGGCTACGGCAACAAGGCCAACAGCGCGGACTTCGTGCTGCGGATCCAGCGGCTGGCGCCGGACTTCGCCACCGGTGCGGTGGACGTGGTCGGCGGCCTCAACCTGACCGACCCGAACGGGCGGATCCCGTTCCCGCTGACCCGGCCCGACCGGGTGCTGACGGGTGCCGACCTCGACGTCGAGTCGATCATCAGGGGTGCCGACGGTTCGTACTGGATCGGCGACGAGTTCGGCCCGTACCTGCTGCACTTCGACCGCGCCGGCCGGTTGCTGGCGCCACCGGTGCCCCTGCCCGGCGTGTTCGCGCCGGAGAACCCGGGTGGTGTGTCGAACCTGCCCAGCAGCAAGGGTTTCGAGGGGTTGGTCAAGTCGCCGGACGGGCGGTACCTGTACGCGCTGCTGGAGGGCACCGTGGCCGGTGACGCACCGGGAGCGCTCCGGCTCAACGAGTTCGACGTGCGTGCCGGGCAGTACACAGGGAGGCGCTGGACCTACCAGCTGGACGGCCCCACCTACGCGATCGGCGACGCGACGGCCGTCGACCGCGACCGGCTCCTGGTGATCGAACGCGACGGCGGGCAGGGGGCGGACGCCCGGCACAAGAAGATCTACCTGGCCGACCGGCGCGACCGCGACCACGACGGGAAGCTCGACAAGATGCTCGTGGCCGACCTCATGGACATCGCCAACCCGCGCGGCGTCGGTGGCTTCGGCGAGACGTTCACGTTCCCGTTCCAGACGATCGAGGACGTGATCGTCCTCGACGACCGGACCCTCGGTGTGCTGAACGACAACAACTTCCCGTTCTCCTCCGGCCGCACCCCGGGCCGTCCGGATGACAACGAGTTCATCACCATCCGCCTCGGTGGCCGGCTGCACGCCGACCCCCGCGTCCTCCGGTAGCGGTGGCGCGGGTGCCCTTCGCGACCTCGAGCGTCGCGAAGGGCACCCGCGTGGCCTTTGCCACCAGGACGGGTCAGAGCGGGATGTAGACGCCGAAGTCGCGGCTTGCCGTGCGGAAGTCCTGGAAGCCGATGCGGGCGCCGGCCACCCGGGTCACGGTGCCCTTCGCGATGACACCGCCGGCCGAGGACGGGCCGTAGACGGGACCGCCGCTGTCGCCGGGGCGGGCCGCCTGCTGGCCGTTGAGCTGCTCACCCTCCACGAGGTCCTCGCGGTCGGCGTAGAAGAACAGGACCTTGATGTTGCACACCGGCCCGCCGGTCTCCCGGGCGCTCGTCACGCCGGACTGGCACAGGATCTCGTTCGTGTAGACATCGCCCCAGCCCTGCACCGGCGTCGTGGTGTTGCTGTCGCCACCACCGATGTACTGCTGGTTCACCACGTTCCCCGTCGGGATCAGCATGATGTCGTGGTCGCCGTGCTTCGCGCCCACGTTGCCGATGAACTCGCCCGTCGGGTCGGTCACCCGCGCGCCCGGGTTGCCGCAGTGGCCCGCGGTCAGCAGGTACCGCGCGTTGTCCCCGGTCCGGACGGAGAAGCCGGACGTGCACGCCGCCGTGCCACCGAGCACGATCGTCGCGCCGCCCTTCCACGGTGGGCTGTCGTTCTGGCGGGACACCGGTTGCAGGGGTTCCTCCACGACCGTCCGCACCGGCACGTCCACCAGCGACGTGAACTGGCGGGTGGCGGCGGCCGAGGTCGTGCCGAGTACGAGACCGCTGCCGTCCGCGGGGATCTTGACGGCGTGCACCGCCGACTTCTCGTCCCGGCGGGCGTCGATCGCCGCGGCCGCGGCGCGTAGCTCGGCGTTGGAGTACCTGGCCTGCTCGATCTCCACCGGTGCATGGGTTTCGGCGCGTTTGACGGCGCCGGTGATCGCGGCGGGCGGGGTGCCCTTCCACCAGAGCGCGACGTGGTCGGTCTCGAGGACGATGCCGGCGAACCCGGCGTCGGCGCCACGCAGCACCTCGGCCTGGATCACGTCGGCGGCGTGGATCAGCGGTTGTTGGGCGAGCATCTGTTGCCAGGCCGTGGGTGCCGGCGCGGCGACGGCGGCCGGGGTGGCGCCCACCGCCGTCGACAGGGCCAGGGCGGCCACGAGGAGAACATTTCTACGCGCGGTCATCAGTGACAACTCCCTTGCAGGGTCAGGGAACGCGGTCATCACCGAGTGTATGGTTCAGACCACTCTGTGGTCCAGACCAGCTAGCGCAACCGGAGCCACCCGTCGAAGTCCATCGGCTGGGCGGCCGTGGACTAGGGCGTTTGCGCGCTTTCTCCGACGTTCCGGTACTCCCACAGGCGATTGAAGCCGGGGTCGTCGAGGTCGCGGCCGGGGTCGGTGCGGGCGGCGAACGGGCGCGCGGTGGTGGCCGCCGGGGACCATGGCTTCGCGGTGTCGAAGCCCGGGCCCAGGTAGCTGTCGCGGATGACCAGCTGGCCGTTCGGCGTGCTGCCCGGCAGGTAGCCGGTCGTGCTGGCGCCCTGGTCCCAGGACCGTCCGAAGTGTCCGGTCGGGGCCACCTGGTAGTTGGCGTCGGCGGTCAGCCGGCAGTGTCGCACCAGGAAGCCGTAGGGGTAGGCGGGCGCGGTGTTGGGCGCGAAGATCACCCCGCCGCTGGGCTTGCGGCTCGACACCAGGTGGAACCGGGTGTGCTCGAACACCGCCGCCGCGCGGCCGAAGACGAAGTCCGTGTCGCCCTCGACGTAGCTGTCGCGGACCGACACGCGGGCGATGCGCTCGGGGTCGTTGGCATTGACCAGGAACGTGTCCTGGCGGCTGATCAGTCGCATGCGTTCGAGCTGCGTGCGGTCGTCGTCGGTGCGCAGGGCCAGTGCCTGGTGCGTGCCGCGGTCCACGGTGTCCAGGAGCGTGTTCGTGATGGTCATGCCGCGGAGCTGGAGGCCCGGGATCTGCGCCCAGACGACGGTCGCGCAGAGACCGACCGTCGCGGACGTCTTGGTGGCGCAGGACTGGAACATCGCCCACGCGGGGTCCCCCTCGGCGTACTGGCCCGACGGGTTGACCTGCGCCGCCCACGCGGCCGGCGTCGCGGTCGCGTCGAGGGTGTATTCGAGGCGCACGTCCTCGGGGCGCCCGGCGCCGTAGAGCGTCAGCGGCGGCGTGCCGGCGGGGATGAACACCGTGCCGGTGTAGGTGCCGGGGAGGATCCTGACGTACCGGCGCTCGGTGCCCCCGGCGGCGAACGCGGCGTTGACCGCCTGCTGGACGGTGGTGTACCTGGCCGTCGCGCCGACCACGTAGTCCGCGCGGCCGCGGGTGCTGATCGGGCGCGGCCGCCACGGGTCTTCCGTTGGGGCGGCGTAGGTTCCGGACCGGCGGAAGTAGTGGGCCGCGGTGTACGGCGCCGCCTCGGCGGCCGACAGGACCGGGCGGTCGGCGGTGCCGGGCGCGGCCTGCGCCGCGTGGGCGGTACCGGGCAGAACCAGGGCGACCGCGGCCGCCAGCAGGGCGATCCTCATGGCGCAGACCTCGCATCATCGGTGAGGCGATCACACGCCGCCCGAAGGTACCACGAGGAAAGCGCTTTCCGTCAAGGGTCGCGGCGCAGCGCGGCCTCGATGGCGGCCAGGCGGGCGGCGATCTCGTCCAGCCGTTCCCGGACGTGGTCGTCGCGGTGCGGCCGGCGGGCCCGCTCGACGAAGTTCGACGTGATCGCCGCGGTGAGGATCGCGACGAACGCGATCGACTCGAGCATGATCAGCGCGCCGACCACCCGGCCCAGCCCGGTCGTGGGCACGACGTCCCCGTAGCCGACGGTGGTGACCGTCTGCAGGGACCACCACAGCCCGGCGCCGAGGTCCGGGAAGTCGGTGCGGTCGAACAACCACACGACCAACCCGCCCAGCACCACGCTGAGGCACATCCCCCAGACGATCACCGCCATCGCGCCACGGATGGACACCGGCTCCGACAGGAACCGGTTCAGCCTCCGCTCCAACAACCGTGGTCGCCGCATAACCCCTCCTCCCCGCGAGTCCAACGCCGCCGTCCCGCGTGTCCAACGCTCGCGACGGGTGAGTTCGACAATTCGGGACGGCCGGATTTGTCGAACTTACGGGTTCCGCGGGTTGGACACACGGGCTCCGCGGGTTGGACACGCGGGGCCGGCGGGTTGGACACGCGGGGTCGGGGCGTTGGACACGCGTGGGGTCAGGAGGGGGTGGCGGCGGCGATCGCCAGTTGGGCCACGGCCGGTTTCTGGAAGTCGGAGTGTGCGCCGGCGAAGCTCTGGTGGCTCTCGTCGCTGATGACGCTGTTCGCGTTGACGCGGTAGAAGGTGCCCGGGCGGAAGCCGTAGCTCGTGCCGCCCTCGGCGCGCATCGTCCGGTCCGCCACCGGGGTCACCGCCTGGAAGCCGCTCGCGCCCATGCCGCCCCAGCGCCCGGCGTCCTTGCCCGACTGGTCCTGCCTGGCGAGGAACGACGCCTTCGGGTACCACCGGCACACCGCGAAGTCGTGCACGCTGAACGTCGCCACCAGCGGGCCGCGCACCCGGTCGGCGACCGTGTGCAGCGCGCCGTCCGCACCGAACGGGTTGTCCTTGGCGTGCGCGAACGACCAGTGCGAGAACGCTCCCTGGACCAGCAGCAGCGACGCGACCGGGCTCGCCGCCGCCGGCCCGACGCCGGCCAGTGCGAACGACACCAGCCGGGCGCCGAAGCTGTGGCCGATCAGGTGCACCCGCACGCCACGCAGCTTCGCGAGCCGCGGGCCGAGGCCCACCTTGCCGATCGTGCCGGCACGCGCCTTCATCGTGGTGTACGAGAACACGCGCAGCGCGTCCTTGGCGCCGTTCAGCGTCTTGCCGAACCAGTCGCCGATGCCCTGCTGCGCGCCACTGGCCGGCGCGCTGCCGAAGACCTCCGCCAGCGCCTGGTAGGCCCGCACCGGGTCCTGGCTGGTCAGCAGCGCCCGCTCGCCGGCGTCCTCGAAGTCGGGCACCACGGGCGCGAGGGACCGCAGCATCGCGTGGAACTCTCCGAACCGCTGCGCGAGCGCGTCGTCGGACGCCCCGGCGCCTGCGGCGTGTTCCGCCTCGTCGAGCAGCTGGCCCAGGGTGGCCACGGTCTTCTGCTGCGCCGGATCCTCGAACCCGGCCGCCAGCGACTCGGCGATCTCCGCGCCGGTCAGCGCGTCGGTGCCGGAGCGGTCCTGCGTGACGTCACCCGCCGCCTGCGTCGAGCCGCCCGCGGCGGCCGTCCGCGCCGGGGTGTCCGGGAACCACAGCGACGGCCAGAACACGCTGGCGAAGCCCACCTTCCCGAGGCCCGGGACGCCCTCGGCCGCCGAGGTGATCAGCCGGGACATCTGGTCGTAGGTCTTCCTGGCGTCGGCCTCGGAGGTGTTCCAGCCGTGGCTGAACACGAAGAGATCCTTGACGCCCGCGGCGTGCACGTCCTCGGCGAAGGTGCGTCCCGACCGCAACCCGCCCTTGTCGTCGAAAGCCAGTTCGAACATGAGGTCCCCAATCAGACATTCGAGAGCATGCGCATGAGGTCGACCAGGCCGGCGCCCTGCGCGTACCGTTCCCGGCCGAGGTCGGTGGCGCTGTCCATCAGCAGCTGTTTGACCTGCCGGGGCCGGCCGACGAACTCCGGGCGCGCGGACAGGAACGCCGCGATGACGCCGGAGACGTGCGGTGCGGCCATGGACGTGCCGGACTGCTCGGCGTAGGCCGGTTTCCCCTCCTCGCCGTCGAACCCGGCGCCGGTGGCGATGGTGCCGGTGGCGGCGGAGGAGATCCACTCGCCGGGCGCCACGACGTCCGGCTTCATCCGGCCGTCGAGCGTCGGCCCCTTGCCCGAGGTCCAGGTGACCCCGAAGGCGTGTGGCGCGTCGCGGTGCGTCGAGCCGACCGCGACGCACTCCTCGGCGTGCGCCGGCTCGGTGATCGACCCGAGGACCGCCGAGGTGTTGGCGGAGTCGCCGGAGGTGGTGCGTGCGCCGAAGTTCCCGGCGGACACGACCGCGACCACGCCGGACGAGACGAGCTGGTTCAGCGCCTGGCACAGCGGCGACTGGCCGGCGGCGTACTGCTCGGGGTGCCACTCGCAGCCGAGGCTCAGGTTGACGCCGTGCACGCGCAGCACGGCCGGGTCGACGTTGACCTCGGTGCGCAGGTACGTCAGCGCCCGGATGACCGCGGCCGAGGAGGTGATCCACGTGCCCTGCTCGCTCTGGCGCATGACCTTCAGGCTCACGAGCTCGCACTCGGGTGCCATCCCGGACAGCGTGCCGACCTTGTCGCGTGCTACGAACCCGCCGTCGCCGGGCTCCTTGGAGTAGGCGACCAGCGGTTTCTCGGGCGCACAGCCGGCGATGATGCCGGCGACGTGCGTGCCGTGCCCGCTGCGGTCCCGCAGCGGCTCGCCGTTCGGGCCGGGGTACTCGCCGTCGCGCAGGGGGATCTCCGGCTGGACGAGGTTGCTGAAGTCGCGGTGCAGCCCGCTCGTCCGGGAGTTGGCCTCGTGGGTGGCGAGCTCGAGGCCCGCGAAGTGCGGGTGGGTGGCGTCGATGCCGCTGTCGATGACCGCCCAGACGATGCCGTGGCCGCGGGCGGCGTAGGACCGCCAGGCGGCGTCGGCCTTGACCGTCGGCGCCGACCGGTCGATCTGCGGCGTGAGCGGGTAGTCGGGCCAGACGCGGAAGATGGTGTGCGGGGTGCCGGTCCGCCGGTCGTCCTCGACCAGGGCACGCAGCTGGCGGCGGGTGAGCACGCACTGGTACAGCTTGGGCGCGATGAGCGAGAGCCCGGCCGGGACCGGTGGTTGTGTGGCGCTCTCGGAGACGCCGTTGCCCGCCAGTCCGGCTCGGTCGGTGAACTCCCGCCACAATTCGTAAAAGGCCTCCCGCACGGCGCCGAGGCCGCCGGGGAACATTACGTTGAGCTCGACCAGCATCGCGATCGGCGCGTCCGGATCAGGTTGTGCGGAATTCCCCGACCGTTCTGGCGGCAGGTTGAGATCGCCCACAATGGGTGATCGAAAACCGCCTTCAGCCTCGTACGACATACCCGCCTCCGGATTCCGATACCTCCAAGGAGGAGAGAATTCCGGAATAGATACGTGTGGCCATGAAATGCCCTGAAGTGCGCCCTTCGGGGCAGTGGGGCCGTCACACCTCCGCGGCGAAACCCCCGGTCGGGTGCTGGATGACCACGATCCGGACGGTCTCGGCCGGGTCGGTCGGGTAGAACGTCACCTCGACACGGAGGCACCCGTGATTCACCTCTGCCGGTGGGTTGTTCTCCTCGTCGCACCGGATGGTGAAAACCTGGCTCGGGGAGCCGGAACCGAACGCGCCCCGGCGCCAGAGGTCGAGCAGGAACGGGGTGATCATGTCGAGTCGTACGCCCCGCCGCAGTTCCTCGCTGTGCGGCTCGTGGCGGACGGACCGCAACCCGTCGCGCAGGGTGGCCTTCACGACGTTGAACAGCAGGCGCGTGCCAACCTCCCGCCAGCGGGGATCGGTGGACAGGGTGCGCGACCCGGTGATGACCGGCGTGCCGGTCTTGGTCGCCCGGATCTCGTTGACCCGGGTGGAATCGCCGCTGGGTGGGGTGGTCACCGCGAGGGCACCGCGGATGGTCGCGGTGTCGCCGGCCGGTGCCCTGAAGACGCCGCTCTCCTGCTCGGTTCTGGCGTACACGCCCAGCACGTGACCGTCCGGCGGCACCGCCCGGACCGGCACCCCGGCCGAGGCGGCGACGGTGAGCCACGGCGCGTAAAGCGCCCCGTACGCCGCGTCGAGCGGTTCCGTGAGCTCTACTGTGGACGGTGTCGAGCCGACGAAGAAGCAGTCGCCGCGGGTCGTGCAGTAGTCGATGGCGCGTCGCATGATCCGTGCGCGGTCCGCCGGAAACCGGTGGGCGTCCGGGACGGCGACGAGTTGTACTTTGTCCAAACAGGACAGAGCGGTGACGAGGTCGTCCGCGTCCGGGGTGCCGTCCGTGCCGCCGGCCAGGGTGAGGTCGGCGCCGGCCGCGGGCGGGTCGTCGCCGACGTCGGACACCATGACGTACCGGGAGCCGATCTCGGGGTGGTTGAGCCGGTCCACCACGTAGTCGGCCGTGTCCGGCGCCGTCGTCAGGCCGCGCCAGTCCTCGACGACCGGGTAGTCGCGCGTCAGGTCGTCCCGGCAGCGGATGATCAGGCGGAACTCGGCGGTCGTGACGGTGGCGCCGCGCGCGATCGTGCCGACGGCGGTGGTGACCGTGACCGTTCTGGTGGTCGGGTGGACAGCCGTCACGCGGCGAGGTCCGGCCGGCAGGCGCAGTACGCTGCCGACCTCGATCCCGGTCAGCGACGCGAGCCGCACCGTGCGTCCGCTCGCCCGCACGACCGTGGTGGTCGCCTTCGGGTCGTCCTGGACGTCGAGGCGGAGTGCCGCCGCCCAGGAGCCCGGATCCGGCTCGCCGCGGTGGCCGGCGGTGATCCGCAGGCTCGGCCGGCCGGTCGCGGGCAGGGCCACCTCGGCGGCCACCGCGCCGGAGCTCGCCGCGCGGACGACGTACGCGGTCCGTCCGCCGTTGACGAAGAAACCCGTTACGGCGTCAGCGAGATAGCCGTCCGGGAGGTGCCCGCCGAACCGGTCGGTGAACTGCTCGACGCCGGTGATCCGGACCGGCCGCCCGGGCACGCCCCGGCGGGTGAACCCGGCGAGACCCGCGACCGACGCCGGTGCGGTCCGCAGTGCGGGGGTCACCCGCGCGACCGCATCAAGGCCGATGTGCAAAGCCGACCCCTCCCCACTGACGAATGGAAACGACGCTAGGTCCCGGGGGATCTTCCTGGTAGAGCAGCGTCGTTACTCCGTCGGCCGGGCGCAACGCGTTGGGCCGAACGGCGGGCGGACTGAACGTTCAGTGACGGGAAAGCGCTTGCTTGACCACAACCGCGACTCTCTGCGACGATGTCGCCACGAGGGGAATACCCAAGGAGTCACGGCATGGACGACGAGGTCCAGCGGGGCGTGCGAAGAAGAACCGTGCTGGCGGCCGGTGTCGGCGCACTGGCGGCGCTGCCACTGGTCCGGCAGGCCGCCGCGGCCACGGCGAGCAGCCGCGTGGTCTACAACCTCAACCTCGACTGGCGGTTCGTGAAGCAGGACGTCTCCGGCGCGGAGGCGCCGTCGTTCAACGACGCGTCCTGGGCGACCGTGAGCGTCCCGCACACCTACAACGACGTCGACTCGTTCGACAACTACATCACCAGCTCCGGCGAGTCCGCCGTGGCCATGCAGATCACCTGGTACCGCAAGCGGTTCACGATGCCGGCCGCCCACCAGGGGATGAAGGTGCTGCTGGAGTTCGAGGGCGTGCGACAGGCGGCCACCGTGTTCGTCAACGGCACGCGGGTCGGGCTGTACGAGAACGGCGTGGCGCCCTTCGGCCTCGACATCACGAACCAGCTCCAGTTCGGCGCCGAGAACGTCATCGCGGTCAAGGCCGACAACACCAAGTGGCGGCCCGAAGAGGCGACCGGCATGCCGTTCCAGTGGGACACCCGCGACTTCAACCCGGAATACGGCGGCCTGACCCGCAACATCCGGCTGTACGTGTTGCCGCGCACCTACTTCACGCTGCCGCTGTACACGAACCTGCGCACCACCGGCACCTACGTCTACGCGAACGCGCACAACATCTCCGGGGCCACCGCGACGATCAACGTCGAGGCGCAGGTGCGCAACGAGCAGACCAACGCCAGAACGGTCACGATCTCCGCGAACCTGGTGCAGCCCAACGGAACCGTGCAGGCGACCATCGCCGGCCCGACCGTCACCCTGGCCGCGGGCGCGACCCAGACCGTCACGCTGTCGCAGCGGACCAGCCAGCTGCGCTTCTGGGCGCCCGGCGCACCGAACCTGTACACGGTGGAGGTCGTGCTGTCCGAGGGTGGCACGGTCGTCGACGCGTACCCGGTCAGCACCGGGTTCCGGAAGACGGAGTTCCGCGGCGGCACCACGTCCGGCGGCGTGTACCTCAACGACAGGTACGTCTTCCTCACCGGTTACGCGATCCGGTCGACCAACGAGTGGGCGGCCATCGGCGGCGCGGTGCCGGAGTGGCTGGCCCAGCTCGACGGCCAGCTGGTCCGCGACAGCAACGCGAACCTGGTCCGGTGGATGCACGTGGCCGCGCCGCCGGTCAACATCCGCATGACCGACCGGTACGGCATCGTGTGCGTGCAACCGGCCGGCGACAAGGAGTCCGACGCGACCGGCCGGCAGTGGGAGCAACGCGTCGAGCTGATGCGGGACGTGCTGATCTACTTCCGCAACAACCCGAGCATCGTGTTCTGGGAGGCCGGCAACAACTGGATCACCGCCGACCACATGACGCAGATGGTGAACCTGCGCCGGACGTGGGACCCGAACGGCGGCCGCGCCATGGGATGCCGTGCCATCTCGGACAGTTCGGCCTACGGCGGCACGGCGGCCGTCGACGCGGCCGAGTACGTGGGCACCATGCTGAACCGGCACTACTCGGTCTACGCCCGCGACCGCAAGCCGATCATCGAGTGCGAGTACACCCGCGACGAGGCGCCGCGGCGCGTGTGGGACAACTACTCGCCGCCCGAGTACGGCTACGTCACCGGCCCGGACGTCACCTACCACCTGACGTCCGAGGAGTTCGCCGGGCCACACGCCGCCAGCACCCGGTACGAGTTCTGGAGCCAGCGCATCCAGGGCCCCGGCGACCGCCGCTACGCCGGCGCCGCGGCGCTGATCTGGGCCGACTCGAACCAGCACGGCCGCCAGTACAACTGGGAGTGCGCGCGACTGTCCGGCCGGGTCGACGCGGTGCGGCTCCCGAAGGAGTCGCTGCACACCTTCCGCGTGATGCAGAGTCCCGGCGCGGACCTGCACGTCATCGGCCACTGGACCTACCCGTCCGGCACCACGAAGACGGTGTACGTCATGGCGTCCGCCGCGGTGCGCCGGGTCGCGTTGCTGGTCAACGGGACCCAGGTGGGCAACAGCAGCGCGCCGGGCTACGACTTCCTGTACACGTTCCCGAACATCGCGTGGCGCGCCGGCACGATCACCGCGGTCGGCTACGACGCGAACGGCGTGGAGGTGGTACGGGCGAGCAAGACCACCGCGGGCGCGGCCACCGCACTGCGGCTGACCGCGCGGACCGCGCCGGGCGGGCTGCGTGCCGACGGTGCCGACGTCGCGTTCTTCGACGTGGAAGCCGTTGACGCACAAGGCAACCGGATGCCCACCCACCAGGCGCGGGTCGACTTCACACTGACCGGCCCTGGCATTTTCCTGGGCGGCTTCAACCCGCACGTGGTCGGCAGCGTGCACAAGTCCTATGTGGATACTGAGGCCGGGGTCAACCGGGTGTTCGTCCGCGCCACCCGCACCGCGGGCACGATCACGTTACGTGCCACCAGCAACGGCCTGACCGCGGCGACCGCCTCGGTCACCTCGGCGGCGTTCACCACCACGGGCGGCCTGACGACCCAGATGCCAGCCGGCTACTGACCTGTGCGGGCGCCCGGCCCCGCGGCCTGCCCACCCCACCCGCGGCCGCGCTGCCCTGAAAGGCGCGTTCAGGACACTTGCCGCGCCCTGAAAGGCGCGTTCGGGACGCCGGTCGCGCCATGAAAGGCGCGTTCAGGACACCGGTCGCGCCCTGAAGGCGCTTTCGGGACGCCGGTCGCGCCCTGAAAGGCGCGTTCAGGACACTGACCGTGCCATGAAAGGCGCGTTCAGGACGTTGAGCGTCTCGAACGCGCCGTTCAGGACATCGCCGATGTCTCGAACGCGCCTTTCAGGGCACCGCCGATGTCTCGAACGCGCCTTTCAGGGCACCGGGGCCAGCGGCGGAGGTGGTGGCGGCACGCGACGTCCGCCCACGCCGACGAAGGAGCGCTTCAGGGCGTCCGGAACAGCGGCCCCGTCGCGAGGTCCGCGCCCGCCGTGCGCCAGAGGTCGGCCTCCGCCTCCGTTCTGACGCCGTCCACGACCACGGTGGCGCCGGCCTGGTGGACGAGTGCGATCAGGTCCCGCACCAGCCGCTCGGCGAGGGGATCCGCCGCCCGGGCCACGAGGTGCGGGGCCAGCCGGACCGCGTGTGCCGCCGGCAGGCACGTGACGTCGCCGGCGAAGTCGTGGACGGCCACGCCGATGCCCGCCTCCGCCAGTGGCGCGAGGTTGTCGGCCAGGCCCGCCGGCACGGACACCTGCAGCCGAGTCGCCGGCACACCGCACTCCGCGACCGCCGTGAGCAGCGCCGGGTCCGTGGCCAGGCTCGGCGGAACGGCGACCGTCAGCGGCAGGTCACCGCCACACGTCCCGGCCTGTTCGAGCAGCCACCGGCCGAGCCGCGGCCCGAAACCGGTCAGTTCGGCCAGTTCGACACACCGTTCGTGCGGCAGCGTCCCGCATTCCGGGTGGTCCCAGCGCAGCCGCACGTCCAGCCGTGCGGTCCCGCCGGCGAGGCGGACCTGCGGCCACAGCTCCACGTGCACCCGCCCGGCCCGCCACGCACCCGGCAGCGTCGCGGCCAGCCACAGCTCGTCGCGGTCGCCGCCGCGGGCCGGTGTCAGGCACGTCCAGCGGCCCGGCCCGAGGCACTTCGCCCCGCGCAGGGCCAGGTCCGCGGCATCCAGGACGGCGGTCGGATCCGCGCCGTACGGCGGGCTCTGCACCACGCCGGTGCTCGCGGTCAGGAACAGCGCGTGCCCGTCCACGTGCACCGGCTCGGCCAGTGCCGCTTCGATCTCGGCGACCACCGGGGCCGGGTCGGGCGCGGACTCCCGCGTCTCGACGAGGACCCCGAACCGGCCCTCCTCGAACCGGGCGACCATCGCGCGCCGGTTGGCCAGCGCGGCCTTGAGCCGCTCCGCGACGACCCGCAGCAGGCTGGCGCCCGCGTGCCGGCCGAGCCCGTCGCGGATGGCGGCCAGGCCGTTCACCTCCAGGTGGCACACGGTCGTCGGGCTGCCCGTGCTGAGCACGTGCTCGAGGCGGGTCGTGAAGAACTGCCGGTTGGGCAGCGCGGTCAGCACGTCGTGCAGCAGCTGGTGGCTCAGCTCGTTGCGCAGCAGGCCGAGCTCGGTGACGGCCGCGTCATGCCGGGCGCCCTCGTCCCGGCGGCTCTGCTCCGCGTTCCGCAACGCCTCCAGCAGGGCCTGGTTCAGGCCGTCCTGCTGCTCGACGGTCTGCCACCGCACGCTGTCGGCATAGCCACTGGCCACCGCGCCGAGTGCCTTCGCGGCGCGGTCACCCGGCACCCCGCCGGCCAGCAGCCCGGTCGCGAGCACGTCGACGCTGCACCGCAGGCTCGTGCTGCCGACGCAGTGCAGCCGCACCAGCTGCTCGCCGACCGCGGCGGCGCGGTCGGGGTCGACCGGCTCGGCCTCCGCCGCCGCGAACACCTCGTGCGCGAGCTCACGCATGTGCCGCTCGATCTCCTTGTGCGGCAACGGGATGTAGGACGTCATGCTGACCAGGTAGGCCCACTTCCTGGCCAGCTTGTCCAGATCGCGCGCCCGTTCCGGTGCGACGGCGTCGGGCAGTGGTGTGGTCATCCCGGCTCCGGCTTCCTGCCGACTCCCACGTGCACCAGGGCCGCGGCGGCCTGCTCGGCCGGGTCGAGCGGGCGTTCCGCGTGCCAGCTCCCGGGATCCACCACGCCGGGTGGCACCAGCTCGAAGCCGGTGAACAAGCGGACCACCTCCTCGCGGGTGCGTGGCTGGATGGGATCGCGGCTCGCGCTCATCACCTCGACCAGCGTCGCCATCTCGGCCGGCCGCCGGTCACTGGTGAGGTGGCATATCACCAGATGGCTCCCCGCGACAACGGAGCGCCGGTAACGCGCCAACATGTTCACCAGATTGGTCGAACCCGGCAGGAGCTCGAGGCCGGCGACCATCAGGAGCCCGACCGGTGCGGCGAGGTCCAGCAGGTCGCCGTCCCGGCACGCGGCCATGATCTCCTTGGTGTCGCGCGGATCCGCGTGGAGGACGGCGGTGTGGTCGGCACTGGCCAGCAGCTGTCTCGTGTGCACGACGGAGATCGGGTCGCTGTGCACGTACACCACGCGGCAGGCCGGGTCGACGGCCTGCGCGACCTCGTGCACGTTGCCGACGGCCGTCGTGCCCACCGACAGGTCGAGGAACTGCCGCACCCCGGCACCCACGAGGTGGGTCACCGCGCGCCGCATGAACGTGCGGCCCACCTGGACGAGGACCGTGACGTCCGGGACGGCGCGGCGCAGCACGTCCGCGAGCGTGCGGTCGGCCGCGAAGTTGCGGGCGTCGCCGAGCAGGTAGTCGAGGATCCGCGCGGCACTCGGCGTCGGGCGGTCCGCACCGGGAGACATCGGGGCCACCGGGTCAGCGCACGCGGCCGACGCCGGCGTAGACGGCGGTGTTGGAGCCGGGCTCGTTGGAGAAGTCACCGGGACCCTCCGGCCGCCAGGCCGCGCAGCCCACGACGCCGGGCGCCTCGAGGTCGAAGCCGGTGAACAGCTCGGTGACCTGCGCGCGGTCCCGCGGGTAGAACTCGTCCGGGGTGCCGCGGCTGGCGTCGTCGATCGCGTTGTTCATCGCCGGGGTGGCGCCGTCCAGGGTGATGTGCGACAGCGCGAGGTAGCTGCCCGGGACGAGTGCCGACCGGTAGCGGGCCATCAGGGCGGCCGGGTGCTCCGCGTCGGGCACGAAGTGCCACACCAGCAACGTGAGCAGCCCGACGGGCCGGCTGAGGTCGAGCTGCCGTGCGATCTCCGGGCGGCCGAGCAGGTCGTCGGGATTTCGCAGGTCCGCCCTGATCACGGAGGTGCGGTCGTTGCCGCGCAACAGAATTCGACTGTGTTCAACGGCAATTGGTTCTTTGTCCACGTAAACCACCCGGCAGGCCGGGTCCGCCTGCTGCGCGATCTCGTGTACGTTCCCCACCGTCGGAATCCCGGAGCCGATGTCCAGGAACTGGCGGATGCCGTTATCAATCATGAAAAGCACGGCCCGCCGCAGGAAGGACCGATTCAGCCGCGCGACGTCCGCGGCGTGCGGCACGCGCCGGATGGCCAGCTCCGCGAACTGGCGGTCTGCCAGGAAGTTGTGCGCGCCACCCAGCAGGAAGTCGTACACCCGGGCCAGGTTGGGGACGCCTGTGTCTATTCCGCCGAGATTTTCGGTCGGGTCGGCCACCAGCTACCTCCGCTCTCCCCGCGTGTATCTCAGCGCATAACCCGATCGGTGTCAGCGCCCCGATCGGGTGATGCCATTCAGGGGTGGCGTTGGCATAGAGTGCCGGCGGTTCGGCCGAGCCCGTCCTGCACCCTCGACCAAGATCGGAGGAAATTCTCCGTGCGATATTCCGGTATTTCTCGGCTGAGAGCCACACCGCGCCGGGCGCTCGCCGCGGGGCTGGCCGCGCTGGCGATCGCCGGCCCGCTGTCCCCATCCGCCACCGCCGATGCCGCGACCTGCCAGGACGTCACCATCCCGGTCTCCCTGAACGGGCAGCAGGAGATCGTGTCCGGGCGGTTCTGCCGGCCGCCGGGGCCGACCTCGACGGTGCTGCTGCTCGTGCCGGGCGCCACGTACACCCGTGACTACTGGGACCTCCCGGCGAGCCTCGGCCTGTTCTCCTTCCGCGCCGCGATGAACGGCGCGGGCTACGCGACGCTGGCCGTCGACCGGCTGGGCACCGGGCGCAGCTCGCGGCCGGCCAGCCTGTCGCTGACGGCGTTCACGCAGGCGGACGTGCTCCACCAGGTGGTGGGCCGGCTGCGGGCCGGCGCCATCGGCCCCGCGTACCCGAAGGTGATCATCGGCGGGCACTCGCTCGGCGCGACCGTGGTGCTCATTGAGGCGGCGACCTACCACGACGTGGACGCCGTGCTGTCGGCCGGCATCACCCACCACTTCGACCCCGTCGACGGCCCCGCCGACTTCCTCGCCGCGCTGTACCCGGCGGCGCTGGATCCCCTGCTGTCGAACCGGAACTACGACGCCGGCTATCTCACGACGGCGCCGGGCACACGGCAGCGGGCGTTCCACCGGCCGGCGCAGCCGAGCGCGGCGGTGCTGGCGTACGAGGAGTCGACCAAGGACGCGTTCGCGACCACGGAGGCGGCCGACGGGCTCGGCGTCGCCGTCGTGACGCCGTACACCGTCCTGATCGACGTGCCGGTCCTCGTCAGCCTCGGCGGCCAGGACGAGCTGTTCTGTTCGCCGCTTCCGTTGGTGGGCACCGACTGCTCGTCGTCGGCGGCGCTGTTCCGGCAGGAGGCGCCGTTCTACGCGCCGGCCGCCCGGCTGCGGACCTACCTGCTGCCCGGCGGCTACGGCCACTCCTTCAACTTCGCCCCGAACGCCAACCTCTTCGCCGCGACCGTCGTGGGGTGGGCGGACGAAATGGTCGGCCACTGACGACCTCCTGCCTCGACCGCGTTTTTCCGTCGCGGCCGAGGCAGGTTTTTTCACGTCACCAGGAATGCGCCACGTCGACCACGACGCGGTTGTCGACCGTGAACACCCGGAACGGCAGCCGGGCCCGCACGCCGAGGCCCACCGTGGCGGTCCCCTCGAAGGAGCCGGCCCACGCCACCTGGCGGAAGGTCTGGTACCCGGTCACGTTCACCAGCTCCGTGCGGTCGGCGTAGTGGTACGTCGGGTTCCCGTTCTCGTCGTAGGCCGGCGCGAAGACGGTGACCTGGAGCTTCGCCCCGCCACGCAAGGGAACGGGGTTGGCCGTCGGGTCCTCGTACACGGCGTCTACATAGGACACCTGGTAGCCGGCGGCGGTGCCGCGCAGGTCGAAGACCAACCGGTCGTAGCAGTCGTGCTGGCCCGCGCGCAGCCCGGTCATCGGTGCGCTCGTCAGGTCCGGGCTCGTCTTCGCGCCGGAGCCCCAGGTGATCCCGCAGGCCGCCGGTGCGGCGCTGGCCGGTGTCACCACCATTCCCGCGAGCACCACCAGAACGGACACGATCGCTTTGCGTAACATCATTTCAAAACTCCCTTCGAAAAGGTTGTTTCAAATAAAGACGCGTGGCGCGGTGTGCGGTTGCCCGGCAGGACATTTGTCATGGTCAGGTGGGGACAGCATCAGCCGGCCAAGGCGGTCGCCAGGCGTAGCCATGGGGCGGCCTCGGCGTGGCGGCCCTGGCGTTCCAGGGTGCGGCCCAGCATCAGGTGCGCGTAGTGCTCGACCGGGTCGCGGTCGACGATCACGCGTAGTTGCTCCTCGGCCCGCCGCAGCTGGGCCGAGTGGTAGTACGCCCGGGCCAGCAGCAGCCGGGGCGCGGTCTGGTCCGGGTGCTCCTCGACGACGCCGGTCAGCAGGTTCGCGGCCGCGGTGTAGTCGCGGGCCTCGAACAGGGCCTGTGCCCGCTCCCACCGGTCGGCAGCCGTCTCGTCGCCGTGGTCGAACAGGTGCAGCGCGGTCACCCAGCGGTCCGCCCTGGGCTCGCCGTCGGGCTGGTAGTCGTAGAAGTTCACGGGTCGTTCAACGTTCAACTATCCGAGGACATTCCCACCTGGGGTGATCGCCCTTCGGGTACGTCGCGTCACTCATTCGTGTGTCCGTCGTTAGTGGGGCGATGGGGTGCTGCTGGTTTGGAGGTCAGATGTTCAGACGAAGTATCCGGATAACCGTTCTCGCCGCCGCGTTGGCGTTCGTCCCCGCCGTGCCCGCCGCGGCCGCGCCCGTGCTCGCACCGGTCTCGGCCACGTTGGCCGCGACCCTGGGTACGGCCGCCGACCCGCTGCCGGTCACCGTGCTCGTGCACGGGACCGACCTCGCCGCCGCCCGGGCGGCCGTGCGGCAGGCCGGGCTCACCGAGGTCACGAGCTTCCGGCGGATCGGCGTCGTCGCCGCGTCCGGCACGGCCGGGCAGGTGCGGGCCGTCCGCGCCCTGTCCGGGGTGACCTACGTCGAGGGCAACGACCCGATCTCGCTGTTCGCCGACTCCGGCACGGTCGCCACCCGCAGCCTCGAGGCCCAGCAGACCCTGGTCGGCGCGAACGGCGTCCAGCTCGACGGCACCGGCGTCTCCGTCGCGATCATCGACAGCGGCATCGACCCGACCCACCCGGCGTTCCGCGGCCCGGACGGCGCCACCCGTGTGGTGCGTAGCCTGAAGGGTGTCTGCCTCACCGAGAGTGACCCCCCGGACACGAGCTGCCTGGTCGACGTCCCGACGTCGGTCGACACCGACCTGCTCGCGGTGGGCGGGCACGGCACGCACGTCAGCGGCATCGCGGCGGGCACCCCGTACACGCTGTCCGGCGGCACGGTCGTCGGCGGCTCCGCGCCGGGCTCGAAGATCGTCTCGCTGTCGGTGGGTGCGGTCCTGCTGATCGTCGGCGCCGACTCGGCGCTGAACTGGGTGCTGGAGAACCACAACGCCCCGTGCGGCCCCGGCGTGTCGCCGGCCGTCTGCCCGCCGATCAAGGTGATCAACAACTCGTACGGCCCGTCCGGCGGTGGGGCGTTCGACCCGAACTCGGCGACCGTGAAGCTGCAGCGCCAGCTGGCGGCCGAGGGCGTGGTCACGGTGTGGGCCAACGGAAACGACGGTGGTGACGGTTCGTCGAGCCTGTCCAACCCGCCCGGCATGGACCCGACCCCGGGCATCATCTCGGTCGCGTCGTACAACGACCAGGGCACCGGCACCCGCAACGGCACGGTGTCGGACTTCTCCTCCCGCGGCGCGGCGGCCGACCCGAGCACGTGGCCGGACATCTCGGCGCCGGGTGAGGACATCCTGTCCGCGTGCCGGCTCTACCTGCCCATCTGCGCGTCGGGCCTGCAGCCGGTGAACGGCCCGGGCGCGCTCGACCTGGGCACGTACAACGTGATCAGCGGCACGTCGATGGCCACTCCCCAGATCACCGGCATCGTCGCCCAACTGTTCCAGGACACACCGTCCGCCACCCCGGCCGAGATCGAGAACGCCCTGAAGTCGACGGCCTACCGGTTCACCGCCGGCGCGCCATACCAGCAGGTCGGCCCCTACCTGACCAGCTACGACAAGGGCACCGGCCTGGTCGACACGGTGGCCGCGGCCAACGCGTTGAGCTAGGCCTGGTCGGCGATGGTGTTCCAGAACATCAGCTCGTAGGTCTGGAACAGCCGGCCGTAGCGGCGGGCCGCGCGCTCGTCGCTACGGCCGGCGTCCATGCCGGCCTGGACGGCGGCCACGGCCTGCTCGACCGCCTCGGGCACGGGTGTGGCGAACAGGTCGAAGAAAGCGCATGCCTGGTCGTCCAGCCCGTACCGCGTGCGCATGGCCGCGGCGATCCGCGCGCAATAGTCGCCCCACGCGGCGAAGTTCGCCACGATCGCGATGATGACGTCGGCCGGTTCGGCGTGTACGGCCAGCCAGGTGAAGTACGCCGGGTACGCCTGGCAGCCGGCCATCGGCTCGTACGACGCCAGGGCCGCCTCGTCCAGGCCGCCCGCCGCGGCCAGGGCCGGCAGTCTCGCCAGGGCCATCCCCTCGCCCGCGGCGAGGCCGGCGAAGAACTCCCGGGCCTCGCCGTCCGAACGGGACGCCAGCAGGTGCAGGCTGCGCCAGTCGCTGCGGACGATGTGGGACTCCTCGGCGGCGATCGTGCCGAAGACCGCCCTCGGGGCGGTTCCTCGTTCTGTCAACGGCACCAGGCGGTTCTCGCTCTCCGCCGGGGCCAGTTCGGCGCGGATCGAATCCAGTAGCTCTCGCGCGGGCACCGACCGACGATAGCGCAGAGGCGAGCCCGCCCCACGGGGACCGGCGGGTGGGGCGGGCTCACGATTCACATGGTGTCGAGCGCGACGGCCACGTCCGCGATCTGCACGGCGTTCGGGAACTTGCCGATCACCGTCGCGGTGCCGGTGAGCAGGTTGACGTCGTACAGCGAGTACTTGCCGTCCGGGCCGGCGAAGGTGCCGTACCCGAAGTTGGCCACCGTCTTGCCGTTCACCAGGTCCGAGAAGATGTCCAGGCCCGCGTTGGGACCGACGTCGATGGTCAGCTTGCCGGTCGCGACCAGGTTGCCGGTCGGGGGCGGCGACTGGATGACGACCGTGTCGTTGATCGTGTCGACGTCGAACAGGGTGGTGTTGGTGTCGCCGTTGAGGTCGACGTTCGTGTAGGCGGCGGCGGTGACACCCTTCGCCGGCGACCCGTTGTTGTTCAGCGTCGACTGGTCGGTCGTGAGTTTGCCGTCGATGTCGTGGCTCAGGTTCTGGCCGTTGTCGCTGATGATCCGCAGCCGGTTGGCCGGCGGGTTGAAGTCGACGCCGAAGAAGGTGCCGTACAGCGGGACGGTCAGCTGCCCGACCTTCGAGGCCGTGAGCACCCAGCCCGGCGGCGGGGGCGGGGGCACGAGGTTGAGCGTGTAGATGCCGCCCTTGTTGCCGACCAGGTACAGCGTGTTGTTCTGCGGCCGGATGTCGATCCCGATCGCGGCCGTGTCGCCGTCGAGCCCGGTGATGTCCTGGACCCAGTCGGTCACCTGCGGGGTGTTGGTCTTGAACGCGGCCATGGTCAGGCCGTCGGCCGTGATGCCGTACGCCTGCATGGTCGGGCCGGCGGCCGTGCTGTTGCCCGCCGTCCCGATCGTGAGTGCCGCGGCCGCGGCTACGGCGGTCGCCGCGGCGACGAGTCCCTTCTTGACCCGTGAACGCATCGGATCTCCCCTTTCCGGAGCGTGTACAATCAGTGCCGGCGACGCTATTCAGCGCGACTGGACATCGATTGGACGGCGATTGAACCGGGCTTGTGCCAATCCCCGCCGATCGGCACATTGGGGGCACTCGTAAACCGAGGGGAGAGGTTATGAGAATCAGAAACGTGGTGTCCTCACTCGCCGTCGGCGCGGCTTTCTTCGCCGGGGTTCCGCTGGCCGCCGCCGGCACCCAGACCGCGGAGCTGTTGCCACCGTGTGCCACCGATCCGTTCCGTTCGGAGACGGTGCACTTCGAGAAACCCGATCAGTGGTCCTACGACTACTACGTCCTCTGGTGCGCGAACTCGGCGCAGGTCGAATGGACGGTACCGGTCGTCACACACGAAATTCCCGACGGCAGCGACTGCACCTGGGTCGGCGACCGGGAATCCCAGTCGCCGAAGGACGGCGGCGTGAGCGCGCTGGGCATGAGTGAGTTCTCGTGCCCGAATGCGCGGGTCACCGTCGACAACCCGTGGGCCATTGTCGGCGTCAGCCCCGACGGCAGCAGCCGGGTCGAGGACAAGGGCATCGCCTAGGTCCGCAGGAGCACCGCGAGCGCGCGGCGCTCGCCGAGGCGGTGGCCGGTCTCGCGATGGACGGCCACCGCCCGGCGGGCGTGGTCGGCGGCCTCCGCGGGACGGCCGGCGGCCAGTACGACCTCGGCGAGCACCGTCAGTGCCAGGCCCCGCAGCGCCTGGTATCCCTCGCGTTCCGCGAGCGCGAGGGCGTGCCGGGCGTGCTTCGCCTCCCCGGTCGCGGCCGCCAGGCCGATGAGGGCGTTGACCTCCGGATAGCGTCCGCCGACCGCGCGGCTCATGGTGAGTGCTTTGTGGTGGCAGTTGATCGCGTTCTTCGAGTCCCCGAACCGGTGGTGGACGGTCCCGAGCGTCGTCAGCGTCTCGATCTCCCGCCGCGGGTCGCCGGCCTCCCGGGCCAGCGCCAGCCCGGCCCTGGCGTGCTCGAACGCCTCGGCCCGGCGCCCCAGCTCCCGGTACACGGCCGCCAGGTAGCCGTGCGTCTCCGCCTCGCCGACTCGGTTGCCGGCCTCGTGGTAGAGACTGAGCGACATCACGAGCAGCTCCGTCGCCTCGGTCAGCTGCCCAGCCACGCGGCGTGTCTCGCCGAGGTGGGCCAGGTTGAGGGCCTCGCCGTACGGGGAGCCGATGCGCCGGTACTGCTGCAGCGCCTGGGCGAAGTGCTCGGCGGCCCGGTCCAGCTCACCCAGCCGCCAGGCGACGAGGCCGAGGTTGGCGAGTGCCACGGCCTCGCCGATCCGCTGCCCGATCCGCCGGCACATCGCCAACCCGCGCGCGAAGCGGGTCGAGGCCACGGTGAGCCGGCCGGACCGCAGGTACACGAGCCCGAGGTTGCCGGTGACCGCGGCCTCCGCCACGACCCAACCCGCTTGCCTGGCGAGGAGAAGTGCGTGCGTGTAGTGCCGGACGGCCGGCGCGTACCGGCTCTGCCGGAAGTTCAGGTCGGCGAGGCTGAGCCGGCTGGCGGTCCGGGCGCGGGCGTCGCCGGCCGCGTCGGCCGCCGCCAGGGCCGCCTCGGCGGCCGCCTGCCACTCCATGCGGCGCATGCTCATCCAGAAGTAGCCCCGCAACGAGTCGGCGAGCAGCCACGCCACCGGGTTCGAGCCGGCATCGCGGATCGCGGCGACGAGGTTGCACAGCTCCGTGTCCAGCCACTGCGCGGCGCCGGCCAGCTCGGGCAGCTCCGCGCCGGACTCGGGCACCGGCAGCCGCAGCATGTGCGGGTACAGCCGTCGGGCGGCGCCGTCCACCGCACGCAGGTACCAGTCGTACAGCCGGCGCACGGCGGCGGCGAGCTCGTCCGGCGACTCCTCCCGGTCCGCCTGCTCGGCCGCGTACAGCCGCAGCAGGTCGTGGCAGCGGAACCGGCCCGGCGCGTGGTGCTCGACGAGGTGCGCGGCGGTGAGCCGGTCCAGCAGGTCGGCGGCCGGCGCCACGTCGACACCGGCGAGTGCGGCGACCGCCTCGAGGCTCACGTCGGCGCCGGGGGCCAGGCTCAGCAACCGGAACAGCCGCCGCGCCGGCGCCGGCAACGCGGCGTAGGACAGGTCGAAGGCGGTCCGCACGGCCGTCTGCTCGTCGCCGCGGACCGCGAGGGCGGCGAGCAGGTTGCCCCGGCGCAGTTCCTCGACGTGGTCCGCGATGCCGCGCCACGGGTGGCCGGCGAGGTTGGCCGCCGCGATCCGCAACGCCAGTGGAAGGCGGACGCACAGCTCCGCGAACTCGACGGCCGCCGTCTCCTCCGCCCGCACCCGGTCCGGACCGAGCACGCGGGACAGCAGCGCCAGCGCCTCGTCCCGGCCCAGCACGTCGAGCGTGAGCTGCCGCGCGCCGTCCGTGGCGACCAGCCCGGCCATCGTGTCGCGCCCGGTCACCACCACGAGACAGCCCGGGCCCGCCGGGAGCAGCGGCCGCACCTGTTCCGGCCCGGACACGTTGTCCAGCAGCACCAACGTCTTCCGGTCGGTCATCAGCGTCCGGTACAGCGCGGCCGCCGTCGCCAGGTCTGCCGGCACCCGCTCGGCGGGGATGCCCAGCGCGATCAGGAACTGCCCGAGCACCTCGACCGGCGGCACCGGCGAGCCCTGCGCGTGCCCACGCAGGTTCGCGTACAGCTGCCCGTCCGGGAAGCGGTCCCGGACGCGGTGCGCCCAGTGCACGGCGAGCGCCGTCTTGCCGATGCCGGCCGAGCCGGAGATCGCGGCCAGCACCGTCGCGCCTCCGCGGTCGGTCGCCGGCAGCAGTCCGTCCAACATGGACAGTTCGGCGGTTCTGCCGGTGAACCCGTGCGGCTCGGCCGGCAGCTGCTTCGGCACGCGCTGCGTGGGCCGCGGCGCCGGTTCGCCGTCCTCGTTGAGCAACGCGGCGTGCGCGGCCCGCAGCTCAGGACCGGGATCCACGCCCAGCTCCTCGACGAGCCGTTCGCGAACCTCGTGGTAGAGCTGGAAAGCCTTGGCCCGCTGCCCGACGGCGTGGTACGCGCGGATCAGGCGGGCCTGCGCCGGCTCGTCGAGCGGCTGCTCGGCGGCGGCCTCGGCGAGATCGGGCAGCGCGTCGGCGGCGGCGCCGGTCGCGATCATCGCGTCGCCGTACCGCGCGAGCAGCTCCCGCCGCTCCGCCGCCAGCGCGACGACCTTCGGATGCCTGGCGAGGAAGGGAATGTCGGCGAGTGGCCGGCCGCGCCACGCCCGCAGCACCTTGCCCAGCAGCTCGGCGACCCGCGCGGTGTCACCGTCCCGGTGCGCGCCACTCGCCTCGGCGACCAGCCTGCGGACGTGCAGCAGGTCGACGTCCACGGCGTTGCGGTTCACGGCGTAGCCGCCGCCGACGTGGGGGAGGAGCGTGCTGCTCGTGCGGGCCGCCCGGTCGGGTTCCATGAGCCGGCGCAGGTGCTTGACGTGCGTCTGCAGCACGTTCACCGCACTGCGCGGCGGCTGGTCGGGCCACAGCGCGTCGACCAGCTCGCGGGTGGTCACCGCCTCCCCGCCGGCGAGGGTGAGCAGGCCGAGCACCGCGCGGCGGCCCGGCGGGCCCAGCTCGACCTCCCCCTGTTCATGCCACACCCGCAACGGGCCCAACACCTGGATGCGTACAGCACCGAGCGCCACAGTTGGCTTCCCCCCAAAGCTGCCCCGTCCCGGAGGAACCTAATTCACCGGACCGGAGGCTCACATCGACCAGTTGGTGTAATTGACGATTCTTGTCCGTTTCGTGTCCGGCCACGGTGGGCGACCGCGAGGTGACGCAGCGAAGACAAGACGACATTCCATGGTTGGTAATCCACATTCCGTGATGGCTCCGGAATACACGATCGGGCCATCTGCATTTATCGGCGGGACTCCTATTCTCGGACCATGTGCGAACGCCGGATGCACGTGCGTGTTCCGGGTCGGAGACGGTGATGGCAGCGCGCCGGGTGCCCAACACGATGCTTCGTGAGCTGCTGTCCGAGGCGGGCTGGACCGGCGACGCGCTCGCCCGCGCCGTCAACGCGATCGGCGCCGAGGCCGGGATACCGTTGCGTTACGGGCGTTCCGCGGTCACCCACTGGCTGAACGGCATGTGTCCCAGGGCGCCGGTGCCCGGCTTCGTCGCGGAGGCGTTCTCGCGCAAGCTGCGCCGCCCGGTCCCGGTCGCGGACACGGGGCTGGCCTCGGCACGGTCGCCGGCGCGGCAGCACGGACTCTGGGAGATGGACGTGTCGTCCCGGCTCGTCGCCCCGCGCGAGACCGGCGCCGGCCGCACGGCCGCGGTGGCCGGCCGCGGCTACCTCCTCGCCGAGCTGGCCGTGCCCGGCTGGGACGAGCTGACCGGCACGCGGCAGGGCTGGTCCTGGGTCGCCGAGTCACCCGAGCGGGTCGAGCGGTGGCACGTCGCGTCCGCGACGGGCATGGTGGGACTGTTCTCGGACCTGGACTTCGCGTTCGGCGGCGGGCACGCGCGCCTGCAGCTGGCCGGCTACCTCGCCGCGACCGTCGCGCCGTGGCTGCGGGCCACCGCCGCCCCGGCCGTGCGGCGCGACCTGCTGCTGACCGCGTCACGCCTGACCTACCTGTGCGGCTTCATGTTCTTCGACGACGAGCTGCACGGCGCGGCCCAGCACTACTACCTCACGACCCTGCGGCTCGCCGCCGAGGCCGGCGACCAGACCGGGTACGCGGTGACGCTGCGTGCCCTGTCCGGGCAGGCCCGGTTCCTCGGCCACCACCGGGAAGCCGTGCACCTCGCCGAGGCGGCGGTGGAGGCCGGGAGTGCGGCCGGGCCGCAGACCGCCGCGTTCCTGTACGGGCAACTGGCCGTCGCGCACGCGTCGGACGGCAACCGCAGCGAGGCCGTCCGGCACCTGCGCACGGCCGAACGCTTCCTCGACCGCGCACGGGACCGGACCGTGCCCATCGGCGGCTGCCACGCCGCCTCGCTCGCCCACCAGCAGGCCGCGGTCTGGGCCCGGCTCGGCGACCGGCCGGGCGCGATCCAGGCGCTGACGCAGTCCGTTCGCCACCGGCCGGCCTCGGAGCGGCGGTCGCGGGCCATCACCCTGGCCCGGCTGGCGGAGCTACAGTTCGACGCCGGCGACATCGAGGAGGCCTGCGGGACCTGGCAGCGGTTCCTGCAGGACTACCCGTACCTGCGGTCGCGGCGGGTGAACCGGGCACTCGCCGGCATGCGCGCCCGCCTGCGGCCACACACGCAGAACGCGGCCGTGGTGGCGCTGCGGCGCAGGAACCCGGTGCTGTAAACACCCGGGCCCCGGCCCCTGCGCCCCATCGCCGCTGCTCTGAAAGGCGCGTTCGAGACGTGGCCGCTGCCCTGAAAGGCGCGTTCAGGTCATTGAGCGTCCTGATCGCGCCTTTCAGGGCATGGCCGGTGTCGTGAAAGCGCCTTTCAGGGCATGGCCGGTGTCCTGAACGCGCCTTTCAGGGCACGGCGGTCCCCGCGCGTGGGCGGTGCCCGGTCCGGCGGGTGTCAGCCGGCGCGTTTCGCCTTGACCAGCAAGGGTTTCGCGTGGTCCACCGTCGTCGTGACGGTGCGGCGGGCGACGCTGAGCGGGCCGAGGCCGGACAGCACCTCGATCAGCTCACCGGCCAGGGCCGGGCGGGCCGAGGCGGCGACCAGGATGCCCACGGAGTTGGTCTGCGCCAGCCATTCCGGGCGCAACCCCCCCAGCTCGGCCAGCCACTCGACCCGGTGGCCGCCTGCGGCGGTCGCGGTCAGCAGGCGGGTGTCGGCGGCCGCCGGGTCGCCCAACACCAGGGTCAGCTCGCTGCTGGCGGCGACCGCGCGGACCGCGGCCCGCCGGTCGGACGCGGCGTAGCAGAGCTCATCCGGGTGCTGGCCGATCGTGCCGGTGAAGCGCCGGCGCAGGCGGGTGGCTAACACGCCGGCGTCCTCGGCGGGCAGGCCGGGGGAGACCACGAACGCTACCCGCGCCGGCCCTTCGACGACCAGCGAGTCGACGTCCGCGCCGCTGGTGACTACGGCGGCGTTCGGTGCCTGGCGGGCGAGCGGTGGCGCGGCCGCGTCCCCGGCGCCGGCGATCACCACGACCTGCGCCCCCTCGCCGGCGAACCGGCGGGCGGTGGCGTGGGCGCGGGCGACCAGCGGGCAGGTCGCGTCGACCACCCGGACACCCCGGGCCGCCGCGGCCCGTACCTCGGTCGCGGGGGCGGCGGATCCGTGTGCCGGCAGGACGAGCGTGGTGCCGGCCGGCACGTCCGCGGGGCGCTCGACCAGCCGGATGCCGCGCCACGGCCAGCGGGACGAGACGTCACGCCGGGCGGTCGCCGGCGCCAGCACGGCGACCGGGCCACCGGCCCTGGCGATCATCGCCGCCTCGTGCCGCAGGCCGGCGCACGACGGTCCGGTGGCCTCGAGCAGCACCCGGCGGGTGCGCATCACCGCCGCCCACGCCGTCACGGACGTCTCGGCCAGGCGTTGCGCGTGCGCGTCGTCGCGGTGGGCGGCGACCGCGAGTCCGACGACCGCGCCACTCGGGTCCACATAGGACACCGTGTGCAGCACGGCGTCCCCGCCGGGTCTGACCGGTGCGTGCCGCACCGGTGTGCCCGGTGGCACGGCGACGGGCGCCGCGGGGCAGCGGACCTCGCCCCGGATCGGATGGGTGAACACCGAGGGGACGACGACCTCGCCGCGGGCGACGCCGGAAACCGGGAAATGGCCGCGTTCCAATGTCCGTCTCATGAGGACTCACCTTTCTGTCGGGTTGGCCAGGTCCAACATTGTTGGGGAATTCCCGTTGCGGTGGCGCGAGATGTGCTCGTGATTCACCGTAAGGTGTGCCGGTGAAACACGGTCGGGCGTGAAACATTTCATGCCGGGAATCCGTTGTCCCGTTCTTGCCGACGCGTTGTACTGTGCCAGTGATCAGCACAAGGCGAGCGGGCGGGCTCGTCACGGCGCCCGGCGCGGTGCCGTTCCTCGGCCACGCCGTGCGGTTCCGCCGTGATCCGCTGGCCTTCCTGCGCGCGGCGCAACGGGCCGGCGAGGTCGTGCTGCTGCGGCTCGGCCCGGTCCGGGGGTACCTGGTGTGCACGCCGCACCTGGTGTGGCGGGTGCTTTCCGACACCCGCGTGTTCGACAAGGGCGGCGGCGCGTGCTCGTTCGAAGTGCACCGGCACACCCGGCGCCTCGTGCAGCCGGCGTTCCACCGCAGCCGGATCGTCGGCTACGCCGACATGATCAGCGAGCAGGTCGCGGCCATGGTCTCCGCGTGGCGCCCCCGGCAGGTCGTCGACCTGGACGTGGCCGTGCGCCGGCTCGCGACCACCATCGCGCTGCGCATGCTGTTCGCCTCGCGGGCCACCGCGGAGGTCGTCGCCGAGGTGCACGACCGGCTGCCCACAACCTACCGCCGCGCGGTGTTCCCGCCGGCGCGGGAGCACCGCCGGTTCCGCGCCCTCGGCCGGGAGTTGCACGAGCTGATCGGGGAGCTGGTCTTCGCTTCGTCCACAGAGGACGACAGCGCGGTGGCGACGCTGTGCGCGGCCGGGCTCGCCGGCCAGGACCTGCACGACGAGGTGGTCGGCCTGCTGGTGGGCGGCGTCCGGCCGACGGTGGCCGCGGTCTGCTGGTCCTTCGCGCTGCTGAGCCAGAACCACGAGGCGCGGCGGCGGTTGCACGAGGAGGTCGACGGCGTGCTCGCCGGCCGCCCCGCGGGCTACGGCGACGTGTGGCGGCTGGACCACACCCGGCGCGTGGTCACCGAGGCGCTGCGGTTGTACCCGCCGCTGTGGGTGCTGCGGCGGCGAGCCGTGGAGGACACCGAACTGGGCGGCCACCTGGTGCCTGCGGGTGCGACGGTCCTGATCAGCCCGTACGCCCTGCACCGGGATCCGGCGGTGTTCCCGGGGCCGGACGAGTTCGACCCCGACCGCTGGCTGCCGGAACGGGCCGAGTCGGTGCCGCAGGGCGGGTGGATCCCGTTCGGCGCCGGCACCCGCAAGTGTGTCGGCGACGTGTTCGCCACCGTCGAGGCGACCATCACCGTCGCGATGATCGCCAACCACTGGCGGCTGTTCTCGACCGGCCTCGCCCCGACCCCGCTGCCGAGGGGCGAACTCGGCACCGGCCCGCTGCCGATGATCCTGCAGCCGCGGGACTGACCGCGATTACCGGCCGGTGACCGCGAGCCGTTGATTACTATCGAGGTTCGTAGGTACGATTTTTCGTAGTAGAAGTCGCCAACCCTGGCGGCGACGACTACTACCGGGCCGCCGACACCGCTCGCTCGGCGATCCGCTTCAGCTGGACGGGGCCTCTGTCGCAAGGGTCCCGTCCAGCTTCGCGTCGTCCTGGTCGGGACCGGCGTGGTGGTGGGCGCCCGTGTACTCGCCGAGCCGGAACAGCATCGCGACGATCATGGCCGGCACCATCAGCACGTGCCCGACGGTCATGACCGCCATGTCGCCGACCGCGCCGGCCCAGTAGAACGGGTACATCACGGCGAACGGCACGTACATCGCCAGGGACATCTCGAGGATCGCCGGCCAGCCGCAGCCGCGGATCCGCATCCACACCGCCATGCCGGCGGACATGGTCGTCGCCATGACGAGCGTGCGCGGCACCGTGGCGTCGTTCAGGGCGGTCCAGCCGAGCGCGTCGAACAGCAGCGTGAGCGGCATCCCGAGCACGAACATCCCGGCGAACATGGCGATCGTCATCTCGAGCAGGTGCTGGACGAAGTTCCAGACCGGGCCCCGGTTGCCTCTCATCGCGTCCCTCCCAGTTCGGCGATACCCCCATGGGGTATCTGGTCGTGACAGGGAACGTACCACGCGGGGGTGTGTGGCGGTCAAGGTTGATTCCCATACCCCCTGGGTGTATTAAGTTGGACATGAGTGTCCAAGTTAATGCGCGGCGATGGACCGCGCTCGTGTTGCTGGGCCTGGCGCAGCTGATGCTGATCGTCGACATCACCGTCGTGCAGGTGGCGCTGCCGAGCATCGGCGGTGACCTCGGCCTCGACCGGGCGGCGCTGACGTGGGTGGTGACCGCGTACACGCTGGTCTTCGGTGGGTTGATGGTGCTCGGCGGCCGGTTGGCCGACGCGTTCGGCGCGCGGCGGACCCTGCTCGCCGGGCTCGTGCTGTTCACGCTCGCGTCCCTGGTCTGCGGGCTCGCGGCCGGCGGTGCCGTGCTCATCGCCGGCCGGGCGGTCCAGGGCGCGGGCGCGGCGCTGATGTCGCCGTCCGCGCTGTCGATCATCGCGACCACGTTCGCCGGCGCCGAGCGGGCCCGGGCGCTGGGGGTGTGGGCGGCCATCGGCGGCACCGGCGCCGCCCTCGGCGTCCTGGTGTCCGGGCTGCTCACCGCCGGTCCCGGCTGGGAGTGGGTGTTCTTCGTCAACGTGCCGGTCGGCGTGCTGGTCGCGGCCGCGTTGCCGCTGGTCGTCGGGTCCGGCGGGACCGGCGGCGCGCGGCGGGTGGACGTGCCGGGCGCCGCCGTGGTCACGCTGGCCACCGGGTCGCTGATCTACGGCCTGGTCAACGCGGGTGACGGTGGCTGGGGCGCGGCCGCCACGCTGCTGCCCGTGCTCGCGGCGGTGCTGGGGTACGGACTGTTCGCCGTGGTCGAGGCCAGGACGCGGGTGCCGCTGATGCGCCCGGAGACCATGGCCCGCCGGCCGGTGGTGTCCGGCACGTTCCTGATGCTCGTGGCGACCGGGCTGCTGCTCGGCCTGTTCTTCCTGACCTCGCTGTACTTCCAGCACGTCCGCGGGTTCGGCGCCCTGCGGACCGGCCTGCTGTTCCTGCCGGTCGCCATCGCCATCACGGTCGGCGCGCAGCTCGCCGCGCACCTGATCGGGCGGGTCGGTGGCCGGGCCGTGGCCGTCGGGGGCCTGGTGCTGGCGGCGGCCGGTGGCGTGCTGCTGAGCCGGCTCTCCCCGGACGGGAACGTGTACGTCGAGGTGCTGCCGGGCTTCCTGCTCGCCGCGCTGGGGGTCGGGCCGGCGTTCGTCACCGCCACGACCACGACGCTGGCGAACGTGCCGCACGCGGAGGCCGGGGTCGCCTCCGGGGTGGTCAACACCTTCCACGAGCTGGGCGGGAGCATCGGGGTGGCGGTCGTGTCCACAGTGGCCGCCGCGAGCGTCGCGTCCACTTCGGACGTCGGTGGGTTCGCGGATGCCTACCTGTTGTGCGGCGTCGCGGCGGGTGTCGCCGCGGCGGTGGCCGCGTTCCTGGTGCCGGCGGGGCGGCCGCGTGCGGTCGTCGGGCACGGGCATTGATACTGGGCCGCATGGCCACGCAACCGACCCGGCGCAGAGCGGACGCGAAACGCAACATCGCGGCGATCCTCGCGGCGGCGGAGGAGATGTTCGCCCGGGGGCCGGTGCCCGCGATGGCCGAGGTGGCGGCGGCCGCCGGGGTGCGACGGGCCACGCTGTACGCGCACTTCCCGTCGCGGGAGGACCTGGTCGACGCGGTCATGGAGCACGTGATCGCGTCGGCCGACGCCGCGCTGGGGGCGTTGCGGCTCGAGGAGGATCCGGCGGATGTCGCGTTGGTGAGGATGGTGCGCACGTCGTGGCCTGTGCTGGACCGGCACCGGCGGTTGCGTGCGCTGGCCCTTGCCGAGCTCGGGCCGGAGCGGGTGCGCCGGCACCACGACCGCGTCAGCCACCACCTGGACGCGCTGATCACCCGAGGTCAGGACGCCGGCCGGTTTCGCACCGACCTGCCGCGTGACTGGCTGATCGCGACGTTCTACGCGATCCTGCACGCCGCCGCCGACGAAGCCGACCTCGGGCGACTCGCCCCGGCCGACGCCCCGGACCTGCTCGCCGCAACCGTGTCGTCGCTGCTCACACCGCCCCCGGTAGTGCCCTGAAAGGCGCGTTCGAGACATCGCCGATGCCCTGAAAGGCGCTTTCGAGACGTTGAGCGCCCCGAACGCGCCTTTCAGGGCGGGGCCAACGTCCTGAACGCGCCTTTCAGGGCGCGTCGGCCGGGCGATCGAGCCGTTCGTGGCGTCGTCTGTGGGGCCGGCCAGTCTCGATGGTTGACTACCATACCCCCCTAGGGTATATCTGTGGTCGGCACGAACGAAGGAGATGGACATGCGGGGTTACGCCAGCGACAAGGACGGCTACCTCACGCGGCTGCGCCGGGTGGAGGGGCAGATCCGCGGCGTGGCGCGGATGGTCGAGAGCGACGAGTACTGCATCGACGTGCTCACCCAGATCTCGGCCGCCACGAAGGCCCTCGAGGCCGTGTCGCTCGGGCTGCTCGACGAGCACCTCAAGCACTGCGTGGCCGAGGCGATCGCCACCGGCGGTGAGACCGCGGACGCGAAGGTGCGTGAGGCGAGCGACGCGATCGCCCGGCTCGTCCGCTCCTGACGGTCCTGAACGTCCTGAACACGGAAAGGAAGAGACCATGGCAGAGAAGACCTACACCGTCACCGGTATGACGTGCGGGCACTGCGCCACCTCGGTGCGTGAGGAGGTCGGCGCCATCGCCGGCGTGCGTGACGTGGCGGTGGACGTGCCGACCGGCAAGGTCACCGTCACCAGTGAGACCGAACTCGACCGCGAGCACGTGCGTGCCGCCGTCGTGGAAGCCGGATACGAACTTTCTGCGTAAGGATCTGACATGAACACTGCGGGGAAGCTCTCCGCCTACGGTGTGGCCCTCGTCCTGGTCGCCGCCGGCGCCTGGGCGATCGGCACCGCTGTCGGTCCCATCAGCAGCAGCACTGCTGCGCCCGGCATGGAGGAAGCCGGGCACGGGGACACCCACAGCGGCACCGTCGCGGAGACCCTCGACGAGCCGGTCGGGCTCGCGTCGTCCAGGGGCGGTTACACCTTCACGCCCACCAGCACGACGTTGCCGGCCGGGACACCGACCACCTTCTCCTTCCACATCACCGGCCCGGACGGCCACGCGGTGACCCGCTTCGACGTCGAGCACGAGAAGCGGATGCACCTGATCGTGGTTCGCCGGGACACCGCCGGGTTCCAGCACATCCACCCGGCCATGGCCGCGGACGGCACGTGGTCCGTGCCCGTCACGCTCGGTGCGCCGGGCAGCTACCGGGCCTTCGCCGACTTCACCCCGAGCGGCGGCGAGGGCACGACCCTCGGCGTCGACCTGGCGGCGCCGGGCGACTTCCAGCCGAGGACGTACGAACCCACCACGCTGTCCACTGTGGACGGATACGAGGTCAGGCTCGACGGCGACCTGGTCGCCGGCAAGACGTCCGAGGTCACCCTGACCGTCTCGAAGGACGGCCGCCCCGTCACCGACCTGCAGCCCTATCTCGGGGCGTACGGCCACCTGGTGGCGCTGCGCGGCGGCGACCTCGCCTACCTGCACGTCCACCCGGACGGCGAGCCGGGCGACGGGAAGACCGCGGCCGGGCCGTCGGTCACCTTCTTCGCGGAGGTGCCCTCGGCGGGTGCGTACCGGCTGTTCCTCGACTTCAAGCACGGCGACGTGGTTCGCACGGCCGAGTTCACGGTGGTGGGGTCATGACCAGGGACGTGGAGCTGTCGATCGGCGGCATGACCTGCGCGTCGTGCGCCAACCGGATCGAGCGCAAGCTGAACAGGCTCGACGGCGTGACCGCCACGGTCAACTACGCCACGGAGAAGGCGAAGGTCACCTTCCCGTCCGATGTGGACCCGGGCACGCTGGTCGAGCAGGTCGAGGCCGCCGGCTACACCGCGACCCTGCCACGGCCGAAGAGCGAGCCGGCCGAGGCGGCGGAGCCCGACCCGACCAGGCCACTGCGGGACCGGCTGATCGGCGCGATCGTGCTGTCCGTGCCGGTGATCGCGCTGGCGATGGTGCCGGCGTGGCAGTTCACCTACTGGCAGTGGATCTCGCTGACGCTGGCCGCGCCGGTGATCGTGTGGGCGGCGTGGCCGTTCCACCGCGCCGCCTGGCAGAACCTGCGGCACGGCGCCGCGACCATGGACACGCTGGTGTCGATGGGCACGCTCGCCGCGTTCGCGTGGTCGGTGTACGCACTGCTGTGGGGTGGCGCCGGGATGCCGGGCATGACGCACCCGTTCCGGCTGACCATCGAGCGGTCGGCGGAGGCGAGCATCTACCTGGAGGTCGCGGCCGGGGTGACCACGTTCATCCTCGCCGGCCGGTACTTCGAGGCCAGGTCCAAGCGCCGGGCGGGCGCCGCCCTGCGGGCGCTGCTGGAGCTGGGCGCGAAGGACGTCGCGGTGCTGCGGGACGGCCGTGAGCAGCGGATTCCCGTCGAGCAGCTGGTCGTGGGCGACCGGTTCGTGGTGCGGCCGGGGGAGAAGATCGCCACCGACGGTGTGGTCGAGGAGGGCAGCTCGGCGGTCGACGCGAGCATGCTCACCGGCGAGTCCGTCCCGGTCGAGGTCCGGCCCGGCGACGCGGTGGTCGGCGCGACCGTCAACGCGGGTGGCCGGCTGGTCGTGCGTGCCACGCGGGTCGGCGCGGACACGCAGCTGGCGCAGATGGCGAAGCTGGTCGAGGACGCGCAGACCGGCAAGGCCCCCGTGCAGCGGCTGGCCGACCGGGTGTCCGGCGTGTTCGTGCCCATCGTGATCGGGCTCGCGGTCGCCATGCTCGGCTTCTGGCTCGGCACCGGGCAGCCGGTGGCGGCCGCGTTCACCGCCGCGGTCGCGGTGCTGATCATCGCCTGCCCGTGCGCGCTCGGCCTGGCGACGCCGACGGCGTTGCTGGTCGGCACCGGCCGCGGGGCGCAGCTCGGGATCCTCATCAAGGGCCCCGAGGTGCTGGAGTCCACCCGCCGCGTCGACACGATCGTGCTCGACAAGACGGGAACCGTGACCACCGGCCAGATGTCCCTTGTGGACGTCGTGGTGGACGGCGCGACCGAGGACGAGGCGCTGCGGCTGGCCGGTGCGCTGGAGAGCGCGTCGGAGCACCCGGTGGCGCAGGCGATCGCCCGGGGTGCCCGGGAGCGGCTCGGTGAGCTGCCGCCGGTCGAGGGCTTCACGAACGTCGAAGGCCTTGGCGTGCAAGGGGTCGTCGACGGTCACGGCGTGCTCGTCGGGCGGACGGCGCTGCTCGAGGACTGGAGCCAGCACCTGTCCGCGGCGCTGGCCGAGGCCAAGGCGGCGGCGGAACGCCAGGGCCGGACCGCGGTCGCGGTCGGCTGGGACGGCGCGGCGCGTGCGGTGCTCGTGGTCGCCGACACGGTCAAGCCGACCTCGGCCGAGGCGATTGCGCGGCTGCGGGCGCTGGGCCTGCGCCCGGTCCTGCTGACCGGCGACAACACCGCCGTGGCCGAGTCGGTCGCCGCGGCGGTCGGGATCGACACCGTGATCGCCGAGGTCCTGCCGAAGGACAAGGTCGACGTGGTGCAGCGGCTGCAAGCCGAGGGCCGCGTCGTCGCGATGGCCGGCGACGGGGTCAACGACGCCGCCGCGCTCGCCCAGGCCGACCTCGGCCTGGCGATGGGCACCGGCACGGACGTCGCGATCGAGGCCAGCGACCTGACCCTGGTCCGCGGCGACCTGCTGGCCGCGGTGGACGCGATCCGGCTGTCCCGCCGCACGCTGCGCACGATCAAGGGAAACCTGTTCTGGGCGTTCGCGTACAACGTGGCCGCCCTGCCCCTGGCCGCGGCCGGCCTGCTCAACCCGATGCTGGCCGGCGCCGCGATGGCGTTCAGCTCGGTGTTCGTGGTGACCAACAGCCTGCGGCTGCGTGGTTTCCGCGGCACCCCGGCCCCGGCCGCGACACCGGCCCCGGTCCCCCGCCGGGAACCGGTAGCGGCCCGCTGACCGGTCGCACGCCCTGAAGGACCCCTTCGAGACGTTCAACGTCCCGAAGGGGTCCTTCAGGGCAGGTCAGCAGAGGACGAGGGCCAGGGCTATGGCCATCCCGGTGCCGGCCACGAAGGGGAGCGTCACCGCCGCGACGGCCGTCAGGCCGTACGCGGCGGTGCGACGCAGGCGCCCGGGCCGGCGGGGCCGGTGTCCGAGCCGGGCCAGCCGCAGGTCGACGGCGTGCTGCGCCATGGCGAGTGACGTGCCCGGCGCGTCGTGGCGGGTGACGGTGAGCAGGGCGTTCCGCACGGCGGCCTGCCCGCAGGCACGCGCGGCCGAGACGTCCGCGGCCAGCTCGACGAGGTCCCGGATCGCGCCCGGCGCACGCCGGAACAGCGGCACGAACGGCAGCGTCGCCTTCAACGCCTCGGCGGCGGCGACCAGGAGGTGGTGTCGGCCGGCGAGGTGGGCCCGCTCGTGCGCGAGGACCGCGGCGACCGCGTCCTCGCCGAGGTGGCGGGTGAGGCCCTCGGTCGCCACGACGACCGCCGGGCGGCCGGCCATGCTGAACGCCAGGGGTTGGTCGTGCGCCAGCCAGAGGACACCGCCCGGGCCGCCGAACCGGCCGGCCAGCTGGAGCACCGCCAGGTTCGCCCGCCGCCGGTGCGCCCGCAACCGGCTGCTCCGCGTCGACACGATCGCGATGCGCACGGCCAACGCCACCAGCACGGCGACACCGAGCCGGCCGGTCAACTCCTCGACCTGCGGCGGGGCACCGTGTTCGAGCACCGCCAGGCAGTGGTGGAGGGTGGCGAGCAGCCGCGCGGCAGGGCCGTGGTCGGGCAACAGGAGCATCGCCACGAACGCCGCCGCCCCCAGCACGACCCCGGCAACGGACGTCAACCACGCCACGATCAGCAGCACGGGGTCCCGCCGCCGCAGATCCACCCGCCGCAGCAGCCGCGGCACATACCAACCCACGGCCAGGATCCCCACAAGCAAGGCAAGCGCGACGGTCATCGGCGCCGCCCCCGCGTGTGGTTGGGGAGGTGGGGGTTGTGGCTGGCTGTGGTGATGGTGGCGGTGGTTGGGGTGGGTGTGAGGGGGGTTTGTGCCGTCGTGTGTTCGTGGTTGGGGAGGTTGGCGTGATGTCTGCCCAGCACGGCGGTGGCGGTGGGTGCGAGTGGTGTCGGTGCCGCCGCGCGTTCGTGGTTCGGGAGGTTGCGGCTGTCCGTTGCGGTGGTGCTGGTGGGTGTGAGGAGGGTCGGTGCCGCCGCCCGCTCGGGGCGGAGCGGGACCACGCCGGGTACAGGGACAGCGCCGGGCGGCGCCGGGGTCATCGGCGACGCACCCGCTTCTTGCGGAGTGCGCTGCGTAGTACGTCGGTCTCCTCGTCGGAGCTGGTGGCCACGAAGTGCATGAGCACCGCGTGGGGGTCGCCGGAGGAGTCAAGGACGTCGCGGAGGGCGCGGGCGGCCGCTTCCTCCCTGGACAGGCGTGCCTCGTACAGGTAGGCCTTGCCCGAGAGCTCCCGCCGGACCCACTCCTTGCGGTGCAGGTTGTCCAGCACCGTCATCACCGTGGTGTAGGCGAGTTGCCGGCCGGTGTCGAGCCGCTCCAGCACGTCCCGCACCTTCATCTGCCCGGTGGCGCGCCACAGCACGTCCATCACCGCGCCCTCGAGCTCCCCAAGACCGTGCACGGTCGTCACCGTAGCGCGTCGGTGGGCGGGGCGACCATGGAAAAGCCGAGGTGGGCCGTGCGATTCCGGGCGCACGACCCACCCCGTGACCTACGGGTGAACCTGGACGTCAGGGACAGAGCTTCCAGTGGAAGTGGTAGGTGGTGTTGATAGCACCGTCAGTCGAGTCCATCGCGAGGAAGCTGGTAGTGGTCGCGGGATTGGACGTGCCGGCGGCCACCCTCAGCTCGGTGTTGATGTTGAGGTTGCGCAACGCGCCGCACGGGGCGTACTCGAGCGCGGCTATCTCGGTCGTGTCCGTGGACTGCCAGTTGTCCTCGAGCGCGCCCTTGAAGTTGTGCGTCCTGATGTCGGTGTTCGGGCTGCCCTGGAAGTAGTAGGACGCCCGCTGCATACCGGTGGCCCCGGCCGCCAGGGACGCGAACCCGCGGTGGTCGACCTCGTTGATCGCGTAGGTGAAGCCCTGGGGGACGTGGACGAGCACGTTGAGCTGGCAGTTCTTCCGGAAGTCGGTCGGCTTCGAGCCGACGCCGACCTGCGCCAGGTACGTGCTGTAGGTGACGGTGAAGGCCGTGTTGTCCGGTGAGACGGCCACGGCGGCGGACCCCGGCGGGCAGCCGGAGCCGTTCACTGTCACGATGTCGACGACGATACGGTCGATCGGCGGGGGAACCGGATCGCCGAGAAAACCAGTCGCCGATGCCGGGGAAATCAACAGGAATTGGCCGACAAGAGCCAACAACAGAATAGTGCCAGCAATGAACGGGTTTTTGCGCATGGGGCTCCCTTCGGGCGTCAATTGGGCCCGCAGTGCGAAAAATGCTAGGAGCGTACATGAACTGCGGTCAATCCGCTGATTGGTCTACAACTGGTCCTGTTAAGCACCTTGGGAGCGCGACCGAATAAAACCCCCTAGGGGTCTTGTGGGCCCTTTTCGTGGGTTGCTACCGTGCGGCCACGGAATGCGTTTGCCTCACCAATTCGACTCCTAGGGAAACCACATGTCAGTCAGGCTGACCGGCGTGCGACTGCTGTTACTCGTCGCTCTGACCGGCGTCTTCGTAGTGCCCGGCACGGCCAGCGCCGAGGTCCCGGCGGAACGGATCACACTCGACGTCGTGAGCGTCAACGGTTCCGGTTGCCCGCCGGGTTCGGCCGACGTCTCGGTCCTGCCGGACAACACCGGGTTCCGGGTGGCCTACCGGGATTTCCTCGCGCGGGCCGGCGGTGGCGCCGGCGCCACTGAATTCCGGAAGAACTGCCAGGTCAATATTCTCGTGCATATTCCGCAGGGCTTCACGTTCGCCGTGGCGTGGGCCGACTACCGTGGGCGGGCACGGCTGGAGTCCGGAGCGAGCGGGCTGCAGCGCACGAACTACTACTTCATGGGCTCGGGCGACAACAACTACCGGGACCACACGTTCGCCGGCCCCCTGTTCGGGACGTGGTCCACCGTCGACGCGACCCCGGTCGAGGAACTGGTGTACGCCCCCTGCGGTGTGAACCGCAACCTCAACATCAACACCGAGCTGCGGGTCGACGAGGGCAGCCTCAACCCCGGCAAGACCAGCTCGATGTCGATGCGTGCCTCCGACGGCAATGTCGACACGATCGTGCACTTCTCGTGGAAGCAGTGCTGACCGGTACCTGACCGGCCGAAACTCGAGCCAGCCGCGACCCGCACGCCGGTCGCGGCCGGCTCGTTTTCTCAGCCGGTGCGCGACCCGTGCCGGCCGAAGACCTCCAGGTTGCGGCCCTTGCGCTCCAGGTACGTGCCGTCCGGCTCCACGAACCCGAACCGCCGGTAGAGCTCGTGCGCGTCGAGGGTGTGCAGCATCCACCGGAAGTAGGGCCCCGGCCCCTCCTCGATCATCGCGTGGACGAGGGCCTTGCCGACGCCCTGGCCGCGGGCCTCCTCCAGCACGAACACGTCGGCCAGGTACGCCTGCGCCTCCCCGTCGGAGACGGCGCGGGCGTAGCCGACCATCGCGCCGTCCGCGGTGCGGTACGCCGCGACCACCCGCCACGCGCCGTCGAGCTGCCGCTCCACCTTCGCGCGGTCGCGGAACTGCCCCCAGTAGGCCTTGGTGGACAGGAACTCCCACAGCACGTCCCGGTCCACCCTGGACCGGTCGTCGTCGATCTCGAACTCCGCCATGCCGGGGAATCTAATCCGCCCACGCCCGGAGATCATCCGGGTTTTAGCCGGTCGTAGGGGTTTGCCAGGGGATGTGCCCGCTTCGGCGGCTGATGAGACTCGGGACGAGGTCCCGGAGAGCATCTGCCCCAAGGAGCGAGTGAACCATGTCCGACTCCATCAGGCCGCTGGTCGAACTCCTCCGTGCCAACGCCACGCGGCTCGGCACGAAGACCGCCTTCGAAGACGGGTCGGTTTCGGTCAGCTACGCCGAGTTGGACCGGCGGACGGCTCGGCTCGGGGGACACCTGGCCGGCCGCGTCGAGCGGAGCGGCACCAACGCCCACGTGATCCTGGAGCAGGCGCCCGGGCAGGTGGTCCACCCGTCGGCCGCCCAGCGTGCGGTCCTGACCGCCGCCTAGATCATGGTCGCGCTCCCAAATCCCGTGCTACCTTCACCGGCACGGGAAGGAGAGCTCCGTGCGATCTCTACGCGTCACCGCGGTCCTGTCCGTGCTCCTGGTGGCCCCGCTGCTGCCCCAGACCGCTGCCGCCACACCGCATCTCCTCGCCACGGCCCACACCGCGGGCCGGGTCGAGGTGGCCGGTGGCGCGCTGGCGTACAGCTGGCCGGGCGTCTACTTCGAGGGCCGGTTCCACGGCCGCGGGGTGGGCGTGGTGCTGGGCGACGCGGCGGCCGACTACGACGTCCAGATCGACGGCACGACCGTGGCGACGCTGGTGACGCCGGGCAGCACCACGTACCGGGTCACCGGTCTGGCCAACCGGGTCCACGTCGTCCGGCTCGTCAAACGCTCCGAGAGCCCGTGGGCCACCAGCGAGTTCGGCGGTTTCGTGGCCGTGCCCGGCAGCGTGCTGCTGGGCCGGACCGCCGCGCGGCACCGCCAGATCGAGTTCATCGGCGACTCCTACACCGCCGGCTACGGCGACATGTCCGACACCCGTGACTGCACCACCGACCAGGTCAACCGCACCACCAACGCCGACCTGAGCTTCGGCGCGCTGACGGCGAAACGCCTCGGCGCGGACTACCAGCTCAACGCGTTCTCCGGCCGCGGCATGGTCCGCAACTACAACGGCATCGAGCCGGGCACCAGCTACCGCACCTACTACGACCGCGCCCTGCTCGCCGTCGACGGCGACGTGTGGCACCGCCCGCCGACCTGGCGTCCCCAGGTGGTGGTGATCGGCCTGGGCATCAACGACTTCTCGACCCCCATCAACCCAGGTGAGCCGTGGACCCCGGAGAGCCTGGTCGCCGCGTACCACGACGCGTACCAGTCCTTCATCGACAAGATCCGCGCACGCTACGGCCCCCGCACCTACATCGTGGTCAGCGCGACGTACATGTACAACACGACCGCGCTCACCGACCTGACCCGGCAGGTAGTCCAGGAACGCAACACCTCCGGCGACGACCGCGTTCGCCACTGGTACTACGACGGCCTGGACTACCTGGGCTGCCACTACCACCCGTCCCTGCGCGACCACCAGCTCATCGCCGACAGCCTGACCGCGTTCCTGGACGCGTTGCCGCTGCGCTGGTAGCTACTAGGGCCGGACCGCGGTCGACTGGTACATGGAGAACCGGCCGCCGGCCGGGAACGGAGACCTGGCCAGCGGGGCCAGCTCGCCGTCCCGCGACACGTCGAACCCGAACACCCGCGCACTGAGGTCCTCGTTGGACACATAGAGATGGCGGCCGTCGGACGCCGGCCACACCGGCACCGCCCCGGCCGCCGTCGCCGTGTCACGCACCGGCCGCGGTGTGCCGTCGGCGCCGATCGTGAAGACCCACACCCCCGCTCCCGCGCCGGCGTCGTCCCCACCGGCGGTGACGAACATCAGACGTCCCTTGATGACCGCGGAGACCGGGAACACCGGTGCGGCGACCGCCGGCAGCGGGCTCAGGACGGCACCGGGCCCGATCCGGAACGGCAGGACCCGGTCCGTGCCGGAGCAGGCCACGTACAGGAACCGCCCGTCCGGCGTGACGCCGATGTCGAACGCACCCGGGTCGATCTCCGTCGTGCGCAGGGGTTCGAGCGTGCGGTCGGCCCGCACGGCGAACGTCGCGAGCACGCCCCGCGTGGGATTCTCCGGCTCGCCGGTGCTGACGAAGACGTACCTGCCGTCCGGACTGACCTCGACGTCCCGGGTTCCCAGCCGGCCCCCGTCGACGAGCAGCGGCTTGCTGACCGCCTCGAGCGAGCCGTCGGCCCGCACGGCGAACGCCGACACCGTCCCGTCGAAGGACGTCACGTAGACGGCCCGGCCGTCGGGTGCGACGGTGATGCCGAACGGGTCGTCCGCGGTCTCGACGGGCTCGCCGAACCGGGTCAGCTCACCGCGGGGACCGACCCGGTACGAGGAGATCCGGCGCGCCGTGCCGCTCACCACGTAGGCGACCCCGCCGTTCGGCAGGAAGACGATGCCGCGTGGCTGCGCCGGCACCTCGACCGGCCTACCCACCGGGTCGAGGTCCCCGGACGGCTGGATCGTGAACACGGCGACGTTGTCGCTCATCCCGTTCGTGACGTACAGCGTGGGTGCGGCCACCACACTCGCCGACGCGGTCGGCGCGAACACCGCCCCGGCGACGAGGACGGCCGTGAGAACAGCTCGAATCATGGGAGGACCCCCAGTTCTCGATGTGCGCCCCCCGCCGCCACCCTACGTCCGCGACACTTTCCGCACCGTCACACGAACGCGGTCTTGACTTTCCTTGCCGCGTCAGCGGATCACGGACAGAGGTTGGTGGTGTTGATCCCGTCGGGCATGTCGGGCGCCTCCCGCGGCCGGCCGAGCAGGTCGCACAGGCCGTCCCGCCACCGCTCCGGCTCGGGGAGGAGCGTGTAGGGCCCGGAGAAGAGCATCGTCCTGCCCTGGACGGCCATCGCCCCGGCGAAGTCGAACGTCTCGACGACCGAGACGTGCTCGTCGCCCGAGCTGTTCCACATGTCGATCCCGCTGCCGCCGGCGTGGATGATCCGGTCGCGGTCGAACCCGACCGCGCCCTGCAATGAGCTCGAGGAGTAGTCGTTTCTGAGGTTCTCCAGGAGAACCTTCTTGTCCGTCCTCGACGTCCGGAGGTCCCACAGCTCCAGTTTGGTCGAGTTCTTGTCGGGTTGCCGTAGCACCAGCACGCGGCCCGGCCACGGCGTGGCCACCACACCGGCGACCGCGACGCCCTCCACCGGCACGCGTCGGGACCGGTTCGCCGCCAGGTCCCCCACCCCCACCGC
>Ga0081539_10001343_pt1 | contig 42874 bp, 39 predicted proteins | sample TabmetS4T2R2_FD_71023 | JGI IMG/M metagenome (GOLD analysis project Ga0081539, IMG submission 71023) | Tabebuia heterophylla rhizosphere microbial communities from the University of Puerto Rico - S4T2R2 | ecosystem: Host-associated > Plants > Roots > Rhizosphere ... | reverse complement strand
TCGCGAGTATCTCGCGATCACCAACAACGCGCCGAAGCCCTTCGTTTGGACGAAAACAGCTGACGAGATCCTCACGAAGGTCGCGAGATTTTGTCAGCGAACTTCTAACCCGGGACACTAGGCCTCGGCCGACTACACCGTCTCGCGACATTTGAGCCCGGCGGCTATCTCGGCGCGCTTCGGGACAGTGCAGTCGTGCAGCGGGCCTTCGCGAACAGGGAGATGACGTTCGCTCACGTCGAGAACTCGATCCGGTTCTGAGGACGCGAAGCCTGACGCACCATTCCTGTCCGTAAGGTCATCGCGCAACTCACACACCACACGCCACTTCCGCGCTTAGACACAATTCAGCGCCAGTCCATTGCTTCATCGTGCGCGTCTCGATAGATCGGGCCTGCCTGTGGAGGGGCCCCGAGGTGAACACGAAGCGCATACGCGTCCTTGTCCTGGTCGGATACGCAGCCGTCGCCGCATTCGTCGTCTCCAGGCCGATCGTCGGCCTGACCCAGAATTTGCCGGCGCCGGCCACCGATCGCGTCGGCTTTCCGGCCGGATATAAGGACACGTTCAAGCTGTTCTATGTCTTCGACAACTATCAGAACCGCCAGATTCGTGCGGTCTACGGCAACAGCATCGCCGCATCGGTCGATCCCGCACAACCGTTCAACTTTCCGTACGGGTCGATCATCCTGTTCGAAAGCTACACCGTCCAGGAGGACGCCAACGGCGAGCCGATCCTCGACCGGAACGGTCGCTTCATTCCCAACGTCTTCAACCAGATCTTCGTGATGCGAAAAGAGCGAGGCTTTGGCGCCGACTACAAGGAGCTGCGGAACGGCGAATGGGAATACGTTGCCTATCGCCCGGACGGCACGTATGCGACCACGCCCGCCAACAGCGGCAGCTGTGCGCTCTGTCACCTGACCGGAGGAAGCCTCACGTTGACGGCGCAGTCGAGGAATGTCGGTGCGCAGTGGGACTACGTGTTCCGGCCCGATCTCTATTTCAGCAAGGGCAGCGGTGCCGTCCCCGACGGGGTGTTGCAGCACTACGTGTTCGTGCCGTCAACGGTGCACGCTCGGCCAGGCCAGACGGTCACGATCTACAACTCCGATCAACTGCTGCACCGCATCGTCGCCGACGATGGGAGCTTCGACACCGGTGTGATGACGCCCGGCAGCAGTTTTTCGGTCAATGCGGGGGAGCTCGGCACGATCACGTCATTTCATTGCGTGCTTCATTCGCGCGTGAAAGGGCAGGTGATCGCCGACCAGGCGATCAACCGCCGCACGCTTCCGCTCCTGCCGCAGCGCGTCTTCCCGATTCTCCCGCCCCAAGCAGGAGCTCACTGATGCCTCCTGTGTGTCGAGGCCTCGCCGTTCTGCTGGTCGCCTGCGCGACCGCGGTGCCGGCAGCGGCTCAGGAAAACGGCGCCTGGCCCGAGCGTTTCACCGTCGCATTCGACGTTCCATTCCAGCTGGTAAGAAACGACTTCTCGGAAGCGCTGGCGTTTCCGGACACGGTCCGAACGTCACAGACGGCGCGGTTCGGCGCGGATTACGCATCGACCCGAGGCGCCCTGTTCGATGTCGGGGGGGCCGTCAGGGTGGCACGACACGTTGGGGCGGGTGTCGCGGTTTCGGTGCTCAGGCGAACGTCCGACGCGACGTTCATGTTGGCAGTGCCCAGCCTGATCGCGGGCAATCCTGCACTGTCGCTCAGCGGATCGGTGCCGGAACTCGAGCACCACGACGTCGGCGTCCACCTCCAGGCTCTGTACGCATTCGGGCTCGGGCACGCATCGCGGCTGACGGTATCGGGCGGGCCGTCGATCTTCAACACCTCACAGCAGCTGGTCCGCTCGATCGAATTCGACGTGCTGCCCGGATTGACGACGGCGAAGTTCGATCGCGCGCTGGTGACTCGTGCGGCAAAGACGGTCGTCGGCTACAACGTCGGAGCTGACGTCACCTGGAATGTCGGCGCGCATTTCGGCGTGGGCACGATCGCGCGATACTCGCGGGCAACCGTAACCCTCGATCCCGGATCAGCGTCAGGCGTCAAGCGTGGCGTCACGCTGCAGGCGGGAGGCTTTCATATCGGCGCCGCGGTTCGCTTGCGGCTCTAATCCCGAAGCGGCTTCGCTGAACCACGAAGGCGGCGAACAGGAGGTCACGGAGATGACTTGGTTTTCTCCGTGTTCTCCGTGCGGGATGGGTCTCCGTGGGAATCAACGCAAGTGACGGTCACGACCCGCCCGCGATCCGAGCGTCCCGTGTGGCAGAGGAAGGCTCGAGCACGAAGAGCTCCGACAGAACGCGGCGATAGTTGAACACGATCGTCTTGGCGTCTGGCGAGAGCATCACCTTGGTGATCGCATTGACGCCGAGGATGTCCGCAGGCCGAAGATCGCGTACCGGTTCAAGGCGGCCGTCCGCCAACCGCATGCGGGACACGCTGGTAGGAATCTGCGTGTACGCGCCGATGTGCTGCACGTAGAGCCAATCGTCCGGCGTCCACAGCAGCGGCGCCAGCATTCCAGTCGTTGCGACTTCATGAGCGGCGCCGCCTTCGGCCGTCGGGTAGATGACGAGGCTGCCCCGGCCGGAGAGAACGGCTACGCGATCCCCGGTGGCCGACAAGGCGATGTTGCGAACCACGATGGGCGGGGTGATCGGATAGGGCTTTCCGCTCAATGGCTGAACGTACAGGCGCAGTGGACCATCTGGTTCGCTGGCGAGCGCGAGCAGACGCTGTCCATCGGGAAAGTATCGCGCCCATTGATATTCGAGTCCCGTCGGCGGCAGATCGACCGTCTTTCCTGCTGCGGTGTCGGCCACCGCTGCGGCGTCGCCGATCGGGACGAGGTGAAATTGGGTCCGCCGATTCGCGTCGAGCGTCAACGCAAACCGGCCGTCGGGTGAGAGCGCCATCGCGCTCCCTTCCCCGAGCAGCATTGTCGCGTGCGTGTCGCGCCGATGGAGGTAAATACGATAGCGAGATCCGGCCGCCACGCCGCTCTCGTCGAACAAAATCAGCCGGCCGTCTTGCGAGACGTCGGCCACGCGCGACCAGTCGAGCCAGGACAGGTTCTCGGGCGGCGAGCTGCCGTTTATGAGCGCCATCTCGAGTTGCTCGGTCTCCCGCGTCACGAGCGCGCGGCCATCCGTTGTCACGTCCCGCAGTGTCATCGTGCCGGCGATCTGACTGATCGACCGTACATCTCCATCGAGCGTCGCGGCCCACAGCGATTTCGGTTCGCCATCGCGTGACGCCGTGAACCAGACTTCGCTGGCCTTGGGGTGCCAGGCGAGGCCGCCGGCATTCGCCCATTCCTGCGTGAGCGAACGCGGAGGACCGGTCGTATCGATGACGCGAACAGTTCCGCGGTTGTCGTGCCGCACCGGATGCTCGATGAACGCGATGCGGTCACCCTGGGGCGCCATGCGAATGCCGCTGATCCAGCCGGGTGTCTGGTGCAGCACGTGCCCGGCGGGGAATTCCAACTGGTTCATGCCGTCGGCGGCGCGCACAACGGCAAGGCGACCGTCGGCCGACCAGTCCGCGCTCATGATGTTGCGGTCGACGGCAATCGGCGCGCCACCGTTCATCGGCACGCGCGCAAGCACGCCACCGGCGATATTCGAGTTGCCGTCGGAGGACAACAGCGCGAGCTCCCCCGACCGCGACACAGCGACCAGACGCGCGTCGTCGATGCCGAGGTGACGCGATTCCGGGCTGTACGGGTTCGTGAGATACAGCCGGCGCGGCTCGTTATCCCACGCCGCGCTGTAGAGAATGGCGTGACCATCTGGCGCAAAACGCGCCCCGCCAACCTGGCCGTGACGGAACGTGACCTGACGGAACTGGAACCCGGTCGGACGTGGGTGGCGAAACGCGACCGTCGTCGCGGAGACGACGAGACCAATCGCTGCCAGAGCGGCCACGATCGCAGGCATCCCTGCCGTGCGGCGCGCGCGCAAGGCTGGAGCCGGGCGAACCTGTTCCGACTCGATGATTTCCACCGGTGCGATGAACCGGTACCCGGTTCGCGCAACCGTCTCGATGTACCGTGGCGCATCGGCAGAATCGCCCAGCGCGAATCGCAACCGGTTCGCAGCCGTGTTCAATCCGCTGTCCGCTTCGACGAACACGCCTGCGGGCCACAACGTTCGGTAGAGGTCGTCCCGTGTGACGACTTGGCCTGGACGCTCGACGAGCGACTTGAGGAGAAGAAACGCCTTGCCCTGGAGTTTCAGCTTGACGCCCTGTTTTCGCAGCTCGCCGCTCTGCAAATCCAGCTCGAATACCCCGAACCGAGCGATGCGAGCCATGTCATCCTCCGCGGCGTTAGGGGTATCACCGCGCGACGACGCATGTCAATGCGATGGACAGGCAACCACGTTTCTGAATTCCTTAACGTCTTCACGGGACCGCGACAGACTATTTCGTCGTCACCGCAGGCGTGTCGACGCGTCCTCGCGACATCATCTCTCCACTGTTTCGTTCCAGACGTAAAGGAAAGTGTCGTCGCTCGCCGTCGCCACCTTGTGCCCTCGCTTCCGGGTAGCACGATTCAGCGCCGAGCGGACTTTTTCCTTGCTTTCCGTCAGTTGCGCCAGCGGCACCTTGAGCGCGATGCCTTTGTCAATCTGGTCCAGATCCGACAGGATCTTGGTCACAATCGCCTTGTGCTTTCCATTGCGTGCATGCGGCACGTCTGCCTGGCGCATCGGCTTGAAGTTCATCTTCGCCCGCTTGGTCTGCGTCGCCATCCCGCCTCCCCCGGCTCGCAGTAAAGTTAAACTAACGTAGCGTAATCGTATCGAAATCCTAGCGAGCGAGCAACTAGCGAGTCGGGGGGCGTAACGGCGAGGGCGCAATATGGGGTGGTGGGGACAGGTCGCGCGGAGCCGGTAATCGACGCGCTATCATCCGCGGTAACGACCGACATTCGATTCCGCAAAGAGATCCCCCGTATCGCCGGCACTCTGTTACCGTCCATGCATGATGAGAAAGATCACTGTCCCGCGCAAATCCCGGTTGCATTTCGAGAAGATTCCGGTGGCGGAGGTCGTGAAGAAGGTCCCCGTGGACACCGTGGCGGATGGACGAAACGCTGGCACCGGTGATCTGCCTGCTGAGCGGAGACGCCGGCCACGCGTGCGTTCCGGACATTTTCACGGCGTGCAGTTCTACAAGGATCCGGATGGCCTGTGCCGCATCGTCGGCGGCTTTGTTGGCGAAGGTCTTACACAGGGCGGGCTCGCCCTGCTGATCGCGACTCCCGACCATGCCGCTCGAATCGACTCGTGCTTACGCGCCTTGGCAATCGACGTCGACGACATGAAGCGTCATGCCCGTCTGGTCATCATGGACGCACGCGAGACGCTGCAGCGCTTCATGATCGATGGCATGCCCAACCCCGGCATGTTTAGACAGGTCGTGAGCTCAGCGCTCGCCCGCGTCCGCCGTGGACGCGAGCAGTGCACCATCCGAGCCTATGGAGAAATGGTGGATCTGCTCTGGAGAGACGGCCTGGAAGCGGCGGCGATCCGGCTGGAGACGCTATGGAACCAGTTGGCGACCACCGATGACTTCAATCTGCTCTGCGGCTATTCGATGGGAAACTTCTATAAAGTGCCCGCGATCGAACAAATCCACGATCAGCACTCGCACCTCGTCGCCAGCAACGGTGCCGTCACTGTCCTGCGCGATCTCAACGGTGTGTCTGTCACGTCGCCTTGAAGTCGCTCGTTGCTCCAAGCTGCGCTGGGGCGCTCAGTTCTTCCCACGCCCTCGATCGCGTAAGCGGAGCCGAAAATTCGCCACGTGGGGTCCGCGGCATGCTACAGTTATTGCGTCCGTTGGTCCCGCCGCGTTTGTTCTGCCTGCGTTCAACTTTTGCACGCTCCAGAAGTTCACAAGCCGTCGCCTCCAACACTTCAGAAGGATCGTGTGATGAGACTCTACGTAGGCAATCTGTCGTACAACACTGATGAAACGCAGCTCGAACAGCTGTTCGCCACGCTCGGCGAGGTCGCGTCCGTGCGCCTGGTGCGCGATCGCGAAACCGGCCGCTCGCGCGGTTTCGGGTTCGTCGAGATGACCAGCGAGACGGTCGGCCGCTCTGCGTGTGAGCAGTTCAACCAGCGCGAGCTCGACGGCCGACGCCTCACCGTCAACGAGGCCCGTCCGCAGGAGAACCGCAGTTTCGGCGCTCGACCGGCGCGCAGCCGACGCAGCGAACCGCGCTGGTAACGCGTCGATCACGTGGCAAGAGCCCGGACAGGTCCTGATTCTGCGGCCGTGGCGTGTCACGCGAGACGCGCCACGGCCGTCGCACGGGACCTGTCTCGGCTCACATCGGCTCAGGCGCGCCTGAGTTCAACGACTGGTCAGAGTGTCGCGGAAGAGCGTCAAGTGCATTCACACGCTGCCCGTGGCCGACGCATACTCGAGGAACAATCATGAGCTATGAGCCCGGCGATCGAGTCACGCATACGCAATACGGTGACGGGACTATCCTGCGCGTGAACGAGTATCACACCGTCATCGACTTCGACTCACACGGCTCGCGGGTGTTCTCGTCGCCACGCGTCGTCCTGACCGCGGCGTCGACGCCTGCGCCTGTGAAACCAGTTCGCCGACCGCGCGCCACGCGGACTGCCAGTTCGCAGTCCTGATCGCCGGAGCGTACGCGATTCCTGCGGCCGCCGTAGCGGGATGGCTCCGCGAGCATCGCTGCCGAATCGATCACGGTTGTCCTTAACTGGGCGAGAGCTGGCGAAGTAGGCAGCTATCGGAAACGATTGAACGCGAAGAGCTGCAGATCCGGGTTTTCCGCGTTGCGGTAGGCATCGAGCAACAGACGCGACGCGAGAAATCCGAACGACATACCGTTCCCGCCGTACCCCAACGCGAACAGATGCCGTGGATACCGACGGTGCGATCCGATGAACGGCAGACCGTCCGGCGTCATGGCAAAGAGCCCTTCCCACGCTGCCTCGATCTCGATGTCGCCGAGCGTCGGAAGAAGACGCACGAAGTACTCGCGCAGCCGCTGAATGCTGGAGGCGAACGCGGCCTTACGGCGCGATCGCGGCAGGAGCGGCCGATCGTTCCCGCCGAGCAGCAGACGCTGGCCCGGCCCCCATCGAGCGTAATGGTAAGGACGCTCGGTATCCCATAACAGCAGCGCACCCAGCCCAAGCCGGCGCCGCTCGGCGTCGGTGACGGGCCTCGTCGCCAGCACATACGTGTGCTTCATGGCGAACCGTCCTGCCAGCGGCGCAAACGCCCGAGTCGCGTAACCAGTCGCGACGATGATGCGTTGGGCTGCGACCACGCCATCGCGGGTTCGAACGACGACACCGGCACGTGAAGTGTCGATGTGTCGAACCGCGGAACGTTCGAAAACGCGCGCGCCATCGGACGCCGCTACGCGCAGCAGACCGGCGCACGCGCGATAGGGATCGAGCTGTGCGTTCCCGCGCGAACGAATCGCCCCCTGGCCGGCAATGCGCGTGTCGGCAAGGAGCGCCACCGGATCCAGCCACTTCGCGCTGAAGCCCGCACGGCGGCGGCGGCGATACTCGGCGTGGAGATCTGCCGACGACGCGGGATTCAGCGTGTAATAGACGGTGTCCCTCTGCGCCAGGCTACATGCGATGCGCCGTTGTCGCACCGTCGCAATCAAGTCACGGATCGAACGGCGGCTCAATTCCCAGATTCGTGTGGCGCGGGCGCGTCCGTACCGCTTCTCGAGCGCTGCGAACTCCTCGTCGGTTTCCTGCAGAAGAAGCGCCGTGCTGGCGGCCGTGCTGCCGCGACCGACGAGCCCTGCCTCGAGCAGTACGGCTCGTACCCCGGCGTGCGCAAACACCTCCGCGATGCTGGCTCCAGTGATGCCACCGCCGATGATCACGACGTCCGCCTCGTGGCGTCCACGCAGGGTCGGATATTCCTGCTCGTGCTTCTGGCTCAGCCAGACGGGAGCGCCGATACGCAGTTTCATTCGGGTGACCCATGGTTGGCGGTCGCCTTGCTAATCGTCAAGCCAGAGAACCAGCAAGAGACCTGCGCCGAAACTCAGGAACGACTGGTGAATACGACTCCGCACTGGATCGACTCGGCGTCCATGCCGCGCTTCAAGAAGCTCGCACACGACGACCATGTTGACGTCGTCGTGGTCGGTGGCGGCATTACCGGACTGACCGCCGCATACCTGCTGACTGCGGCGGGCAAGTCGGTCGCGCTCCTCGAGCGTGCGCGATGCGCAACCGTCGACACCGGCCACACAACCGCGCATCTGACGATGGTGACAGATACACCCTTATCCGAGCTGGTAAGGACGTTCGGGCGCGAGCACGCGCAGGCGGCATGGGACGCCGGGCTGGCCGCAATCGGACAGATTGACAAGATCGTGCGCGAGGAATCGATCGAATGCGAGTTCGCGTGGGTGCCGGGCTATCTGCACGCAGTACGCGATCGATCGCGACCGAGCAAACAAATCGATTTTCAGGACGAGGCCCAGCTCGCCTGCGACCTGGGGTTCGACGCGGCGTTCGATGCGAACGTGCCGCTGATGGGTGGCCCCGGCGTGCGCTTCGAAGATCAGGCACGCTTCCATCCGCGCATGTACCTGGCTGGCCTCGCGCGTGCCGTTGAAGCCGGCGGCGGCGGCATCTACGAACACTCGGAGGCGTGCGAGTTCCAGGACGATCCGCTCAGCGTGAAGGCAAACGACTGCACGATTACGTGTGAGGACGTGGTTATTGCGACGCACAATCCGGTTGTCGGACTCTCCAACCTCGTGTCGGCGACGCTGTTTCAGACAAAGCTGGCGTTGTATACGAGCTATGTCATTGCCGGACGCGTCGCACGCGGCGTCGTGCCGGATGCGCTGTTCTCAGATACCGGCGATCCCTACGACTATCTGCGTCTGACGCGGCACGGCGACTACAATCTGGTCATTTTCGGAGGCGAGGACCACAAGACCGGACAGGTGGATGACACCACAGCCTGCTACGCGGCACTCGAACAGCGTCTCAAGTCGCTGCTGCCGGATATCGAGGTGACCCACCGCTGGTCGGGACAGGTCATCGAGACGCCGGACGGTTTACCGTATCTGGGCCGCAGCACCGATCACCAGTACGCGGCGACCGGCTTTGCGGGTAACGGCATGACGTTCGGCACGCTCGGCGCGATGATCGCGGTCGACGGCATTCTCGGCCGGACCAATCCGTGGCTGGACCTGTTCGACATCGGCCGCAAGAAGGTTCTCGGCGGCGTATGGGATTACATCACCGAGAACAAAGACTACCCGTACTACCTGATTCGTGATCGATTTGCCGGTGCCGAGGGGCGTTCGCTCCGTGCCGTGAAACGAGGCGAGGGAAAGATTCTCGATCTTTCCGGCAAGCGTGCCGCGGTGTACCGCGACGAAGATGGCACTGCCACCGTGCGATCCGCCATCTGTACCCATCTTGGCTGCGAAGTTGGCTGGAACAGCGCCGAGCGCACGTGGGACTGCCCGTGCCACGGGTCGCGCTTCAAGCCGACGGGCGAGGTGTTGGCGGGACCGGCCGAATCGCCACTGTCGGAGATGCCGAAGGACGGTTAGTCTTGCCGTCCGCTAGCGCGAAGGAGCGTTGCCAGCCGACCTCACGCGCTGGCGGCGTGGGACTCCTCTGTTGGTGTAAGCAGTGCCGCAAGTTGGGCAGCGATGATCGTGGCAGCGGCTGCCACTGTCGAATCCTGCTCGCGGCCATCACGCACTTCAAAAGCGAGCACGCCCACGCAGCCAACTGGTGCCAATACCGGCACGGCCACGGCAGCGGTCATGGCCCGATCGGCAGAGACGGTGCACGTGGCGGCGGAGCGGAACGCGTTGGCGATTGCATTGTCGTCCCGAGGATGAATAGGGGGCAGGCGAGCGACGAACGCATCCGCATAACCGTGTGACGCCACGGGGGTGAGAAGCGTCGTGCCCGCTTCCCGGCACCACACCATGACGCCCACGGCGTGGAGAATGCGCGCGGTATCTGCAAGCGCCGTCTTGAACTGCTCCCAATCGGCGACGAGCGCAAAACGGGTGCAGAGGTCGGCCAGCGCCGTCAGATCGACGTCCCGCGGCAAGCTCAACGTGGCTGGCGATTCGGGTACAGCGTGTTCGAAATCGGCGGTCGTCGCCCGCGCCCGCTCCACGAGCTGCGGCCCCTCCACTGCGCTCGGGGGAGGCGCAGATTGGTCGCGGTCGCGGTTGTCAGGCGGCGCCGAGTACGAACGTGTGTCGACACCATTGGCGCGATCCCCGCGATGCAGCAGTGTCGGGACCGCCGTTCTGGCCGCGACAATCAGTCGCTGCAGCCGTGTTGGCGGTTCCGAATGCGCGTGAAGGAGATCGCTCTCTTTTAGCGGTGCGCCGCCCGGCCCGAATGGCGTCTGCTCGATCGGATCGGGATGCCGCTCGAGGAACTCACGCACGACGGTTTCCGGATCGAGCCCGATTGCGCGTGCGTAATCGCGGACAAAGGCACGCCGGAAGATTCCCTTCGGCCAGGCTGATAGATCGTCGGATTCGAGTCCCTGTAGAAGCGACTGCTTGATCTTGGTCTGCGCCGCGATCTCCTGCAGTGTCAGCCGACGCGCTTCGCGCTGCGCTTGGAGCCGGGCACCGAAACCTGCATCCATGGTTACACCTGACGTGCGGTCAACGATTGAGCAACGAGAACGACCGTCGGGTGGAGGAGATTCCGTCGGCCTGCGCTGTCGAGGCCGCCCACACGCCTGGGCGGCGATTGTTTCGAGGGTAGCAATAGGAAGCACGAGATTCAAGCACGATTCATCGCGCTGCCATTGCTTCCCCACGAGTACGACGTGTACGCTCGCTTCATGGCCACCCTCAGTCGGTTGTTGCAGAACAACGTGGACTGGTCCGAGCGCATGCTGGCGCACGACGCGAAGTTCTTCGAGCGGTTGCGCCAACAGCAGGCACCCGAGTACTTGTGGATCGGCTGCTCAGACAGTCGCGTTCCGGCCAATGAAATCGTCGGCTTGCCGCCCGGTGAGCTGTTCGTTCATCGAAACGTCGCGAACGTCGTCGTCCACACCGATCTCAACTGCCTCGCGGTACTGCAGTACGCCGTCGACGTGCTGCAGGTGCAGCACGTGATCGTCACCGGCCATTACGGCTGCGGAGGCGTTCGAGCCGTGTTCGACGGCGCCAAGCTTGGGCTCATCGACAACTGGCTTCGTCACGTGGAGGACGTGCGCCAGAGACATTCACGCTTCCTGGCGGCCTGTCCTTCGCAAGAAGCGTTCGACCGGTTGTGCGAGCTCAATGTGATCGACCAGGCGAAGCACGTGTGCCAGACAACGGTCGTCGAGGCCGCTTGGGCACGGGGCCAGCAGCTCTCCGTTCATGGGTTGATCTATGGCCTGCATGATGGACGACTGCGCGAGTTAGGGTTCACGGTCGCACAACCGTCTGACCTGTCGTCGACCTATGCCAATGCCCTCGGTTCGATCGGCGTTCTGTTGCCATCGTCTCCGGTGACACATCGCCCCACCAGCGGGTGTGCGTCGACGGCGTGACGCTCGCGCATGCAGCCAGCCGACTTTCTCATTGAGCATGCGGCACTGATTGCCACGTGCGCCGGTCCGGCTCCTCGCGCCGGTTCAGCGCAACGCGACATTACTCCTCTCCGCAACGCCGTCGTCGCCTCGCATCGCGGCGTGATCCTCTATGTCGGTCCAGCCGATCGCCTGCAAGCCGAGATCGAACTGCAACCAGACGCAACACGGGTGGACGCCAGCGGCTGCACGGTGATCCCGGGATTGGTCGATCCCCACACCCATGTCGTCTTCGCCGGCGATCGCCGTCATGAGCTGCAACGACGACTGGCCGGCGCAAGCTACGCAGATATCGCCGCGGGCGGCGGCGGCATTCTGAGTACCGTCGCCGCCACGCGCGCAGCTTCGGAAGAGGCGCTCGCGAGTCAGACACGTGCGCGACTCGACGAGATGCTCGCGTGTGGTACGACGACGTGTGAGGCGAAGAGCGGCTACGGGTTGACGACCGAGTGCGAGGTACGCCAGCTGCGCGTCCTGCGCACACTTGATGCCGAGCATGCAGTCGACATCGTGCCGACGTTTCTCGGCGCGCACGAGATCCCACCGGAACATCGCCACGATCGAGACGAATACGTGCGGGTGGTGACGGAAGAGATGATTCCCCGTATCGCTGCCGAAGGACTCGCCGAGTGGTGTGACGTGTTCTGCGAGCGCGGCGCGTTCACACCGGACGAAGCGAGCGAAATCCTCAACGCGGGACGACGTGCGGGACTGAAGCCGCGCATCCATGCCGACGAGCTCGCGGCCAGCGGCGGCTGCGAAGTGGCGGCACGAGTCGGCGCGCGCGCGGCGGATCACCTCATTTACGCCGACGAGACGTGCGCGGAGGCGCTGAAGAAGGGACATGTGTGCGCCGTGCTGCTGCCGGTCGCGGCCTTTTATCTGAAACTCGGCCGCTTCGCGCCCGCCCGAATGCTGATCGACCACGGGGTCCCGGTGGCGCTCGCCACCGACGTCAATCCGGGCGGCGGCTTCTCGCCGTCAATGCCCTTCGCGATGAGTTTGGCATGTTTCTCGATGAACATGACGCTCGAGGAGGCCTTGGTTGGTGCGACGGTGAACGCGGCGTGGTCGCTCGATCGCGCGCACCGGGTCGGAAGTCTCGAGCCACGCAAGCTGATGGATGCTGTGGTGATCGACGGAGAACTTACAGATCTCCTCCGCGTTGGCGCCCGCACGATCCGAAACGTCATCAAACGCGGCAAGGTCGTCTTCAGCGCACGATAGGCACGCGGCATGCTCTGCCGAATGACGGTGGAGCTGTTCGGGATCAAACTCATCGGCGCAACAGAGGAAACGGCGCACAAGCTTCTGCTCACGCTGGCGGTCATCGCCGTCCTCGTCACGGCACGACTGCTCATCGTCGGCAGCGTCAGCATGGTCCGCGGACAGCGGAACGATCGCGTCACCTTCTGGACTCGCCAGGGCACCAATCTCGCCGCGCTCGTGCTCGTCGTCGCGATCCTGCTGTCGATCTGGTTCGACGATGCAAAGAGCTTGGCCAGCGCGATGGGATTTGCGGCAGCCGGATTTGCGATCGCGGCGCAGCGCGCGGTCACGGCCTTCGCTGGCTACCTGATCATCATGAGAGGGAAGACCTTCACCGTTGGTGATCGAATAAAGATGGGTGGTGTGCAGGGCGACGTCATCGCACTCGGATTCCTGCAGACGCGTATTCTGGAAATGGGACAACCCGAAGACGTGAATGAGCAGGAGCAGCCCGGCATGTGGGTGCGCGCGCGTCAATACACCGGCCGCGTGGTCACCGTCACCAACGACAAGGTGTTCGACGAAGCGGTGTACAACTTCACGCGCGAGTTCCCATTCATCTGGGAGGAGATCACCGTGCCGGTCCCGTACCGGGCGGATCGTGCACGCGCCGAGAAGATTCTTCTCGAGGCGGCGCGCGAGGCCACCAAAGGCGTGGTCGCGTCGAGCCAGAACGGACGAAGCGCCTTTGAGTCGGAGTACAACGTCAGCCTCGATGCCGAGGAGCCGCGCGTCTACTGGCGAATCACGGACAATTGGGTGGAACTCACCGTGCGCTTTCTCGTTCCCGAACATGGCATCCGCGAGCTGAAGGATCGTATGACGCGACACATCCTGCGTGATCTGGACGCGGCGAAGATTGAGGTGGCGAGCGCCACCGTCGAGGTCGTCGGCGTTCCGCCGCTCCGGATCGAACGTCGCCCCGCGCCTGCACCGCGACAGATCTCGCGATGACCTACTCGACCTGCGCGCTCAGCGATCTGCTCGACGCATTCGCATCGAATGACCCGGTGCCTGGCGGCGGCTCGGCAGCGGCGTTGGTCGGAGCCCTCGGCGTGTCGTTGTTGATGATGGTGGCCGGACTGCCGAAGACCAGGACCGGCGCGCCGGAAGAGGCCGCCGATCTGTCTCAGGCGTCAGCGCGGTTGCGGCCATTACGCGAGGCGCTCGAACAGCTCATCGATCGTGACGCCGCCGCGTATCACGCCGTCATTGCCGCCTACAAGCTGCCGAAGATTTCCGCGGAAGAACAGGCGAATCGCCGGCAGGCGATTACCGACGCGATGCGTGCCGCCACGGAGACGCCTCTTGATACCATGCGTCTGTGCCAGCAGGCGCTCGAAGGGGCAGCGATCGTCGCCGCCAATGGCCTCCGCAGCGCCAGCAGCGATGTCGGCGTCGCCATCGAGCTGTTGCTCACGGCAGCGAAGGGCGCGGGGATGAACGTGGACGTGAACCTCGAAGCGATCAGCGACGCGAGCTACACCGACACCATAGGCGCAGAACGGAGCGAGCTCGAAGCGGAGTCGATCGCGGCTGCCGCGCGCGCGCGCCGGTCATTGACCTCTGATCTCAGGTCCGCCTGAAGGGCGGCCTATCGTTTGTCGTCGGGCGGGGGCGGCGCCAGGGAAAACGATTCGACCTGGAACGACAAATCGAACGGACGGCTGTAGCGCGGGAACAGCTCGATCGTCTGTGTATATGCGACACGTGCAATCGTGCGCACGCCGTCGCGGTGCACGTCGGCGCCCTCGGCCGTCACCGGCAGATCGAGCTCACGTGCCTTGTTGACGATCTTGTCGTGCAGCTGCGAACTGGTTTGGCTCGTTCCAAACCGAATGAGCTGCTCGGTTTCGTCCTTCAGCTCGTAATAGCGCACGGCGGCATACCCACCCCGCGCTGCAGCATTGAGGACCGCCGCGGCGATGAGGACCTTGATGACCGCGTTCATCAGTGGATCTGGTGAAGAATCCTGCTCCAGCGAACGCTGCTGAACAGCCCTTGCGTGTCTTCGTTGAAGGAGAAATAGACGAAGAGTGCCTTCCCCTTCACGTATTCGCGCGGCATGAACCCCCAGTAGCGGCTGTCCTGCGAGTTGTCGCGGTTGTCGCCCATCATGAAGTACTTATCGGGCGGAATCGTCACGGGACCATAGTTCCGGCGGACGTCGAAGCCGCCCTCGTCGGCCGGTCCCCCTTCGGCGGGAAACAGGAAGTGGACGTAGGGCTCGTCGAGCGGCTTGTGGTCGATGTAGACCTTCTTGTTGCGCAGCTCGAGCGTCTCGCCCGGCAGACCGATGACCCGCTTGATGAAGTCACGGTCCGGCTGCTCGGGATACTTGAACACGATGACGTCGCCGCGGCGGATCGGATCGATCGGCAGCAGCTTCTGCTCCCAGGGCGACAGCGTCGGCGCAAACACGAACTTGTTGACGAGCAGGTGATCGCCGATGAGCAGGTTGTTCTCCATCGACCCGGTCGGGATCTTGAACGCCTGCACGACGAACGTGCGCACGAACAGCGCCAGGATGACGGCGACGCAGATCGACTCGAAGTACTCGCGAGCCGTCGACTTGCGGTAGGCGACGGCCTCGACCGTAGCCTTCGCCTCAGGCTTGCCCTTCGCGACCGCGACCGCGCTTCTCGGAGCCACGATAAAGCGTAACGTACTTATTCAGTCCCGACCTTCAGCACGGCGAGGAAGGCTTCCTGCGGGATCTCGACGCGGCCGACGCGCTTCATACGCTTCTTGCCTTCCTTCTGCTTCTCGAGCAGCTTGCGCTTGCGGGTGATATCGCCGCCGTAGCATTTGGCGAGCACGTTCTTGCGCAGCGCTTTCACGCTCTCCCGCGCGATGACGCGGTTGCCGATCGACGCCTGGATCGCGATCTCGAACATCTGCCGTGGAATGAGCTCGCGCATCTTCGAAGCGAGGGCACGACCGCGCTCGTAGGCGGCGTCACGATGGACGATGATGGACAACGCGTCGACCGGCTCCCCGTTGACGAGGATGTCCATCTTCACCAGCGGCGATTCCCAGAAGCCGGTCACGTGGTAATCCAGCGACGCATACCCGCGCGACATCGTCTTCAGCTTGTCGTAGAAGTCGAGCACGACTTCGTTGAACGGCAGCTCGTAGGTGACGAGCACGCGATCCGATTTCAGGTATTCGAGCTTCTTCTGCACGCCACGCTTGTCCTGACAGAGCTGCAGGATCGGCCCGACGAATTCCGACGGCGTGAGGATCATCGCCGTGATGACCGGCTCTTCGAGCGTCGCGATCCGGCCGGCATCCGGCAGTTTCGCGGGACTGTCGATCTCGAGCAGCTCGCCGTCGGTCGTCGTCACGCGATACAACACGCCGGGCGCCGTCGTCACCAGGTCCATGCCGTATTCGCGCTCGAGCCGCTCCTGCACGATTTCCATGTGCAACAGACCCAGGAATCCACAGCGAAACCCGAAGCCGAGCGCCGCCGATGTCTCCGGTTCGTAGAAGAACGACGCGTCGTTCAGCCGCAGCTTCTCCAACGCCTCGCGCAGCTCGCCGTACTGATGGCTCTCCACCGGATACAACCCGGCGAACACCATCGGCTTGAGTTCCTTGAACCCGGGGAACGGTACCGTCGTCGGCCGTGCGGCCTCGGTGACGGTGTCGCCGATCTTCGCGTCGGCCACGCGCTTGATGTTGGCCACGACGAAGCCGACCTCGCCGACGCCAAGCTCCGCGACCGGCACCGCCTTCGGCGAAAAAACCCCGAGGTCGTCCACTTCGTAATCCTGCGCGGTCGCCATCAGCCGCACCTTCATCTTCGTTCTGAGCACGCCGTCGATCACGCGCACGACGATCACGACGCCGCGATAGGGGTCGTACCAGGAATCGAAGATGAGCGCTTTGAGCGAAGCGTCGGGATCGCCCGTGGGTGGGTGAAAGCGGTGGACGATTGCTTCGAGGATGTCGCGCGTGCCGGTGCCTTCCTTGGCGCTGGCGAGGATCGCCGTCGACGCGTCGAGGCCGATGATGTCCTCGATCTGGCGCTTGCACTCGTCCGGCTGCGCGCTGGGGAGATCGATCTTGTTGATGACCGGGATGATCTCGAGGTTGTTGTCGACCGCGAGGTACGCGTTGGCGAGCGTCTGCGCTTCGACTCCCTGGGAGGCGTCAACCAGCAGCAGTGCGCCTTCGCAGGCAGCAAGGGAGCGGGTGACTTCGTAGCTGAAATCGACATGGCCAGGCGTGTCGATCAGATTGAGCACGTACGGCTGGCCGTCCTGCGCCATGTAATTGAGGCGAACGGGGTGCGCCTTGATCGTGATCCCGCGCTCGCGCTCGAGATCCATGGCGTCGAGCACCTGCGCTTCCATCTCGCGCGCCTGCAGCGCGCCAGTGAGCTCCAGGAATCGATCCGCCAGCGTCGACTTGCCATGGTCGATATGCGCGATAATCGAGAAGTTCCGGATATACCGCTGATCCATCGGGATGCGAACACGTCATTGTAGCAAGCCCGGTTTTACGGCTCGGGAACAAAGCCACTCCTGACGAACCACGGAGACACAGAGGCGCAGAGTGGGTTCTGTCGGGATCGCGGCCTGGATTGCCAGGGTGGCCTTCGTCGCACTGCTGGCGTGGGGCTGGACCACTGGCGAGCCTCGCCGACCGATACTGGCGTGGTTCGCCGTGGCAGGTGCGGCCGTGTGGATAGGCCTGGCGTTGATTCCGAATGGGTCTCTCTTCGTCACGCCCGCGTTGGCGATTGTCGACATCGTCCTTGTGCTGGCGGTGTTCAGAGGTGATGTCAGGATCGGGTAGATCTTCGAGTCGCCGTGCTCCGCACGGCGGCTGCTGTGCGACCCGCACGCGGCTGATCACAACGAAAAGAGATCCTCTGTGCCTCTGTGGTTCGCAGTGGCTGTCGCTCCCGATCAGGCAGCCGCAAGCCGTCTGACACGCGGCTCGGGCTTCCCTTCCCACACGTACTCGTAATGCGCGACGACGCGGACGCGTTTCACCAGCTTCGGACGAAAACAGGCGATGCACTGACCTCCCGGATCGCGCACGCTGTTGTAGACGACTCCGTTCGATCCCTGGGCGAGGAGCTCGCGCGCGAACGGCTGCGACTGCGCGTACGAGCGCGGGTCGTAGATCGGATCAGCGGCGGGCCGCCCTCGCACATCGTGAAAGGCCGAAGCAAAATCGGCGTGATACAGACGCATCTGCATGCGTGTGTCGAAGTGTCCGACCTCCACCAACTCGCGGGTGCGGTGATACACCGACTCGGCGAGCGCGGTGTCGAGGGTGCGCGCCGCGTACCACGCGCCGCGATCCTGGGTCGAAAAGCGTGATCCGCCGGGCCGCGGATGACAGAACGCGGCCATCACCACCGACGCCATCGGCTCTCCGATCACCCACTCCTCCTGGGGAAGTCGATGCAGGATGCCGAGCTCGGTGCTGAGGCGATCGTTGGTCCACGCCTCGAGCTCGAGGATCGCCTCCAGATCCGCCGGCGAGGCGATGGCGTCGAACAGTCCGACCGACGGGTAGCGACTCGGGATGAGCCGGCAGGCGGCCGGCCACCGGATGCGGGCGAGTGGCGGGATCGTCAGGCGATCAGCCACGGCGGCTGTCGAGCAGACGCCGCACGTGGAACAGCCCATCGACACCGGCGCCGAGTACGAACGCAATCGGCGTGCGGCCGCCGAAGAGCGCATGGCTGTTCGGCATCTTCATCCAGCGATCGGCAAAGGCCGGCTCGGGATAGAGGATGTGCAACGCTTTGTAGATCCCCAGCACCAGCGAAATCCGTGTCAGCGTGTCGAAGGACAGGACGCCCGCGTCACCGCTCTTGTACTTGTGAAAGGTGGAGCTCGGCGGCCATCCGAGCAGGCCACGCTCCTCGTTGGTCGTCAGCGCCCATTCCCGCGCGGTGGCAAAAAAAGCGCGCAGGGCCGGCGCGGACAAGCGACGGCGGACGCCCGGATCCTGGCGGTCGCCGGCCGGCAACGGCATCCATCCGTCCGAGCGCGGCGTGGCGATCGCTTTCTGCATATGGAGACCATACTCCATATGTGGAGCGGCGTCAAACACCCGGCGCGGTCAGCGCCAATCGAGCGGGATATAGCGCTGCGGGTAAGGCGGCCCGCTGTAATCGGCGCGCGGCCGAATCAGCCGATTGTTCGCGTACTGTTCGAGGATATGTGCGGTCCACCCCGACATCCGACTGACCGCGAAGATCGGCGTGTAGAGATCGATCGGAATTCCGAGGGTGTAGTAGGTCGACGCCGAATAGAAATCGACGTTTGGATTGAGCTTCTTCTCGGCTTTGACCAGCGCTTCGATGCGCTGCGACATGCCGTACCACGCGGTGTTGCCGGCGCGCGTCCCGAGATCGCGTGACATCTGCCGCAGATGCGTCGCCCGCGGATCCTCCGTGTGATAGACGCGGTGACCGAAGCCGGGGATCTTCTCCTTGCGCGCGAACTTGCCGCGCACGAACTCGTCGATGCGGTCGCCAGTCGCCGTCTGGCCAAGGTCGAGCAGCATCTTCATCACTTCTGCGTTGGCGCCACCGTGCAGCGGGCCTTTGAGCGTTCCGATCGCGGCAACCACCGCCGAGTAGATGTCTGTCAACGTGGCGGCAGCGACGCGGCCGGCAAACGTCGAGGCGTTCAGCTCGTGATCGGCGTGGAGGATCAGCGCCACGTCAAAGGCACGAATCGCCGTCGCATGCGGCCGCTCGCCGGTGAGCATGTAGAGGAAATTCGCCGCATGGTTCATCGCCGGATCGGGAGCGATCGGGCCACCGCCCGCCCGCAGTCGTCCCCAGGTCGCGACGATCGTCCCGGTCTGGGCGGTCAATCGGATCGCCGTGCGGTACTGCGCCTGGGGCGAAGCATCGTTGGCTTCGGCGTCGTAATGTGCAAGCGCCGACGCCACCGTGCGCAACGCGTCCATGCCATCGACCGGCGGCAGGCTGCGCATGAGACGCAGAATCGGCTCGGGCAGCGCACGCGCCGCCGCCAGCTGCGACTGCAAATCACCCAGCTCGGCGCGGCTCGGCAGCCGCCGATGCCAGAGCAGATAGCAGACCTCTTCGAACGTCGATGATTTCGCGAGATCGTGGATGTCGTACCCGCAGTACGCGAGCACGCCGCGGTCGCCATCGAGGTAACAGATCGCGGAGGACGTCGCGACGACGTCCTCCAGACCGCCCTTGGATTTCTCCGTTACCGTCGCCATGCGGGAATCCTACACCGCAGCGCGGCGTGGGATCGCCACCGGCGACGGTTTGTACACCGCGCCGATGATCGCACCGTAGATGGCGCACTCGACGATCGAGTCGATGACGAGCGCCACGCCCATCGCCGCCGTGATCGGATACATCACCCATTGCCAGACGATGCCGAAGCCGACCACGATGACGCCGATCGTGATCCCGAAGCGAATGCCTTCGGCGATGCCGGTGCCACCCTCGTACCCCTTGGCGTAGGCATAGGCGAGCGCGAAGAATGCGATCAGCAGCACGACCAGGCCGACCGGCAGATTCGCGTTGAGCGCAGCCATCGGTCGCATTGCCGCGCTGTTGTCCTGAAACAGTCCGGCGAACAGATAGTCGTTGACCAGGAACCCGATGCCGAGGGAGACGATCCAAGCCACGACAGCCGCGAGCGCGATCCGTCGAACATTCATGGGCGACTCCTTGTTTGTGTGAAGAGGCCCAGGATTGTAGCGCCGTACACCCCTCACGAACCACAGAGGCACGGAGACGCAGAGATCAAAACCTCAAAGAGCGCTGTGCCTCTGCGTCTCTGTGGTTCGTCGCGGGTGTGTGTCGCCGCTACAGCTCTTCCTCGGTCGCCGGATTCAGTACCACACTCTCACCCGCGTACTGCTGGATGATCGACAGCAGACCCGTGTAGAGGAACCCGACCTGGAAGAGCACCAGGAACGGCAGCGTCCCGAAGATGCCGTTGGCGAGTGCGTAGAAAACCGTCGCCGTGAAGTAGAGACCGAGCGCCAGCTCGATGATCGGCTGCACGACGACGCTCTGGCGGTACTTCTTGCCAACCCACTCGTCGCCCTGCGATTCGACGCGATACTTCGGCGTGCGCGCGAACTCGGTCTGCTTGTTGAACAACGCTTCGAACACCGCGCGCGTGTTGTTGACGGCGAGACCGATCCCGATCGACATCAGGAACGGCAGATACTTGACGCGCGTGATCCAGTCCGCGTGCAGCTCGCGCTGGCAGACCATGTAGAAGTTGGCGACCGACGCGGTGGCCGCGAAGAACAGCGGCACGTCGATCAGCAGCATCTCGTACCAACCCATGTTGTAGCGGATGACCATCGCCGGCGCCATCAGCACCGACAGCACGCACATGAGCGGGTAATTGAAGTTCGCCGACAGGTGGAAGAACGCCTCCGCCTTCACGCCAGGCGGAAGGTTGGACTGCAGGATGCGCGGCAGCAGCTTGCGGCAGGTCTGAATCGATCCCTTTGCCCACCTGTGCTGCTGCGATTTGAACGCGTTCATCTCCACCGGGACTTCCGCCGGCGCCACCAGATGGGGCAGGAAGATGAACTTCCACCCCCGCAGCTGCGCGCGATAGCTGAGATCGAGATCCTCGGTCAGCGTGTCGTGCTGCCAGCCACCAGCGTCGACAATCGCGGCGCGACGCCAGATGCCGGCGGTGCCGTTGAAGTTGAAGAAACAGCCCGATCGGTTGCGGCCGCCGTGCTCGAGCACGAAATGCGCATCGAGGAGAATAGCCTGCACCTTCGTCAGCAGCGAATAGTCCTCGTTGATGTGCCCCCAGCGCGCCTGCACCATCGCGATCTTCGGATCGGAGAAGAACGGCACAGTCCGGCGGAGGAAATCGGTCGTCGGAATGAAGTCGGCGTCGAAGATAGCGATGAACTCGCCTTTGGCCACCTTCATCCCGGCTTCGAGCGCGCCTGCCTTGAACCCAGTCCGATCCGTGCGATGGAGATAGGTGATGTTGAGGCCGGCTGCTGCGTTACGGCGCACGGCCTGCTCGGCCACTCCGCGCGTCTCGTCGGTCGAGTCGTCCAGGACCTGGATCTCCAGCAGCTCACGCGGATAATCGATGCGGCACACCGCATCGATCAGCCGATCGGCGACGTACATCTCGTTGTAGATCGGAAGCTGAATCGTGACCGGGGGGAGCGAATCGAGGGGACCGGCAGGAACCGGCTGCCGATCCTTGTATTTCATGTACAGATAGACGAGGTAGTACCTGTGCCAGCCGTAGACCGCGAGAATGACCAGAACGAAGAAGTAAGTCGACAGGACGACGGTTTCGCCGACGGTCATAAGGTGGGAGAACCCGCTGGAGGCACGATCGAAAATTATAGTGTCGTGGTCGGCAAAGTCAACGAAACGGGGCCATTTACGGCCGCTTCTCGCAGGTCTGCCTCGACACGTCACGCGCTCGGCAGATCATTGTGAACGCTTCCGATCTCGAACGACTCCTCGTACAAGTACGCGCCGCGCAGATCGACGTCGCCGCTGCATCGCGGCAGATCCTCGATGCGCTGCGGCGTGCGCCGCTGGAGGATCTTGGCTTTGCGCGCGTCGATACGCATCGCGAGCTGCGCCAGGGATTCCCCGAAGTAATCCTCGGCATCGGCAAGACGCCGGAGCAGATTGCGTCGATCGCCGAGCGGATTGTCGCGCGCGGACAGCCGCTCCTCGTGACGCGCGCCACCGATGCCGCCTACGAGGCGGTGCGAGCCGTCGCACCCGGTGCCGTGTATCACGAAGGGGCGCGCGCAATCACGCTCGCGCAGGGCAGCATTCTCCCGGGCCGCGGTACGGTAGTCATTGCGTGCGCCGGCACTTCCGACCTTCCCGTCGCCGAGGAGGCCGTCGTCACCGCCGAGTTGATGGGCAATGTCGTCGATCGCATGTACGACGTCGGCGTCGCAGGCATTCATCGCGTCCTGCGCGAACACGCGCGTCTCCAATCCGCACGCGTCATCATCGTCGTTGCGGGAATGGAAGGGGCGCTGCCGAGCGTGATCGCGGGTCTCGTCGCCGTTCCGGTCATCGCCGTGCCGACCAGCATCGGCTACGGCGCCAGCTTCGGCGGCATCGCGGCGCTGCTGGGGATGCTCAATAGTTGTGCCAACGGCGTGGCGGTCGTGAACATCGACAACGGCTTCGGCGCCGCGTGCGTCGCAAGTGCAATCAATCATCTCTAGACACAATTCCCAACTTCCAACTCCCAACTTCCAAACGCTCACCCATAATCGAAGGCCGGGCGCGCGGGTCGGGCGTGTTGTTTGGGAGTTGGAATTTGGGAGTTGGAGTTTGTAGCGGCTGGTACACTTGAGTGATTCCGCCATGCACGCCAGCGCGCTGCGGGCCCTCGAGTTCGATCGCATCGTCTCGGTCGTTACCGGCCTCGCCGTCACGCCCACGGGTCGCGATCGTCTCGGCGACTTGCATCCGCTGACCGACCCGTCGCGTGTCGGCGCGGCGCAGCGCGCGACCGGCGAAGGCGTCCGCTTTCTCGCCGACAGCGCCGGCTTCCCGCTGCGCGCGCCGTCCGATCTGGAAGAGATCCTCGACGCGTTGACCATCGAGGGACGCGCCCTCGAACCGCTCCGACTGTTCGGTCTGTCGGAGTACCTCGAATCGATCGAGCATTCACGTACCGCCGTCCGCAAGTTGTCGGGATCGTTTCCGATTCTGGTCAGCCTCGTCGACAGCGTTGCGTCCTTCAGAAACGAGATCGCCGACCTGCGCCGAAAGATCGAACCGTCGGGCGAGGTCGCCGACAACGCGAGCCCGGCGCTCGCCGCGATTCGCGATCGGCTGCGCAAGCACCGGCAGAAACTGCGCTCGACGTTGGACGGATTCGTACGCGGACGCGAGACATCCAAGTATTTGCAGGAGCAGGTCGTCACCGATCGCAACGGCCGCTACGTCCTGATGGTCCGCAGCGAGCATCGCGGCGCCATTCCCGGCATCGTGCACGGTGGATCGGCGAGCGGCGCGAGCCTGTTCGTGGAGCCGCTCGAGACGGTCGAGATCAATAACGAGATCGTCGAGCTGGAGGAGCGCGAAGCCGAGGAAGTCCGTCGGATTTTGCTGGCGCTGACCGACGCGTTTCGGGCGCGACCCGACGATCTGCAGCGCACGCTGGAGGTGGCAACGGAGCTCGACGTGATACAGGCACGCGCCCGTTTGGCGCGGATGATGGGCGCCATCGAAGCGGTGATGTCTACCGATGGGACGTTCGAGCTGCGTGGTGCGCGTCATCCGCTGCTGATGTCCGCGGTGGCGCGGGCCTTGTCAGGTCCGCCAGGCGAATCCGACAGGGCTCGCCGCCCTGCAAGCGAGCCGGTTCCCGTCGATATCCTTCTGCCACCGCCAGCTCGCGTGCTGGTAATCACCGGCCCGAACACCGGCGGCAAGACCGTGGCGTTGAAAACCGCGGGGCTGCTCGCCGCGATGGCGCAGGCCGGCTTGCACATCCCCGTCGATCCTGGTTCGCGACTGCCGGTTTTTCGCTCGGTGTTCGCGGACATCGGCGACGAGCAATCGATTTCCGCCAGTCTCAGCACCTTTTCTGCGCACATCACCAATGTGGTGTCGATGGATCGCGAGCTCTCGCTTCCCGCGCTGGTGCTGCTCGACGAGGTCGGCGCCGGCACAGATCCCGCCGAAGGCGGCGCCCTCGGCATTGCCGTCATCGATCACTTCCGCAACCGGGGCGCGCATCTGATCGCGACTACGCACTACGACGCGCTGAAGTCGTACGCCTCGACCACGGAGGGCGTGGTGAGCGCTGCATTCGGGTTCAATCCGGAGACGTTTGCGCCCACGTATCGGCTGATCTACGGCTCGCCGGGGCGCAGTCTGGCGATCGAGATCGCGAAGCGACTCGGCATGCCGGCGAGCGTGATTGCCACCGCGCGCGAAAACCTCGGCGAGCGCGAGAAGCAGCTCGCGGAGCATCTGGCACGCGTCGATCAGGATCTCTCGCGTCTCGAGCAGGAACGCCGGCAGCTGACGCGTGAGCGCACCGCGGTTGCAGAAACAGAACGCAAGCTGCGCTCACGTGAGGAAGCAGTTCGCGATCGCGAGCAGGCGCTGCGGCGACGTCTCGACGCGAAGGTCGAAGATCAGGTCCGCGAAGCGCGCAGGGAGATCGACGCGGTTATCGAAGGATTGAAGAGTCGGGCGGCCGAACTGTCCGAGCAAGCCGCGGTGCGATTGCGTGCCGGCGACAAGCTTCGGGTCGCCGGTATCAGCACCGGCGAGACCGGCGCGGTTCGCGCCGATGCGCGCGCGGCACTCGACGCCGTCGTCGAGCGGCTGAAGCACAAGAGCGAGCCCGCGCCATCGACACCGACAGCGCCTCCTGCGCCGATCCGCGCCGGATCGCGGGTGACGATTGGCACTCTTGGGCTCGAAGGCATGGTCGTGGAGGTTCACGGCAAGCACGCCGAAGTCGATGTGCGGGGAAAGCGCCTGCGTGCCGCGTTACGTGATCTGAAGGGGATCGGCGACGTCGGGCATCATGCCGGGTCCGCTTCGCCCCCCGCGGCGGTCCGCGTAAATGTCAACCTACAGCCGCGCGCGGGTGCACTCTCCGAGTTGAACGTGATCGGCTGCACGGTGGACGAGGCGCTCTCGCGTCTCGAGAAGTTTCTCGACGACGCGACGGTCACGGATCAGAGAGAGCTGCGAGTCGTGCACGGATTCGGAACGGGCCAGCTGCGTCGCGCGATCACAGCGTTTCTGGACGATCACCCGCTGGTCGCTCGGCATGAGCCGGCGCCGCAGAATCAGGGCGGGGGTGGGGCGACGATCGTGGAACTAAAGGACTGATCGTGGTCTTGAACCACGGAGAAGTTGCCGACACGGAGAACACGGAGAAAACTATCGATCTCCGTGACCTCCGTGTCCGCGCGGCGGCCTCCGTGGTCTCCAGGATGCGCCGGGTCTGGTAATGGCGTTGTACCCGCAGCAATTCATCGACGACCTGAAGTCTCACGCCGACATCGTGACCGTGATTCAGGACTACGTGTCGTTGAAAAAGGTGGGCGCCACCTACAAAGGGCTGTGTCCGTTTCACGGAGAGAAGACGCCGTCGTTCCACGTCAACCGCGACAAGGGGTTCTTCCACTGTTTCGGCTGTGGCGTGGGCGGTGACGTGCTGAAGTTCCTCGAGCTGCACGACAAGGTTGGCTTTCAGGAGGCGGTGAAGCTGCTCGCACAGCGATTCGGGATGCCGCTGCCGCAGCTCGAAGCGACTGACGAGCAGCGCACCAACGCCGCGGAACGCGAGACGCTGCTGAAGATTCACGACGCCGCCGCGATCTGGTTTCGCGAGCAGCTCGCGTCGCCGGCAGGCGCGCGTGTCCGGGCGCAGATCGCCGAACGCGGCATCAGTCAGCAAACCAACGAGGCGATGCGACTCGGGTTCGCGCCCCCCTCGCGCGACGCGCTGAAGGAGGCGCTGTTGAAGCAGGGCTTTTCGCCGGCGCTGCTCGTGCGCGCCGGGCTGCTCGTCGAGCGCGACGGCGGCGGCGTGATCGATCGGTTCAGGAACCGATTGATGATTCCTATCTGTCGTGATACCGCATCGGTGATCGCGTTCGGGGGGCGCGCCGTCGCTGGCGACCAGCAGCCGAAATATCTGAACTCGCCCGAGACGCCGATCTACTCGAAAGGCCGGACGCTCTACGGTTTGCACCTGTCGAAGAGCGCGATGCAGCAGGGCGGCTTCGCGATCCTGGTCGAAGGCTACTTCGATTTCGCACAGGTCTATCAGGCGGGATACCAGGCCGTGGTCGCCTCGTGTGGAACGGCGCTGACACCGCAGCAGGCGCAGCAGCTGCGGCGCTTCACCTCCAAGGTCGTCTTGAGCTTCGATCCCGATGCCGCGGGGCAAGGGGCGGCGGCCAAGTCGTGCGAGATGCTCGTCAGCGAGGGGTTCGACGTCAACGTCGCGATGCTGCCGGTCGGTGAAGACCCCGACATATTCGTACGGCGACACGGTCGCGCCGCATACGGGGAACGGTTGAAGGAGTCACGACCGTATCTGGAGTATCTGCTCGATCGCGTCTCGGCCTCGCATGACCTGCAGACCGATGAGGGGCGGGTGCGCTTCGTCACCGAGATGCTGCCGATCGCGGCGCGCATTCCAGACGCCGCGATGCGCGATCGCTTCGCGGATCGTATTGCATTCAAGGCGCGAGTAACGGACGAGGTCGTCCGCGCGGAAATTCGCCGCGCGGCGGTGCAAAAACAGTCGACAGTAAGAAATCGTGCAACACCGACCTTTGGGCAGGTCACAAAAGCGGAAAAAGGCCTGATCTGGTGGCTGATTCATGAGCCGGGGTCGGCCCTGGCCGCTCTGGCCGGCCTCGAGCCGGCTGATTTCGAGGAGCTCGCCGCCCGCGAGGTGCTGGATCTCGCGCGGAAACTGAACGAAGATAGGGGATTCTCTCCATCGGTGCTCCTCGAGCGTCTTAGCATGGGGGAGGCCCAGCTGGTCACGGCGGTAGCCAGTGAAAGCGAGCCTCCCGTGCACGATGTGGAGAACTGCGCGCGAATCATCCGGCGCCTGCGCTATGAACGCGAACGGGCGGCGCTGCAGCGGGAGATCGATCGCTTGCAGCAGCTCGGTGCCACGCAGCACGGTGATCAGATCGACGCGCTCTGGGCGCGCAAGCGCGATCTGCTGCAGCGCATCGAAGCACTTATTTAGTTATCGGGTCACAACTTCGGAGGGTCGAGCTTGTCGATCGAAGAAAAATACGACGAAGTACGCCAGCTGATTAACGTCGGCAAGGAGAAGGGTTACCTGCTCTACGACGAGGTCAACGAGATGCTGCCCTCGGAGATCACTTCCTCCGAGGAGCTCGACGATCTGTTCAACGCGTTTGGTAGCGCCGGAATCGAAGTGGTCGATTCCGACAAGGCGTACCGCGGCGACAAGGACTTCGATCGCGACGGCTCGGAAGAAGGACCCGAGCTCGACCTCACTCCAGGGGCGCTCGACAAGACGAACGACCCGGTCCGCATGTACCTGCGCGAGATGGGCACCGTCCCGCTGCTCACGCGCGAGGGCGAGGTCGCCATTGCCAAGCGCATCGAGCGCGGCAAGCTCGCCGTCATCAAGTCGATCTCGCGCACGCCGACGATCGCCAAGCGGATTCTGGTCATGGGCGATCAGCTGCGCGCCGGCGAGCGGACGATCCGCGAGCTGGTGATCTTCAGCGACGAGGAGATCACCGACGAGGTGATCGAGGAGCGCAAGGAGGAAGTCCTCGCCCAGATCGAGGCCGTGCGCAAGGCCCGCTTTGGCTATTCCAAGCTCGGCGAGAAGCTGGCAGAAGTTCCGCGGAAGGACAAGCGGAAGTTTCGTCGCGCGCGCCTGCGGACGATGCGCGCGTGGGTCGAGGTGTCACGCCGCATTCGCGACATCGAGTTCACCGAGACGGTCAAGCGGCGGCTGGTCGACGAGGTCAAGGACGCCGTCGACGCCGTCCAGCGCGTGCAGCGCGAGGCCGACGGTATCGACCGCCAGCTGAACCCCAAGGTCAAGACCAAGGGTCCGAAGCTGAAGGAAGAGGAGAAGAAGCTGCTCCTCAAGAAGCAGAAGGACTTCAAAGCCCAGGTCAAGCAGATGATCGACGACCTGGAGGAAACGCCGGAGCGGCTGCGTCGCACGATCGAAGTGATTCAGCGCGGTGAAGCGCAGGCCGAACAGGCAAAGAAGGAGCTGGTCGAAGCCAACCTGCGACTGGTGGTCTCGATCGCGAAGAAGTACACGAACCGCGGGCTGCAGTTCCTCGATTTGATCCAGGAGGGGAACATCGGCCTGATGAAGGCGGTCGACAAGTTCGAGTATCGCCGCGGCTACAAGTTCTCGACGTATGCAACGTGGTGGATCCGACAGGCGATCACCAGGGCCATCGCCGACCAGGCACGGACGATTCGCATCCCGGTGCACATGATCGAGACGATCAACAAGCTGATTCGCACATCGCGTGCCCTGGTGCAGGAGCTCGGCCGCGAGCCGACCTCGGAAGAGATCGCCAAGCGGATGGACATTCCGGTGGCGAAGGTGCGCAAGGTGCTCAAGATCGCGCAGGAGCCGATCTCGCTGGAGACGCCGATCGGCGAAGAGGAAGATTCGCATCTTGGCGACTTCATCGAAGATCGCAACATCGTCTCGCCGGCCGAAGCGGTCATCAATCTGAACCTCAAGGAGCAGACCGAGGCGGTACTGAAGACGCTGACGCCGCGCGAGGAGAAGGTGATCAAGATGCGGTTCGGCGTCGGCGACGGCAGCGAGCATACGCTCGAGGAGGTCGGCCAGAATTTCGCGGTGACGCGCGAGCGGATCCGTCAAATCGAGGCCAAGGCGCTGCGCAAGCTGCGGCATCCGTCGCGGTCACGGAAGCTGAAGGCGTTTTTAGAAGGTCGCACGTAAATCTCGCTCCTTGTCAAATCCCAATGACCAAATCCCGAATCCCAAGCCGCATCCCAAACGAGGGTTGGGATTTGGGGTTTGGGATTTGGAGTTCGGGATTTTCGATTTGCGGGCCCGTAGCTCAGCGGTTAGAGCGGCCGGCTCATAATCGGTTGGTCCCAGGTTCGAATCCTGGCGGGCCCATCCTTCGCTTGCTTGGCACGCGAGCGAGCTACGGATGGCGAGCCACTCTGAGCGGCGAAGGATGTCCGCCGTAGCTGCGGAGCAGCGAAGGTGGACCTTTGAACTCTATACATGTCTCCAGATCTTGATCGTCTGATCAAGCTGCAGCGTCTCGACAACCAGATCGCCGATGCGCGGCAGAGGATCGCGACCCATCCGCAGCGCCTTGCTGATGCCGACGCGCGGCTGAACGCAGCAAAGACGCACGTCGACGCAGCGAAAAAGCGGCTGGCCGAGAATCACGAGGCACGGCGCGCGCTGGAAAAGGAAGCCGCCGTCTACCAGGGGCGCCTCTCCAAGTTCAAAGATCAGCAGGCAGCCGTCAAGACCAATCGGGAGTATCAGGCGCTCGGCCACGAGATCGAGACAGCGCAGCAGGAACTGGGCGCTGTCGAGGAGAAAGAGATCGAGCGCATGGTCGAAGCCGATGGTCTCGCCGCGGATCTGAAGCAAGCCGAAGGGGCCCTCGCGGCACAGCAGAAGACGATTGATCAGGAAAAGAAAGAGCTCGCCGCGGAACTCACGCGCGTGGAAGCATCGCTTCGCGAAGCGACCGCCGCGCGCGCCGCACTGATCAAGGAGCTGGAGCCGCGGCTGACCACGTTGTTCGAAACGGTGGCCCGCGCGCGTCGCGGCGTTGCCGTCAGCGTGGCGACTCGGGACGGTCTCTGCTCACTGTGCCACGTGCGCCTGCGGCCTCACGTCTTCCAGCAGGTGCGCGCCAACGACCAGATCATCCAGTGCGACAGCTGCCAGCGGATCCTCTACTACGTTCCACCTCCACCGCCGGTCGAACAGCCCATCGTCCGCGCTTGAATCAACCCCCTTTGTTTCCGGATACGCCGAAGCTGTCCGCGATCGCCAATATCGATGGCGGCTCACGCGGCAACCCCGGTCCGGCCGGCTATGGCGTGCGCATCCAGCATGGCGACGGTGAGGTCGTCGAATTGAAGCGGTCGCTCGGCATCGCGACCAACAACGTTGCGGAGTACAACGGTCTGCTCGCGGCACTGCAGTGGGCGGTCTCACACGGCGTCGGCACGCTGCATGTCCGCTCTGATTCGGAGCTGCTGGTCAAACAGATGAATGGTCAGTACCGCGTCAAGCATCCCGGCCTGCAGCCGCTTTACGAGGACGCGCGACGTCTTACGCGCCAGATCGGCCGCGTCACATTCGAGCACGTGCGTCGCGAGCTCAATCGCGAGGCCGACCGCCTGGCGAACGAAGCGATGGATGAAGCCGACGCCGCTTCGCCGCGAAATCCCGGCGCGCTTCGCTGAACGCGCCGGCACGGCAGTCAACGCCTCGCGATCACAGCAAAGAGTCGGCCCGCCTTCTCCCGCTCCGCCCGGTACGACGTCAGCACGTCGAGATGCATCGCGGTGCAGAGAGCACAGTCATGGATGTTCTCCTCCCGCACACCAGCCAGAATGAGCTGATCGCGGTTTGCGCCGGCGACGTCGAGTCGAAGCTTCGGCGGCTCCTCGCCGGATCGACGGGGCAGCGCAACGAACCAGCGATCGATCAGATAGCGCTCGTGCCTGGCGGCGGCGAATGCATCGACGACGTCGCTTCCGACCTCGTAGCAGCAGCGACGGATACTCGGCCCGATCGCGACAACGAGATCTTCGGCGCGAGTGCCGAATTCACGCCGTATCGCGTCGAGTGTCGCCGGCGCCACGCGGGCAGCCGTTCCTCGCCATCCAGCGTGCACCGCGGCAACGGCGCCGGTCGTCGAGTCGGCGATCAGCAGTGGCACGCAATCGGCCACCCGTACCGACACGGATACATCACGTACCTGCGACGCAACGGCATCCGCCTTCCGCCGCTCGGTGGTTGCTTCCGCTTCCGTTCGAATCACCACAACGTCGTTGCCGTGGACTTGCGCGAGCACCACCACGTGAGGCGTGTCCATGGCGTCCGCAAGCCGGCCTAGAGCGTCACCTGTCAACTCCAGTTGTCGCGTCGTGAACAGGTGTGGCGCAAGGCGTTGGAGTGGCACGCAGCGGAGCGCCGCGCCCCACGATTGGTCGATCCATTCGAAGCTGTCCGGAACGGGTGGAAGTGTCATGTAGGATGAACGGGCCATGGAGATTGTGGGCAGCGGTCTCGACGCGACCGAGATCGCGCGCATCGCGGATACCATCGAGCGTTACGGCGATCGCTTCATCCGGCGCGTATTCACCGACGCGGAGATTGCCTACTGCCGCGCGCGGCGCGACTTCGCCTCGTCGTTTGCCGCCCGCTTCGCCGCCAAAGAGGCAGCGATGAAGGCGCTCGGAACCGGTCACTCACGCGGCGTGTTCTGGACCGGCATCGAGGTAATTCGTCGCGGAGGACCGCCGCACCTCCGGTTCCATGGCGGCGCCGCCACGAGATTCACGATGCTCGGCGCCACCTCCTCGCTTGTCACGCTGACCCATTCCCGCGAGCTCGCCATCGCCCACGTCCTGCTGCTGCGTGAGCAACGGTAGTTGTCAGTTCGTGCGTCGGGTCTCGGGCGCCGCTGCATAAGCGCGCGCGAACGCTCGCCCTGTCAGCATGTTACGAGATCGGCCAGCGTCTGCATCCGACGGCTCCCTCCTTGCCTCCGTTGATCGCGCCAGCAAGCCACTTGCGGGCCCCCGCCGCGCATCGTTTGCGCGGTGCGGTGCCGGAACGGAGGATGCCGTGCTCGTCAAAATCACGCCGAACGAGAAGAACGCGCCCGCCGGCAAACTCGCCGACGCGGAACTGCATTTCACTGAGGGAGAGCTATCGGGTCTGAAGCTCGTGGGATTCGCCGTCTGGGAGCGGCGGAGCGGTGGTGGGCGCAACGTGACGTTTCCCGCACGCCAGTATATGGTCAACGGCGATCGTCGCACGTTCGCGTTGCTGCGTCCGACCACGGGCGACGCGACGGCGCAGGACCGGTTGCGCGAGCTGATCCTGCAGGCGTTCGCCGACCGTGACGAAACCGCGGCGGTCGCGACCTGAGGTGAGGGCGGACACGGCACGGACGGCGCGGACCCGGCCCCTGAGAGCGAATGCGGCGCGGACGTTCAGCGTCCGCGACGGGACGTGACGTTCAGTGAACCCGATCGGTGGCCTTCGTCTCGCGGTTCACGGGATCGAAGAGACCAACGCGAACCGGGTCACCGAAATCCGCAATCGGCATCCAGTCGAGCCGCGTCAGAGAAGAGGCGGGGAACCTCTTCGCCAGATCCCGCTGTTCCCAGTCTTCGACAAGGAGCAGCGGACGGTAGCCGAGCGTCGTCAACTGCGCGACGGCAGCATCGAGGTCGACGCGCAGATCGTCCCATCGGACGATGGGAACGTGGGCGTAGTCGTGCACGCTGGCGCTCTCCTGAGACGTGACGATCACGGCATTGGAAGGGAGCATCGCCGCCAGGTAGCGGCCAGTGAGTTGGTAACGTGCCTCGCCGCCGCGGGCGAGAAACACCTGACGTTTCTGCGCCTGCGCAATGTTCGACGCTGCGGCGGCCGTGATGGCCATTACCAGAATCACGCCGCCGGCCGCCGCTGGTAGACGAAGAAGTGCGACGGCGGCGACCGTGGCGACTGCGGCGAACAACGCCGGAAAAGCCGGCAGCAAGAAGCGGAGATACCACCAATCGGGAAAGACGCCGTACGGGAGGTAACACAGAATGATCGTTACGAAAAATGACATCGCAATGGCCGCCGCCCGCAGTGAGTCGCGGTTTGCATGGAGATGACGTCGGGACAGCAGTGCCAGGATCGCAACGGCAGCCACGATAACCGCTGCGCGCTCGTTCACGAGCAGGCGGTTCATATAGTCGCTGATGTTTTGGCCGATATTTTCGAGCGCGAAGAAGTCGTGCCACGCGCCAGGACCGTAGCCGGATTCGAGCGCGGAGCCGTACATGCGCGCTTGCAGGGCGGCAAGGGCGGCGCCGAATGGCGCTAACGCCAGTGTCAACGCGGCGATGAGCCGAACCATCTGCGCGCGGCGTCCTCGCGCAGACGACCAGACGAGCCCGATGCCGAGTGGCACGACCAACGGGAGCAGGTTGGGCCGCGTGAGGAACGCACACCCGGCGGCGATGCCGGCGAACGCCGCACGTCGCGGCGAGGCGTCCCATGCAAGCCACAGCGCGAGCGCCCACCAGGCGGTCGCTGCAACATCGCTCATCGGCTGTGCGATCTCGAACAGAAAGATTGGGCTCGTCGCCATCAATGCCGCGGCCATCACGCCTGCGATTGGCGACTGGATGCGTCGGCCGAGCGCGTACGTGCAGAGCACGGCTACGGCACCGAGGAGCGGGACAACGAGATACGCACCGAATTCTCCGAAGGCCGCAATCGCCGGCAGCATCGCCAGTGGAAGCCCGGGAGGGTAGGTCGGCACAATCCGCCCTGGCGCACCCGCCGGACGGAAGCCGAGCGGAGAGAAACTCGCCTCGGCGGCCGGCCAGTGCACGCGACGCGCGAGCGGTGCGTCGAACGACAGGCGGCCAGACAGGAACAGCTGTGCCTCGCCGATATAACCCGCGGCATCGGAACCGGCCGCAGCATATGTGCCGAAGGCGATGCCGCTCCCTGCCGCACAGGCGGCCAGGACCACGGCGACCATGGCGGTTCGGCGCTCGATCGCTTGCGTGAGTCGGATCAGAAAGGCTGAAACACGGGCTCGCCCGCGAGCGACTGCGATCAGCCAGGCGGCAGCGCCTATCGCGAGCGGCCGTGGCCAGCGGTGTAGGGAAACGGACAGATCGCCGATGTGGATGACGAAACCGCCCCCGATCACGATGACGATAGTGAGGAGGAAGAGGCCGGTCCCGATGACGATCAGGAGGGCGGTCGCAAAATCGAAATCGCTCGCACCCGCAGAATTCGGTGCGCTACTGGAGAACGGGGAGGAGACGGGCATTCTCCTTCTGCCGCTTCGGCGGGAGCGTCCACTCCCCGCGCAGCGCCTTGTCGAACTCGGCGCGGAAGAAGCTCTCCTTCATGCCGCCATCGATGATGTCCCATGGCAGCACGGCATCGCCCGAGCGATCGCGGAACACGAAGAAATCGGCGTCCACGCCGGTCTCGGCGACGGCCGCTCGCCAGTTGCCGCCGTTGCGTTCGGCCGCTTCGATGACGGGCGCGACACGCCGGTCACCGAGCGACAGCAGCGCCTGATAGAACGAGTGCCGCTCGGACTTGATGTTGAAATAGACGTTGTCGATCCCTGCCAGCAGCGTGCGCAGACGTTTGATCTTGCGATCGATCGACGAATCGCTTTCCATCGGCAGCCACTGATAGGCCGTGCCCGGCTTGGGAACCAGCGGGTTGACGCTGCCGACGATGCGCCCCACGTGTCCGCGCGAACGCGCGTGGTTGAGCATCACCTCGCGCAGCTGCAGCGTGAGATCGCGAATGGCGACCAGGTCGGCGTCGGTTTCCGTCGGCAGACCGATCATGTAATACAGCTTGAGGTTCTCCATCCCGCTCGCGAAGATCAGCTCCGCCGCGGCGAGAATCTCGTCGTTGGTGACCGTCTTGTTGATCACGCGGCGCAGGCGATCGGACCCGGTCTCCGGCGCGATGGTGACCGTGCGCTCGCCGCTCTGCCGCAGCAGCGACAGGATGCGCGGCGTGAGATCGTCGAGACGAAGCGATGCCGGACTGATGCTGTAGCCCATCGCGACGAGCTGCTGCAGAATCTCCTCGATGTCGGGGTGATCGCACAACGCGATCGACACCAGACCCGCGCGATCCGAATACGGCTTGGCACGGTGAGCCAGTTCCAGGATGCGTTCTTTCGGGAACGCGCGCACCGGCAGGTAGTTGTAGCCCGCCCAGCAGAACCGGCACAGGTTGGCACACCCGCGAACGACTTCGACGAGAAACCGCGAACCGAACTCAGTGTCGGGAGTAAAGATGCTTGTGGCCGGTGGGTCTACCGCTTCAGTGGTCTTGAGCGCCGCCTTTTTCACCACGCGTGGAGCATCGGTGCCAGGCCGCGGCTCGAAAGCAGCGATGGTACCGTCGCTCGCATACTTGACGTCGTACAGCGAGGGAACGTAGAAGCCACGTTCGGTCGACAGTCTTCGCAGCAGATCGTCGCGATCGGAAGCCGCCTTGAATGCCTGCAGCAGCGATGGAATGAGCGCCTCGCCTTCTCCTGCCGCGATGACATCGGCAAACGGCGCCAGCGGCTCGGGGTTGACGAACGTTACGGCGCCGCCGATGACGACCAGCGGGTGGTGCTGATTGCGTGCGTCAGCTCGCTGCGGGATGCCGGCGAGTCGCAGCAGCGTGAGCACGTTGGTGTAGTCCCACTCGAACGACACCGAAAACGCGAAGACGTCGAACTCGGCGACCGGCGTCTGCGATTCGATCGTGACCAGTGGAGCGCCGGATGCGAGCTGAGCGGCCAGCTCGGACTTTGGCGGCAGGAACACCCGTTCGCACGCGATATCGGCTTCGGCGTTGAACAGCCTGTACACCGTCTGCAGGCCCAGATTGGACATGCCGACGAAGTAGGTGTTCGGAAACGCGAGCGCGACGCGCAGCTTCCCGCCATGCGGTTTGCGCACGTATCCCACTTCCTTCGACAGAAGGTCACGGGCGCGCTCTCTCATATGCCAGGACTGGTTCATGAAGTTGCGCTTGTCCGCCGTAGCCCAAAGGGCAGAGCCGGGACGTGTTGAACGGGGATTGGCGCGATCGAATCGCCTGATCCATGAGCTGCGGCTGCGCCGCCGCCGCTCGCACGTGCCGTGGATCTACTTAGTGTACCACCGGGACGAAATCGAGCCGGTCAGCCGTTCGGATCGGTCGGATCGCTCGGACCGATCGGCGTTCGAGTCGTTCGGATCGTCCGACGGGCGCTTCGGGATCCATCCGGGCTCGTGGCGAATCACAACAATCCGAACGCTCGAACAACGCGAACTACCGAACGATTCCAACGATTCGAACGACGCGAACGATCAGGTTAACTCTGTCGCCGAAGGAAGGCCGGCACGTCGAGCGGCGATGAGAAATCGAGCGCTCGATCGTCACCGGCATCACCGGTTCCCGAGCCGTTGCCAGTCGCCACCAGCGGCAGCGACAGATCGAGCGGCGGTCGGCGATTGAGCGTGAGCTGCGGCGCGGCCCGCATTCGCTCCGGCGCGCGATCGTCAACAGGGGCCGCGGCCGAATGCGCGGGCGACACTGCCGCCATTGTCATGGCCGGTGCTCGCTCGTCTGAGCGGCCGAGATGGGCGCTGTAAGCCGATAGATCCACCGGCGTCTGCACGGCAGCGGATGGGGCAGTTCGAGCCATGCTCTTGCGGTCGAATCCGGTGGCGATCACGGTGATCTTCACCTTGCCGGTCAGGTCGGGATGGACGACGGCACCGAAGATGATGTTGGCGTCCTCGTGCGCGGCTTCCTGGATGACGCACGACGCCTCGTTCACCTCGAGCAGCGAGAGATCCGGCCCGCCGGTGACGTTGATAATTACGCCGCGGGCGCCGTTGACGGAGCTATCCTCAAGCAGCGGGCTGGCAATCGCCTTCTGCGCCGCCTGCATGGCGCGCCCGTCGCCGTCGGCCATGCCGGTTCCCATCATCGCCACGCCCATGCCGGACATGATCGTCTTTACGTCCGCGAAGTCGAGGTTGATCAACCCCGGCATCAGGATCAGATCCGAGATCCCCTGTATTGCCTGCCGCAGCACATCGTCTGCAAGGCTGAACGAATCGGTGAGCGTCGTCCGGCGATCGATGATCGTGAGCAGCCGCTCGTTGGGAATGGTGATGATCGTGTCGACGCACTCGCGCAGGGCTTCGAGTCCCGCTTCCGCCTGCAACGCACGCTTCTTGCCCTCGAAGCGGAACGGCTTGGTGACCACGCCGATGGTCAGCGCCCCCAGCTCGGTCGCCAGACTGGCGATCACCGGTGCGGCGCCGGTGCCGGTGCCGCCGCCGAGGCCGGTGGTGACGAAGATCATGTCGGCGCCGGACAGCGCCTGAATGATCGTGTCGGTGTCCTCGAGCGCTGCCTGCCGGCCGATGTTCGGGTCCGCGCCGGCGCCGAGCCCCTTCGTCAGCTTGTGACCGATCTGAATCTTGACGGGGGCGCGGTTCTGATCGAGCGCTTGCACGTCGGTGTTCGCGACGATGAACTCGACCCCGCTCAAGCCGACGTCGACCATGCGGTTGACGGCGTTGCTGCCGCCACCGCCGACGCCGACGACCTTGATCTTCGCGCCTCGCCGCGCCTCGGGATCGAGCGTCAGGCGCAGCTTCTCGTCGCGACCAAAGGGACCTTCGATCATGTAAGCCTCCACGCGATTCAAAAGAACTCCTTAAAGATCCCGCGCAGCCGTCCGGCCATCCGGCCGAATGTGCCGGCGCCCGCTCGCGCCGGCTCGGGGACACGATTGCGATGCGCGTACAGCACCAGACCCACCGGCGTCGCAAACGTCGGACTGTTCACGTGATCCGCCAATCCGCCGACGCCGTTCGGGCAGCCGCGGCGGATCGGCAGATCGAAAATCTGTTCGGCGATCTCCGGCATGCCTTCGAGAATCGCGCCGCCGCCGGTCAGCACGATTCCCGAATTGAGCGATTTCTCGTAACCGGCGCGCCTGATCTCGTCCCACACCAGATGGAAGATCTCCTCGGCTCGCGGCTGCAGGATTTCGGAGAGGATTCGCCGCGCCATCAGGCGTGGCTTGCGCCCGCCGACGCTGGCGACTTCGATCGTCTCGTCTTCATCGACCATCGACGACAACGCGCAGCCGTGCTTCCGTTTCACCTTCTCCGCGTCAGGAATCGGAGTGCGTAGCCCCACGGCGATGTCGTTGGTGAAGTGATCGCCACCGATGGCGACCACGCCCGTATGCCACAGGCTCCCGCGCTCGAAGATCGCCAGATCGGCAGTGCCGCCGCCGATGTCGACCAGCGCGACGCCGAGCTCCTTCTCGTCCGCGGTCAGCACCGCCTCGGCCGCCGCCAATTGCTCGATGACCGTGTCGGCGACATTGACGCCGGCACGATTGACGCAGGCGATGATGTTCTGCGTCGACGACACCGCGCCCGTGACGATGTGAACGTTGACCTCGAGGCGAGCGCCGGTCATGCCGACCGGCGCGCCGATGCCGTCCTGCTCGTCGACGACGAAGTCCTGCGGCAGGACGTGCAGGATCTCGCGGCCGGCGGGCAACGCGACCGCCTTGGCGGCGTCGATCGCCCGCCGCACATCGTCTCGCGTGATCTCGCGGTTCTTGCCGGCGACGGCGATGACGCCGCGGCTGTTGAAGCCCTTGACGTGCGGTCCGGACAACGCCAGATGAACGGAGTCGATCTCGATGCCGGCCATCAGCTCGGCTTCTTCGATCGCCTTCTTGATCGCATCGACCGCGGCATCGAGATTGACGACGACGCCGCGCTTGATTCCGCGCGATTCCGCCATCCCCACGCCGACGACGTCGATGCTGCCGTCGTCGAGGCTTTCGCCGACGACACAGCCGACAGTCGCCGTCCCGACGTCGAGGCCGACGATGTAGCGTTCCCTACGCGCCATTCCTGGACCGCCCTTCCTTTGCAGAGTGCGCCGGTGTTCCGGACGCGAGGGGTCTGACGTACACGCGCTCGTCGAAACGCAGATCCACGTAGTCGATTGCCGGCACACGCTCGCGGAGCGCCGCTGCGAGATCCACGTATGACTGAATCCGTTCGACGAAGTGAGCGTCGCCGACGCGGACGAGCGTCGTGTCGCCCTTCAGGAGGACGGCGGCGTCGTGTGCATCGGCCACGTCGATCTGCGAGATTCGCTTTGCGAGATCGGGGCGCCGTTGCAGATCCATCAACAGGAGACCGGCCAGTCGCGCACGCGACCGGTCGATGAGCAGCCCGTCGTGAGACGCGCCCGACGCGAGTCCGTCGATAAGAGGCAGATCGAGCTCGGCGTAGTTGGGACCGTATTCATCGATCACCGTGGCGCGTTGATCGATGAGATACAGGCTGCCGTTGATGCGACCGATGCCGAGCGGCTGTCGTTCCGCGATCTCGACATTGACCGTCCCGGGAAATACCCGGTGAATCGACGCTTCGGCCACCCACGGTGAGCGCAGCAGCTTCTCGCGCCAGTCGTCGAGATCCGCGATCAGCAAGTTTGCCCCACGCAGCCCGTCGAGCAGGGCGATGACTTCCCCTTTCGACATTCGCGCGTTGCCATTGACCGTGATGCGCGTCACAGTCAGCGCTTCGGAGGACAGCGCCAGCACTGTTGCTCTGTAGAGCGCGTAAGCCACGATCGCCAGAAACACCGACGCACGAACGATGGCGAACCAGCGCTCGCGCGCCGGGCGCCTTGCCGCCGGTCTGACCTGGGCGCGCCGAAAGCGCTTGTCCGCCGGAGCCGCCACAGGCATCAGTGCGCCGCTCCTTGCGCGTTCAGCGCGTCCATGAGTTGCCGCGGCAGCGTGCCGATCGATCCGGCACCCAGCGTAATGACCACGTCACCGGGGCGCGCCACGTGCACGAGGACGGGAATGACCTCCTCGAGCCGCTTGGCAACGTGCACCGGTTTTCGCGACCCGGACCGGATCGCGTCGGCGAGCTTCTCGATCGTCACGCCGGCAATCGGCTCTTCGCCCGCCGCGTAGATATCGGTGAGCACGATTTCGTCGGCCTCGTGCAGCGCCGGACCGAACGCGTCGAGCAGCTGCTCGGTCCTGCTGTAGCGGTGCGGCTGAAAGGCGACGACGATCCGGCGATTCAGCGTGGCTCGGGCCGCGGCGAGCACCGCGGCGATCTCCGTCGGGTGATGACCATAGTCGTCGACGACGAGCACGCCAGCAGCTTCACCGTGCCGCTCGAATCGGCGCTCGGCACCGTGGAACTGACTCAATGCCGACGCGATGCGATCGAAGTCGATGCCGATTCTCTCGGCAACGGCGACCGCGGCCAGTCCATTCTGGATGTTGTGACGCCCGGGCACGAGCAACTCGAGCACACCGAGGCGCTGCATCGTCTCGCCTCTGCGTCGATGGACGACGCACCGCCCGCCGAAGGAACCGAGTTCGATATCGGTTGCCACGAGCTGCGCGTTTCGATTGTCGATTCCGTACGTCACGAGCGGACGATTGATCCGTGGGAGCACCGGCGTCAGGTTCGCATCGTCGGCACAGGCCACGACGGCGCCATAGAACGGCACGCGGTTGGCGAACTCGACAAAGGCGTTCTGCAGGTCGTCGAAGCTGCCGTAATTCTCCATGTGCTCGCGATCGATGTTGGTCAGCACTGCAATCGATGGCCACAACTTCAGGAACGACCGGTCGCTCTCATCGGCTTCCGCCACCATGTACTCGCCGCGTCCGAGTCGTGCGTTGCTGCCAAACGCGCTGAGCCTGCCTCCGATGGCGGCCGTCGGATCCAGACCTGCTCGTTCCAGCACCAGCGCAATCATCGACGTCGTTGTCGTCTTGCCATGAGACCCCGCGACGGCGATCGCAAACCGCAGCCGCATCAGCTCTGCCAGCATCTCCGCGCGCGGGATCACCGGGATACCGCGCCGCTGCGCCTCGAGCACCTCCGGATTCGTCGGCCGCACTGCCGAAGAGACCACGACGACGTCGGCATCACCCACGTTGCTGGCGGCGTGTCCCTCGCTCACCGTGATGCCGAACCGTTGCTCGAGCCGCGTCGTGATCTCCGAACGCTTCACGTCGGACCCGCTGACTGCGTAGCCGAGATTCGCCAGCAGTTCCGCGATGCCACTCATCCCGATGCCGCCGATTCCGACGAAGTGGACCCGACGCGTCTTACCAAGCATCCGGAGAACTCCTGAACCGTGATTCCAAGTTCCGAGTTCCCTGTTCCAAGTTCCCGTCGTTGCGGGTTCGCGATTCCGAGTTCCATCGAATCCTCGTCCCTTGTCCCCGGTTCCACTGGCTGAGACTCATGCCGTACCGGTAAGCGCGAGGATCCTGTCCACGATGGCCGCGGCGGCATCCGGTCGAGCGAAACGTTTGGCTGCTGCGCGGATCCGCTGGCGGCGATTCGTGTCGCCAGCGAGCGCGATGATCTCGTCGGCGAGCCGGTCGCCGGTCAGCTCCCGCTGCTCCACCATGTGCGCCGCACCCTGCCGGACCAGTGCGGTCGCGTTCTTGCGCTGGTGATCGTCGGTGGCGGTGGGCAGCGGGATGAGAATCGACGCGACGCCGGCCGCGGCGACTTCCGCCAGCGTCGTCGCGCCGGCACGACAGATGACCAGATCCGCCGCTTTCATCTCTCGATCCATGGCGAACAGGAACGGCTCGACGCGCGCCTCGAGGCCTGCATCCCGATAACTGTCGCGGACCATCGCCAGATCGCGCTCTCCTGTTTGATGCGTGATTGCCAGCCGTGGTGTGGCGGATGCCAGCCGCGGCGCTGCCTCCACCATGGCCATGTTGATCGCGTGCGCGCCCTGAGAGCCGCCAAAGACTAGAACCCGCGCCGCACCGGGCGGCGAACCGTGCTCGTCATATGCCTCCTGAAAAAACTCCGGCCGCACCGGATTGCCCGAGACAAAGGCCTTGGCGCCGAAAAATGGCACGCTCTCCCCGTAGGTGACCGCCGCCGACCCCACTACCCACGCCAGTGCGCGATTGGTGATGCCGGGCATCGCGTTCTGCTCCATCAACAACGTCGGAAGGCCGCGCAGCGCGGCGAGCGCCACCACCGGTCCCGAGCTGTATCCACCGACGCCGATGACTACCGCCGGTCGCGTGTGGGAGATCACGCGCCACGCATCGAGCGCGCTCACCGGCAGCAGCCCGAAACCACGCGCGAGCGCCGCGGGCGATTTGCCCTTCAATCCGGCGCTCCGAATCAGTTCCAGTCGAAATCCTTCGCGTGGAATCACTCGCGCTTCTATTCCCGCCGCCGTGCCGACGAAGGTCACGGTGGCGTCCGGCACCCGCTTCACCAGCTCGCGGGCGACGGCGATTCCCGGGAACAGATGCCCGCCTGTCCCCCCGCCGGCGATCAACACTGACAGGCTCAAATTCCAGCACCAACCAGCGACAGCTCCATCGCGCCGACACTCGATAGCCGCGTCGCACCGACACTCGACAGCCGCATTGCACCGACACGCGAAGCGAGGCCTTGCACCGACCGCGTAGAGGGCATTGCACCGACGGCGTCAGAGAGCATTGCACCTCGCTAGTGTCCCGGATCTGAAGTTCTGAAACGAATTCTCTGCGTCCCTCGTACTTCTGGTACAAGGAGGCGCGGATGACGAAACGCGGACGTCCGACGGTGCAGGTGACGGTGAGCCCCAGCGAG
>Ga0081539_10001342_pt1 | contig 42880 bp, 42 predicted proteins | sample TabmetS4T2R2_FD_71023 | JGI IMG/M metagenome (GOLD analysis project Ga0081539, IMG submission 71023) | Tabebuia heterophylla rhizosphere microbial communities from the University of Puerto Rico - S4T2R2 | ecosystem: Host-associated > Plants > Roots > Rhizosphere ... | reverse complement strand
GTGCGGCTCGTGCCGCGCGGGCTGTTGCGATAGTCGAGGCCGAGGCGATCGGCGTCACGGCGCGGCAGTGCCACCAGCGTCGCGCCGGTATCGACGACGAAGCGTACCGGGACACCATTGACCGCCGCGTCGGCGAAGAAGTGTCCTCGCGCATCGGCGGAAAGCGTGACCGAGCCATGGCTCGAGCTCATGGCGCTCGAGCGATAGTGCTGGCCGATGCGCAGCGAGCGCTTTTCGCCGTTGACCTCGATGGTCGCGCTCTCCCTATCGACCGCGTGAACCGTGATGCCGTTCCAAGTCTGGCCGAGCTTGACGGTCTTCGGGTCGCCGCCGCCGAGCGAGAGCACCGCGGCCCTGTTGCCGATGACGCCAATGAGCGCGACCTCATCTGCCGCGTACGCGAGGCAGCTGAAGGCGAGGAGCGAAAGGCAAATAAAATGGCGCATCGATGAAACCGGTCGCTATTTTTCGCGCTTCTCCGACCGAAGGGCCAGGGTATTTTGCCACCTACCTCGAACGGCGCTCAATTCCATGGCAGTTGGTCGCGCTCGACGCCAGCGCTCGCGTGCCGCGCGACGCGCGCTCCTATGCGGGGCTCGTCTTCATGGGCGGGCCGATGAGCGTGAACGATGACCTGCCGTGGATCGCACCGGCGGTCGAGCTCATCCGCGACGCGGTGCGTAACGACGTGCCGCTCCTCGGTCACTGCCTCGGCGGCCAGCTCGTCTCCAAGGCGCTCGGCGGCAGCGTGCGCACCAATCCGGTGAAGGAGATCGGCTGGGGCGAGGTGCGGGTGGCGGACAACGAGGTAGCGCGCGAGTGGCTGGGCGAGGTGCAGTCGTTCCTTTCCTTTCAATGGCACGGCGAGACCTTCAGCATCCCGCCCGGCGCGACGCGCGTGATGGAGAACGGCTACTGCGCAAACCAGGCCTTCGCGCTCGGCAAGCACTTCGGCATGCAGTGCCATGTCGAGATGACCGAGGAGCTGGTGCAGAGCTGGCTCGCCACCGGCGGCGAAGAAATCGAGGGCGCGCGGGCGAGCCCGGCCGTGCAGGACCCTGCGGAGATCACGCGCGAGCTCGCTCCACGCTTAGCTGCCCTGAACGAGGTCGCGAACCGGATCTACGACCGCTGGGTCGAGGGACTCTCGAAGAGCTAGTCGCCGCCTTTAGTCGCGAAAGTTGATGAACTGCAGCGGCAAGTCGGTGACCGACTTGCGCACGAGCTGGATCGCCGACTGCAGGTCGTCCTTCTTCGCGCCCGAGATGCGCACCGCGTCGCCCTGGATCGAGGCGGCGACCTTGAGCTTGGAATCCTTGACGAGCTTCTGGATCTGTTTCGCCTTGTCCTGCGACACGCCGACTTGGAGCGTGATCGGCCGCTTCACCTTGTCGCCCGAGATTTTCTCAATCGCCCCCGGCTCGAGGCAGCGGACATCGACATTGCGCTTGGCGAGCCGGGCGCGCAGGACGTCGGCTACCTGCCCGAGCTTGAACTCGTCGTCGGCGTACACCGTGAGCACCAGCTCGTTCTGCTCGACCCGGGCGTCCGAGCCCTTGAAGTCGAAGCGGTTGGTGATTTCCTTGTTGGTCTGCTCGACCGCGTTCTTCACTTCCTGGCGATCGACCTGGGAGACGATATCGAAGGAGGGCATGCGGCGCGAATTCTACTCGGGGCGCCGCTAGCGGCTGTTGAGCCGCTGCAACTCCTCGACCCAGCGCTCGGTGGTCGCGCGGATCCACGCGACATCGCCGTCGTTCGCGAAATCGGTGTAGACGGCGACGTTCATCGCCTTGCCGCGCACCAGCATGAGCGTGGTGCTCGAGAGCACGTACTGCGCTTGCGTGTCGCGCGCGCGCGGCGGGTCGGGCAGGCGCACGCCCTGCAGCACGGAGAGGATGTCCTGGTCCCGGCGCAGCTCCGCGAGCAGGCTCGGCCGGCCGCGCGGCTGGCTGTCGAGGTACGGCCGGTAGGCCGTGTTCGCGGGCGGCGCGGCGCCGAGCTCGCGCACCGAGTCCGCGGCCAGGCGCTGGAACGCAGCCAGCGTGACGCGTGCGCTTTCCAGTCCCCTCGGCGTCACGGCGATCACGTAGCGGCGTAGCTGCGGCGGGTCGCCCACGGTGAAGCGACGTACGTCGGCATCCTCGAGCGCGAAGAGCAGGATGCGGTTCGACGCCGAGGTGAGCGCCTCGCCGAGCTCGAGCAGGCGCGGCGATCCGGTCATCTGCACATCGGAGAAGCCCGGCGGCGTGTCGAGCGCAAGGCGCACCTCGCCGACCTGCACGGCGAACGGCGCGCCGATGGCGCGGATGGAGATCGCCAGGGCGGCGAGAAAGGCGGCGATGCGCACGGCGCGGCATTCTAGCCGGATCACTTATGATTGCCGTTTCCGGAGAGCCTCGTTTGGCGAAGATACTGAGCACGCTTCCCAAGGGCGAAAAGATCGGCATCGCCTTCTCGGGCGGCCTCGACACCAGCGCCGCCGTGCATTGGATGCGCGCGCATGGCGCGAAGCCGTGCGCGTATACCGCCAACCTCGGCCAGCCCGACGAGGCGAACTACGACGACATTCCTCGCCGGGCGCTTGCCTATGGCGCGCAAAAGGCGCGGCTGATCGACTGCCGGGCGCAGCTCGTCGCCGAAGGCATCGCCGCCATCCAGTGCGGCGCCTTCCACATCTCCACCGCCGGCAACACGTACTTCAATACGACGCCGCTTGGCCGCGCCGTCACCGGCACGATGCTGGTCGTCGCCATGCGCGAGGACGGCGTCGACATCTGGAGCGATGGCAGCACCTTCAAGGGCAACGACATCGAGCGCTTCTATCGCTACGGGCTGCTCGCCAACCCGGCGCTTCGCATCTACAAGCCGTGGCTCGACCAGCGCTTCATCGACGAGCTCGGCGGCCGCAAGGAGATGTCCGCCTACCTCGCTAAGGCCGGCTTCGACTACAAGATGAGCACCGAGAAGGCGTACTCGACCGACTCGAACATCCTCGGCGCGACGCACGAGGCGAAGGACCTCGAGTTCCTGGATAAAGGGATGGCGATCGTCACGCCGATCATGGGCGTCGCCTTCTGGCGCGACGACGTGGCAGTGAAGGCGGAGCGCGTCGCCGTGCGCTTCGAGGAAGGCCGGCCCGTGGCGTTGAACGCTCAGCACTTCACCGACGCCGTTGCGCTGCTCGCGGAGGCGAATGCCGTCGGCGGCCGCCACGGGCTTGGCATGTCGGACCAGATCGAGAACCGCATCATCGAGGCGAAAAGCCGCGGCATCTATGAAGCGCCCGGCATGGCGCTCCTGCACATTGCCTACGAGCGGCTCGTGACCGGCATCCACAACGAGGACACCCTCGAGCAGTACCGGATCAACGGCCGGCGCCTCGGCCGGCTCCTTTATCAGGGCCGCTGGTTCGATCCGCAGGCGATGATGCTGCGCGAGACCGCGCAGCGCTGGGTGGCGAAAGCCGTTACCGGCGAAGTGACGCTCGAGCTTCGGCGCGGCAACGACTATTCAATCCTCGACACGCGCAGCCCCAATCTGACGTACAAGCCCGAGCGGCTGACGATGGAAAAAGGCGAGGAGCTCTACTTCACGCCTGCCGATCGCATCGGCCAGCTGACCCTACGGAACCTCGACATCAGCGACACGCGCGAGAAGCTCCGTATCTACGGCGAGGCGGGCCTGCTCGGCGACTCGACCACCGGCGGCGTGCCGCTGCTCGGCCCGGAGAAACCGAAAAAACGGTAGAAGCGTCCAGTGGGGTCCGCGGGGGCGCGGCGAGACAAGCTATGCGCTGACTCTGCCCAGCACCAGGAACTCGAGCAGCGCCTTCTGCGTGTGCAGGCGGTTCTCCGCCTCGTCCCAGACGACGCTCTGCGGACCGTCGATCACGTCGGCGGCGACCTCCTCGCCGCGGTGCGCGGGCAGGCAGTGCATGAAGAGCGCATCCTTGCTGGCGGCGCGCATCATGTCGGCGTCCACCTGCCAGTCGTGGAAGGCGCGCTTGCGCTGGTCGTTCTCGGCCTCGAAGCCCATCGAGGTCCACACGTCGGTCGTCACGAGGTCGGCGCCGCGGGCCGCGGCCATCGGGTCGGCAAACACCTCCGCGTTGGCGTTCATGCGCTCGGGCTCGACTTCGTAGCCCGGCGGCGTCGAGATCTGCAGCTTGAAGTCGAAGATCGCCGCCGCCTCGAGCCAGGTGTTGCAGACGTTGTTCGAGTCGCCGATCCAGGCGACGGTGCGGCCGCGAATCGCGCCGCGATTCTCCATGTAGGTGTAGAGGTCCGCGAGCAGCTGGCACGGGTGGTACTCGTCGGTGAGCCCGTTGATCACCGGCACGCGCGAGTTGCGCGCGAAGCGCTCGATGATGTCCTGCTCGAAGGTGCGCACCATGATGACGTCGCACATGCGCGAGATCACCTGCGCGGCGTCCTCGACCGGCTCGCCGCGGCCGAGCTGCGAGTCGCGCGTGTAGAGGTAGATCGCCGCGCCGCCGAGCTGGTGCATGCCCGACTCGAACGACATGCGCGTGCGCGTCGAAGGCTTCTCGAAGATCATTGCCAGCGTTCGGTCTTCGAGCGGCCAGTATCGCTCGTAGCGCTTGAACTTGTCCTTGATGGCGCGCGTGCGCGCGAAGACGTACTCGTGTTCCTCGCGCGAGAAGTCCTTGAACTGCAGGAAATGGCGCAGCGGTGCCTTCGACTGAGGCACTAGGCGGCGACGCGCTTCTCCAGGAAGCGCTTCACCAGCGGCGCGAGGCGCTCGACCACCATGCGCGCCTCGGCCTCGTTCATCACGAGCGGCGGCAGCATGCGGATGACGTTTTCGGCGGTGACGTTGATCACCAGGCCCGCGGCGAGCGCCTCGCGCACGAGCTCGCCGCAGGGCCGGTCGAGCTCGACGCCGATCATCGCGCCCATGCCACGCACCTCGGTAATGCCGGCGCCACTGCCGACGGCCTCTGCGATGCCGCTGCGGATCGTGGCGCCGATGCGCTCGGCATTGGCGAGGAGGCCCTCTTCTTTCATCGTGTCGATGGTCGTGCGCACCGCGGTCATGGCAAGGGGGTTGCCGCCGAAGGTCGAGCCGTGATTGCCGGGCTTGAACACGCCCCGGGCGCGCCCGCCGACGACGCAGGCGCCCACGGGCACGCCCGAGCCGAGCCCCTTGGCGAGCGGCACCACGTCGGGCAGGAAACCGGCGTGCTGGTAGACGAACCATTTGCCGGTACGACCGAGGCCGCATTGCACCTCGTCGGACATGAAGAGCCAATGCTTGCGCTGGCAGAGCTCGTACAGACCGCGCAGGTATTCCAGGCGCGAGACGTTGATGCCGCCCTCACCCTGAATCGGCTCAATGAATACCGCGGCGACGTTCTTGTTGTGCTCGGCGACCTGGCGCACCGCCTCGAGGTCGTTCAGCGGCACGCGCACGAACCCCGAGACGAGCGGCTCGAATCCCGCCTGCACCTTGCGGCTGCCGGTGGCGGAGAGCGTGGCGAGCGAGCGGCCGTGGAACGCCTTCTCCATCACCACGATCGCCGGCTCTGCGATGCCGCGCTCGTGTCCGTACTTGCGCGCGATCTTGATCGCGCACTCGTTCGCTTCCATGCCGGAATTGCAGAAGAACACCTCGTCCAGTCCGGTGATTTCGACGACGCGCTCCGCCGCCGCCTCCTGGTCGGGAATGCGCCAGAGGTTCGAGGTATGGATGACGCCCGAGGCAAGGCGCGCCGAGATCGCGCGCGTGAACTTCGGGTGCCCGTAGCCGAGCGTGTTCACGGCAATGCCGGCGAGCGCGTCGAGGTATTTGCCTCCGTCCTCGTCCCAGAGCCAGACGCCTTCGCCGCGCACGAAGGCGACGTTCTGGCGCGCGTATGTGTTCATGAGGTGGGACATGAGCGCTCCCTAAATGCAAAACGGCGGCACCCGCCGCCGTCCGGAAAATCCTAGCAAGAAAAACGGGGTCTGTCCCTGATTTCGCGTCGAGCTTAGCCGAGCTGCTGCAGGCCTTTCTCTTCCTTGGGGGTGAGGACGCGGATGCAGGGCAGGTAGCCCTCGTAGACGATGCCGTGCATCTCCATGCGCTTGTGCGAATGCAGGAGCTCGCCGACGTAGTCGAGGATCTTGGCGGTGACGAGCTGCCCGGGCACGAGCACCGGGATGCCGGGCGGGTAGGGCACGATCTGGTCGGCGCAGACGCGCGACACGAGCTTGCGGTTCACGCGCTCGCGCTCGTCAAACACGGGGAGGAGCTCACCGCCGCAATAGTAGGCATCGCGCGGCAGGTAACGAAGGTCGGTGAAGCCGGGAATTTCCGGTGTCTGCACCAGGCGCCGCGGCGGCCGGCCCTGGCGCGCGATGCGCATCAGCGCATCGTAGAGCCGCGACACCTTGGAGCGCGTCGTGCCGATGGTGAGGAGAAGGGTGAGCGTGTTGAAGGTTGATTTCTCGACCTGGATGTTGTAGCGCTCGAAGAGCTCCTTCTGCAGATCCTCGACCGTGTAGCCGCAGCCTGAGATGTCGATCGTCACCTTGGTTGGATCGAGAAGGATGCCGTCGTTCTTGACCTCCGGCGGCAGCAGGTCCTCGAGCTCGAGTACGCGGAACGCCTTGGTGGAATTGACGAGGGTACGCACCTCCTTCGCGAGCTCGAGCGTGCGCGTGAGGAGCTTGTAGCCCTCCATTACCGCCTGCTTGCGCGAGATGTCGAGGCTCGCAATCAGCCCGTACTGCGGGCTGGTCGAGGTGTGCATGTTGAAGTTTTCGCGAAAGAGATGCTCGCGAAAATCCGGGTCGTTGACGTGGATCATCGAGGCCTGCGAAAACGCCGAGAGCACCTTGTGTGTCGATTGCGTCGCGTAGTCGGCGCCCGCCTCGAGCGCGGTCGGACGGAAGTCCGGATGAAAGCGCGCGAAGCCATACCACGCCTCGTCGATGATCACCTTGATGCCGCGCTCGTGCGCCGCTGCGACGATCGGCGGCAAGTCGTAGCGCAGGCCATCGTAGGTGCAGGAGGTGATGATCAGGGCCTGTGCGTCGGGATGCTTCTTTATTGCCGCGAGCAGCGTCTTCTTCGGCACCGGGCCATACAGGCCGTACTTGCGGTTTAGCGCCGAGTCGACGTAGATCGGGTGCCCGCCCGAGAGCACCACGCCGTGATGCACACTCTTGTGGCAGTTGCGGTCGAGGATCAGCTTCTCGCCGGGCGCGAGCAACGTCTGGAAGATCACCTTGTTGGCGGTCGAAGTGCCGTTGGTGGCGAAAAAGGTGCGCTTCGCGCCGAAAGCCTTGGCGGCTTTCGCCTGCGCTTCGGCGATGACCGCCTTCGGTTCCATCAGCGAATCGAGCATCGGCACCGAGACCGAGAGGTCGGCGTCGAATACGTGCTCGCCCATGAACTCGTAGAAGTCGTTGATCCATGGGCTGCCGCGCAATGATTCGCCGGAAGAATGGCCGGGCGTATGCCACTGGTCCTTGGCCATCCAGACGTAGTTCTTCAGCTGGTCGTAGAACGGCGTGCGCGCCCGCTCCTGGATCTGCGCGTTGAGAATCCGGTAGATGCCGCGATAGTCACGCTCCTCGCGGTAGAAATAGCCGTCGACGGCTTCCGCAAAGAGCGCGTCGACAATGTCGTCTTCCTCCTCGCGCGCGATCAGGATGTAGACGTCGAGCTCGGGGCGATAGCGCGTGATCCGCTGCACCAGCTCGAGCGCCGACATCTCGGCGCGCGCCTTGTGCCCATTCTTCAGCGTGTAGAGCGTGTCATCGACCAGCACCGCCTGCAGGTCGCCGTCGCGCGCGATGACTTCAAGCGCCTCCTTGGCGGTGCTGACGCCGATGAAGCCGATGCCGAGCGGGTTGTCGAGCGAGCGCGCCGCCGCGTTCAGGCCCTTGACGAATTCGCGCAGCACCAGGTGCTCGTCGTTGACGACGAGGATGCGGCTTACCGGCTTCGCCACGGCCTGCCCCTATAATCGCGCGCATGCCCGACGCGCAAGCGGCGGAGTTCGTCATCCAGGGACTCACACTCGACGGAAAAGCTTTCCGGCCCAGCGACTGGGCCGAGCGACTCTGTGGCGTGATGGCCGCCTTCGGCGGCGATCATCGCATGCAGTACTCGCCGTTCGTGCATCCGATCACGGTGAACGGTGTGCGCTGCGTAGTGGTGGACAGGCGCCTCGAGCAGATCGAGCCGATGGCTTATCGCTTCCTCGCCAACTTCGCCAAGGACAACGAGCTCAGGGTGCGCGAGGGCCGCATCGAGGAGCGCACCAGGCTCGCCGAGCTGCAGCGTGTGGGCGATACGGCGTAGGTTACTTCAGCGTCTTGATCGCCTGCGCGAGCCGGCTCTTGTGACGATCGCCCGCGTTGCGATGCAGGACGCCCTTCGCCACTACGCGGTCGATGACGCGCTGCGACTCGCGCAGCGACGCGAGCGCCGCGTCCTTGTTGCCGGCGGCCACGGCTTTGCTGACTTTCTTGATGGCGCTACGCACGCTCGTGCGCAGCGCGATGTTGTGCGTGCGCCGCTCGAGCGCCTGGCGGGCGCGCTTGCGCGCCGATTTGATGTTGGCCATGGAGGTGCAACGTCCCGAAAAAGGGGCGCAATGTTAGCACGGAACGGGGGGCGTACCGCATGTACCTGAAGCAAAGCCCTTGAACCTACTTCGCGCGCTGTTCGCTGTCTCGAGCCTTACGTTCGTCTCTCGCGTGCTTGGCTACGTGCGCGACTTCTTCATCGCGCGCGCGTTCGGCGCCGGGCTTGCCACCGACGCGTTCTTCGTCGCCTTTCGCATTCCGAACCTCCTGCGGCGCCTCTTTGCCGAGGGCGCGTTTTCGCAGGCTTTCGTCCCGGTGCTCGCCGAGTACAAGAACCGCCTCCCGCACGAGGAGACGAAGACGCTGATCGACGGCACGGCCACCGCGCTCTTCCTCGCGCTGGTCGCCGCCGCCGTGCTCGGCATCGCGCTATCGCCGCTCATCGTATACATCTCGGCGTCAGGCTTCGCCGCCGATCAAGAGAAATTCGGCCTGACGGTGAGCTTGCTCCGTATCACCTTCCCCTACATCGCCTTCATCTCACTCGTCGCGTTCTCGGCGGGCATCTTCAACACGTGGAATCGCTTCTCCGTGCCCGCGATCACTCCGGCACTCCTCAACGTTTCATTCATCGTCGGCGCAGTTTTCTTCGCCAATCGATTCGATCCACCCGTGAAGGTGCTTGCTTGGGCGGTATTCGTGGGCGGCGTGTTGCAGCTTGCCCTGCAGATCCCATTTCTCTACCGGATGGGCCTATTGCCCCGCTGGCGTCTTGATCTCAAGCACCCGGGTGTACGGCGCATCCTCAAGCTCATGGGACCGGCGGCATTCGGAGTGTCGGTCAGCCAAATATCGCTGGTTATTAACACTATCTTCGCCTCGTACCTTGTTACCGGCAGCGTTTCGTGGCTGTACTACGCCGACCGGCTGATGGAGTTTCCGGCGGGCATGCTGGGCGTCGCGCTCGGCACCATCCTCCTGCCGAGCCTATCCAAGTACCACGCTGCGGCGGATCATGCCGAATATGCAAAGCTCCTCGACTGGGGATTGCGGCTCACGGTGCTCCTCGCTGTCCCGGCCGCGGTCGCGCTCGCGGTGCTCGCGATTCCGCTCATCGCGGCGCTCTTTCACTATGGGCGCTTCACGCCCGAGGACGCGTGGATGACGCAGCGCGCCGTGGTGGCCTATAGCATCGGTCTCATCGGCATGATCCTCGTCAAGATCCTGGCCCCGGGCTTCTACGCGCGCCAGAACATCAAGACACCGGTCAAGATCGGCATCCTGACGCTCGTCCTCACGCAGCTCATGAACGCCGCGTTCATCGGGCCGCTGAAGCACGCGGGACTTGCGCTCGCCATCGGCCTGGGCGCCTGCATGAACGCCGCGCTGCTCTACCGCGGCTTGCGGGCGGCGGGGGCCTATACGCCGCAGCCCGGATGGGCGACATTCCTTGCCAAGGTGGCGATTGCGGTGGCGCTGATGGCGCTCGTGCTCTTCTTTGCGATGGGTCCGGCGAGCTGGTGGCTCGCGGCCGGCTGGCAGCGGAAGCTGCCCGCGCTCATCGGCCTCGTGGTGCTCGGCATGTTCATCTACGGGGCGTCGCTCGCACTGCTTGGCTTTCGGCCACGCGACTTTTCGCGGCGGGCGGCGCTATGACGGCGCCGCTCGCGGCCTTTACCGAGCTCATGTCGCGCGATGACGAACGCATTGATCTCGCGCATGCCTGCCTGATGATCGCGCAGGACGCCTATCCCGACTTGACCGTCGATCGCTATCTCGGCGATCTCGAGCGCATGGCGATGCGCCTGCGCGCGCGGCTGCCGCAGAGCGGCGGCGCAGAGGAGCGCGTCGCCCGGCTGAACGAATTCCTCTACGCCGAGCTCGGCTTTCGCGGCAACATCGACGACTACTACGACCCGCGCAACAGTTACCTGAACGAGGTGATGGACCGGCGCACCGGGATTCCGATCACGCTCGCCATCCTCTACATGGTGCTCGGGCGCCGGATCGGCCTGCCGCTCGAGGGCGTTTCATTCCCGGGCCATTTTCTCGTGCGCCTGCGGCTGCGCTCCGGCGTGCTGGTGCTCGATCCGTTCGCCGCCGGCGCGCCGCAATCGGAAGCGGACCTGCGCGAGCGTCTCGCGCGCGTCATCCCGCCCGGCGTGGCGGGCGATGTGCCGGTGAGCGAGCTGCCGCTCGATCAGTTTCTCGACGCGGCAACGCATCGCCAGATTCTCGCGCGCGTGCTGCGCAACCTTAAGCAGATCTACCGCGACAACGACAAGCCAGAGCACCTCCTCGCGGTGCTGAACCGCATGATGATCGTCGCACCGGGCGCGACCGCCGAGCTGCGCGACCGCGGCATCGTCTACCAGCGCCTCGAGTGCTATCGCGCGGCGCTTAAGGATCTTAGCGATTACGTCGAGCGCGAGCCGAACGCCGCGGATGTCGACGAGGTGCGTGTGCGCCTCATGGAGGTGTCCTCCCGCTGCGCGCGGCTCAATTGACCTAAAATCCGTCGCTCCAGATTTCAACCCCCCGAGGACAAGCATGCAACGCAGATCATTTCTTAAGAAGGCGGCGGCCGGCGTCGCGGCCGGTGCCGTCGCGGCGCCGGCGATCGCGCAATCGCAGCCGACGATCCAGTGGCGACTCGCCGCGAGCTGGCCGAAGAGCCTCGACACGCTGTTCGGCGGCGCCGATCTTGTCGCGCGTCGCGTGGGCGAGCTGACCGACGGCAAATTCCAGATCCGCGCCTTCGCCGCTGGCGAAATCGTGCCCGCGCTGCAGGTGCTGGACGCCGTGCAGGCGGGCACGGTGGAGCTCGGACATACCGCGCTTTACTACTACTACGGCAAGGATCCCGCCTTCGCGCTCGCGTGCGCGGTGTGCTTCGGCCCGAACACGCGCCAGTCGAACGCGTGGTGGTACCACGGCGGCGGCGAGAAGGCGGTCGAGCCCCTCGCCAAGGAATACGGCTTCAGGGCGCTGCTCGCCGGCAATACCGGCTGCCAGATGGGTGGCTGGTTCCGCAAGGAAATCAAATCCGTCGCCGACCTTCAGGGCGTGAAGATGCGCATCGGCGGCATGGCCGGCCTCATCATGGCGAAGCTCGGCGTCGTGCCGCAGCTGATCGGCGGTCCCGACATCTATCCCGCGCTCGAGAAGGGCACGATCGACGCCGCCGAATGGGTCGGCCCGTACGACGACGAGAAGCTCGGCTTCAACAAGGTCGCCAAGTTCTACTACTACCCCGGCTTCTGGGAAGGCGGCCCGATGCTGCACACGCTCGTGAATGAGAAGAAGTGGAACGAGCTGCCCAAGCACTACCAGGCGGCGCTCGCCACTGCCTGCGCCGAGGCGAACGTATGGATGCCCGCCAAATACGACGAGCTCAATCCGATTGCTCTGCGCAAGCTCGTCGCGAGTGGTACGCAGCTACGTCCGTTCCCGCGCGCGGTGCTCGAAGCGGCGGAGAAGGCCGCGTACGAGATCTACGACGAGCTCGGCGCGAAGAGCGCGCACTGGAAGCGCATGTATGCCGACTGGAAGAAGTTCCGCGACGAGCAGTTCCTGTGGTTCCGCGTCGCCGAAAGCACCTACGACAACTACGCGTTCAGCTCCAAGATCGGCGCCGCGCCGGCGAAGGGCAAGTCCTAGCCGCTATGAAAATCGTCCCCGCCGAAGCGGGGGCGATTAAAAACCTGATTACTCACTTGCCGCCGAAGCGCTTCTGCAGGTCATCGGCGGGCGGCTCCTCCTGTTTTTGCTCTTGCGAGGGTCCGCCAAAATCGGGCGGCGGCGCCTGCTCACCTTCGGTGGGCGGAATGTCGATCTGTATTTTCGACGGGTCGACGGTGCTCTTCTCGAGGCTCGAGGTCACCATGCTCGGGAAGGCGATGACGAGCGCGACCATCACCACCTGAATGACGACGAACGGCACCGCGCCCCAATAGATCTGCCCGGTGGTCACCGGCGGGGTGAGCTTGCCGCTAATCTTGTCGACGTACTCCTTGGTGGGCGCGACGCTACGCAGATAAAAGAGCGCGAAGCCGAACGGCGGGTGCATGAACGAAGTCTGCATGTTCACCCCGAGCAACACGCCGAACCAGATGAGATCGATGCCGAGCTTGTCGGCCACTGGCGCGAGCAGCGGCACGATAATGAACGCGAGCTCGAAGAAATCGAGGAAGAACGCGAGGAAGAAGGTCAGCAGGTTCACGACGATCAGGAAGCCGAGCTGGCCGCCGGGAAGGCTGGTGAGCAGGTGCTCGACCCACAAGTCGCCGTTGACGCCGCGGAAGGTGAGGCTGAACACCGTCGCGCCGACCAGGATGAACACGACGAAGGAGGTCAGCTTGGCGGTGGAGTTCATCGCCTGGCGCAGCAGCGACCAGGTGAGGCGCCGGTTGATAAGTGCAAGCACCAGCGCCCCCGTCGCGCCCATGGCGCCGCCTTCAGTGGGCGTCGCGACGCCGATGAAGATCGTGCCTAGCACCAGGAAGATGAGCGCAAGCGGCGGGATCAGAACGAACACCACGCGCGCGGCGAGCTTCAAGCCGCGGAGCGAGCGCGCTTCGAGCGGCAGCGCCGGCGCCGCTTCGGGCTTGATCAGCGTGATGGCGATGACGTAGAGCGCGTATAGGCCCGTGAGCACGAGGCCCGGGATGATGGCGCCGGCGTACATGTCGCCGACCGAGCGGCCGAGCTGGTCGGCGAGCACGATCAACACCAGGCTCGGCGGAATGATCTGCGCCAGTGTCCCCGAGGCGGCGATCACGCCGCTCGCCAGGCGGCGGTCATAGCCGTAGCGCAGCATGATGGGCAGCGAGATGAGGCCCATCGAGATCACCGACGCCGCCACGACGCCGGTGGTGGCGGCGAGCAGCGCGCCGACGAAGATCACCGCATAGGCGAGGCCGCCGCGGATCGGGCCGAAGAGCTGGCCGATGGTGTCGAGCAGGTCCTCCGCCATGCCGCTGCGCTCGAGGATCAGCCCCATGAAGGTGAAGAAGGGCACCGCGAGCAGCGTGTCGTTGGACATGATGCCGAAGATGCGCTCGGGCAGTGCCTGGAAAAGCGCCTCGTTGAGCAGCCCGAAGTGAATGCCGAGCAGGCCGAAGGACAGGCCGAGCGCCGCGAGCGCGAAGGCCACCGGAAAGCCGAGCAGCAGGAAGACGATCAGCCCGCAGAACATGATCGGCGCCAGGTTCGCGACGATGAATGCGGTCATTTCTTGCCCTCGCGCTCGACGTCGAGGACCACGTCGAGCCCGGGATCCTTGTGAACCTCCACCGGATCGGGGATGAGGCCGCGCAAGTAGGCGATGCGCTTGATCAGCTCCGAGATGCCTTGCAGGCTAAGGAGCGCAAAGCCGACCGGCACCAAGAGGCGCGCCGGCCAGCGGATGAGACCGCCGGCGCTGCCGGAGATCTCGCCGCTCGTCCACGCGTTCATGAAGATCGGCCATGAGAGCCACATGATGAACAGCGACATCGGCAGCAGGAAGAACACGAGGCCGAACACGTCGATCCAGATTTGCGCGCGGCGCGAAAGCTGTCCGGAGAGGACATCGATGCGGATGTGCTCGTTGTGCAAGAGCGTATAGCCGGCACAGAGCAGAAATACGGCAGCGAACAGGTACCACTGCAGCTCGAGCCAGGCGTTCGATGCCATGTTGAGCGCGTAGCGCGAAGTCGCATTGGCAGCGCTCACCAGCACCGTGATGAGCACGCACCAGTACACGAGCCGCCCGACGTGCTCGTTCAGCGCGTCGACGGCGCGCGAGAAGCCCAGCAACGCCTTCATGGTCCTCCCCGATGCGGTCAGCTTACTGTCAGCCGGCGCGCAGCCGAAGCGCGCGTTCGCGTACCGCGGCGTGCAGTCGCGGCTTATAGCCTAAGGCAAAGAACACTTCCGCGCAGAGAAAGATCGGCGCGATGAAGATCTGGAACAGGTTGTCGGCGAGCGCCGGTCGGCGTCCCTCGAAGACGTGGCCGACGAGCTGCAGGATCCAGCCGCCGACGAAGAGCAGCGCGAACCATGTCCACGCGGTGGCGCTGCCGAGCGTGGCGATGCGCTCGCCCGCCCAGAGGAGGATGCCGAAGATCGCCACCATGGCGAGGCCGAGGCCGACGTCGAGCGCGAGGTAATAGGCGAGCACGATCGCCGCGACGATCATTCCGGCGCTGACGCCGACGCTGCCAAGATCGAGGCGCAGCCATGCGAGCGGAATGAAGAGCGAGAGCACGATGAGCGGGACGCCGATGAAATGCGTGGCCCTGTTGCGCGCGTCCTGGTGATACGCGCGATAGACGGCCATCTGCTCCGCTAGGGACTTCATCTATATAATTCAGCATTTTAACGACTCCATGGTGGTCACGCACGCCTCGCGAGCGAGCGCCGGGGGCCGCGTCACGCTGACCATCGGCAACTTCGACGGCGTGCATCGCGGCCACCGGACGCTGATCGAGCGCGTGGTGGCCAAGGGCCGCGAGCTGCAAGTGCCTTCCTGTGTGCTGACCTTCGAGCCGCATCCGCGCGAATTCTTTGCGCCCGAGCGCGCGCCCGCGCGCCTCACGCGACTGCGCGACAAGCTGGAGCTGATCGCCGCGGCGGGCATCGAGCGCGTGCACCTCATCCGCTTCGATGCGCGCGTCGCCGCGATGAGCGCCGCGCGCTTCATCGACGAGGTGCTGGTGCGCACCCTTGGCGTGCGCTGGCTGCTCGTCGGCCGCGACTTCCGCTTCGGCGCAGAGCGCCAGGGTGACTTCGCGCTGCTCGACGAGGCCGCACGCCGGCATGGCTTCGAGCTCGAAGCCATGCGCGACATCTCTTTCGACGGCGAGCGCGTGTCGAGCTCCGCGGTGCGCGCCGCGCTTGCGGCAGGCGACTTTGCGCGCGCCGAGCGCTTGCTCGGACGCGCCTACACGATCAGCGGCAAGGTGGTGCCCGGGGCGCGCCTCGGTCGCGAGCTCGGCTTCCCCACGGCGAATATCCCGCTCTCGCAGCGGCCGCCGCTCGCCGGCATCTATGTCGTCGAGGTCGACGCCGATGGATTAAATGCGGGGCGCGGCGTGGCGAGCGTCGGCCGCCGTCCGACGGTGAACCCGGTGCCGACGCCGCTCCTCGAGGTGCATCTTTTCGACTGGCACGGGGAGCTCTACGGCCGGCGGCTGCACGTGCGCTTCCTGCGGAAGCTCCGCGACGAGGCGAAGTTCGACGATCTCGCGGCGCTGCGCAGCGCCATCGCGCGCGACGCCGCGCAGGCCCGCGAATACTTTGCGCGACATGGCTGATTACAAAGACACGCTGAATCTTCCGGAAACCTCGTTTCCGATGCGCGGCGATCTCGCCAAGCGCGAGCCGCAATGGGTGAAGGATTGGCAGGAGAAAGGCGTCTATCGCCGCCTGCGCCAGATCGCCAAAGGCCGGCCGCGCTTCGTGCTCCACGATGGACCGCCGTACGCGAGCGGCGACATCCACATCGGCACGGCGATGAACAAGATCCTGAAGGACATCATCGTCAAGTCGAAGACGCTCGCCGGCTTCGACGCGGCCTATGTCCCGGGCTGGGACTGCCACGGCATGCCGATCGAAGTGCAGATCGAGAAGAAGTACGGCAAGAACCTGCCGCCCGCCGAGACGCAGCGCCTTTGCCGCGCCTTCGCCGCCGAGCAGATCGAGCGCCACAAGAAGGACTTCCAGCGCCTTGGCGTGCTCGGTGACTGGGAGCACCCGTACCTGACGATGGATCCGGTCAACGAGGCGAACGAGATCCGCGTGCTCGGCAAGATCCTCGCCAATGGCTACGTGTATCGCGGGCTGAAGCCCGTTAACTGGTGCTTCGATTGCGGCTCGGCGCTCGCCGAAGCCGAGGTCGAGTACGAGGATCGCAAGGACCCGGCGATCGATGTCGGCTTCCGTTTCGCCGAGCCGGAAAAGCTCGAGCGCGCATTCGGGGTGACGATCGACAAGCCTGGCTTCGCGGTCATCTGGACCACCACGCCGTGGACGCTGCCCGGCAACCAGGCGTTGAACGTGCATCCCGAGCTCGACTACAACCTCGTCGATACGCCAAAGGGCCTGCTGATCCTCGCCGCCGAGCTCCAGGCGGCGTGCCTGCAGCGCTACCGCCTGGAAGGGCGGACGCTTGCCCGCTGCAAGGGTGCTGCGCTCGAAAACATTCGCTTTAGCCACCCGTTCTACGAGCGCACGGCGCCCGTCTTGCTCGGTGACTACGTCACCACTGAGACGGGCACCGGCATCGTGCATTCGGCGCCCGCGTACGGCGTCGAGGATTTCGAGTCGTGCCGCCGCTACGGCTTGAAGGACGAGGAGATCCTGACGCCCGTGATGGCGGATGGACGCTTTGCGCCCTCGCTCGAGCTTTTCGGCGGCCTGTCGATCTGGGACGCGAACGGCAAGATCATCGCCGAGCTGGAGAAACGCGGCGCGCTGTTTGCCAAGGAGAGCTATGTCCATAGCTACATGCATTGCTGGCGGCACAAGACGCCGGTGATCCTGCGCGCGACGACGCAATGGTTCGCGTCGATGGACAAGTCGGTCGGCGGCGAGTCGCTACGCACGACGGCGCTGCGCGGCATCGAGGCGACCGAGTTCTTTCCCGCTTGGGGTAAAGCGAGACTGCACGGCATGATCGCCAACCGCCCGGATTGGACCCTATCGCGGCAGCGGCAGTGGGGCGTGCCGATGCCGTTCTTTCTGCATCGCGAGACCGGCGCGCTTCATCCGCGCACCCAAGAGCTGCTCGAGCAGGTGGCGAAACGGGTGGAGAAGGGCGGCATCGAGGCATGGCAGGGCGTGACCGCGGAAGAGTTGCTCGGGGCCGAGGCGGCCCAGTACGAGAAGAGCCGCGACACGCTCGATGTCTGGTTCGATTCGGGTTCCACGCACTACACCGTGATGCGCGGCTCGCATCGCGAGGACACGCGCTTCCCGGCCGATCTTTATCTCGAGGGCTCCGACCAGCACCGCGGCTGGTTCCATTCATCGCTGCTCGTTTCCTGCATGCTCGATCGCGTGCCACCCTACAAGGCGCTGCTCACGCACGGCTTCGTGGTCGATGGCTCGGGCCGCAAGATGTCCAAGTCGCTCGGCAATGTCGTCGTGCCGCAGCAGGTGTCGAGCACGCTCGGCGCCGAAATCCTGCGTCTGTGGACCGCGAGCACCGACTACTCTGGAGAGCTGTTCATCTCCGACGAAATCCTGAAGCGGGTGGTCGAGACGTACCGGCGCATCCGCAATACGCTGCGCTTCCTGCTTGCCAACACCTCGGACTTCGACCCGGCGCGCCATGCCGTGGCGCTTGCCGACATGGTCGAGATCGACCGGTATGCGCTCGCCATGACCGCCGACATGCAGACGGCCGTAGCGGCAGATTACGAGCGCTACCAGTTCCATCTGGTGGCGCAGCGGCTGCAGACTTTCTGCTCGGAGGATCTCGGCGCCTTCTTCGTCGACATCCTCAAGGACCGCCTCTATACCTGCAAGGCGGATTCGCTGGCGCGCCGCTCGGCGCAGACCGCCCTCTGCCACATCACGCACAGCCTGGTGCGCCTGATGGCGCCGATCCTGTCCTTCACCGCCGAAGAGCTCTGGCAGGCCTTCACGGGGAAGAAAGACGACAGCGTCTTCTTCCAAACGTGGCACGAGCTTCCGCAGCCGCCCGATGCGGCGGCGCTCATGGCGAAGTGGGCGCGGCTGCGCGATCTGCGTAACCCGGTACGAAAGGAAATCGAGACGCTGCGCGCGGCCAGCAAGGTCGGGTCGTCACTGCAGACCGAAGCGGACTTCCATGCCGACGGGGCGGACTACGAGGTGCTCGCAAGCGTCGGCGACGATCTCAAGTTCGTGATGCTGACGTCGGCCGCGCGGGTGCATCGAGCGCGCGAGCTGCGCGTGGAAGTCAAGCCGAGCGAGCATCGCAAGTGCGAACGCTGCTGGCATTACCGGCCGGATGTGAACGACGAAGCGCTCTGTGGGCGCTGCCAGCTCAACCTCAGCGGACCTGGCGAGCGCCGGACCTATGCTTAGCGCCTGGCGGTGGTTCGCGCTTGCGGCAGCGGTCGTGCTCGCCGACCAGGCGACGAAGGCGATCGTGCTCAGCCGCTTTCTCCTGGGCGAGCGCCTCGAGGTGACCGGCTTCTTCAACATGGTACTGGTGTACAACAAGGGTGCGGCGTTCAGCTTTCTCTCGGACGCGGCCGGCTGGCAGACGCCGCTCCTCATCGGCTTTGCGCTGGTGGCGATCGCCATCGTCGGCACGCTGCTCGTGCGCTCACCCGGGCGCCGGCTGCTCTGCGCCGGGCTCGCGCTCATCCTCGGCGGGGCTCTCGGCAACCTGATCGACCGCCTGCGCTATGGCCAGGTCGTCGACTTCCTCGACTTTCACGCCGGCGCCTGGCACTGGCCGGCGTTCAATGTCGCCGACTCGGCGATCACCATCGGCGCGGCGCTCCTCATCATCGAAGGCTTTGTGCACCATGAAGGGCGAGCTCGCGCTGCTCCTTAAGGCGCTGGCCTTCGCCGCCCACAAGCATCGCGACCAGCGCCGCAAGGACGCCGAAGCGTCGCCCTACATCAATCATCCGATCGCGCTCGCCGACGTCCTGGTGAACGAAGGCGGCGTCACCGATATCGAGGTGCTGTGCGCGGCGCTCCTGCACGATACGGTCGAGGACACGGCGACCACGCATAAGGAGCTCGTCGATGCGTTCGGCTCGCGCATCGCGCGCATCGTCGCGGAGGTGACCGACGACCAGCGCCTGCCCAAGGCGGACAGGAAACGGCTGCAGATCGAGCACGCCCCGACCATCAGCCGCGAAGCAAAGCTGGTCAAGCTCGCCGACAAGCTCGTGAACTTGCGCGATGTAGCGGAGCGCCCGCCGGCCAAATGGGATCTCGCGCGGCGGCAGGAATACTTCGACTGGGCGAAACAGGTGATTGACGGCCTGCGCGGCGCGCATCCACGGCTGGAAGCCGCGTTCGACGCGGCGTACGCCAAGCGGCCGCGGTGAGACAATCAACGGCGATGGAAGTCCTGCTCGCCAATCCCAGGGGTTTTTGCGCCGGCGTCGAGCGCGCGATCGAGATCGTCGAACGCGCGCTCGAGCTGCACGGCGCACCGATCTACGTGCGGCACGAGATCGTGCACAACCGCTACGTGGTCGAGACCCTGCGCGCGAAGGGCGCGGTGTTCGTCGAGGAGCTGGACGAGGTGCCGGCGGGCGGCACGGTCATCTTCAGCGCCCACGGCGTGGCGAAGGCGGTGCAGGCCGAAGCCGACCGGCGCGGGCTGCGCGTCTTCGACGCCACCTGCCCCCTCGTGACGAAAGTGCATGTCGAGGTGAAGAAGATGCTGCGCGAGGGCTACGAGATCGTGATGATCGGCCACCGTGGCCACCCCGAGGCCGAAGGCACGATAGGGCAGGCGACCGGCGGCATGCATCTCGTGGAGACGCTCGAGGACGTCGCTGCGCTCGAGTTGCGTACGCCTGACAAGGTGGCGTATGTGACGCAGACCACCCTGTCGGTCGACGATGCACGGGAGATGGTGGAAGCGCTGCGCTCGCGTTTTCCCAGCATCCGCGGCCCGAAGAAGGACGACATCTGCTACGCGACGCAGAACCGGCAAGACGCGGTCAAATTCATGGCGCCGCACTGCGACGTGGTGATCGTCGTCGGCTCGCCAAACAGCTCGAACTCCAATCGCCTGCGCGAGGTAGCCGAGAACATGGGCGCGCACGCGTACATGGTCGACAGCGCCGCCGACCTGCGACCGGAATGGATCGCCGGCAAGCGACGCATCGGCGTGACGGCGGGCGCCTCGGCGCCCGAGGTGCTGGTCGACCAGGTGATCGCGCGCCTGAAGGCGCTTGGCGCCGAGAGCGTCCGCCCGCTCGACGGCATCGTCGAGCGGGTGCAGTTCACGCTGCCGCGCGAGCTCGCCGGCGGCACGCGTACTCGTTGAGCCGGTTTCTCGCCATCGCCCTGGTCCTGGCGGCGGCGAGCGCGCAGTCCTCTAATCTCGACGACGCTCGCGCCGCTCAGGCGCGCGGTGCGCAGTTGCACGAGCAGGGCGATCTCAAGGGCGCACAGCGCGAATTCGATCGCGCCGTGCAGCTGGCGCCGAACTCCGATCTCGCCTGGTACAACCGGGGCCTGGTGCATCGCGACCTCGGCGACTGTAGGGCCGCTCTCGTCGATTTCGATCGCGCGCTGGCACTTCAGCCGCAGTTCTTCAACGCGCTCTACCAGCGCGGCAACTGCCGGCAGGCACTCGGCAATTATGCGGAGGCGATCGATGACTACACCCGGGCAGTCGGTTTTCCGGGACGCATCCCCGCGCGCTTTCTCGCTCATCTCGGGCGCGCAGACGCGCTGCGGCGCCTCGGGCGGCTCGACGAGGCTTATGCCGATTACACGCGCGTCGCCGAGTTGCGCGACGACACTCGGGCGCTGCGCTCGCGGGCATGGGTCCAGTATTACCGCGGCCGATGGCGTGAGGCGCAGGAGGACGCCGCGCGCTATTTGCACGACAGCCACGCGAAGGAGCGCGATGCACCGTACGCCGTCATTCTCGGTGCGCTCGCGCTGCGGCGCGCAGGCGACGACGACGGTGCCTCCCGCTTCATGCGGGAGTGGCAACCGCGCATCGCCGACCAGGAGTGGCCCGCGCCGGTGCTCGCGTACTTGGCCGACGGCAACGAAAAACGGCTGCTTGCGGCGGCGAAGGACGCCGGCCAGTGGACCGAGGCACGCGCCTATGTCGGGGCGAATCTCCTGGCGCGCGGCGAGCGGGATCGCGCGGTCGAGATCCTGAGAAAAGTGCTGCGCGAAGACGAGCCCGGCTACCTGGAATACGACCTGGCGTACTACGAGCTCGCGCGGCTCGGCGCGGCGAAGGCGACCGACCGGCGCGCGCCAAGGCGCTAGCGCATCAGGGCAAAGGCACCTGCGGCTCGCCGTAGGGGTCGAACTTCACCTCGATCAGCTTCTGGCTCTTCACCGCCTGCCCGGCGAGGATCGCCGCGCGGTAGCGCACCTGCGAGAGCGCTTCGAGCGCCGCGTCCTCGAACACGCCACGAACCGGACGGGCGTCGAGGATGTCGACCGATACTACGGTGCCGTGCTCGTCGATGTACACGCGCGCGCGAACCGTGCCGCTGAGCTTCGAGAGGTACACCTGCTCCGGCAGAACGAGCGGGCCGTGCACTAGCGGCTCGGCCTGCACGTCGACCTCCGAGTTGCGGTAATAACGGTCCGCGAGCGGCACGCTCGAACCCGCTTGGCTGCGAGTGGCGTCGAGTCCGCTGGCCGCAATGGGTAACGCCGCGCGTTCGGCGGCGGCTCGAACGCCATCGCCAGGCTCCGCGAGCGCGGAGCGCAGATGTACCTTGAGCGCGGGCTGCAGGCCATGACGCCAGGCCCCGGGCACGAGGTCCAGCGTCATGACAGCGATCAGATGCAGCCCTGCGGAAAGCGCCAGCGCTAGAGCGAGATCCTTGCGCCGAGGCGTGTCGCCATCAATCAATTTGCCTGTACCAGTACTGGCGCGTGCGCTTCTCGAGCGTAAGGCCCGGCGGCGTCTGCACCGACGTGCCCGAGATAACGGCCTGGTAGCGCCTGCCATCGATCTCCACCACCACCGGCACGGGCGAGGGCAGGTAGCCGCCGCCCGCGTGGATCGTCGAGCGGTCGGCGATCGTGACGCCGCCGACGCCGTTGAGGTCGGTGGTGGCCGCCGCGTCGGCGAAGCCGACCAGGTACTCGCGCGCGATGCCCAGGTTCGAGCCGCAGGCGCCGCCGCCGGCCGTAGAGCTCGGCTGGTTGGTGTTGAAGAACACTGTGCCCGCCACGCTGGTCGCGCTGGAGATCACCTTCTCGCCGCTGGCGAGGATGATCTTCCAGCCGTTCAGGCCGAGCGGATCGGTGCCGCTCACCAGCGCGGCGTTGCTAGCGTCGAACACATCGGCATCGGTCAGGGGGGATCCGGTCGGCGAGGTGCTGAAGCCGGAGATCTTGACCGAGGTCGAGTTGGTGGCGCCGCTCAAATTGCCGGCCGCCGAACTGTCGCGGTCCTTGAGCATGTAGAAGCGGTTCACCACGGTGGTGTCGAACGGATGCTCGCGGTCGCCGCTTCCCAGGAGCACGGCGGTGTAGTTGCCGTTCGCGTCCGTGCCGAACACCAGGTCGGGCGGGAACAGGAACTTGCGCTTGTTGGCGATATCGGTATCCGTGCTCGAGGAGAGGCTCGCGATTTTGGTTGCCGTCCATTCGTCCATGCTCGTGTCGGAGATGTCGAGCCGCCAGACTTGGCCGCAGGTGTCGCCGACATACACGCGGTCGGCAAAGCCGTCGCGGTTCTTGTCGAGCACCGTCGTGTCCGAGGGGATGCCGCAGGTCATGCCGGGCACGTTCAGCTTCTTCAGCGTACGGCTGGAGGCGTCGGTCGTCGTACCGGTCGTCACGCCAGCGCTCGCCTGGAAGACGACCGTGCCGTCGAAGGCGTCGACGACCAGGATGGCGCGTCCTTTCGTGCGGCTCAGCGTCGTCGCGGTGCCGCTCGGGCTGTTGACCGTGCACGAGCCGCTCGCCGTGTACGTCACGGTGCCCGAGCCGATGGCTTTCTGCACCACGGCGCTCGTGCTCGAGCTGTCCAGCAGACAGGGGTTGATGTCGTCCACGGCGTCGTCATAACCCGCGCCGAAGATGAGCACCACATTCTCGGGGTTATTCGGGTTGCCGAGGTCCGCCCTCACCTTCGAGATTCGCGGCTCGGACCACGTCATGCCGAGCTGCTCCCAGCCCGAATCGCTAACGCTCTTACGCCAGAGGAGTTTCGGCGCGCCCGGATTGGTCACGTCGAGCGCGTACATGAACGCGCCGCCGCGGCGCATCGTCATGTAGATGTGCACCTTGTCCCCGGCCGTCGGATGAACGTTGTCGCCGATGACGCCACTCACCGTGTCGGCGCCGCTGCAGCTACCCGGCACGCAGTTAAGTGGCGAGGCGACGTTGCCGTTGCCTTTGGCGTCCTTCTGGTAGACGCCGATGGAGCCGTCAGCGAAGTAGTCCTTCTGATTGATGTTGCTGATGGTTGGCGACTGTTCGCGCAGGCGCTTCAATTGCCCGAAGAACTCGCGCGGGATAAATCCCCAGCGCTCGGACCCGGGGTTGATGGCCGTGTCCGGGCCCGTGGTGTGATTGAGAAGGCCGCCCTTCAGCGCGTGAAAGATGCCGTCGTTGCTGCCATAGAAGGCATAGATATCCTCGTCGTCGCCGTAGCGGTTGTAGTTGACGACCGCCGGGCGCGAATGCAGCACATCACCGTGTGCCGAGGGGCGAATGTCGGGACCGGGGGTCAGGCTATCGGTGGCCGGATCCTCGTTCTCCTTGTTGTCCGCTCCACGTATCCAGGCAATGATCTGGTCCCGTACGGTCGTGCTCGAGTCCGCCGTGCGCCCCGCGGAGATTGCACCGACCGCGGTAGTCAGGGCCGAAAGGCCGACCACCGGGCTGCCGGTGCCGTCTACATTAATGTTCTTCGCGGCGTAGATGGTGCCGGTCGCCTGGACAACCGGAACGAGCGCCGTGATTTGCCGGCCTGCGGTCATGCCACTTCTCACGGTGCAGCTCGCGAACCCGGACGGGTTGGCGTCGGCCGAGGAACCCTTCAGGCAGGCCGGGGCGTTGCGCAGGCGGTTGCCGCCGGTGGCCGAATACGTCATGTCGAACGTGCCCCCGGCCTGGTTGACGTTGCTGATGGTCCACGGGCTGCCGGAAAGCGACCCGAACGGTGCGTCATAGCCCGTTATGGCGACCCCGCCCGTACCCTGAATGATGATGCCGAGACCGTTACTCCAAGCGTGGCTGCTGTAAAGGGTCACCGTCGCCGTGTCGCTACCGGACGCATGTGTGATGTACTTGATCGGCAGGGAAGCGAGCATCAGCGTGCCCGCCGCCGTACCGGTGGCAGCGCTCGCCAGCGTGTACGTGAATGTGTTTTGATCGATCACCGAGATCGAGACGCCGCTCGCGGCGTTGTATTGGCTCGGCGTAGCGCCGGAGATGAACACGGTCTGTCCGGTGGTATAGCCATGGTTGGACGCGGTGGCACGCGCGGTCGTGCTCGTGCCGCTCAGCGCGCTCGTGACGGTGTAGTTGACGCTGTTGGCGTCAACCACGGTGGCGAGCGTGGCCGAGCCGCCGTTATTGAACTCGGGCGGCGTGGCACCGCTGAAGGTCAGGCTGACCGTGGCGCCGGCGCTGCCGTAGCCGTGCGAGGGAATGACGGCGGTCGCCGTGGACGCGACGCCGCCCGGCGCGGTGAGCGCGGTGACCAGCTTCTTGCCTGTGACACACGTGGTCGGACACCCGCTCGTGCCGATCGGCCCGTTGGTGCCGCTGACGCCGGGCGCCGGATAGCGGAACGTGTTCGCATCGCGACGGTCGACCACCGCGTCGGTGACGTTAAACGTGCTGTTCGTTGCGCCAGTGACCGTCACGAGGTCGCCGCTCTGCAGGCCGTGGTTCGTTGCGTTGGCGCGTGCCGTGCCGGAGGGCAGCGCCGAGGCAAGCGAGTACGTGTAAATGAAGTTCGTGTTGTCCGCGCCCGTGAGGTTGTAGAGACCGTTGTAAGCGGCCGGGCCAGCACCGTCGACCTTAATCTGGTCGCCGACGGCCCATACCGGGCTCGGCGCCGCGGGCAGTGTCAGCGTCGCCGTCGTGCCGGAACTAGTGAGCGAGCTGACCGTGTACGTCGTATAGGCGCCCAGATCCGCGGCGGTGACTTTCGTGTTGTCGAACGGCATCGTCGAGAGCGATGTCCCGCCCGCGCACGGGCCGCTCAGGCCCGCGTTGACGCAGGTGTACAGATTGCGAGTGCTCTGGCTCGCCGGGTACGCAAGGCGCAGCCGCTGCGCGGAGCCGCCTTTTTCGACGAGGTCGCCGTCGGGCGAATCGGACGCGCCGCCCACGCCGTTGAGCGCAGGATCGCGGTAATTCCAATACGTGGAGTTTGCCGTCCAGAAGCTCGTGGCGTTGCCGCTGATGAAGCCGGTGCTGGAGTTCTCAGCCGGCGCGCCGTTCGCGTCAGCGAGGAACAGGCTGCCCGTCGACGTACTGACCCCCAGTTTGTACAGCTTCAGGTTGCCCAGCCAGCGCGGGCTCTTGTTGGAATCCGGACGGAACACGCCGATGTACACCTGGTTGAGGTTGGTGCCGCGCACGTTGACGCTCACCGGCAGGGTGGTCGAGGCGAACACGCTGTTCACCGCCTGAACCTCCTGGAAAATCGCTTTCAGCGCATTGACGATCTGGTCAGTCGTGCTCGTGTCGGTGATCGCAAAGTACTTGCCTTTGCCGTTGGTGGCCATCGACTGCAGCATTGCGGTGTGCGAGGGGCCCTGTCCGGTCGACCTCGGCAGTACGTCGAGCGTGTAGGTAACGATGTTCTGCACACCGTCGATCGTCGGGTTGCAGTCCGAGTTGGCGAAAAACTTGGCGTATTCGTCCGCCCAGATGCCTTGCTCACCGTTGGGCGAGAGGGTGATCGTGTCGGGCGGATTCCTGCCGACGAGGCCGGCGAGGTCGCTCTGCGCCACGCCGAGCGAGCTCGAGTTGTCGCCGAACGGCCCGTTGGAGATGACAATCACGAAGTTCTTCTGGCAGGGACTTGTGATCGGGCTCACATACGTGGTGCTGGTCGCCGAAGTAAACGGGTTGCCCGGAAGGCTCGCCGCCGATGGGTTGTAGGTAGTGTTGCCGGCGTAGTCTCGCTTCGCTTTGCCGTAACCGGAATAAGACCCGATACCGGCGAAATAGCGATAGACCTCGAGCATGGCGAGCGACATGGTCGCGTTGTTGCCCTTGTCGCCGTTCGAGTCGAGCGCGTTCACCATGCCGGCGAGCGCGGACTTGTTGGTGCTGGTCATCTGCCGGATGCCGAAGCGTACGTAAGCGCCGTCGACGTTGTCGTTCGGATTTCCCGTCTCGACGAACATCATCGTGCCGACGTTATAGTTGTCGGTCAGGCTATTCACCACCGAGACGAGCGCCGCCTTCTCCGTGGCGAATGCCGTATTCCAGTTCGCGGTGTTATCGATGAAAATCAGTACATTCGGCCGTTCGGCGGTGATGGTCGGGTTGGCGAGAAAGATGTCGGTGTCGTCGTTGACTGGGTCGAACACCGTCCAGCCGAGCTGCGGCACGACGGCCAGAGTTGCCGCGACGACGAGCCTGAAGGTTCTTGCGATGCTCATGGCGATCTCCCTTCTTGGTCTTTTTTGCGAAACGCCTTTCTGCGTTTTTATTAGCTACAGGATCCGGAAAGCTGCCGGATCTTTGCTCCCTGCACCATGGTCGAAGTGGCCTTGGTGAATGTGTCGTTCGCCGTGACGCTGAATTCCCAGAGGTTGTCCTCGGGGGCGATGGCCGAGACGGCGCTATAACCGGCGGCCGGGGCGGAGTAGATGCAAGTGCGCGCGCTGACGCTCACCTGGACGCCGGCCGGGGAGGGCAGCGATACCGCGACGCCCGGAGACGCAGGCACGTTGGTGCCGCCGCTTCGCAGCGTGACCGCACCGTTCGGCGCGTTGAACGGCCCGATGCTGTTCAGAACGTCCTCGACCGCTTGCGCAGCAACGTTCTCGGCAAACTTGCGGGCCTGCATGTTGCCGACCACCTGCAGGCTCGAGTTGCTCATGCGCATGCCGGCCACCGCGAGGAGCGTGATGACGACAAGCATGACGAGCACGATGAGCAGCGTCGCGCCGCCTTCGCGTCTCATGATTCCCTCCGCGAACCGACGTTGACCACGCGGATCACCGAGTTGTACACGTGGCGCTTGAAGGCTCCGCCAGGGGTGACGCTGCCGGCGGCACCCATGTCGTAAGTCTTCGTGTCGGTGTAACCCGCGCTCGTCTCGAGGTTGCGCGCGAGCAGGTTGACGCGCACCGCTACGACGTTCGACCAGTCCGTTGCTGTCGCTGGCGCCACGATGTAGGCGCCGTCCGGCACGCCCTGGCCGTCGGCATCGACGCCGTAGTCCACCTGGAAGTTCTCGATGCCCTCGACGAGCGGCACGATGCTCATCACGCCATTCGAGGTGAGCTCGATGCGCTTGAGCGTCGGGATGGGCGCGCCGTTGTCGTCCGCCGCGCCCGTGCAGACGCTGCCGCCGCCCGCCGGAATGCTGCACGGAGATATGAAATAAATATGCACGTGGTACTTGCGCACCGGGGCGTAGCTCGTCCCGTCCCTGTTCTTCAGGGAGAAGGTCGTCTGATCGGTGGCGCTGGTGCCTGACCCGAGCGCGATGACTGGCAACGCGGTGGAGTCGGCGTTGGCCTGCAAATAGATGTTGCCGTTGGTCAGGGCGCCGGCGGGAATGGAGGCCGCGTTGCCGGCTGCCATGGTGGAGTCGGCGCGGCGGATGACCAGGATGTCCGTGCCCGGCACGAAATTGTTCGCAGCAAGGCAGGTCAGAGCCGCAGGCACGCTTCCCGGGGCGTTGTAGCCGTACACCGGTAGCGCCGCGTCGTTGCGCAGGTTCACCATGTTCGACGCCTCGCACGGCAGGAGCGGCGCCGAGGCCGCCGGCAAGCCGGCAGAGAACCGCCCGAAGAAACCCGCGTGCGCGATGTCGTCGGTCAGCATTTGCATGGCGAGGCGCCCGTTTTCGATCTGCTGCGAAGCCCGGCCCAGCTCGAGATACGTTTGGTTCGACGTCGCGAAGACCGACACGAGGCCGGCGAGCAGAAAAAGACTCACGGCGATGGCGATCAACAGCTCGATGACCGAGACGCCGGCCTGGCGGCATACGAGCTTCGCGAGTTTGGGCGTGTGGGTCATGGTCAGTTGAGGTTCGCGATGCGTACCACGATGCTCACTTGGCGCCGCTGCGCTTCCGGCCCATATTGATTGAGTGCGCAGGTGGCGCCGGCGTCGGCGGCCGTGGGCGCCACGGTGGCGGCCATTCCTTGCCACGAGACACCGACCCGGTAGCTGTTGGTCGTGCCGTCGTACGTTACGCAGCCGCGTGCGCCGAGCAAACCGCCGACCTGCGCACCGCCCGTTTGCTCTGCTGCGCCCTTCAACGCAGCGTCCCAGGCGGCGAGATCCAGATCTGCTACTGCGCGGGTGGCCGCTGTGCCGACGGACGCGGTGCAGGTCGGTGTCGCATTGGTGGCCGGCATCCCAGCGAAGGGCGTGCCGGTCGCCGCGTTCGTCGTGAAGTTGTAGCAGAGCGCGGCGCCGCGATTCGTCGCGATGCGGTCGGCCATGTCCTGCGCGAGGATGAGCGCTTGGCCGCGCTGATAGGACTCGAACGTCGAAATCTGCGTGAAGGCCTGCAGGCCGATCAGTCCAAGCACCCCCAAGACCAGGATGACGAGCGACACCAGCACCTCGAGCAGGGTGAAGCCGCCTTGCCGCGCCGCGAATTTGACTGTTGCGCTCATCAGTTGCACCCGTTCGCAGGATTGCCGTCACCGTCGGCGCGGACTGCCGGCCGGCCGGCGGCTAGGACGACGCAGCGTGCTGGGACCTGCGGGTATTGCGATGCGTAGACGATGAACGCCACGCCGGCGCCCCCGCTGCCGCTCTCGCGTCCGGTTCCGGAAAAGGTGACGTTCGGCACCGCGGTCGCCGTGTAGGCGGCGTTGGCGCTCGTCACGCTTAGGCCTGCATAGGGGTCCTGCGTCTGCAGCACCGTCCCAGCCGCCTGCACACGCACCGACCAGCCCGCCGCCCAGTTCGCCGCGTCCACCGGCACGATCTGCATGCCGGCATTGCGCTTAATCGCCTCGCTGCGCGCCAGCATGATGCTCGCCTGCATGTCGGAGGTGAACGATTTGATGCGCGCGCGGATCACCATGTCCCGCATGTTGGGCAGCGCGAGCGAGGCGAGCACGCCGGCGATCACCAGCACGATGAGAATCTCGATGACGGTGAACCCGGAGTTGTGGCGCGCGCGCATGGCCGCTACCAGCCGAGGTCCGTGCCGGACGTACAGCTCGTTCCCGAGCGGCGCATCTTCGTGCCGGTGCTCGTGAGCGTCAGCGTGCCGTCGGGCACCTGGTTAGCCTGCGGCACCGCGCACAGCGTGTAGCTCGGCGGGGTTGCCGCGTTGTCGACCGCAGGGTTGAACGTGATGCTGTAGCGGCTGCTGGTGCAACTTGTCGCGTCGCAGGTCCAGCCGCTTGTTGCGATGTTCAGGGCATTAGGCGCGGTGGCATATGCACGCTGCTCGAGAAGCAGCTGGTTCTGCCGCGTCTGCATCCGCATCATGAGCTGCTGCGCGTCGGAGCGAAACGACCGCCGCATATAGCTCGTGTAATTCGGGTAGGCGATCGCGGAGAGAATGCCGATGACCGCCACGACGATCATGAGCTCGACCAACGTGAATCCGGCGGTACCGGACAGCCATTTCTTATGCATTGAAACTCCCTTTTCTGGCCAGTTAGATGCTACGAAGTCGTGGCGGGCCGACAAAGCGGCGGCGACCGGCGGCACAATTCGGCGCGACAGGCGGTTACGGCCGAATTGCGTCGCCGTGACCGAGGTCACGGCGGTCGGCGAACGCCGCGTATAATTCGCGCCCTTCGACGCTGGTGTAGCTCAGTTGGTAGAGCAACTGATTCGTAATCAGTAGGTCGCCCGTTCGAGTCGGGCCACCAGCACCAAGACCATCACCCGACGCTCATCGGTGCCGACGAATCGATGGACAGTCGCGAAATGCGCTTCCTATATAGCCCTCGCAGCGGCAGTCCACGGTGCCCTTAGAGCCATGGCCGCTACCATCCTGATCGTCGACGACGATGAAAGCATGCGAGACCTCCTGCACCTGCATCTTTCCAGTGCGGGCTATGAGGTGCAGGTGGCCGAGGATGCGATCGCGGCCGGCTACATGGTGCTGAAGAAGCCGCCCCATCTCATCATCTGCGACATCAACATGCCGCACCTCGACGGCTTCGAGTTCCTCGAGGCGCTGAGGGCCGATCGCAGCGTGCCGGACATTCCCGTGATCCTGCTCACCGCAATCGAAGAGGGCGAGCGACGCGGCAAGTCGCTTGGCGTGGTCGGCTACATGACGAAGCCGCTACGCGCGGAAAAGCTCCTCGCGCTCGTCGCCGAGCATGTAAGCGGCGCCCGCCTGCCCGGCGGCTAGCGGGCCGGGGCAGTGCCCTGTGCAGCCGGCGCCGCTGCTTCCTGCGGCGCCGGATTCGGCGGTGGCGGTGGCGCCGCCTGGCTGCGCGGGCGCACAACGCCGGCATTTGGATAACCCGCGAGGTCGAGCGCCTGGTTGTAGGCGGCGGCGCTCGGCGAGGTTTCCACCTGCCTGCCGACCAATAGCACCGGAACCTTGAGTGCGCCGCTCACGCGACGCAGCTCGTTCAGCTTCGCCTCATCGGTGGCGCTCACCTCAGTGAACGGAATACCGCGCTTGTTGAGGACATCGCGCGCCATCTGGCAAAGCTCTTTGCAATCCGGATGGCTGTAGAGCGTTACCGGCGAGCTCTTGATCGCCTGGCTGAGCTCGAAATTCTCCTGCGCGCCGACGGCGTTGCCCTTGAGGTTCTTCTTCTGCGTGTCTCTCGCCGTCGGTGGCGGCGGCGTATCGGTGTAGTGCACCCGGCCGTTCTCGTCGACCCAGCGGTATTGCTGCGCCATTGCGGTGCCGGCCGCGAGAGCAGCGAGGAGGACGAGGAGCGCGCGAAGTGTCATGGAGTGATCATACCGCGCGTCATGGCGCGCACTCGCGCAGCTCCGTGCCTTCGACTATGCGCGCGATGTCCGCAAGGCGTGCCTGCAGCGCCGGATCGACACCCCGCACCTGCAACCATACTTTCGACACCATCGTCTCGCGCGGGCCGACCTGGGCGCTGCGCACGCCCTGGCTGCGCAGCGCGGCAAGGCGCGCCTGCGCGGCTTCTTCGGTGCGAAAGACGCCGAGTGAGAGCGCCCAGCGAAGCGCACCCTCATCCTGGACGATGAAGTAGTCCTCGACGGCCAGCGCCTTCAGTTCGGCCGCTTTTTTGAGCGCAGCGGGCCGGCTGGCCTGCGGCGGAATGAATACCCACCAGGCGGGCGCTTCTTCACTGCGCCGCTGGCCAAGGCGCGGCCCCAGCGCGAGCGGCTCGAGCGCGTTCTGCGCGCGCGGCAGGTCCGCTGGCGTAAAACTTCCCCATTCCATGCATTTGACCGCGGCGGCCGCAGCCGGCACGGCGCGCGGCGTCAGGGTGGCGAGCTCCGCCGGAGCGATCACCTTCAGCTTCTCCGGCTCGATCTGGCGTGCCTGCGGCAGCGGGTCGGCCGCCGCTTCCGGCGGCGCGACATAGCGCGCCCAGACGAAAAACACCATGTTCGCGAGCACCAGGAGGAGAAACAGTATCCTCACGGCGCCGTTCTCGCCTGCGCGCGCGGACGCGCTGCTGCGGCCTCGGCGAGCGCGATATGCGCGAGCCCATCCAGCACTAGGTTCTCGACGTAGCGCCGCGGCATCGTCAGTTGATCAACCAGCGTGCGGCCGGCGCCGCCCGCGACAATGCACAGGGGCGCGGGCGCGATATCGCGGAAAACCCGGTACATGCGCTCGACGGCGCCCGCCTGGGCATGCCGGCAGCCGGTTTCGATCGCATCCCGGGTGTTGCGCGGCGCATCGCTGTACTTTCCGTCCTCCATCGGCAGCCGGCCGGTGTGCTCGTGCAGGACGAAGCGCATCAGCTCGACGCCCGGCAGGATGATGCCGCCGAGAAACGCGCCTTCCGCCGACAACATGTCGACCGTGGTGGCGGTGCCCGCATTGACGACGAGCGATGCGCCGTTGTGGATCGCGCGCGCCGCGATCAGCGCCGCCCAGCGGTCGGGACCGAGCGCCTCCGGCCGCTCGTAGCGGTTCTTGACCCCGCAGCGCTCGGATTCGGCGCGCAGCCAGATCGGCGTCGCGTCGAAGATGCTCGTCCAGTTGACGAGCAGCTGGTGGGCGCCTTCGCCGGCGACGTTGGAGATGACGATGCGCTCGGGCGCCTCGTGCGTGATCGAGAACGGATTGACGTGGTCGCTTGCCGCGGCGAACTCGATCAGCGATACCGTGGCGATGCTCGTCCAGCCATAGCCGCCATGGTTGTCTGGTTCCGCCCAGCCCCACTTGACGCGCGAGTTGCCGGCATCGATGCAGAGGATCATGCCGGCCTCGCCGAGATGACACGCTCGCCGGCCAATGCCTGCAGGCCGCTGCCGGTCTGCAGGCGCAGCGCGCCGTCGCTCGAGAGCCCCTGCGCGATCCCCGTCAGCACGCGCCCGTTGACGAGGCGCACGCGCAACCGGGCGCCGGCATGCGCGTGCATGCTTTCCCAGTCCGCGCGCAAGGGCTCGAGGCCGCGCGCCTCGAAGAGCGCGATCGCGTGCAGCACGCTGCCTGCCACGGCGCCGATCAGCCGATTCCTATCGACGCTCGCATAGTCCTCCAGCGCGGCGACCGGGCGCCGCAGGCGCTCGCCGAGCGCGCCGTCGTGGCGGCAGTTGATGCCGATGCCGATCACCGCCAGCACGCCAGGCGGCTGGCGGCGCGTCTGCACGAGGATGCCGCCGAGCTTTGCGTCGCCGACGACGAGATCATTCGGCCACTTGAGAGCCACTTCGGTAGCGCCGAGCGCGCGCAAGGCACGCGCGACGCCGACCCCGGCGGCGAGCGACAGCGCGCCGAGCTCGCGCAGCGGCCGCTGTACGAGCTTCGCCATCGAGAAAGTCACGCCTTTGCCGGGCGCCGAGCGCCAGCGGCGTCCGCGCCGCCCGCGGCCCGCGGTCTGCTCTTCCGCGGCAAGCAGGACATCGGCATCCCCCTCGGCCAGCAGCAGCTCGTTCGTCGATGTGCAGCGGCCGAGCACGCGGATTCGCATGCCCGGCACGTCGATCGCGGCGGCGTCGAGGGCCTCCATGGCCGCTAGTTTACGCGGTGGCGAAAACGAAGCTTCGTCCCGGCGCGGCGGCAAAGAGCGCCTGGGTATACGGGTGGCGAGGCCGCGCGAACACCTCCGCCGCGCTGCCCTGCTCGACGATGCGCCCGGCCTGCATCACTGCCAGCTGGTCGCACACCTGCGCCGCCACTCGCAGGTCGTGGGTGATGAAGAGCATGGCCAGATCCAGCCGCGCGCGAATCTCGTCGAGCAGCGCGAGCACCTGTGCCTGCACCGAGACATCGAGGGCCGACACCGGCTCGTCGGCGACCAGCACCTCGGGCTCGACGGCGAGCGCGCGGGCGATCGAAATGCGCTGGCGCTGGCCGCCGGAGAACTGATGCGGATAGCGCTCGAGCGCCGCTGCATCCATGCGCACGAGACCCATCAGCCGCCGCGCGCGCGCCAAGGCTTCGGCGCGCGGCACGCCCTGGTTGAGCGGGCCTTCGATGATCGCCTCGCCCACCGTACGGCGCGGATTGAGCGAGCGATAGGGATCCTGGAAGACGATCTGCACCCGCCGGCGGAACGGCCGTAGCTCGCCGGCACGCATGCGGGCGACATCGACGCCTTCGAGGCGCACTTCGCCTGCGGTGGGCTCGATCAGTCGCACGACGCAGCGGGCGAGCGTTGTCTTGCCGGAGCCGGATTCGCCGACGATGCCGAGCGTCTCACCGCGGCGCAGCTGGAAGCTGACGTCGGCCGCCGCGATGACCTCGCGTCGGGCGCGCAGCCAACCTCGCTCCCCGTACGTCTTGCCGACGCCGCGCGCCTCGAGCACGACGGGGGCATCGGGTCTCATGGTGCGGCAGCGCGGCTTGAGCGTCGGCACTGCCTGGATGAGCATGCGGGTGTATTCGTGCCTGGGCCGCGTGAGCACCTCGTCCCGCGTTCCCACCTCGACCAGACGCCCCCGGCGCAGCACCGCCACCCGATGCGCGATCTCGGCCACCACGCCGAAATCGTGCGTCACGAAGAGCACCGCCATGCCGTGACGATGCTGGAGCTCGACCATCAGCTTGAGTATTTGCGCCTGCGTCGTCACGTCGAGCGCCGTGGTCGGCTCATCGGCAATCAGCAGCGCCGGCTCGAGCGCGAGCGCGATAGCGATGCCGACCCGCTGGCGCTGGCCGCCGGAGAGCTGGTGCGGATACGCAGCGAGCAACCGCTCGGGCTCGGCGAGCGCCACTTCTCGCATCAACTCCTCGGCCCGCGCGCGCCGCTCGGCGCTCGACTTAGTGGTGTGGTAGCGCAATACCTCGTCGATCTGCGCACCGCAGGTCATGACCGGATTCAGCGCCGTCATCGGCTCCTGGAAGATCATCGCCATGCGCGCGCCGCGCAGCCGCCGGCGCCGCGCGGCGCCTGCGTGTGTCAGCTCCTCGCCCTCGAGCCGTATTTCGCCGCCGGCGAGCGCTAGGGTCCTGGGCAGGAGCCCCATGATGGCGTGCGCGATCACTGTCTTGCCGGAGCCCGACTCGCCGACGAGACAGAGCCGCTCGCCGCGCTCGACGCTGAAAGAGACCTCGCTCACCGCCTCGGGCCGCTCAGCGCCGCTCGGCAGCCGCACCGTGAGCCGCCTTACTTCAAGCGTGCTCATCGAGCACCTGGGTGCGCACACGCGCCTGCGCCATCTTCGGATCGAGCGTGTCGCGCAGGCCGTCGCCCAGCATGTTGACCGCGAGCACCGTGATGGCGAGGAACACCCCCGGGAAGAACACGTTATGCGGATAGGCGACGAACTGCACGCGCCCCTCGGCCATGATGTTTCCCCATGTCGCAATGTCCGGCGGCAGGCCGACGCCGAGGAACGAGAGGATCGCCTCGAGGAGGATGGCAAAGGCGCAGATGTATGTACCCTGCACGAGGAGCGGCGCGATCGTGTTCGGCAGGATGTGGCCGAACATGATCTTCGGCGTGGAGCTGCCGAGCGCCACCGCCGCCTCGACGTACGGCTCCTCGCGGATCGTCAGCACTAACGAGCGCACCAGGCGCGTGACGCGCGGAATCTCGGGGATGGCGATGGCGACGATGACCGAGGTGAGACTCGCGCGCCACAGCGCGACCACCGCTATGGCGATCAGTATCGCGGGGATGGCCATGATCCCATCCATGACGCGCATCAGCACGCCGTCGGCCCAGCGCACATAGCCGGCGACGAGGCCCGCGAGCACGCCGACGACGAGGGCGACGAGCGCCGCGGCGAGACCGACGATCAGCGAAACGCGCGTGCCATAGAGCACGCGGCTGTAGATGTCGCGACCGTAAGAGTCAGACCCCATAAGGAACACATGCTTCACCGTCTCGCCTTCGAGCGTGGTGATCTCGCCCGCGCCCCCGGGGCGCAGGTCGCGGCTCGCCGCATCGAAGAGCGTCGGGTCGACCGTGCCGAGCCACGGCGCGGCGAGCGCCACGAGCACGAGGAGTAGCAGGACTGCCCCGCCGATGCGTACCGACCAATTACCCAGCACCATCAGTAGCGGATCCGCGGGTCGAGGAACACGTACGACAGGTCGATCATCAGGTTGATGAGCACGTAGACCAAGGAGAAGAAGAGGATCACGCCCTGGATAGTCGGGAAGTCGCGCGCGAGCACCGCGTCGACCGTCAGGCGCCCGAGCCCCGGAATCGCGTAGACCGATTCGGTCACCACGACGCCGCCGATCAGGAGGGCAATGCCGATGCCGATCACCGTGGCGATCGGCACCGCCGCGTTGGCGAGGGCATGACGCACCAGCACGCGCGACTCCGGCAGACCCTTCGCACGCGCGGTGCGGATGTAGTCCTCACCGAGCGCTTCCAAAACCGACGCTCGCGTGACGCGCGCGATCAGCGCGATATAGATGACCGAGAGCGTCGTCGCCGGCAGTATCAGATGGCGCAGGAACGGCCAGAAGCCGTCCGTGATGCGCGCGTAGCCCTGTACCGGCAAGAGGCCGAGCTCGAGCGACAGCAGCCAGATCAGCAGGTACGCCAGCACGAACACCGGGACGGAAAAGCCGAGCACCGAGAAGCCCATGAGCGCGCGATCGAACCAGCCGCCCTGGCGCCATGCCGCGAGGACACCGAGCGGCACCGAAACCAGCACGGCGATGAGGATCGTCAGCCCCGCGAGCGCGAACGTCGGTTCCAGGCGCTGACCGATGAGCGTTGCGACCTTGATGCGGAAGTAGAACGATTCGCCGAGGTCGCCGGACAGCACTCTTCCGAGCCAGATGCCGAACTGCACGACGATCGGGCGGTCGAGGCCGAGGCCGGCGCGAATCTGCGCGATCTGCTCGGCGGTGGCGGCGTCCCCCGCCATGATGGCCGCCGGATCGCCCGGCGCGAGGCGCAGCAGCGCGAACACCAGCACCGCCACCACCAGCAGCACCGGGACGGTGGCGGCGAGCCGCCGGGCGATGAATGCGATCAGTTCTTCTTAATGTTCCAGTAGAGGTTGCCCGGGCCGGTGACGAAGCCGGTGATGTTGCGCCGTGCCGCGAGCGGCTCGATGTATTCGCCCAGCGGCGCATGCGTGGCGATCTCGAATGCGCGCGCCTGGATGCTTTCTGCAAGCCCTTTCTTCTTCGCCTCGTCGGTCTCGCGCGCGAACTGATCGCGCAGCTTCTCGAGCTCGGCGTCCGAAGGCCAGCCGAACCACGATTTCTCGCCGAGCGCGCCGACCGCCGGATTGGCGAGCGGATTCCAGATGTCGGGCGCCACCCACGCGGTGCAGAACATGTTCCAGCCGCCCTGCGTTGGCGGCTCCTTCTTCGCGCGGCGCGTGACGACCGTGTTCCAGTCCATCGCCTGCAGATCGACCTTGAAGCCCGCCTGGCGTAGCAGCTGCGCGGCCACGTCCGGCAGCTTCTGGATCGCCGCCAGATCGGTCGGTTTCATGATCACCACCGGCGTGCCGTCATAACCTGCGGTCTTCAGCAGCTCCTGCGCTTTCTTGACGTTCGACCTCGATTGGATGTCCGAGCCCTTCGGACTGCCGTAGGGTGTGTCGCAGGTGAACATCGAGGGACAGCTGCGATAGAACTCCTTGATGCCGACCTGCGCGCGCAGGAAGGGCTCCTGCGTCATCGCCGCGAGCGCCGCCTGCCGTACCTTCTGGTTGTTAAACGGCGGGTGCAGATGATTGAAGCGACACATGTACTGGAAGCCGAGCGGATTCGAGTTGACGACCTGGACGTTCTTGTCCGCCTGCAGCGCGGCGTAGCTCTCGAACGCCGGCTGCTCGATGATGTCGACCTCGCCGCGTGCGAGCGCGTTCACCTGCGCCTGCGCGTCACGCAGCGCCAGGTTCCACTCGACGCGATCGACATACACGTGCTTGCCGCCGGCGGTGCCCGAGGGCGGCTCCTTGCGCGGCACGTACTTCGGGTTTTTTAAGTACACCGCGCGATCGCCCGGCTTGAACTCTTCCTTCGCGAAGACGTAAGGCCCGCTGCCGGTCGCATCATCGATCTGCTTGTCCGCCGGCGTCTCGGCGATGCGCTTGGGCATGATGAACGGCACGTTCGAGGACGGTTTACCCAGCGCCTCCAGCACGAAGCCGCACGCCTCGCGCAGTAAGATGCGGAAGGTGTCGGGCGAGGGCGCGTCCATGCGCTCGACGAAGGTCATCAGCTTCTGTCCCATCGCGTCGCGTTTCCCCCAGCGCTCGAGGGAAGCGACCACGTCTTCGCCGGTCACGGGCTTGCCATCGTGGAAGGCGAGCCCGGGCCGCAGCGTGAACGTCCAGAGCCGATGGTCCGAACTCTCGCTCCACTTCTCGACCATCTGCGGCTGGATGCGGTTCTTCTCGTCGGTGCCGAAGAGCGTGTCGTACACCATGTAGCCGTGGTTGCGCGCCATGTACTGCGTGGTCCAGATCGGATCGAGGATGTTCAGGTTCGAGTGCGGCACGACGCGCAGCACCTTGTCTTGCGCAGTGGCGGTGAAGACGACGAAGAGCGCTGCGAGGAGGGAAAAGCGACGCATGCGAGAATCTCCGGCGGTCGGACGACGCGCGGCAGGTTAACAGGCCATGGCACGCATCGCAATCGGCGGCTTTCATTGAACCGGCGCGCAAAGATCGTTGCGCTAGGACTGCTCGCCGCCCTCTCGCTCCTCAGCCCGGCGCTGGAAATGGCGATCACCGGCCGCGTCGAGATGTTCAGCGCTTACGGCCTCGCGGAAACAGCGGTATCGCTGGTGGTGCTTTTCTGGTGGTACCACCTGGACAAGGCGGAGCACAACTATCAGGCGGGCAGGCTTATGAACGCGGGCGTCCTCCTGCTCGCGGTGGCGGCGTTGCCGATCTATTTCATCCGTTCGCGCGGCTGGCGCCGCGGCGCGCGCGCCATCGTGCTGGCAGCGCTCTTCCTTGGAGCGACCTTCGTGCTGGGCGAGCTGGGCGAGCGGCTCGGCACGCTCCTTACATCGTGATTACGGCGGCCAAGGACGCTGCCTTGGGCGAAGCTGCTCCGCCAGGCGGGCAAGCTGCAGCACGCCGGCATCGTCGAAGCGCCGGCCGATGATCTGCACGCCAATCGGCAGGCCCTCGGCGCTGTAGCTCCAATTCACCGAGGCCGCCGGCTGCTCGGACATGTTGTAGGGGACGGTGAACGCGATATGCGGCAGGGCGTGATGCGGATCGTCGCCCGGGGCGGCGCTTTGCGCTTCGTACGGCAGGATCGGCGAGGTCGGCGAGAGGAGGAAGTCGTAGGGCTGCGTCGCAGCCACGGCCGCTTCCCGCATCGCCATGACCTGCGTGTAGGCCTGCATCACCTCCCGCCCGGAAAAGCGTGCCGCGCGCCACGTGCACCATTCGGCGATGAAAGGCAGCACCTTCGCGCGCTTTGCTTCCGGCAGCTGCATGAGATCGTTATATGAGCGGGCTTCGAAGAAGCGGCACATCCCGTCCAGCATTTCCGCGGTGAGAAACGAGCGGATCGATTGCACTTCGCAGCCGGCGCTGGCGAAGGCACGCGCCGCCGACTCGGCCGCCGCGCGCACTTCGGCATGCACGCCCAGGCCCACGCCCATCTCGGGCAGAAAGCCGATGCGCACCCCCTTCGGCCTGAATTGCTCGAGCGTTTCGGCGTAATCGCGTTCTTCGCGCGGCAGCGACATGTAGTCGCGCATGTCGGGCTTCGCGATTTGGTTCATGAGCAGCGCGGCATCGAGCACCGTGCGCGTCATCGGCCCGGTGGCGCGGCCCATGTAGGGCGGATAGGTCGGGACGCGGCCAAGCGAAGGCTTGAGCGCAAAAATGCCGCAGTGGGTGGCGGGCAGCCGCACCGAGCCGCCGATATCCGTGCCCAGATGCAGCGGCGCGTAGCCGGCCACGGCCGCCGCGCCGGCGCCGGAGCTCGAGCCCGACGTGTTGCGGTCCAGGCGCCACGGATTGCGCGTGATGCCGTGCAGGCTCGAGACGCCGGAGGAGAGCATGCCGTAATCGGGCATGGTGGTCTTGCCGAGGATCACGCAGCCCGCCTCGCGCGCGCGCGCCGCCGGCGGCGCGTCTGCGCCTTGCGCCGGCGCGTCCTCGTTGGCGCGCGTGCCGATCGGCGCCGCATCGCCGCGCGTGTAGATGTTTTCCTTCACGGTGATCGGCACGCCGTCGAGCGCCGAGCGCGGCGAGCACGCGCGCCAGCGCGCTTCCGCGGCGCGCGCCTCGGCGAGCGCGGCCTCGCCGCTCACGCGATACATGGCGTTGATGCGCGGTTCCCACGAGCTGATCCGCTCGAGCTGCGCGCGGGTCACATCCACCGGCGAGAGCTCGCCGCTCGCAAAGGCGGCCGCGAGCTGCGCCGCCGAGAGTTCGTGCATCGCGCCCATCGTGCCGCCGACTATATACTCGCCGCGGGGATGAAAAGAAGACTCGCGCTGCTAATTGCCGCTCTCGCTTGCGTCAGCGCCGTGCACGCGAGCGCCGATGTGCGTCTATGGCACGCGCTTGATCCAGCCATGAGCGCGCAGCTCGCGCGCCACGTCGCCGACTACAACGCGCGCCAGGCGGAGTTCCGCGTGCGGCTCGAGCCGCTCGCCGCGTCCGAGCACCGCTTGCTTGTGCGCCTCGCGCTACCGCTCAACACGGCGCGGCCGGTCCTCTACTACAACCGCGACGCCTTCCGCCGCGCGAAGCTGAATCCGCTCGTCGCGCCGAAGACTTGGTACGACATGGCGCCGCTGCTCGGCCGGCTCGCTGATGCCGGCGTCGCCTGCGGCTACACCACGGCGTGGCCCGCATGGGTGCTGCTCGAGAATTCGGGCGGCGAACTGAGCCGCCAGCTGATGGTGCGCTGGACCTCGATGCTGGCGTCCTGGGAGAAGGCCGGCTACTTCACCTACATCGGAAGCACGAACGAGGCGGAGCAGCGCTTCGCCGCCGGCGACTGTGCGCTTCTCACCGCTTCATCGGACATCGCGGCCGAGCTCGGCCGCCAGGCGAATTTCGATCTCGGCGTCGCGCCCCTGCCGTACTACGACGATGCGGGCGCGGTGTCGCGCGCGCTGCCGGCGAGCGCGCCGGCCGTCTGGGTCGAGCGCCCGTCGGTCGGCGTCACGAACTTCTTCGCCTTTCTCGCGACGCGCGCCGCCGAAGCGCGCCGACGCCGCGAGATCATGGAGAGCGAGCTGGAAGCGGTCTGGCGCGGCGACAAGAGCGCGCTCGATGCGCTCGAAGCCTACGCGCGCCGCGCCGCGGCGCAATAGCTTGCGCTAGCCCTTCAGGCAGCTCGACATGAATTTCTTGCGATCGTCGCCCTTCAGCTTCTTGTCGCTCGCTTGCTTGTTGCAATCCTTCATCTTGCCCTGCTGCGCCGCCTGCGCCTTGGTCGGCTCGCCGCCGCCTTTCAGGCAGGAGCTCATGAACTTCTTGCGCTCGTCGCCCTTCTTGTCGCCGGCGCGCTCGTTGCATTCCTTCATGCGCGTCTGCTGCTTCTTCTGCGCGGCGCTCGGCTCCTTCTTGTCCTGCGCATAGGCGCCGGTTGCGGCAAAGGCGAGGCAAACTGCAGCGACCAACAGTCTCATTGGGACTCCTCCTCGAGTAGGCGTTCGATAGCGTTGACCAGCTTTGCATCATTTGGCTCGACGCGAGTGCCGAAGCTCTGCACGCGGCTCGCGCGCCGATCGACCAGATACTTGTGGAAATTCCAGCGCGGCGCTTGGCCGCCGCTCGCGCGCGCGAGATCGTCGTAGAGTGGATTCGACTTTAGCGCGCTCTTCGCGAACATCGGAAAGTCGATCGCGTACTCGTTGACGCAGAACTGCGAGATCTCCTTGTTTGTCCCGGGTTCCTGGCCGCCGAAGTCGTTCATCGGGAACCCAAGCACCACCAGGCCGCGGCTGCGGTATTTGCGATACAGCGCCTCCAGCCCGTCGTACTGCGGCGTATAGCCGCACTGGCTCGCGGTATTCACCACCAGCAGCACCTTGCCCGCGTAGTCGCACAGCGATTGCGTTCGCTCATCGAGCGTCTGCATCTTGCGGTCGAGAAGCGAGGGGCAGGCGGCCATAGCGCTCGAGCTCGTGACGAGGAGGATGCTAATAAGGAAGGGGCGCATTGGGTTTCAGCGGCTGCAGGGCGGCGCGGAAGTCGCGCTTGATGCGCTCGAGCGCGCGCTCGTCGTCCGCCTCGAAGCGGATGACGATCACCGGCGTCGTGTTCGAGGCGCGGGCGAGGCCGAAGCCGTCCTTGTATTCGACTCGCACGCCGTCAATCGTAAGCACGCGCTCGGCGCCTGGGAAGGGCTTTGCCGCCTGCAGCTTGGCGACGAGCCGGTGCGGCTCGCCTTCCTCGAGCTGCCAGTGCAGCTCCGGCGTGGAGGGGGCATTCGGCAGGCTCTTCAGCACGGCGCTGGGATCGCGCTCGCGCGAGAGTACCTCGAGGAGCCGCGCGCCGCCGTAGAGCGCATCGTCGAAACCATACCAGCGCTCCTTGAAGAAGGTGTGGCCGGACATCTCGCCCGCGAGGAGCGCGCCGGTTTCCCTGAGCTTCGCCTTGATGAGCGAGTGGCCGGTCTTCCAGATGAGCGGCTTGCCGCCATGTCGCTCGATCCACGGCGCAAGCAAGCGCGTGCTTTTCACGTCGTAGATGATCTCGGCGCCGGGGTTGCGCGCGAGCACGTCCTTGGCGAGGAGCATCAGTTGCCGGTCGGCGAAGATGATCTCGCCGTCCTTGGTCACCACGCCGAGCCGGTCCCCGTCGCCGTCGAAGGCGAGGCCGAGCTCCTCCGGGCCTCTTTTCACGGTCGCGATGAGCTCGGCGAGGTTCTCCGGTTGTGCCGGATCGGGATGGTGGTTCGGGAAGCGACCGTCGACCTCGCAATAGAGCTCGCTCACTTTGCAGCCGAGGCGCCGGGAGAGCCGCGCGGCCCGCAT
>Ga0081539_10001341_pt1 | contig 42889 bp, 40 predicted proteins | sample TabmetS4T2R2_FD_71023 | JGI IMG/M metagenome (GOLD analysis project Ga0081539, IMG submission 71023) | Tabebuia heterophylla rhizosphere microbial communities from the University of Puerto Rico - S4T2R2 | ecosystem: Host-associated > Plants > Roots > Rhizosphere ... | reverse complement strand
AGCCCGATCACCTGCAGCGCAAATTCCAGGCACCCGACCTGCACAATGCCATCAACGAGGCCTTCCGCATCGCGGAGCGGCGGCTCTCGCAGTACAAGGATCAGCTGCAGGATCGTACCGCGCCGACCGTGCACGAGGCCGCGAACGAATTCCTCGGCCAAGTGGCGGAGCTGACGCCCGAGCGCGACTATGGCTTCCTGCTCACCGCGTCAGGCGGGCTGCTCTACTTCCATCGCAACAGCCTGCTGAACGGCGACTTCGACCGACTGAAGGTCGGTACCGAGGTGCGCTACGTCGAGGAGATGGGAGATACCGGGCCAACCGCCAAGAAGGTGCGCGTCAAGGCGTGATCACGCGCGGCGCCAAAATCAGGCGGCTCCCAATCCGGTAGTTCTGAAGGACGAAAGCCGAAGCGCCGCGGACTACCGCACCCCGCCCCAGCGCGCATCGAAGCTGCCGGTCGGCACCGTCGGCGTCGCGCCGCTCAGCAGGCTGGCACCGCTCGCGGACGATTGACGGCCCGGTGTTGAGCTCGACTCAGCCTGCGCGCTCTGTGCGCTGTTCTGCGATTGTTGCGCAGCGGGCGCCGGCTGAGGCTTCGGATGCGGGGCGGCTTGCGCCGGGCGCGTGGCAGGCTTCGATGCCGGTTTCGCGGCGGCAGGCGCAGGCGCCGGCTTCTCGTCGTCGCCGACGAAGAAGCTCTTCACCTTGCCGAAGAAGCCGCTGTCCTGGCGGGTGTCGGCCGCGGCATACAGCGAGGCGCGCGCCGGCGGCTGCGGCGCGGGGCGCGACTCCGCCGAGGCGGTCATATAGGTCGCGCCCTTTTGCTCCTGCTTCTCCTGCTTCGGCTTCGACGCGTTGGAGGCGACCGCGGTCGTGCCGGTCGGGCTCGCGTCCGGAGAGGTCTCGAGCGGCGGGTTGACGTACGAGCCGAGCTTCTTGGAAACGCCTTCATCGACAATGTAGCGCACGGTGCCGTCGGCCTCACGCACCTCCTGCGGCCGCAGCTTCGCCAGGAAGGTCGGGTGCATGCCGCCGTCGCGGCCGGTGCGGATCGGCGCCAGCGTCACGCGCGAGGAAAGCGAAGCCACCTGGTGGTCGTCCTCGCGCTGCTTCTGCTTCACCGCCGCCACGATCTCGGACGGCACCTCGTAGGCCGGGCACTTGCCGGTCGGATTGAATTTCAGCGACGCCTGGACCGGCTGCTGGTCGCGGAAGCCGCCCCATGGCGTGCCGAGCTTGATGCCGTCACCCGAAGCATTGGCCTGCGGCGCGTCGGCGTTGAACACATAGCGCTTCTCGCAGACGTCGACCTTCGGCTCCTGGTGCGTCACCTCGAAGAAGTCGTTGCCTTCCTTCAGCATGCGCCAGAACGGCATGTTCGGATTGTTGCGATGACGCGCCATGTTGGTCGGCGTCATGCGGAACGGATAGGCCTGTACCTGGAAAGCGCGCTGGCCGCCGAAGAAGGACTCACGCGCCAGCGCATAGATCTCGCCGATCTGATCGTCGGTCATCGCGTAGCAGCCGCGCGAGGAGCAATCGCCGTGCACCATCAGCTGCGAACCGGTACGCCCCCAGGCGCGGTCATAGGCGTTGGGGTAGCCCATGTTGAACGAGAGGTAATAGGCCGAGTTCGGATTCATCTGACCCGGCGTGATCGCGTAAAAGCCTTCCGGCGCCTGCCGGTCGCCTTCCTTGATCTTCGGCCCGAGCTCGCCGGACCAGCGACAGATCGGATAGGTCTTGAGCAGCTCGAAGCGGCCGCCCGCGTCCTGCTTCCAGACCTCGAGCTCTGCCTCTTCCTTGAACAGCCGCACCAGGATCGGTGATTCGGCCGGCATGTTCTTCTGCTGCAGCGTCGCCATCATCTCGGGCGACAGCGCTTTCATTGCCTTGCCGTACTGCAGGCCGTCAGTGTCACAGCCGGCGAGCGCCACCACGGCGCACAGCGCCGCGGACGTCATCAAGCCACGCAGGTGACGACTAAAGCTCAACCCCGTGCTCCCCGACGAGCTTTACGACAAGCGGCCCGTCCGCATTACACTTCCGTTATCCTTAAAGATGCGGCAATCCCAAGGCAGCCGGAACCGTTGCCCCCGCTCCAGCACAGTTATGGTGAACGAATCGCAAAGGGGCGTCAAATAAGGCAGGAGAACCGCAGATTCCTCACAAGCTCCTGCCAATATTCAGGAATTTCTGCCGACGCTGCTTTCGAACGGCCTCCCGGTCGAGGCCGGCAAGCTCCATGAATGCATTGCTGATGGCCGCTCCCGTTGCGGCAATTGCGGCAGCAGGGTCGCGGTGCGCGCCCCCCACCGGCTCCGGCACGATCTCGTCGATCACCCCGAAGCGTAAGAGGTCATCGGCCGTGATCTTCATGTTGGTCGCGGCTTCCTGCGCCTTGGTGGTGTCGTGCCACAGGATCGACGCCGCGCCTTCCGGCGAGATCACGCTGTAGATCGCGTGCTGCAGCATCAGCACCCGATTCGCGGTCGCGAGCGCGATCGCACCGCCCGAGCCACCCTCGCCGAGAATCACCGCGACATTCGGCACACCCAGCGTCAGACAGGCCTCGGTCGAGCGCGCGATCGCCTCGGCCTGCCCGCGCTCCTCCGAGACGATCCCCGGATAGGCGCCAGCGGTGTCGACCAGCGCCAGCACCGGAATATTGAAGCGGTCGGCCATCTCCATCAGCCGCACCGCCTTGCGGTAGCCCTCGGGCCGCGCCATGCCGAAATTGTGCTTCAGCCGGCTTTCCGTTGAGGAGCCCTTCTCCTGGCCGATGACGCAGATGCTCTCGCCCTGGAAGCGCCCAAACCCGCCGACGACGGCCTCGTCGTCGCCGAACTTGCGGTCGCCCGAGAACGGCGTGAAGTCGGTCAGAAGCTGCGCAATGTAGTCGAGGCAGTGCGGCCGGGTCGGCCAGCGCGCCACTTGAGTCTTCTGCCAGGGGCTGAGGTTTTCATAAAGCTCGGCAAGCGTTTGCGCTGCTTTTGCCTCCAACCGCGCAATTTCATCGGCGACCGAGACGTCGCCGCTCGCCTGCATGGCGCGCAGTTCCTCGACCTTCTGCTCGAGCTCGCCGACCGGCTTTTCGAAGTCGAGGTAGGATCGCATCAGGTCCCATATAGGAAGGAAACCCGCATGTGGGAGCGGGCGGCGGAAACTGGCCGCGGACGTCGTTCAAGTCAAGGAAGATGCTGGAAATTCGGTGATTTGCTTAAGGTTGGCCGAGCGGATGCAGATCGCGCACCAGACTTTTCAACCGCTCTTCCAGCACGTGCGTGTAGATCTGCGTCGTCGAGATATCGGCGTGGCCGAGCAGGGTCTGCACCGAGCGCAGGTCGGCGCCGTTCTGCAACAGATGGCTCGCGAACGCATGGCGCAGCACGTGCGGGCTCACCTGCTTCGGCCGCAGCCCCGCCTCGGCGGCAAGCGCCTTGAGGTCGCGGGCAAAGTGCTGGCGCGTCAAATGCCCGCTTTCGCCGAATGACGGGAACAACCATTTCGATTGCTTCACGCTTCCCTTCTTCGGCTTTGCGCTCTCGGCTTCGTCGCGCAACGCCAGATACTCGCGCATCGCGCGTTTGGCGGCCTCGTTGAGCGGCACGAGGCGTTCCTTGTTGCCCTTGCCGCGCACGATCAGCATGCGCTCGTCGCGCCGCGCCGCCGAGGCCGGCAGCGCGACCAGCTCGGAGACGCGCAGGCCGGTCGCGTAGAGCACTTCGAGCAGGCAATTGAGCCGCGCGGCGCGCAGCCGCTCCGTGAGCGGGCGCGTCGCGTCCTCGATCGGCGCCCGCGCGGTCGTGAGCAGCTGGTCCACATGGCCGACCGACAGCACTTTCGGCAGCGGACGCGCGCGCTTCGGACCCTCGATCGCGGCCGCCGGATCGTCCTTGCGCAGGCCCTCGGCATAGAGAAAGCGATAGAGCTGGCGGATCGCCGAGAGGCGGCGGGCCACCGAGGCGGCGGAGAAGCCGCGTTCTGCCAGCACGCCGAGATAGCGGCGGACCGCGTCGCCATCCGCCGTGGCGATCGCGCCGCCGCGTTCGCTCAAGTTCGCCGAGAAATCTTCCAGGTCGCGCCGATAGGCCTCGAGCGTGTTGGCCGCCGCGCCGCGCTCGGCTGCCAGCATGTCGAGGTAAAGGTCGATCAGAGTGCCGTCGGACTGCTTCATGCGAATCGCACCGCACAAAGCTGTACCCCGTTCGCTCGCAGGCCGGGAGGGCGAAAACTAGAGCGCATCCCGATTGGAAGGAATCGGGATGCGCTCTAGATCTTTGCGTTGGCGCATATCCTTTTCGGAAAACCGGTGCCCATCCCGGACCAAGTCCGGGACCGGCTTTTCCGGGATATGCGCGCTAGTTCGGCTTCACGAGCTTCTGCGCCGGGATCGTAATGCTCATCTCGCGCTGTTTCGGCTGCACGAAAGTGGCGAGCGCGAACATCGCCCCGTAGGCGAACCCACCCAGGAGTCCGAGAACCATCAGAAGACGGATCAAACTCGGCATTGCGGCTAACTCTAGGAACCGGTCGCGACCTTCGGCTGCCTGTCCAAGAAGCCTACCCGAGAATCAGGATCGATGGGTTAAAATCATTTGAAAATCGATCCGGCGCCATCCCGGCCACTAACCATCATGTTCCGTCGCAACTGGCAAGGGGCGCGTCGCCGCGGTATATCGGCCTGCGTGACACCGCTATGATCGGACGGCAATTCGGCCGCCGGCCGCAGGACTTATTGCCGATGACCGGGACTGCCGAGGTGACGGCGCTCGCGCCGCAGGAAGCCGCGCTCAATGCGGCGCTCGGGCGTCGTTCCATTGTGCTGGTCGGCATGATGGGCGCGGGCAAGTCCTCGATCGGGCGCCGCTTGGCGCAGCGACTTCATGTCCGTTTCGTCGATGCCGACGCCGAGATCGAGGCCGGTCACGCCGGCATGACGATCCCGGAAATCTTCGTCACGTACGGCGAGCCATACTTCCGCTCCGGCGAGGTGCGCGTGATCGCGCGGCTGCTCGACGAGGGCCCGCAGGTGCTGGCGACCGGCGGCGGCGCCTACATGAATGCGGCGACGCGCGCCGCGATCGCCCAGAAGGGTATCTCGGTCTGGCTCAAGGCCGATTTCGAGGTGCTGATGAAGCGGGTGAAGCGCCGCTCCACCACGGACCGCCCGATGCTGCAGGGCGACGTGGCGCAGCGCATTCGCCAGCTGATGGACGAGCGCTATCCGGTCTATGCGGAGGCCGACCTGACCGTCCTGTCACGTGACGTCGCGCATGAAATGATCGTCAACGAAATCATCGCCGCGTTGAGCAAACGACTCGGCGTCGCGACGCGCCCCAGCGAGGCCGCCCCATGATGACCGCTGCGCCGCGTGGCTCCGAGCCGACCACAGTCAACGTCGCGCTCGGCGACCGCGCCTATGACATCGTGATCGGGCGCGGTCTGCTGGCCACTTTGGGGCAGCGTGTTGCGGCGCTGCGGCCTTCCGCGCGCGTCGTGATCGTGACCGAGGAGACGGTCGCCGATCTTCACCTGAAGGCGGCCGAGGCCGCATTCGCGGCCGCCAAAGTGCCGGCCGCGCGTGCCGCGGTCGCGCCGGGCGAAGGGTCGAAAAGCTGGAAGACGTTCGAGCAGGTATGCGAGGCGATCATCGGCGCGCACATCGAGCGCAATGATCTCGTGGTGGCGCTGGGCGGCGGCGTGATCGGCGATCTCGCCGGCTTCGCGGCCGCGGTGGTGCGGCGCGGCGTGGACTACGTGCAGGTGCCGACCACGCTGCTGGCGCAGGTCGACTCCTCGGTCGGCGGCAAGACTGCGATCAATTCGTCGCAAGGCAAGAACCTGGTCGGCCTGTTCCACCAGCCGATCCTGGTGGTCGCCGATACCGCCCTGCTCGACACCTTGCCGCCGCGCGACTTCCGCGCCGGCTATGCGGAGGTCGCAAAATTCGGCCTCCTCGGCGACGCCGGCTTCTTCGCCTGGCTCGAGGCCAACTGGCAGGACGTTTTCGCCGGCGGCGGCACTTCCGGAAGTTTTGCACGCGAGCACGCGATTGCGATCGCCTGCCGCGGCAAGGCCGGTGTCGTGGCGCGCGACGAGCGCGAGACCGGGGAGCGCGCGCTGCTCAATCTCGGCCACACGTTCGGCCACGCCTTCGAGGCCGCCGCCGGCTTCTCCGAGAAGCTGCTGCACGGCGAGGCGGTATCGATCGGCATCGCCTGCGCGTTCGAGTTCTCGGCCCGAATGGGTCTGTTGCCGCAGTCGGACGCCGAGCGCGCCGTGCGTCACCTTGCGGCGGTCGGCCTGCCGACCGACATCCGCGACGTGCCCGCGGTCAAGACCGACGCCGACGCCCTGATGGAGCTGATCGCGCAGGACAAGAAGGTGAAGCGCGGCAAGCTTACCTTCATTCTGGCACGCGGGATCGGTCAGGCGTTTGTCGCCAACGATGTCGATCCCGCGCAGGTTCGCACGTTCCTGGCCGAGAAGCTGGCCCGAGCATGATTCCCGAACAGCGGGAACCGTTTTCTGATAAGATCACGCTCGGACACGAACGACTTCGATGACCCTGCTCGACTGGTTCTCGATCGCCGCAATCTTTGCCTGCCTGATCCTCTCGTTCGTCTTTGCCGGCAGCGAGACGGCGCTGATGGCGTTTTCGCGCGCCCGCATGCTGCGGCTCGAGAAGAAGGGCAATCGCAGCGCGTGGATCGTCAACCGCCTGCTGGAAAGCCGCGAACGGCTGATCGGCGCGCTGCTGCTCGGCAACAACGCGGTCAATATCGCGGGATCGTCGCTTGCGACCAGCTTATTCCTGCTCTGGTTCGGCGATGTGGGCGTCCTTTACGCGACGATCGCCATGACGATCCTGGTCGTCGTGTTCGCCGAGGTGCTGCCGAAGACGGTGGCGATCAATGACCCGGATCGCATCGCGCTGCTGGTCGCGAAGCCGATCGAATTGGTGGTACGGCTGCTCGGGCCGGTGCTCGCCGGGATCGAGGCGCTGGTGCGCTGGATCCTGCAGGTCACCGGCTGGACCGTCGATGCCGACAGGCCGGTGCTGTCGGCGCATGAGGAGCTGCGCGGCACGGTCGACCTGCTGCACCAGGAAGGCAGCGTCGAGAAGCTCGACCGCGACATGCTCGGCGGGCTGTTGGACCTGCGCGATCTCACCGTGTCCGACGTGATGATCCATCGCACCGAGATGATCACGATCAATGCCGACGAGCCGCCGGAAGACCTGGTGAAGGCGGTGCTGGCCGCATCGGTCACGCGCGTGCCGCTGTGGCGCGAGACGCCGGACAATATTGTCGGCATCATGCATGCCAAGGACCTCCTGCGCGCCGTTCAGGCCGCCGGCGGCGATCTCTCCAAGATCGATGTGGCGGCGATCGCGCGTCCGCCCTGGTTCGTGCCCGATATCCGCCCGCTCTATGAGCAGCTCAAGGCATTCCGCCGCCGCAAGACCCATTTCGCGCTCGTGGTCGACGAGTACGGCGAGGTGATGGGCATTGTCACGCTGGAAGACATTCTGGAGGAGATCGTCGGCGACATTACCGACGAGCACGACATCACGGTGTCGGGCTGCAAGCCGCAGCCCGACGGCTCGGTCGTGGTCGACGGCGCGGTGCCGATCCGCGATCTCAACCGGTTGATGGAATGGGCCCTGCCGGACGACGAGGCGACGACGATTGCAGGCCTCGTCATTCACGAGGCGCGCGCTATCCCCGAGGCCGGGCAGAGCTTCACGTTCCACGGCTTCCGCTTCCGCGTGCTGCGCAAAGAGCGCAACCGCATCACGGCGCTGCACGTCACGCCGCTCGCGCGCAAGCCGGTGCGCGCGAAGGTGCTCGAGGCGCGGTCGCCGTAGGGTGGGCAAAGGCGCGAGCCCGGTGCGTCGATCTCTCTCCGCGTGACGGCGCAGCGCCGTGCCCACCATTTCTTCTTGGTGTCATTGAAGCGGTGGGCACGGCGCGCCAAAAGCGCGCCTTTGCCCACCCTACAGCTACGGCTTGACCAGAATATCAAACAGGTCCGCGATCTCCTGCGCGGTCTTCGGCGCCGGGATGTATTTGTAGTCGAGCGCGTCCTGCAGCGTCAGATCGAGGCCCTTGATCTCGCCGACCTGCAGACCGGCCTTGGGATAGAACTCGTCCACGGCCTTCTTCGCAATCGCCGGCGTCAGCTTCATGTTCTGCGCAAAGATCTCGAGCGCGCGCGGATTCTCATAGGCCCAGTCGATCGCGCGCGCGTAGACGCGCATGAATTTCTCGATCGTGGCGCGCTTCGCCTTCAGTGCTTCGGTATTGGCGATGTTGACGCGGATGGTCTGGTTGGCGAGCTGCGGCACGTCGGTGGTGCGCGCAATCACGCTGATCTTGCCGTCGATGATGTTCTGCAGGCCGAAGGGCGCTGCCGCCCAGCCGATGTCGATCTGCCCGGTCATGACTTGCGTAAGAGTCGCAGGCGCGCCACCGGCTGCGAGCGGCTTGGCGCTGACCCCGGCCTGACGCAGCAGCGCGAGCAGGATGAGATTCGAGGAGGAGCCGGGCGACGAGAAGGCGACCGTCTTGCCGGCCGCATCCTTCAGGCTCTTGATGCCGCTCTCGGCGCGCGCATACCAGTAGAGCTCGCCCGCGCCGGTCATCTGCGCCGAGATCACTTTCACGGGCGCGCCTTTCACGTAAGCGCCGATCACCCCGAGCAGGCCGTTCGACAACCCGACATCGGCGCTGCCCGACAGCACGGTCGTCAGCGTGGCGGCGCCGCCGTCGGTGTAGAACGGCTCGACCTCGAGCCCCGCCTCCTTGAAGAAGCCCGCGGCCTCGGCAAATTCGACGAAGGATGAGTCCCAGAAACCGCGCTGCGAGATCGCGACCTTGAGCGGTTCGGCGTGAGCGAATGAGACAAGCGAGATGAAGGCCGCCAGCGCGGCCGCGAGCAGTTTCGGCATTCGCTCCCTCCCTCCGTCATTCCGGGACGGCCCGAAGGGCCGGGCCCGGAATCCATAAACTCGAACGGTGGTTATGGATTCCGGGCTCGCCGCTTCGCGGCGCCCCGGAATGACCAGCAATTGCTTACGCCACCTTCGCGAGCTTCTGTCCGAGTTCGAGCCCGAACACGCGCGCCGCGTTGCCGCCGAGAATATTGCGTTTCGCCGTCTCGCTCAGGAACGGCAGGTCGTAGATCGTGCTCGGCAGATCGAAGTCCCAGTGCGGATAGTCCGACGAATAGAGCAGCTGCGTCTCCGCCTTGATCATGCGGAAAGTGGTCTGCAGCGCGTCCATGTCGGTCAGCTCCATCGGCTGCGAGGTGAAATACATGTCGCGGATGTAGTCGCCCGGCAGCTTCTTCAGCGCCGGCGCTTCCGATGAGCGCATCATGTATTCGTTGTCGAGCCGCTGGATCATGAACGGCAGCCAGGCGAGACCGCTCTCGATCCAGATCACCTTCAGCTTCGGAAAGCGCTCCGCCAGCCCGTTGATGATCCAGTTGGTCATGTGGACCATGTTGTAGAACACGAAGCCGAGCGCGTGCACCGAGATGAAGCGGTTCATCATCGCCATCGACTGGTCATTCCAATTGTAGGCGGCGTGAAACGCGAGCGGCAGGCCGTGCTCCTCGAGCAGCGCGTAGGTGCGCATGTAGTCATTGTGATGCACCGGGCGAAAGCGCGCGGCCGTCACCATGAAGCCGACCACGCCGGGCTTGGCGGCAAATTCCTGCACCATGCGGTAGGACGCGGCCGGATCGTTGAATGGCAGATACAGCATCGAGCGGATGCGCGGCTCTTCGCTGAGCACGCGCTCCACCAGCCAGCGGTTATAGGCGCGCGCAAACGCGACCTCCATCTCGACCTGCGGATGCAGGCCGAGCTGCAGCATCGGTGAGGGAAAGATCACCGCGATGTCGGTGCCCATCGCATCCATCCAGCGCCGCGTCAGCGTGATGTCGCGATGCTCATCGCCCGGCACCTTCTCGAGCTTGCGCACCGAGTAGCGCAGCACGCGCCCGCCGATGTCCTGATAGCCGACGCCGCCCGGCAGCACGCCGGTGCCCTTCGAGCCGCCGCTCTGCGTCGCTGAGCGCGCGAGCTGCTGCAGCACCGGATCGTCCATGTAGTCGAGGATCTGGTCGAGCGATTCGAGCTCGTAGTGATGCGAATCGACGTCGACGATCGGAAACTTGTCGTAGCCGCGTTCCGCCGCCTGCTGCGCCGCATGCTTCAGGAGCTTCGAGGTATCGAACTCCTCGATCGCCATTTTGCGGAAGTCGCTGAGCGGAATGTCGACCATGATCTCAGCTCCTGCTTAATGCCCGGACCACGCCTGCCACATGCCAAGCTCGAACAGTTGCACGTTCACGGCCTTGAGAATCGCGGTCGTTGTCACCACGGCATCCGTCGCGGTGACGTCGGCGCCCTCAGGGAAAGCCGGCAGCGGCGCCTCGCGCGTTGCGGCGCGCTCGGCGTAAAGCTTCACGGCGCGCGCGAGCAGCGCCTGGACTTCGCTGTCGCTCAACTCAGGCGACGACATAGATGTCCTCGCCGCGCCGCACGACCGGAAACGACTTCAGCCGCAGCCGCCGGTCGGCGGCGCACTCGCCGGTTTTCAGATCGTATTCGTAACCATGCCAGGGACAGACGAAATGCACCTCGTTGCCGAACTTCTGGCCGTGCCAGGTGCGGTCGGGTCCGAGCACATCCTCGACCTTGTGCATGATGATGCCTTCACACGCCGGCCCGCCCTGATGCACGCAGAGATTCTGATAGGCGTAGAATTGCCCGTCCCAGCGGAACACGCCGATTTCCACGCCGCCATGCGCGACGATGCGCCGCTCGCCGTCGGGCAGCTCGGCATCCTTGGCCACGAACACTTCGGGCATCACGCCTCCCTCATTCTTGAGGCGGAGCTTAGCGCGAAACCGCCGGCGCGGGCGAGGCGTCTTGTGCGGATACTTTCCTCCCGCGTCGCTGCAGGCGGCGCCGAGGATGCCTTATCGGCATGGAGATGACAGACGCGGCAGAGACGGCACGCTCGTGAACGCTTCCCCAGAATCGACAATCCGGTTAGTCTGATCTTGATTGACTGCAGCTCGCTGCCGCGCGCGCGGCGCCTTTGGCGAGCGTCCCTGGATCCACCCGTATGACCGATCTCCATTCTCCAAAGCGATCTTCCGTGCTGCGCCAGTTGGGCGCCGCCCTCATGCTCGTGCTCGTGATGGCCATAATGGTACTCGCGCTCCCATTGATCAGGTCGCTGCTGTTTCAACCGTTCAACAATCCATCCGGCTCAATGATGCCGACGCTGCTCGTCGGCGACTATTTTTTCGTATCCAAATTCGCCTACGGCTATAGCCGGTACTCCTTCCCGTTCTCGCCGCCGCTGTTCAGCGGTCGCATTATCGGCTCCGCCCCCGCGCGCGGCGACGTCGTGGTGTTCCGCCTGCCGCGTAATGATTCGACCGACTACGTCAAACGCGTCGTCGGTCTTCCGGGTGACAAAATCCAGATGATCGACGGCCTGCTCTACATCAACGGCACGCCGGTGAAGCGCGAGCGCGTCGAGGACTACGTCGGCATGGAGGAAGGTCCGGGGGTCAAGTACATCAAGCGCTGGAAGGAAACGCTGCCGAACGGTGCCAGCTATTACACGCTCGATCTGATCGAGAATTCGTTCTACGACAACACCCCGGTCTACACCGTGCCGCCTGATCATTACTTCATGATGGGCGACAACCGCGACAACTCGACCGACAGCCGGGTCTTCTCACAGATCGGCTACATACCAATCGACCATATCGTCGGCCGCGTCGCGATCATCTTCTTCTCGATTCGCGACAGCGAGGACGTGCGCTGGGACCGCCTGTTCAAGCGGGTCGAATAAACGTCGGCCGCCCTCGTACTCAAGTCTGGCGCGGAAACACCTGGGCCGGCGAGGCAGTGGGTACGGCCGCTTTCTTCTTGCGCCGTTCCAGCAACGTCCCGAGAATGCCCTTCGGCATGTAGATGATGAACAGGACCAGCAGGAGCCCGTAGATCAGCGTGTCGAGCGCCAGCACCGCGGTGCCGAGCAGCTTCTCCAGCCCGGCCGAGCTCTGGATCGTAACGCGCAGCACTTCGGACAGCACCTGGGTGAACACCGCGCCGACCGTCGGGCCGAGCATCACCCACATGCCGCCGGCGATCACGGCAAACACGATGTTGAGCGAGACGCCCAGCCCCGCGATCGTCTCCGGCCCGATATACATCTGGTACTGCGCGTAGAACGCGCCGCCGACCGCGCACATCGCGGCCGAGATCGCGGTGATCTTCAGCTTCTCGCGCGTGACGTCGATGCCGACCGAGGCGGCCGCGTCCTCGTCCTGGCTCGCCGCATCGAGCGCATAACGGTCCATGCCGCGATCGACGCGCCACCAGACGTAGAGACCGACCAGCCAAAGCGCGAGCGCGATGTAGTAGGAGAGCACGCGGTCCGGCTCGAACTGCAGCGCATAGAGCGAGACGCCGTCGCCATAGCGCGCCGGCTGCGTGCCGAGCGAGCCGCCGGTGTAGTCGCGCAGGCCGACAATGCAAAGCCGCACGAACTCGGTGAGCGCCAGCGTGAGCAGCGCAAAGTAATGTCCCACGATGCGCAGCCGAAAGCACGGGTAGCCGACCAGCAGCGCCACGATGATCGCGACCACGACCGCAACCGGAATGCCGAGCCAGGGCGTGACGCCGGCATAGTTCCACAGCAGCACCGTCACGTAGGCGCCGATGCCGGTGAAGGCGCCGTGGCCGAGCGAGGTCAGGCCGAAGCGGCCCATCAGCGACCAGCCGGTGTAGATGAAAGACCAGATCAGGATCTGGATCAGCAGGTGCAGGTAATACTTTTCCGAAGCCGCAAAGCCGTAGCGGACCACGAACGGCAGCGCGATCAGGACAGCCAAGCCGATCAGCGCGGCGGGGGAAATCCGTTTCACGACTTGCCCCCGAGCAGGCCCTGCGGGCGGATAAAGATCACCACCATGAAGAACAGGAACGCGATCGCATAGCCCCATTCGGTCGCAAAGCACGAGCCGCCGACCGCGATGAACTCCGAGATGATGAAGGCCGCGATGAAGCCGCCGATCATGTTGCCGAGCCCGCCGAGCACGCAGATCATGAAGATCAGCGGGCCGAACTGCAGGCCGATCTGCGGATAGATGTCGAACTGCAGCACCATCAAGCTGGCCGCAAGTCCGGCGAGGCCGCCGCCGATCGCGGACGTCACCAGATAGACCTTGCGCTGATCGACCCCCATCAGCGGCATGATCTGGCGATCCTGCGCGATCGCGCGGATCGCGATGCCGATGTAGGTGCGCTGCAGGAAGATCCATAGCAGCAGCATGGCGGAGATCGCGACGCCGAAAGTCACGATCCGCGCATAGGAGAACGACATGTCGAGTACGTTCACCGACCCGAGCCGGATGCCGATGTTCTTGAAGTCGATGCCGAACGCCATGGTGGCGGCAGCCTGCAGCACGAACAGCACGCCGCCGGTGACGAGGAGCTGGTTGATCGGTGCCGAATCGAGCACCGGCCGGATCACGAGATAGTGCAGGATCATGCCCGCGATGGCGATCAGCACGATGCCGAGCAACGCCGCGGCGAGAAACGGGACGCCGCCCTTCTGGGCGTAATAGATGCCGTACATGCCGACCATCACGAGCTCGGCGTAGCAGATCCACACCACGTCGATGACACCGAAGATGAGATTGAGCCCGAGCGCAAGCAGCGCCAGCAGGCCCGCCAGCAGCAGGCCGTTCAGCACGGCCTCGAGAAAGAAGATGTCGAGCTGGCAGTCCATCTAGGTCCTCACACGTGGCCATCCTTCGAGACGCATGTCTCGCTGTCGCGAGACATGCTCCTCAGGATGAGGTCCGTTTATTTGAGCCCTCATGGTGAGGAGCGCGCCACGCAACAGCGTGGTGCGCGTCTCGAACCATGGCCAAGAACGCTGAGCCATCCTCAGATCCCCATATAGGCCTTACGGATCTCGTCGCTCGCGGACAGCTCCTGCGATGACCCGCTGGCCTTGATGCGTCCGACCTCGAGCAGATAGGCGCGGTCGGCGATCTTGAGCACCTGACGCACGTTCTGCTCGACGATCAGCACCGTGTAGCCTTCACCCCGCAGCCGCCGCACCAGGTCGAACACCTGCGCGACGATGACCGGCGCGAGCCCCATCGAGGGCTCGTCAAGCAATACAAGTTTGGGGCCACTCATCAGCGCGCGGGCGATTGCGCACATCTGCTGCTCGCCGCCTGAGAGCGTACCGGCGAGCTGCGCGCGGCGTTCCTTCAGACGTGGAAACAGCTCGTAGACGAAGGCGAGCCGCTCCTCGAACTTTGCTCGCGCCGCCGGGATGAAAGCGCCGATCTTGAGATTGCTCTCGACCGAGAGGCGCGGAAACAGCCGCCGCCCTTCGGGCACATGCGCGATGCCGGTCTCGATCACCTTGTGCGGCGGCGTCTCGCGCAGCGAGGCACCGTCCATCGTCATGGTGCCGGAGGATGGCGGCAGCAGGCCTGAGATGACACGCAACAGCGTGGTCTTGCCGGCGCCGTTTGCGCCGATCACCGCGACCGCTTCGCCGGCCTTGACCGACATCGAGATGCCGAACAGCGCCTGGAAGCTGCCATAGCCGGCATCGACGTTCGAGAGCTCAAGCATGCGCTTCCGCTCCCAGGTAGACTTCGATGACGCGCGCGTTCTCCTGCGCGTCTTTCGGAGGCCCGGTGAAGATCACTTCGCCATGGTCGAGCACCACCACGCGATCGACCACGCGCATCAGCACGCCCATGATGTGCTCGACCCACACGATGGTGATGTTCTTCTCGCGCCGGATGCGCTGCAACATGTCGGCGGCAAGCTCCATCTCGGTGTGATCAAGGCCGTTGAGGCTTTCGTCCGCGAGCAGCAGCCGCGGCTGCGTCGCGAGCGCGCGCGCAAGCTCGAGCTTCTTCAGCGCCGCCGCGCCGAGGCCGTCGGTGGTCGTGCGCGGATCGGTCGGCAGGCCGACCAGGGCGAGCGCCTCTTCGGCGTAGGCCCATGCCTGATGTTGCGTCACCGCGCGATCGCGGCCGAAGAAGGCCGAGAGCGCGACATTCTCGACCAGCGTGAGATTGTGGAACGGACGCGGGATCTGGAAGGTGCGGCCAATGCCCTTGTGACAGATGCGGTTGGCTGGCAGCCCGCCGATCTCGCCGCCCTCGAATTGGATCGAGCCGCCGTCCGGCGGGTAATGGCCGGCGATGCAGTTGAACGTCGTGCTCTTGCCCGATCCGTTCGGACCGATCAGTCCGAGGATCTCGCCTTCGTTGACCTCGAAGGACACGTTGTTGACCGCCCGCAGGGCCCCGAACCGCTTGGTGAGGCCGGATACGGTGAGCATGGGCATGCGGCGTTATTTCCGTTGGCTGTGTCCCGCACGCGGTGCAGCGTGAAACGGTGCGCCGCTGATCCGGGACCGTTCGAGACTGAGGCGGTCCCGGGTCTGCAGCGCATCATTTCGCTTCGCTCATGCTGCACTGCGCCCGGGACACGTGAAGCTACTTCGCGTAGGCGTGGCCCTTCGGGAACGGGAACACGGGGTCCGCGGTCTTGATCGCGGTCGGCCACACCACCTTGGTGGCGCCGCTCACGAACTGCATCACGACCGGACCGGAGCGCTCATTCTGCCCCGCCATCTTGTTTCCGGGCGGAAAGAACTTCACGCCATAGCCCTGCGTGGTGCCGCCTTGCGGAATGTCGGTATCGAGTGCGGCCTTGCGCAGCGCCTCCGCGTCCCAGCCGCCGTATTTCTTGATCGCGCGCGGCAGCACGTCGGTGAGGAAGATCCAGGTGTTGTTGAAGCCCATCGAAGTATGCGGCGGGATCTCGCTGGCGCCGGTCTCGGCCTTGTAGCGCTTGACCATTTCGGCGGTGAGATCGCCGAGGCCCGGCTTCAGCGTCTTGGCATCGAGCAGCTGCGCCGGCACCGGATCGACGTCGAGCAGGTAGTTCACGTCGTCCTTGAAGGTTTCATACAGCTTGTCGATCTGGCTGTAGCCGGCGCCGTGACCGATCAGCGCGCTGAACTTCAGTCCGGCTTCCTTCGCCTGGCGCAGGAACAGCGTGATGTCGGGATTGTAGCCGGTGTGCAGGATCACGTCCGCCTGCGCGCGGCGCAGCTTGCTGATCATGGCGGACAGGTCGGTCGCGGTTGCCGAATAGGCTTCCTTGTGCACGATCTGGATGCCGAGCTGCTTGCATTTCTCTTCGCTCGCCTGCGCGACGCCGACGCCGTAGGGCCCGTCCTCGTTGATGATCGCGACCTTGATGTCCTTGGCTTCCTTGCCGAGCTTCTTGGCGTTCTCGCCGACGAAGGTGCACGACGCATCGCCATACTGATCCGAATGGATGGTCGGACGGAAGACGTATTGCAGGTTCTTGTCCTTGAACACCGCGGAGGAAATGCAGACATTCATCCAGAGGAATTTCTTGGCGGCGTCGACCTTGGCCGACATCGGCACGCATTGCGCGCTCGAATAGACGCCCATCAGCACGTCGACCTTCTGCTCGTTCAACAGCCGCTCCGCCTCGTTGATCGCGACGTCGATCTTCGACTGCGCATCAACGAAGATGCCGACGATCTTGTGGCCTTCGACCCCACCGCGCTCGTTGATGATGTCGATCGCGATCTTGTTGCCGATCGAGGCAGGCTTCGAGCCGCCGCCCGCGAACGGGCCGGTCAGGTCGTAGATGGCGCCGATCTTGATGTCCTGCGCGAGCGCCCCGGCGGCAAACAGGGTGCCGACGAGACCAAGACCCATTGTGACAATTGCACGCTTCATCCATTCCTCCCTGCGGCCCTCGGGCCGTGTTTTTTTCAAGTGTGCGAAGCACATGGCAGACTTGTCAATGGTGCGTCGATGCCGCAGCGTGCCTCGATTCGATGCAATCTGCGTTAAAGGGACACCATGAGCACCGCCGCTTTCGCGTCCGGAAACTATCGCTACATCCCGGCTGTCTTCCAATATTCGGGCGGCGTTGCCGCCGAAGCCGGCTTCGAGATCGTGCGCGTGCGGTTTCATCGGCCGATGCCGCTGGCGCGCGGCTTCGCGCGCATCGCGCAGACGATCCGCGACGCTGGCCGGCCGCTGACCGCATTCTGCGCCTGCGAGCTGCGCTCGCCCGCGCCATTCACCGAGGAGGGGTTTCGGGCGTTCAACGAGATCTATGCCGGCACCTTGCGAGAATGGGGCTTGTTCGAGACGGGGACGAACCCGGTGGCGCGCAGCAATGTCTGCCCCGCGATCGACCCGCCCGCGGAGCCATCGTTTCACGCCTTCTGCTTCACGGTTGCGTCGGAGGCGCGGCCGAGTTTTGTGGTCGCCGGCAGCGGTGAGGCGCCGGAGGGCAAACCGAACTATCGCGACCACATCATCCGGCCGGGCGAAACGTCGGTCGATGCCATGCGCGAGAAGGCGCGTTTCGTGCTCGGCGAGATGGAGCGCCGCCTCGCGGCGCTCGGCTTTGCCTGGGAGCACACGACCGCCACGCAGGTCTACACCGTGCAGGACATCCATCCGTTTCTCACCGACGAAATCATGCGGCGTGGCGCCGCGCATTCCGGCCTCACGTGGCAGTTCTGCCGCCCGCCGGTGCGCGGGCTCGAATACGAGATGGATTGCCGCGGGATCGCGACCGAGCGCGTTATTCGTGACGCATGATCCTGCCCGAAAACCGGTACCCACTTTTCGGGATCATGCGCTAGAAAATCAGCTGCGGCAGCACCAGCACAAGCGACGGGAAATAGATCAGGATCGCGACGAGCACGAGCACAGCGGCGAGGAGTGGGACGGCCTCGCGCGTGTATTCGTCCATCGAGCAATTGAGCATGCCGCAGACGGTGTACATCGCGACACCGACCGGCGGCGTCATGCCGCCGAGCGTCACGGTCGTCATCATGACAAGCCCGAAATGCACCGGATCGATCCCGATCTTGGTGATGACCGGCACGAGGATCGGGGTGAGCAGCAGCACGATCACGGTGCTTTCGAGGAACATGCCGAGCAGCGTGATGAAAGCGACCAGCAGCAGCATCAGGACGGATGGATTGCTCGTGATCGAGACCAAGAAGTTGGTAGCGGTCTGCGGCACGCCTTCGAGCGTGATCATGTAGCCGATCATGGCCGAGAACATGATGATCAGCATGATCATGCCGGTGTCGACGACGCTCTGGCGCAGCGACTCGATCAGCGCGTGCACCGTCAATTCGCGATACACCACCATGCCGATGAAGATCGCATAGGCGACCGCGAAGGCGCCGGCCTCGGAGGGCGTGAAGATGCCGTAGCGAATGCCGAGAATGAGGAACACCGGGAACAACAGCGCCCATTTGCATTCGTTGAGATTGACCAGAATCTCCCAGGCGGTCGGCAGGCGATCGGCTTCCGGCTTGTAGCCGCGCCGGCGCGCGATCAGCCAGGCGGTGAACATCAGGAACACCGTCATCAGCAGGCCGGGCACGATGCCGCCGACGAACAGCTGCCCGATCGAGACATTGCCCATGAAGCCATAGAGGATGAGGCCGATGCTCGGTGGGATGGTCGCGGTGATCAGTGCCCCGACCGCAATCGTCGCGCAGGCATAGCCGCGCGTGTAGCCGCGCTGCAGCATCGCGGGACCGAGGATGCGCGCCTCCATCGCGGCTTCCGCGACCGCCGAGCCCGAGACGCCGCCCATCAGCGCGCTGAGCACGATCGCGACCTGCGCGAGCCCGCCGGCGATCCAGCCGGTGAGCACGGTCGAAAGCTTGACCAGCCGCGACGTGATGCCTGCCTCGTTCATCAGATGGCCGGCGAACACGAACAGCGGCACCGCGAGCAGCGGGAAGGATTGCGTCACCGATGCGATCTTCTGCACCGCGATCGAGGCCGGCACCGGGCCGAACACGTAGAAAAGGAACGCCGAGCATCCGATCGCGAATGCGACCGGCATGCCGAGGAACATCAGCGCGAGAAACAGAAGTGTGAGAATGCCGCTCATAGTACCGTGCCGTCGCGCCCTTCGAGTGAAAGCGTTTCCTCGCCGCGCAACCCGCGCCAGAGTCGGCGCAGCGCGGTCGTCATCATCAGGAAAGCGCCGACGGGAATCGCGGCGGTGACGATGCCGTAGCTGATGCCGACGTCGCCGAGCGGCCGCTCGAGATTGAGCAGCGTCAAGTTGATCCCGAGATACACCAGCGTCGCCAGAAATACCGCGATCATGACGAGGAAGATGATCGCCAGGATCCGCCGTGCCTCGCGCGAGAAGGTCCGCACCAGAATATCGATCTCGATATGCGCGTTGCGGCGCAGCGCGAGATCGGCGCCGAGCACGCAAGCCCAGACGAACGAGGCCTGCGCGATATCGATCGCCCAGATCAATGGAAACCCAATCGTGCGCGCGATCGCGCCGATGAAGACGAGTGCGGTCGTGATGGCGAAGAACACCATCGCGAGCACTTCTTCGATCTTTGTGATGCGGTCGTACATGTTGCAGCCTCTCGGCCGCCCTCGCGCCGCGTGGGTCGCGAGGGCGGCGCAGGATTACTTCGCGAGCGTTGCGTCGACCTGCTTGCGCAACTCCGCATAGCCGAGCTTGTCGTAGACCGCCTTGCTCGCTTCGCGGAACGGCGTCACATCGATGTCGGCGACGGTTACGCCCTTGTCCTTGAACTGCTTCTCGTACGAGGCGAGCGAATCGATCGTGCCTTTCGAGGCGATATCGCCGGCCTTCAGGGCCTCTTCGCGCAGCAGCTTCTGCAGATCGGCCGGCAGCTTGTCGAACCAGATGCGTGAGGTGACGACGCCGGTGATCAGATTGATGTGCCCGGTCTTGGTGATGTACTTCACCTGCTCGTAGAGCTTGGCGCCGAATGACGCCGGATGCTGCGCCTCGACCGCATCGATCGCCTTCAGCTGCATCGCGGAGTAGACCTCGGCCCACGGCATCGGGGTCGGCGTCGCGCCGAGCGCACGCACCGTCTCGAGCCACACCGGCGCTCCCGGGGTGCGCATGCGCACGCCGTTGAGGTCGGCCGGCTTCGTCACCGGCTTGTTGGTGAGCAGGTGGCGCTGTCCCTGGAACCAGTTGAACGCCAGGATCTGATGGCCCGAAGCATTGCGCAGCTTCGCCACCCATTCCTCGAACAGCGGCGAGGTGACGAGCTTGCGCAGCTCATCGAAATCCTTGGCCACATAAGGCGCGCCGAGAATGCCGAGCTCCTTCACGTAGGCGCCGAGCCGGCCGCCATCGACCACGACCGCGACGCCCGCGCCGGCGCGCGCCTGCTCGAGCACATCCTCGTCCGGCCCGAGCTGCGAGCCCGGAAACAGCTTGATCTCGATCTTGCCGTTCGAGCTCTTCGCGACGTTGTCGCGGAAGGCCTCGAGCCCCTTGAACAGCGGATCGTCGACGGTCAGCGCCGTGTTGACGTTGAGGGTGAAATCGGCGGCGAGCGCGGGGCCCGCGAGCGCCACTGTGGCGGCGAATGCCAGCGCAAGACGGCGAGTTGTCCACATCATGAAGCGTCCTCCAGTTTGCCGGCGTGCGGCTAGGCGGCCGATGTTGTTGTTGGCGTCGCCGGTTGATTTGGCGGCCGGTTTAGGCTGAAATGGTAGTATGGAAGATCGCCCAATGCAACGGAGGAATTCGGCCGAGGTGATCGCGCCGCTGCGTCTCGATACCGGCGGGCGGGCGGGCTCGATCGCCGAGCAGGTCTTCCGCACGCTTCGTTCCGCAATCGTGACGATGCAACTCACCCCGGCCACGGCACTGTCCGAGCAGGACATTGCGGGCCGGCTGAAGGTCAGCCGCCAGCCGGTGCGCGAGGCCTTCATCAAGCTCTCCGAGATCGGGCTCGTGCGCGTGCTGCCGCAGCGCGGCACCTTCGTGGTCAAGATCTCGGCGAAGGCCGTCACTGACGCGCGCTTCGTGCGCGAGGCGGTCGAGTGCGCGATCGCGCGGCGCGCCAGCGAAGGCATCGACGCGGCCGCGATGGAGGATCTGCGCGAGATCCTCGCGCAGCAGCGCAAGGCGGCGCGCAATCCGGAGGAGTTCTTCGTTCTGGACGAAGCCTTCCACCGCGGCCTCGCCCACGCGGCGGAATGCGCCTATGCGTGGAAGGTGATCGAGGAGGCGAAGGCGCAGATGGATCGCGTGCGTTTCCTGAGCCTTCCCGATGCGACACCGATCGGCCACCTGATCAAGCAGCACGAGGCGATCCTCGATCAGATTGCGGCGGGACGCGGCAGCGCCGCCGAGCAGGCGATGCGCGATCATCTGCGCGAAATCCTCAAGAGCCTGCCGCGCCTTGCCCGCGCGTTCCCGGACATGTTCGAGGGCGAGGAGTCGCGGCAGCAGGCAAAATCCGGAAAGGCTGCGCGATGAAGATCAAAGGCGCGAAAGTGATCGTGACCTGTCCGGGTCGCAATCTCGTCACGCTGAAGATCGTCACCGACGAGGGCCTGCACGGGCTCGGCGACGCCACGCTGAACGGGCGCGAGAAGGCCGTCGTCGCATATCTGGAAGATCACGTCATTCCGTGCCTGATCGGGCGCGATCCGCACCGCATCGAGGACATCTGGCAGTATCTCTACAAGGGCGCCTACTGGCGCCGCGGGCCGGTGACGATGACGGCGATCGCGGCGGTCGACACCGCGCTCTGGGACATCAAGGCCAAAGACGCGGGCCTGCCGCTCTATCAGCTGCTCGGCGGCAAGAGCCGCGACGCCGTGATGGTCTATTGCCACGCCAATGGCACGGACATCGCCGAGGCCGTCGACTCGGTCGCCGCGCACATGGCGCAGGGCTACAAGGCGATCCGTGCGCAAACGGGCGTGCCCGGCCTCGACAAGGTCTACGGCGTGCCGAAAGGCGGCGCGGCTTACGAGCCGGCCGAGAAAGGCCTGCCGGTCGAAACCGTCTGGTCGACCGAGAAATATCTCGACCATGCGCCGAAGCTGTTCGAGACATTGCGCGCGAAATTCGGCTTCGACTTTCATCTGCTGCATGACGTGCATCATCGGTTGACGCCGATTGAAGCCGCGCGCCTCGGCAAGTCGCTCGAGCCGTGGCGGTTGTTCTGGATCGAGGACCCGACGCCGGCGGAAAACCAGGACGCGTTCCGGCTCATTCGCCAGCACACCGTGACGCCGATCGCGGTCGGCGAGGTGTTCAACTCGATTTGGGACTGCAAGGGCCTGATCGAGAATCAACTGATCGACTACATCCGCGCGACCGTGGTGCATGCGGGCGGCATCACGCATTTGCGCAAGATCGCGGCACTCGCCGAGATCTATCAGGTGCGCACCGGCTGCCATGGCGCGACCGATCTTTCGCCGGTGTGCATGGGCGCGGCGCTCCACTTCGACATCGCGGTGCCGAATTTCGGCGTACAGGAGCACATGCCGCACACAGCGGAGACCGACGCGGTCTTCCCGCACGCCTACACATACAAGGACGGCTTCATGTACCCGGGCGATACGCCCGGCCATGGCGTCGAGATCGACGAAGCGCTCGCGGCCAAATATCCGTACGATCCTGCCTATCTGCCGGTCGCGCGGCTGGAAGACGGGACGCTGACGAACTGGTAGCCCGGATGAGCGCGACATCCGGGGGCCACGGCTTCCGCTTTCGCCGCCGTCCCGGGTGTCGCTTCGATCACCCGGGCTACAATCCGTACATCCCCCACGGCAGCCCGAAGTGCAGCCGCGCGAGGCCCGCACCGAAATTTGCAAACTGCGCCGACGAGTGCCCGCGGTACATTGCGACGTCGTTGAAATAGCGCTGCAGCTTGTGGCCTTTGCGGGCCGGCGCCGAGCCGGCGGTATGAAACATCAGCTCCACCGCCTCGCACGCCATGCGGCCGGCATGCTGGATCATGCCCCACAGCCGCATGTTCTCTTCCGTCAAGATCGGCTGGCCGGTGTCGGCCCAGCGCTGACAATACTCGGCATACATGTCGCAGCCCTTGAACATCAGCGCTTCGGCGGCGTCGGTCAGCGTCAGCGCCTCGCCGAACGCGCGCTGGAAGTCCGCATGCTCGTAGCGTGGAATTTGCGGCATCGACAGCGTCTTGCGGGTGCGGATGATCTCTTCGTATTCGTCGAGCGCCGCGCGCGCCGCGCCCACCACCGGCATCACCAGCGTGACGTGAAACGGGCCGGCGAGCCGACCGAGATACATCGGATTGCCGTGCAGCCGCGTGCCGGGCGTGCCGTTCTCCATGCTCTCGGGCGTCGCCGCGAGGCCCGGCGCCAGATAGCCGACATGATGCTCCGGCACGAACACGTTCTCGACCCGCACGCTGTTCGAGCCGCTCGCGCGCATGCCGAGCACCTTGTCGCCGCCCCAGTCGTCCAGAATCTGATAGCTGCCCTTTGGCACCACCGCGTGCCCGTGCACCGGCGCCTCACCCGGTCGCTTGATCAGCGCGCCGCCGATGAAATGCGTCGCATAGGGGATGCCGGAGCAATAGTCCCACTGGCCCGACAGGCGATAGCCACCCTCGACCGGCGTCAGAATGCCGAGTGGCGGCGCGCGATGCGGCGCAATGAAGTGCCCGTCGCCGAACAGCTCGACCTGCGCCTGCTCGCTCCAGTGCGAGGCGACCTCGAACGCGTGCGAGGCCGCCAAAGCGAGGCACCAGCCGACGCCGGGATGGCCGCGCGCGATCTCGAGCATGACGCGATAGAAGGTGCCGAGATCGAACTCATAGCCGCCGAACATCTTCGGCTGGGTGATGCGGTAGAAGCCGGCGGCCACGAACCTTTCGTGCATCTGCAACGAATACGTACCGCGCTCGTCGGCCTCGTCCTGCTGCGCGCGCAACTCCGGAATCAGCGCGGTTGCGCGCGCGATGATGTCCCTCGGCGTGAGATCAGGCTCAGGCGCCGGGATCGCGCGCCGCGCCAGCGTCGGCGCGAGCGTCAAGCGTGCGCTCCCGCCCCACCGTTCGCCTTGCGGATCGCCTCCCAGACGCGGCTCGGCGTCGCCGGCATCTCGATGCGGTCGATGCCGAGCGGGCTCAGCGCATCGATGATCGCATTGATGACCACCGGCGGCGCGCCGATCGTGCCCGACTCGCCGATGCCCTTCACGCCGATCGGATTGGTCTTGCAGGGCACCTCTTCGAGCGCGATCTCGAAGTTCGGCAGCATGTCGGCGCGTGGCATCACGTAGTCCATGAAGCTGCCGGTGACGAGCTGCGCGCTCTCGCGATCGTAGACGGCGTGCTCAAAGAGGGCCTGCCCGATGCCTTGCGCCACGCCGCCATGCTGCTGGCCGTTGACGATCATCGGATTCAACACCTGGCCGAGATCATCGACCATGAAGTAGCGGTCGACCGTCACCTCGCCAGTCTCGGGATCGATCTCGACCTCGACCGCATGCGCGCCGTTCGGATGGCTCGGCGGCTCGGGCGAATGCGAGCCGGAGCCTTCGAGGCCGATGCCGAACTTGGTCATGGGACCCATCGGCGCGTAGGAGGCTTTCGCCACCTCGATCAGCGGAATCGCCTTGTCGGTGCCGGCCACTTTGAACGTGCCGTCCTTGAACTCGATGTCGCCGGCGTCGGCTTCCATCATGGCCGCCGCCATCGGCTTTGCCTTCTCGATGATCGCATCCGCGGCGCGCCGTAGCGCGCTGCCGCCGACCACGGCGCTGCGCGCGCCGTAAGTGCCGCGCCCGAACGGTACCTGTGCGGTATCGCCCTGCACATAGCGGATCGACTCGAACGGCACGCCGAGGAAGTCGTGCACCAGCTGCGCGAACACCGTCGCATGCCCTTGCCCGTGCGAATGCGTGCCGCCGAGGATCGTGACGGTGCCGCCCGGATCGAAGCGGATGTCCATGCGGTCGTTGAAGATGCCGCCGAACTCGATGTAGTAACACACCGAGCGTCCGCGCAGCTTGCCGTTCTTCTCCGAGGCCTTGCGCCGCCTCTCGTAGCCCTTCCAGTCCGCCATCTCGACGCACTTGTCGAGCAGCCGTGCGAATTCGCCCGAATCGTAAGTGTAGAAGGTCGGCGTGTTGTAGGGGAATTTGTCCGGCGCGATGAGATTGCGGCGGCGGATCTCGGCGCCGTCCATGCCGATCTGGCGCGCCGCATGCTCGATCATGCGTTCGGTGAAGTACGCGGCCTCCGGCCGCCCGGCGCCGCGATAGGGTCCGGCCTGCGGCGTGTTGGTGAACAACCCCTTCTGCATGACGTGGATCGTCTGCACGTCATAGGCTTCCGGGATGAAGCGCAGCGCGAACGCGCCGCTCACCATGCCGGGGCCGACGAAATAGGCGCCCACTTGGAACAGCGATTGCTGACGGATCGCGAGGATCTTGCCGTTCTCGTCGAGCGCAATCTCGCCCGAATGCACATGATCGCGGCCGGTGTGGTCGGTCATCATGCTTTCCGAGCGCGTCGCGACCCATTTCACCGGGCGACCGAGCTTCTTCGAGGCCCACAGCACCAGCGCGTCATCCGGGAACGCGCCGCCCTTCAGGCCGAACCCGCCGCCGACGTCGGGCGCGACCACGCGCACCTGGTTCTCGGCGACATGGAAGATGTGCGCGATCTCGAAGCGCGCGCCGTGCGGGTTCTGCGAGGACGTATAGAGCGTGTAGAAATCATCCGCCGCATTGTAGTCGCCGATCGCGGTGCGCGGCTCCATCGACACCGGCGTCAGCCGGTTGTTCTCCAGCTCGAGCTTCACGACATGCTTCGCGTTGGCAAAGGCCGCGTCGGTCGCCTCCTTGTTGCCGAACATCAGCATGAAGGCGACGTTGCCGTTCGGGTTGTCGTCCCACACCTTCGGGGCGCCGTCTTTCGCCGCATCGCCGATCAGTGCGACGGCGGGAAGCGGCTCGTAATCGACCTCGATCAGGTCGGCGGCATCGCGCGCCTGCGCCTGCGTCTCCGCCACCACGAAGGCGACACGGTCGCCGACGAAGCGCACCTTCTCGGCCTGCAGCACCTGCTGGAACACACGGTGACCCTTGGGCGCGCCGACATCTTCCGGCATCAGCGCCGCCGTGAAGGCGCCGAGGTGGTCGGCCGCCACATCCGCGCCAGTCAGCACCAGCAGCACGCCCGGCGCTGCCTTGGCCTTCGTGGTGTCGACCTTCTTGATGCGCGCATGCGCATGGGGCGAGAGCAGGTTCACGCCGTGGCACATGCCGGGCAGCACAATATCGTCGACATAGCGCCCTGCCCCGGTGAGGAAGCGCTGATCCTCGACGCGCCGCACCGCCTGCCCGATCCCGAACTTCGCCATTGCGTATCCCCTGCGTAGCTTCTTGGGTGGATTCTTGAGACGAGACGATATGGCGCTCTCGCGCGGAGAGCAATCGGCCCAAGAAGTCGCGGCGAGACAGGCCAACGCCATCTTCCGATTCGAATTGAAGCCGACCTATCGGTCGTCATCGCCCGGCTCGACCGGGCGACCCAGTAAACACCGATGGATCGGTGAGCTGGGTGCCCCGCTTTCCATAAGGGCGTTTACGCCCGTCTTCGACGGGCTATGGGGCATGACGAACGAGAGGGTTGTGGGCTAGCGCCCCGTCAGCAGGTTGGGCAGGAACAGCGCAATGTTGGGAAACAGCGTGATCACCAGCGTGAACAGCACCATGATGGCGAGATACGGCAGGGTCACTCTGGCGATATAGCCGAGGCCGTCGCCGGTCAGGCCCTGGATCACGAACAGGTTGAAGCCGACCGGCGGGGTGATCTGCGCCATCTCGACGACGAGCACGAGGAAGACGCCGAACCAGACCGGGTCGAAGCCGGCCTGCTTCACGATCGGCAGCACGATCGGCAAGGTCAGCACGATCATCGAGAAGCCGTCGAGAAAACAGCCGAGGATCAGATAGAAGACGACCAGCGCGACGATCAGCCCGAAGGGCGAGAGCCCCATGCCAGCGACGAAATCCGCGACCGCGCGCGGGATGCCGAGAAACGCTGCCGATGAGCCGAGGATCGAGGCGCCGAGCAGGATCATGGCGATCATCGAGCAGGTCAGCACCGAGCCGATCGCGATGTCGCGCAGGCCTTGCAGCGTGAGGCCGCCCTGCAGCGCCGCGACGATGAGCGCGCCGAGCACACCGACCGCGGCGCTTTCCGAGGGCGTCGCGATGCCGCCATACATCGATCCGAGCACCGCGGCGATCAGGAAGATCGCGGGGCCGAGATCCTTCAGCGCCTTGAGGCGATCGATGAACGAGATGCCGGCGAGCGCACGTTCGCTCTCAGGGACCAGGCTGGGGCGGATCGCGGTGTGGATCATCACCCAGGCCATGAAGCAGCCGGCGAGCAGGAAGCCCGGAATGAAGCCTGCGGTGAACAGCTTCAGGATCGAGACGTCGCCGAGCACGCCGTAGATGATCATGATGTTGGACGGCGGGATCAGGAAGCCGAGCGTGCCGGCACCGGCGAGGCTGCCGATCGCGATGTCTTTCGAGTAGCCGCGCTTGGTGAGCTCGGCGAGCGCGATGCGGCCGACGACCTGCGTGGTTGCGGCGGACGAGCCCGAGATCGCCGCGAAGATCGAGCAGCCGACCACGTTCACATGCAGCAGCCGTCCCGGCAGCAGTCCGGCCCACGGCGCCAGCCCCTGAAACAGCGAGCGCGACAGGCGCGACTGAAACAGGATCTCGCCCATCAGGATGAACATCGGCAGCGCGAGCAGCTCCTGCGTGGTGAGAATGTTCCACGCATATTGCGCGAGCAGCTTGTCGAGCGGGATATTGCGAAACAGCGCGAGCAGCACCGCGCCGGTCGCGCCGAGCGTCAGGCCGATCCAGATGCCCCCGGCGAGCGCCGAGAACAGGATCGCGAACATCGTGCCGGTGACGGTGCCCATCGTTATTCGACCGGTGCCGCCTTGATGCGGTGGTCTTCGAGCGGCAGCCCGAGCGCCGCCTGAATGGTGCGCGCGAGAAACTGCAGCGCGAGCAGCACCATGCCGAAGGCGATCACGGCTTCCGGGATCCACAGTAGCGTGCCGGACGAGATCGAGGTCTGGCCGCGGTCGAACGCCGCATACGAGAAACGCACCATCGCGATTGCGAGATAACCGGTGAAGACGAAAGCGATCAGCGAGGCGCCGAATTCGAACCAGCGCCGCGCCGGCGCATGGAGCCGGCCGAGGATGAGCGTCACGCGGATATGCCCGCCCGCGCGCAGCGTCATGGCGGCGCCGAAGGTGAAGCACGCGGCCATCAGGTAGGAGGAATATTCCCAGGCGACCGGGATGTCCGCGGGCATCCAGGAAATGAAGTTCGACAGCGCCCGCACGGTGATCTCGGCGAGCATCAGCAGCGTCAGCGCGATGAGACACGCCGCGCCGATCCAGCCGTCGAGACGGCCGAGTCGTTCGATGAAATCGAGCAAGTAACGCAGCGGCGCGGGCGCCGCTGCGTTGAGGCTTTGGCGGCCGGGACTCATGCGAACGAGCGAGAGCCTTGACCCCTCACCCCTTCCTCTCCGTTGAACCTCTGCGTAGCCCTCTCCCACAAGGGGAGAGGGCGCAATAACTCACACTGCGCTCGCAGATTTCGCTTACGATTCAACACGCGCCAGCGGCCGCGTCTCGTGCCCTCTCCCCTTGTGGGAGAGGGCAGCGCCGATAGGTCAGCAAACTCGAATGGGTGAGGGGTCTGCTGCCTCATGCGGGGCGCTTGACCTCGGCCAGGAACGCCTTCACGGGCTTCTCGCTCGCCGGCACGCGCTTGAGAAACGCCTCGAGCAGCGGCGCGGTCTTGGCCTGGAAATCCTTCAGCATCGCGGGCGGCACCGGCACGACCTCCATCCCGCCGTCGACGAGGCGCTTCAGACTGTCCTTGTCAGCCTTGAGTGACTCCGCCCAGAAGTCCGGCTCAAGCTTCTTGGCGAGCTCCTCGATCGCCTTCTGCTGCGCCGGCGTGAACTTCTTCCAGGTGTCGAGGTTCACGTTCACCATCTGGCACGACCAGGTGTGATTGGTCGGGTAGATGTATTTCAGGAACTCCCAGAACTTGCCGTCGACGCCCGACACCGCCGAGGTCGACACGCCGGCGACCGCCCCCGACGCGAGCGCAGGGATCGTCTCGCCCCACGGGATCAGCACAGGCGCCATGCCGACCGCCGCGCACATGTCCTGCGCGTTCTTGTCCGGCACGCGGATCTTCACGCCCTTGAGGCCGTCGAGATTGTCGGTCTTGACCTTCAGGTGCAGGTACTGCGTCGGCCACGGCACCATGTAGAGGACTTTCTGATTGTTCTTGGCCGCGATCGCCTCGTATTCGGGACGCAGATACTTGTGCAGGATCTTCAGCTCGCTGTCCGAGCTGACCAGGAACGGGATCGACTCGGTGCCGAGCATCGGCTCGTCGCCGATCTGCTGGATGTTCAGCACATCGGCCAGCGGCACGAGCCCGTCGCGCACCGCACGCAGCTGCTCGGGCCCTTTGAGGCCGAGCGAGCCGCCCGCCTGCACGGTGATCTTGATCTCGCCATTGGTGACCTTGCCGACCTCCTCGGCAAAGCGCTTGGCGTTGGTGGTGTGGAAGTTGCCGTCCGGCCAGACGGTCGCGAGATCAAGGCTCGTCGCGGCCGTTGCATTGTCGAATATGGCGCCGCCAAGAACGGCGCCCGTGCCCACCATGAAGGCGCGTCGCGTGAACATGAGTAACTCCCCTCTTATTTTTGTCCCGGGCGCGGCGCGGCACGAAGTGACGCGCCGCAGAACCGGGACCGCCACAGACTTAAGAGCCCGGAACGGTCCCGGGTCAGCAGCGCAGCATTGCATGCTGCGCTGCGCCCGGGACACATTACTCCGCCGCCTTCACGCCCGTGTAGCCATACAAATCCCGTGCCGTGGCCTCCGACACGAGCTCGTCGGCGAGGTCGCGCGCGACGCGTTCGGCCTCGCGCTGCTCGGGCGCGCCGATACCGCCGCCACCGGGCGTCAGCACCACGAGGCGATCGTCGGGCGGCACTTCCTGGAAGCCCTTGCCGCGCAGCTTCTTGCCGGACTTGAGCCCGACATAGCCGGCCGCGCCGTCGCGGCCGCCGTCGCGACCGCGCGGCGGATGCTCGATGCGGTCGAACGCCGCCAGAATGTCCCAGGTCCGATCAATGCCGCTGCCGATCTCGATGATCTGCCCGTGCCCGCCCTGCGTGCGGCCGGCGCCGCCGGAACCCGGCCGCAGCTCCTTCTTCCAGAAGATCAGCGGTGTCTGGCTTTCGGCGATCTCGACCGGCGTGCCGCGGACGCCGCTCGGATAGGCGGTTGCTGAGAGGCCATCCTTGTCGGGTCGCGCGCCGGTGCCGCCATTGCTGGTCACCGCCATCATGAACCCGTAGTTGCCGTTCGAACCGGCCTGCGTCTCGCCGCGCACGTTCAGATTCCACAGGCACGACGTGCCTTCCGTCGGCACGCGATCCGGAATGATCTGGCGCAGGCAGCCAAACGCCACATCGGGCAGCATCTGTCCGATGATGTGACGGCTGCATACCGGCGCGGGCTTCGGGGCATTCAGGATGCAGCCGACCGGCGCCGAGACGGTGAGCGGTCCGAGCGAGCCGGCATTGTTCGGAATCTGGCTTGCGACCACGCAGCCGAGCCCGAATACCGTGTAGGCCGTGGTGTAGGCGAGCGGCACGTTGATGCCGTAGCGAGATTGCGGCGAGGTACCGGTGAAGTCGACATGGATGCCGCGATCCGAGACCGTCAGCGCAGCGGCGAGCGTGACGGGCGCGTCGTAGCCGTCGACTGTCATCTTGTTGTGCCAAGTCCCTTTCGGGAGCTTCGCTACTTCCGCGAGGACTGCATCACGCGAATGCTTACAAATGTGCTCGGCGAGCGGATCGAGCGAGTCGATGCCGAACTCGTCCACCATCTCGGCAAGGCGCTTGGCGCCGACATCATTGCAGGCAGCCAACGAATACGTGTCGCCCTCGGTGTCGATCGGCAACCGCGTGTTGGCGCGGATCATCGCCATCAGGGTCTCGTTCACGACGCCCTGATCGATCAGCTTGAGCATCGGAATGTAGAGGCCTTCCATGAACACGTCGGTCGCGTCGGGTCCGAAGCCGATGCCGCCGATGTCCATCAGATGGCTGGTGCAGGAGAACAGCGCGACCAGCTCGCCTTTCGAGTTGAACGCGGGCGTCGTGATGACGAAGTCGTTCAGGTGGCCAGTGCCCATCCAGGGATCATTGGTGATGTACGCATCGCCCGGCTTCATCTGGTCGAGCGGGAAATGGCGGATGAAGTGCTTCACCGACTCGGCCATCGAGTTGACATGGCCGGGCGTGCCGGTGACAGCCTGCGCCAGCATGCGGCCCTTGCGGTCGAACACGCCGGCCGAGAGATCGCCGCACTCGCGCACGATCGGCGAGAACGCGGTGCGGATCAGCACCTGCGCCTGCTCCTCGACCACCGCGATGAGGCGGTTCCACATGATCTGCAGGTCGATGAGTTTGGTGGCGTCGGTCATGAGTGTGCTCCGCGCTTGCAGCGCGCGCAGGCGCGCTCCCCTCCCCCTTGCGGGGAGGGGGAGGGGGTGAGGGTCGGAGTTTGAGGCACCGCGATCGCACTACGCACGACCCCCCTCCCTAACCCTCCCCCGCAAGGGGGGAGGGAACAGGCTGAGTATGCGGCTCGGGCGAACATCATGCCCCTACTCTCCGCTCCATCACGATGCATCCCGCGGCGTCGATGCGCGCGTCGAAGCTTGCGGTCACGAAGGTCGAGGTCTCGTCCTCGGCGATGATCGCCGGGCCCGTGACGCGCGCGCCCGCTTCCATGCGCTCGCGCCGATAGAGCGGCACGTCGACGAGGCCGCCGGCGCGGCCATCGAAGAAGGCGCGCGTGCCGTCCGGCGATGGCGCACGCTTCTCCGCCGCGGGCGCAAGCGCGATCGGACGTTGCGCCGGCGTCGAGATCAGCACCGACCAGCTCAGCACCTCGATCGCGGCGCCCGGAATATGGCGGCGGAACAGCGCCGCATATTCGCGCTCGAATTCTACGCGCAGCGCGTCGGCGTCATCCGCCGTCAGATCGCGCACCTGCAGCGGCACCGTGATCTCGTGCCCCTGTCCGACATAGCGCATATAGGCGAGCCGCCGCTCCGTGATCGGCGCGCCGCGCGCGCCCGGCTCGACCAGCGCGCGCGCATCCCTCGCCATTTCGCCGAGCAGCGCGGATGCGCCGGCCGCATCGAAACCGTCGAGCCGCATGTGCCGGCTCTTCACCAGCTCGTAGGAAATCGGCGCGGCGAGAAACCCGACCGCCGAGCCGACGCCGGCATTCGGCGGCACCAGCACGCGCGGCACGCCGAGCTTTTCGGCAACGCGCGCGGCGTGCAGCGGCGCCGCGCCGCCGAACGCGATCAGCGTGTGCTCGCCCACGACCTCGCCGCGCTCGACCGCATGCACGCGCGCGGCGCTCGCCATGTTCTCGCACACCATCTCGTGCACCGCGTAGGCCGCGGTCTCGGGCGACATTCCGAGCGGATCGCCGATCGCGGCGGCCAGCGCAGCGCGCGAGAGGTCCGGCTTGAGCGCGATGGTCCCGCCTGCGAATGCCGCCGGATCGATCATGCCGAGCGTGACGTCAGCGTCGGTGACCGCCGGACGCAGGCCGCCGCGCGCGTAGCAGGCAGGTCCCGGCTCGGAGCCGGCGCTTTCCGGACCGACGGTGACGCGCTTCAGCGCATCGATATGCGCAATCGAGCCGCCGCCCGCGCCGATCTCGACCATCTCGATCACCGGAATGCGCACCGGCAGGCCGGAGCCTTTCAGGAAGCGCGCCGCACGATCGACCTCGTAGACGCGCGCCGAATTCGGCTCGAAGTTCTCGATCAGGCAGATCTTGGCCGTGGTGCCGCCCATGTCGAACGACAACACCTTCTTCTCGGCGCCGCGCGCGGCCACTTGCGCGGCGAAGATCGCGCCGCCGGCCGGACCGGACTCGACCAGCCGGATCGGAAATTTGCGCGCCGTGTCGATCGAGGTCAGTCCGCCGCCCGAGGTCACCAGATAGATCGCGCCGCGAAACTGCTCGTGCCGCAGCGCCTCGTCCATGCGCGCCAGATAGCCGTCCATCAGCGGCTGCACGTAAGCGTTGGCGACCGCCGTCGAGGTGCGCTCGTATTCGCGGATCTCCGGGCACACTTGCGATGACAGCGTGATGCTCAACTCCGGCATCGCGGCCTTGAGGATGTCGGCCGTGCGCTGCTCGTGCGCAGGGTTCACGTAGGAATGCATGAAGCAGATCGCGACCGCTTCGATGCCGTTGTCCTTGAGGCGCGCCACCTGTGCGGAGACCGCCGCCTCGTCGAGCGCGAGCCGCACCTTGCCATGAATATCGACGCGCTCCGGCACGGTGAAACGCATGCTGCGCGGCACCAGCGGCTTCGGCTTCTCGATGCTCAGATCGTACTGGTCGTAGCGGCTCTCGGTCGCGATATCGAGCACGTCGCGAAAGCCGTCGGTGGCGATCAGCGCCGTGCGCGCGCCGCGTCGCTCGATGATCGCGTTGGTCGCGAGCGTCGTGCCATGCACGAACACGTCGATATCGGAGAAGTGCAGCCCGGCATCGCCGAGCACGAGGCGCGCACCTTCCAGCACGCCCTCCTCCGGGCGCTTTTGCGTGGTGAGGACCTTGCGGGTGAGCCGTTCCGTGCCGCGATCGAGCACGATGTCGGTGAAGGTGCCGCCGATATCGACCGCCATGCGGACGTCGCGGCCATTGCTTTTCGAACTCATGCCCAACATTGGCATGCCGCTTACGCGGGCGGAAGCCCGCAATGCCGGCAGAAGCGGCGACCCGATGCCGCTCTCACGTGCAGCCGCGCCTCAGGCCGCGTTACGCTCGAGCCGCGCGATCAGGAACTCGATCTCGGCGATCGCTTCCTTCGACAGCTTGATGCCCGGCTTGCGCTGCGCGTCGCTGGCGATCGCGCCGCGGCGCTTCAAAATGTATTTGCGTACCGCGAGCCCCAGCATTCCGGGCTGCTGCTCGTAGCGCAACAGCGGCAAGTGCCGATCGAACAGGTCGTGCGCCGCGGCGCGTTCGCCCGCCCTGATCAACTTGACGAGTTGCACCAGCATTTCGGGATACGCATAGCCGGTATTCGCGCCGTCGGCGCCGCGCTCGAGCTCGTGCGGCAGGAATACGCCGCCATTGCCGCACAGGATCGCGACTTTGCGCAGGCTGCCGTCGGTCATCATGCTTTTCAGCGCGGTCAGCTTCTCGAGTCCTGGCCACTCCTCGTGCTTCACCATCTTGCAGGAGGGATTGTCGGTGACGATGCGCCGGATCACCGCCGGCGCCATCACGACACCTGACGCATAGGGATAATCCTGCACCACGAACGGCACGTCGCTGCCGATCGCCTCGACCGCATTCGCATAGTAGGTGATGATCTGATCGTCGGTCTTCAGCGTGCCCGGCGGCGCGATCATCACGCCGCCCGCGCCGGCATCCATCACATCCTTGGTGAGCGCCGCCATCTGGGCAAAGCCCGGCGCCGAAACGCCGACCACCACCGGCAGGCCGTTCACGCGTCGCACCACCTGACGTGTCAACGCGACCGCCTCCGCATGCGTCAGCTTCGGCGCCTCGCCCATGATGCCGAGCACGGTGACGCCCGTGATGCCGCAGCCGAGATAGAAATCCATCAGCCGGTCGAGGCTCGCGCTGTCGACCGCGCCGTCTTCGGTAAACGGCGTCGCCGCGATGATGTACACGCCGTTTGCATTGGTATCGAGCATCGTCGGCATGCTTCCGCCTCGCCCTTAAGCTTGTGGCCGTTCGCCTGACTGCTATAGGCTCTGCGCCAATCGTTCAACGCCGGGCAGCTTGTCACGGGGGATTTTCATGAAGCAATTCGCGTTCGTTCTCGCAGGGCTGCTATGCGCCGCGCCCGCTTTCGGCGAAGAAGCCGTGCTCAAGACCGTGGTCGACGGGACCTTCGCGCCGCACGCGATGCCGAAGCTCGGCGGCGGTTACGAAGGCTTCAACATCGATCTCGCCGACGAGATCGCCAAGCGCCTGAAACGCAAGTCGCAGATCGACGCGACGCAGTTCTCCGGCATCATTCCGGCACTGCAGGCCGGCACCTACGACTATGTCGCGGCGCCGACCACGGTGACGAAAGAGCGCGCCGAGAACATGCTGTTCACCGAGGGCTATCTCAACACCGACTTCCAGTTCCTGATCAAGAAGGGCGCGCCGAAGATCGAGAAGCTCGAGGACCTGAAAGGCAAGACCGTCGCGGTGAACAAAGGCTCGGCCTACGACTCCTGGGCGCGCGGCCTCGAGGAGAAGATCGGCTGGAAGGTCGAGAGCTTCGGCACGCAAAGCGATGCCGTGCAGGCGGTGCTCGCCGGCCGCGCCGACGCCAACGTCGCCGGTAACACCAATGTCGCCTGGGCGGTGAAGAACAATCCGCAGCTCGAGCTCTCCTATCTGCATTCGACCGGCCTCGTCTGGGCCGCGCCGCTGCGCAAGGATTCCGAGGCGCTGCGCAAGCAGCTCGAGAACGCGATCGAGTGCATGAAGCTCGACGGCACCATCGCGAAGATGCACGAGAAGTGGTTCGGCATTAAGCCCGCGCCCGGCTCAGCAGCCGTCACGGTGTTTCCCGGCTACGGCGTGCCCGGCATGCCGGGCTACGACCCGACCGAGCACAAGCCGGAGTGCAATTAGTGCGGTCTGTGTCCCGCACGCGGTGCAGCGTGAAACGCTGCACCGCAGATGCGGGACCGCACAAACTCCGGAGTTCTGGGCGGTCCCGGGTCTGCGTCGCAGCATTTCATGCTGCGACGCGCCCGGGACACACGTCATGACCTCCCCCATCCTCCACGTCCGCGCACTGCGCAAGAACTTCGGCCCGACCGAAGTGCTGCGCGGCATTGACCTGAAGATCGCGCCGCAGGAGCTGGTGTTCGTCATCGGGCCGTCCGGCTCGGGCAAGAGCACGCTGCTGCGCTGCTGCAACCGGCTCGAGGAGCCGACCAGCGGCGCGATCCACTTCGACGGCGTCGACCTGATGGCGCGCTCGACCGACATCAACGCGATGCGCCGGCGCATCGGGATGGTGTTCCAATCGTTCAATCTCTATCCGCACATGACCGCGCTCGGGAACGTCACGCTGGCTCTGCGCAAGGTGGTGGGCAAATCGCGCGCCGAGGCCGACGCGCTCGGGCTTGCGGCGCTCGATCGCGTCGGGCTTGCGGCGAAAGCAAAGTCCTATCCGGGCGAACTGTCCGGCGGCCAGCAGCAGCGCGTCGCGATCGCCCGCGCGCTCGCGCTCGAGCCGGCGATGATGCTGTTCGACGAGCCGACCTCGGCGCTCGACCCGGAGCTGGTTGGCTCGGTGCTCGCGGTGATGCGCGAGCTCAAGGCCGCCGGCATGACCATGCTGGTCGTCAGCCACGAGATGCGCTTCGCGCGCGACGCCGCCGATCGCGTGATCTTCATGGATCACGGACTGATCGTGGAGGAAAGCCCGCCGGCGCAGATTTTCGGCGCCCCGCAGGAGACGCGGACGCAGGCGTTCATCGCGGAGCTGACGCGGTGAACGCCTTCCTGGAAGCCTTCTTCAAGCCAAACCTGATCGCACAGTATTGGCCGTTGATCCTGAAGGGCGTGCTGGTCACGATCGAGATCGCGTTCGCCGTCGTGATCACAGGCCTCCTGCTCGGCCTCCTGCTCGCCGTCATCCGCTCGCTGCAGATCAAGCTGCTCAACGCCCTGATCGTCGTCTTCGTCGACATGTTCCGCGCGCTGCCGCCGCTGGTGATCGTGCTGATCGTGTATTTCGGCCTGCCCAATATCGGGATCAGCATTCCGTCTTTCGCGGTGCTCTGGCTCGTGCTGTCGCTGGTGCTCGCGGCCTTTGCGGAGGAAATCTTCTGGGCCGGCATCCTGTCGATCCCGAAAGGCCAGTGGGAGGCCGCGCGCTCGACCGGCTTCGGCTTCCTCGGCACTCTTGCCTATATCGTGCTGCCGCAGGCGGTGCGCCTCACCGTGCCGCCGATCACCAACCGCACCGTCGCGATTACCAAGAACACCGCGCTCGGCACCGTGATCGGCGTGCCCGAAATCCTCAATCAGGCGACGACCGCGCAATCCTTCTCCGGCAACGCCACGCCGCTGATGATGGGCGCGCTCGCCTATGTGATCCTGTTCATTCCGGTGGTCGCGCTCGGACGCTTCCTGGAAACCCGCTTTGCCTGGCGGAGGAGCTGATGGACGCGCTGATCCACCAGTTCTTCAATCTCGACATCATGACGCGCGCGCTGCCGCTGGTGCTGCAGGGCCTGCAGCAGACCATCCTGCTTTGTCTGATTGTCATTCCGCTCGGCCTCGCCGGCGGTCTTCTCTTCGCCCTCGCCTCGCTGTCGGCATCGCGCGCGGTGCGCTACGGCATGATCCTGGCGATCGATTTCTTCCGCGCCGTGCCGCCGCTGGTGCTGCTCATCTTCGTCTATTCGGGACTGCCGTTTGCCGGCATTCGCCTCTCGCCGCTCACGGCCGTCGCGGTCGCGTTCTTCCTCAACACCTCGAGCTACTACGGCGAGATCTATCGCGCCGGCATCGAGAGCGTCGGGCGCGGCCAATGGGACGCGGCGCGCTCGACCGGCCTCACGGCCTTTGCGACGCTCACCCACGTCGTGCTGCCGCAGGCGGTGCGGAACGTGCTGCCTGATCTCGTCTCCAACACCGTCGAGGTGGTGAAACTCACCTCGATCGCGAGCGTTGTTGCGTTGCCGGAGATGCTTTATTCCGCCGATATGGCGCGCTCGGTCACCTTCAACGCCTCGCCGATCGTGCTTGCGGCGGCGATCTACCTCGCCATGCTATGGCCCGTGGTCCGGCTGATCAGCCGGATGGAAAGAAGAATAGCTTCCTGACCCCACCATCGTCATCGCCCGCGAAAGCGGGCGACCCAGTAAACGCGGAAAGGCGTTGCAATAGATGAAGGTCGGCGATTACTGGGTGCCCCGCTTGCCATAAGGGCGTTTACGCCCGTCTTCGACGGGCTACGGGGCGTGACGAACGAGAGAGTTTGGAGAACGTTGTGAGTCGTATTGTTCGTGTTGCAGCGGCCCAATCGGGCCCGATTCAAAAAGCCGAGTCGCGCCAGGCCGTGGTGAAGCGGCTCTGCGATCTGCTCGACCAAGCGCATGCGCAGGGCGTGAACTTCGTGGTCTTCACCGAGCTCGCGCTCACCACTTTCTTCCCGCGCTGGTACATGACCGACCAAACCGAAGTCGATCAGTGGTTCGAGCGCGAGATGCCGAACGCCGCGACACGTCCGCTGTTCGAGAAGGCGGCGCAGGCGAAGATCGGCTTCTATCTCGGCTATGCGGAGCTCACGCCGGACGGGCATCATTTCAACACTGCGATCATGGTCGACCGCGACGGCAAGATCGTCGGCAAGTACCGCAAGGTGCACCTGCCCGGTCATGAGGACTTCGACCCCGAGCGCGCGTTTCAGCACCTAGAGAAGCGCTATTTCGAGCCGGGCGACATCGGCTTTCCGGTGTGGCGCACCATGGGCGGCATCTACGGCATGTGCATCTGCAATGACCGGCGCTGGCCGGAGACCTATCGCGTCATGGGCCTGCAGGGCGTCGAGCTCGTCGCGCTCGGCTACAACACGCCCTCGGCGAATTCGCAGAAGGCCGAGGAAGGGACCGCGAAGCGCCTGTTCCACCACAATCTCTCGGTCCAGGCCGGCGCCTACCAGAACGCGACCTTCGTGGTGGCGACCGCGAAGTGCGGCAGCGAAGACGGTCATCCGCTGTTCGGCGGCAGCTGCATCGTCAATCCGGACGGCGAGATCATCGCGACCGCCAAGACCGAGGATGACGAGCTTGTCGTCGCCACCATCGACCTCGACGACACCAGGTTCGGCAAAGAGACGATCTTCGACTTCAAGCGCCATCGCCGCATCGAGCACTACGGCCGCATCACCAGCCAGACCGGCGTGACGTTGCCGGAATGACCGCCGAGCGCGCGCTGGTGCTGTTCTCCGGCGGGCAGGATTCCACGACCTGCCTCGCCTGGGCGCTCGACCGGTTCGGTGAGGTCGAAACGCTCGGCTTCGACTACGGTCAGCGCCATCGTGTCGAAATGGACGTGCGTCCCACGGTGCTGGCGGCGTTGCGCGAACGTCTGCCGCAGCTCGCCGCACGGCTCGGGGCGGATCATGTCGTCGATCTGAGCGTGCTCGGCGAGATCAGCGAGACGGCGCTGACGCGCGAGGCCGCGATCACCATGCAGGCGAACGGCCTGCCGAACACGTTCGTGCCCGGCCGCAATCTCGTGTTCCTGACCTTTGCGGGCGCGCTCGCGTACCGACGCGGCGCGAAACACATCGTCGCCGGCATGTGCGAGACGGATTTCTCCGGCTATCCGGATTGCCGCGACGACACCGTGAAGGCGATGCAACTCGCGCTCAATCTCGGCATGGATACCCGCTTTGCGGTCCACACGCCGCTGATGTGGATCGACAAAGCGGCGACCTGGCGGATGGCACATGAGCTCGGCGGCGACGCCCTGGTGGAGATCGTGCGGCGCGAGACTCACACCTGCTACCATGGCGATCGCACGCATTGGCATGATTGGGGCTATGGCTGCGGCGCATGCCCGGCCTGCGAGCTGCGCGCGGCAGGATACGCGCGCTTTGCGGCAAGCTGAGCGCGACCCCACAGAGCGAGATCATGACCAAGCCCCTCTCCTACGATCCGAACACGCTCGCCGAGCGCGACCGTTACAAGCTGCTGATCAGCCTGGTGATCCCGCGGCCGATTGCGCTTGTCACCACGGTCGGCCCGACCGGCGTCGTGAACGCCGCGCCCTACTCGTTCTTCAATCTGTTCAGCGAGTCGCCGCCGCTTGCGGTGCTCGGCCTGCAGGCACGGCCGAACGGCAATCTGAAGGACACGTCCGCGCATATTCGCGACCGCGGCGAGTTCGTGATCAATCTGGTCGACGAGGCGCTCGGGGCCCAGATGAACCAGTGCGCCGTCGACTTTCCTCCCGAAGTGAGCGAGATCGAGGCCGCCAAGCTCAACCTGCTGCCGAGCGAGAAGGTCAAGATTCCGCGCATCGCTGAAGCGCCGGCCGCGCTCGAATGCCGTCACTTCACCACGCTCGAGGTCAGCGCCACGCGCCGTCTCGCAATCGGCGAGATCGTGCACATTCACATCCGCGAGGGCCTGTGGGACCCGGTGAAGATGCGCATCGATATGACGCAGTACCATCCGCTCGCGCGCCTTTTCGGCAATTACTACGCCTCGCTCGGCGAGCCGTTCACCCATGTGCGCCAGAGCTACGAGGAGTGGCTGGCGGAGCGGGTGTGAGCGCGTAGGGTGGGCAAAGGCGCGCGCTTGCGCGCCGTGCCCACCGACTGACACCGCGATCGGCAATGGTGGGCACGGCGCGCACGCGCGCCTTTGCCCACCCTACCGCCCCAACTGCACGGCGCCGATCGCCATCGTGACCGCCGCCTGGGTCGGGTCGATCACCGGAATGCCGAGCGCATCCTCGAGCGGCTTGCGGTGGCGCGCCATGCCGGCACAGCCCATCACGATCGCGTTCGCGCCGTCCTCGTCCATGAGTGCGCGGCCGACCTCGATCATGCGCGGCAGCGTCTTCTCGCTCGCGCTCTCGGCCACCGACAGCTCGAGCGGCCGCTCGCCGGCGAGGCGGTCCATCAGCCCCATCTGGCGCAGATAGCGCATGTGCCGCGCGATCGAACGCTGCAGGATCGCGATCACGCCAAAGCGTTCAGCGCGCGCCAACGCAGTGACGACACCACATTCGGCGATGCCGAACACCGGCCGCGCCGTGCCTTCACGGCAGACATGCAGGCCGGGATCGCTGTAGCAGGCGATCACGAACGCATCGCTCGCATTGTCGGACTCGACCAGCTTGCGCAGCGGCAGCGTGACGCTTTCGACGTGCTGCTGTGTCTCGATACCGTAGGGCCCCTCGGCGAGCGTCGAGCACACGATCTCCGGCCCCTCGGCGAAGCGCAACGGCGCCACTGCGTCATCGAGGCCGCGCGTGACGTTTTCGTTCGAGTTCGGATTGATGACGCGGATGCGCAGGCGGGCCATCAGGTTCTCCACCGTCATTCCGGGGCGGCGCGCAGCGACGAGCCCGGAATCCATAAACACCGCTATTGCGATAACGCAGACCGTACAATACGGAGCAGTTCGTGGCTATGGATTCCGGGCTCGCGCCTTCGGCGCGCCCCGGAATGACGAGGAGAGATAATGCAACCCTTCGATCTCGTGATCCGCGGCGGCACGGTGGCGACCGCGACCGACAGCTTCAAGGCCGATGTCGGCATCCGCGGATCGACCATCGCGGCGATCGGCGACGGGCTCGACAAGGGCAAGCGCGAGATCGACGCGCGCGGCAACCTGGTGCTCCCCGGCGGCGTCGACAGCCACAGCCATATCGAGCAGCTCTCGGCCTCCGGGCTGATGAATGCCGACACCTTCGAGAGCGCGACCACGGCCGCGGCGTTCGGCGGGACCACGACCGTGATCTCGTTCGCCGCGCAGCATGTCGGCATGAGCCTGAAGACCGTGGTCGACGAGTATCACCAATATGCCGAGCGCGGCGCGGTGGTCGATTATGCGTTCCACATGATCCTCGCCGATCCGCGCGAGGAGGTGCTGGACAAGGAGGTGCCGCCGCTGGTGAAGGCCGGCCACGCGTCGCTGAAAGTGTTCATGACCTACGACCGTCTCAAGGTCGACGACGAGCAGCTGCTCAACGTGCTGCAGGCCGCGCGCGACAACCGCGCGATGGTGTGCGTGCATGCCGAGAACCACGGCATGATCTCGTGGATGGGCAAGCGGCTGGTCAAGAAGGGCTATGAGGCGCCGAAATTCCACGCCATTTCGCATCCGCGCGTGTGCGAGCCGGAAGCCTTCACGCGCCTGATCGCCTGCGCCGCGCTGGTCGATCAGCCGATCATGATCTTTCACGTCTCGACGCAGGAAGGCACGCAAGTGATCCGCAAGGCGCGCGGCGAAGGGTTGAAGATCTTCGCCGAGACTTGCCCGCAATACCTGTTCATGACCAAGCGCGATCTCGACAAGCCGGGGCTCGAGGGCGCGAAATGGATGTTCTCGCCGCCGGCGCGCGACTTCCACGATCAGGAGGCGTTGTGGCAGGCGCTCGCGCTCGGCGACCTGCAAGTGATCTCGTCCGATCACGCGCCGTATGCCTACGACAAGAGCGGCAAGCTCGTCGCCGGCAAGAAGTCGACATTCAAGCAAATTCCAAACGGCATGCCTGGCCTCGAGGCGCGCTTGCCGGTCGTGTTCGACGAAATGGTGTCGAACGGCCGTTTCGACGTCACCAAGTTCGTCGCATGGACCGCCACCAATCCGGCCAAGATCTACGGGCTGTATCCGAAGAAGGGCACGCTCGCGATCGGCTCAGACGCCGATATCGCGATCTGGGATCCGAAGAAGAGCGTGACCTTCAGCGACAAGACCGTGAAGGACCGTGCCGGCTACACGCCCTGGAAGGGACGCACCGTGAAGGGCTGGCCAACCATCGTGCTGCTGCGCGGCGAGGTGCTGGTCGCCGACGACAAGCTCAAGGCCAAGCCCGGCTCGGGCCAATTCCTCGCCCGCAAGGCCGGCGCAGCCGCCGAGCCGCTCGGCCGCGCCACCGTCGAGTTCGACCCGAAGCAGAATTTCGGCGCGAGGTTGCGGTGACCTCGTAGGGTGGGCAAAGGCGCGGAACGCGCCGTGCCCACGCGGATTGTTTCGCCGAGCTGTCCGCGTGGGCTTCGCTACGCTCAGCCCACCCT
>Ga0081539_10001340_pt1 | contig 42904 bp, 37 predicted proteins | sample TabmetS4T2R2_FD_71023 | JGI IMG/M metagenome (GOLD analysis project Ga0081539, IMG submission 71023) | Tabebuia heterophylla rhizosphere microbial communities from the University of Puerto Rico - S4T2R2 | ecosystem: Host-associated > Plants > Roots > Rhizosphere ... | reverse complement strand
AGTGGCGTCCGGAGCTCGTGGCTGACATTCGCGAGGAGGTCCGTCTTTGCCTGGCTGGCGCGCCTCAGCTCGAGAACGGCGTCGTGGAGCTGGCGGGTCCGCTCGATAATCGAGGATTCGAGGATCTCCGCCTGGCGAGCCAGGGCGGCAACGGCCTCGGCCCGGCTCAGCGCAGTTGCCGCGATCGACGCGAGACCGACGAGCAGCTCGGCGCCCGTGTCAACGATCCGCGGGTCGCCGGCAGTCGCCCCGGCCACGAGGACACCCCATGGCTCGCCGTCGACGAGGATCGGCGCGCCGGCGAGGGCGACGAGGTCGAAGGCCTCGACGACCTCGACCGGGACGTCATCGGGCTGGAATGGAGGGACGCGGACGGCGGCATGGCCCGCGAGGCCGCCCTGGATCATGCGGAACCGATCCGCTCGGGCATCGACGGTGGCGAGGAGTCGGATCTGGCTCGGCGTGAAGCCGTCCGCGGCGACGAAATTCAGCCGCGTCCGGCCGGCATTCCACTGGCCGACGAGCGCGTAGCCGGCGCCGGTTGCCTCACGGATCGCGGCCGCGATCGCAGGTGGCACGGCAGTCGGGTCGGTGATCGCGGCGAGCCGCTGGCCGAGTGCGAAAAGCGCCTGTGTGATGCGCTGCTCGCGGGCGAGCTCGTCGGCGCGTCCTGCTCGAGCGGTGGCGTCACGTCTGACCCGCGTCCGGGAGCGCGTCGACAGGACCGTCGTCAAGGCGCGCTCGGCCGGCGTTCGCGGCGATGCAGATGATTGACGCCAGCCCACAGATCGACCTCACGGCACAGGTCGGGAGAGGATGGCCCCCGAGCCGTACGAGATTGTCGGTTGGCATTACCGGCCGGCGCATCATGCGAATTGGTGAAGTCGCGTGGGATTCTCGGCGCCTAGCGCGGTCGCTGCTCCACGATCCCGGCGAGTCTGACGGCGGCAAGGAAACCCCGGTAGGCAGTCGGTGCGTCCGGGGCAGCGATCCGGACCCCGCGATCGCCGATCCGCTCCAGGCCTGGCGCAATCGCCGCGTGATCGGCCTCGCCGGGATCCCTGAACTCGATCTCAATGACGACCGGTGGATCGACGACAAGCGGCCGCAGCTCACCGGCAGCAGCGCGTCGAACGGCGCGCTCTGCGCCCGCGCGCACGCGCCCGCGCGCGACCGTTGGGTGGAGCGAGGCGGCCGCATGGCGACTGACGACATGCTTCACGACGACCTTCTCCGCCCAGGGCAGCCACGTCTCGGTCTCCGCGGCGAGGGCTTCGTCGCCGGCGACAAGCCCGACCGGCACGCCCCACGCACCGAGCGCGACCGCGTTGATGCCGCTCTCGCCGACGGGCCTGCCGTCCAGCGTCGTCAGGACCGGTGCGTCCGAGTACGTGTGCGAGATGACGCCGGTCGGGTGGCCGGCACGGGTGTGGTAGCCAACGAACAGGGCGACGTCGAACGAGCCGCCCCCGGCCTCGCCGCCGCCACCCTGGACCATCGACCACGGCTTCTGGCCCTGGATGACCACGGCACGCTGGTCGAGGTCGAGTGGAACGAGGTTGAACATCCAGCCGTGGCTGTCGTTCACGACGACGTCGGTCGCGCCACCGGCAAACGCGCCTTCGATCGCGGCATTGGCCTCGCCGACCATGAGTGAAACCGCTGCCGGGTAACCCAGGTCGCCACGCTCGGTCGGTGCCGGATGGCTGACCCCGCCGATGCCCTCCATGTCGACGCTGAGGTAGACCCTCACGATTCCTCCCCGGTTGATTGGGCTTCCGTACGGGCCGGTTGCCCGATCCAGACGTGCCCGTCGACGAAGTGCTCGGCCTTCCAGATCGGGGCGCGGGCCTTCGTCTCGTCGATCGCGTAACGGGCCGCGTCGAATGCCGCCTCGCGATGGGCGGCGCAGGCGACGATCGCGACGCTTGGCTCACCGAGCGGAACCTCGCCGACGCGATGGACGATCGCGAGGCGGGTCACGCCGAAGCGCGCCTCGACCTCATCGGCAATCGCCTCGAGGATCCGGATCGCCATCGGCTCGAGGGCTTCGTAATCGAGGCCTTCGACCGTCCTGGCGGCATGGCGGGCAGCCTCGGCTTCCTGGCCCGGCGCAGGCGTCCCGGGCGTCTCGCGGGTGCGGCCGATGAAGCCGACGACGGCTCCGTCGCGCGGGGTCGCGAGTCGCTCGGCGAGGTCGCCGAGGATGTCGGATGTGAACGGCTCCTCGCGAATCTCGAGGAGCCGCCGGCGGGCTCCCTCTTCGCCGCCGCTCACGGGCGGGATGAACGCAAGCTCGTCATCGTGCTGAACGACGGTCGATGCCTCAGCGTACTCACCGTTGCGCGCGAAGCGCACGGACGGCCTGCCCGGCGCCAGCACGGGGTGCCGGGCGACGACGGCCCGCCAGGCGTCCTCGATCGTGCCACCCGTCGCGATTTCGATCTCGAGCTCACGGGTGCCGGCGAGCTCGCGCTGGATGGCGAACAGCCGCACGCGGACACGCACGTCAGGAGCGAAGGCCCGCCACGAGCAGACCGTCGCCGACGGGCAGGATGCTCGTCGTGAAGCGCTCGTCGCGAACCATCCGCATGTCGAACTCCCGGATCGCGGCCGTGTTGCGGTCGTCGGTGTCGGCCGGCCGAGCCCCGGAGACGCGGCCGCTCCAGAGGACGTTGTCTGCGACGACGAGAGCGCTAGGCGCCAGGCGCGGTACGAGCGCTTCGACGTAGGCCCCGTACTCGGGCTTGAGGGCATCGATGAATGCGAGGTCGAAGGGACCTCGGAGGGCCGGCTGGTCACGGGCGAAGGCGTCAAGGGCGGCAGCCGTAACGACCGTGATGCGTTCGTCAGCGATGCCCGCGTCTCGCCACCACCTTCGCGCCCGGTCGGTTCGGCTCGAATCCGGGTCGATCGTGACGATGGTCCCGTCCCCCGGCTGCGCGAGCGCCATCCAGAGGGTCGAATAGCCAAATGCGGTGCCAACCTCGACGATCCGGCGACGCCCCACCGCGAGGCTCGCCAGCACACGTCCGCTCGAGCGATCGAGGATCGGCACGCGCGGCTCGACCGCGGCGGCTTCGATCGCTTCGAAAACGGGATGAAGCGGCGGTGACGAGCTCTCGATCCAGTCGAGGTCGGTCTGGGTCGGCAGCCAGGAGCGGTCGTCGCGAGCCATCGTTCCTCGGAATGCGATCTAGACGAGGAGTCCGGCCCCGAAGTAGAGACCGGCCGCAAGGATGGTACCCGCGGCGATCGTTCCGACGTTGATGTAGAGCAGGCCGGTCGCGGACTCCATCGAGCGGGTCCGCGCGGTCTGGACTGCCGCCCACGAGACGATCAGCGGGAACACGAGGCCCACGATCAGCCGCAGCCACACGAACAGCGCCCACGGACCGACCAGGATCGCGAAGCGACCCTCGCCGCCGGGGCCCGCGCCGACCGCCGCCCACACGACGAAGAGGACGACCTGGAGGCCGAGGACAGCGGTCAGGATCCGTCCGAACAGCACGAGGGGCGCTTCCGGCAACTTCGGCGTCACGAGATACCAGTGGCCAAGGATCATCGCCGCGAACACGCCGCCGGTTGCGGCGGCCAGGACCAAGAGCTGGACGAGCAGCGGCACCGCGCCCAGCACTCCCCCGCCCCAGCCGAGCGCGGCGAAGACGAGGATGGCGATCCCGGACACGACGCCCGCGAGGCCGACTACCGGCACACGGCGGTTCGCGATGAGGACGACCAGGTCCGCCAGGACGAGGGCGGCGAATGCCCCCAGTGCGAGGCGGCGTGGCTCTGCCCAGGAGGGATCGGTGCTGACAGAAGACGCGAGGACGCCGGCCGGCAGCACGGTGTCCGAGCCCAGCGCAAGGAGTCCGAAGGTCAGGGCACACGCGGTCGTGAAGGCGAGGTAGCCGCGCGTCGCGCCGGTGCGCGTCCGGGCCAGTACGACCGACGCGTACGCGCCAACCGCGAGTCCCGTCAGGAGCGTCCAGTTGATGAACGCGAGGTTCTGAGCGATCCGGTCGGCGGGCACGAGCGGAGTGTAGCCACGGGCCGACGGCACTACGATGCGCCGAGCTGGAGGTAACCCATGGCACTCGATCGCGACACGACGATCACCTGGTACGGGCACGCCTGCCTGGAGATCAGGAGTCCCGGCGGCAAGACGATCCTCGTCGATCCCTGGTACGGCAATCCGAAGAGTCCGAAGTCGCCAGATACGGTCGACGCCTGCGACGTGATGATCCTGACCCATGGTCACTTCGACCACTTCGGCGAGGTCCTGCCGATCGCGAGCCGGACTCGACCTGTTTGGCCATGCATCCACGAAATGTCGCTCTGGCTGGCCCGCAACTACGCCCACAAGGACCAGGTCATCGGGATGAACAAGGGCGGCACCGTGGACGCCGCCGGCATCAAGGTCACGCTGACCCACGCCGATCATTCCTCCGGCGACATCTACGGGACGGCCGAAGCGCCGATCTATTTCGGTGAGCCCGTCGGCGTGATCCTCGAGATGGAGAACGGCTTCCGGATCTACTACACCGGCGACACGACGTTGTTCGGCGATATTCGCCTGATCGGCGAGTTGTTCAGGCCGGACATGGTCATCCTTCCCATCGGCGGCCATTTCACGATGGGGCCGCGCGAGGCGGCGATGGCGGTCGAATGGCTGGGGGTCCGGCACGTGCTACCGGTCCACTACGGGACATTTCCGATCCTCGCGGGCACACCCGATGAGCTGCGTCAGGCGCTCGCGGACCGTGGCGTGACCGATGTCCAGGTCTACACGCCCGAGCCGGGCGGCTCGATCAGCTAGAGGCCGTCGTGACCCTCGAAGGTATTCGGCGTTCCTGAGTCTGCGTCGTTCTTCTTGAGCTGACCCGGCGCGCCATCCTTGCCGTGCCCGTTGCCGTGCTTGCCGCCGGCCATCCACGGCTTCCATCCGGGATGCCGCTCGCCGACGACCCAGGGCCCGCCCGCCCACGGCGGCTTGCCCGACTCGCGGATGACCTTGCCATCGACGGTTTCGACGTCGATCTCGTTCGTGCCCTCGAGTCCACCGCTGACGGTGACCGTCTTGCCGACATAGGCCGCGAGCGGGTTCTTGTCGCCCCAGAACCATGGCGGCCCGGCCGAGAGCTCGTATGTCTTTCCGGCGGACGCCAGTGAATAGGTCTTCCAACCCTTGCCGGTCGTTCCCTGGGCGACCGTACCGGTGACCGTGATCGGCGTCTCCGGCTTCTCACGATCCTTGTCCTTGTCGGGCTTGTCCGTCGCCTGAGGTTTCGCGGTGGCGCGCGGCGTTGCGCTGGCAGCGGGCGTCGCCGTCGGAGCGGGCGTCGCCGTCGGAGCGGGCGTCGCCGTCGGAGCGGGCGTCGCCGTCGGCTCAGCGGTCGGAGACGGCTCCAGGCTGACGATCGGTTCGGGCGTTGCGTTCGCATCGACGCCCGGCGAGGGCTCGACGCTGGCGCTGGGATCCGCTGCGATCGCGACCGGGACCGCGGTCACCAGCAGGAGCAGGAGCAAGGCGGGCACGCGACGATACGAGCTCACGAGGCGCCGTCTCGTGCCTTCTGCTTGCACTGTCCGGGCGGGAAACAGTCGCCGAACCTGGCCTTGAACCGATCGGCCTTGTCCTTCGACCATCCGGGATGGCCCTCGCCGACCCGCTTCCAGCCACCGGCCCACGGCGGCTTTCCAGCGGCGCGGATCTGTTTGCCGTCCACGGCGGTGACGTCGATCTCGTTCGATCCGGCGGCGCGTTCACCCTCCACCGTCACGGACTTGCCGACGAACGCCTTCAGCGGATGCTTGTCGCCCAGGAACCACGACGGCCCGGCGTCGAGGGTGTAGGTCGTACCGCCGCTTCGGAGGGTGTAGGTGCGCTCACCCTCGGCATTCGTCGACGTCCCGACCGTCCCGGTCAGGGTGATCGGTGACTTCGCGACCTTGTCCTTCGCCTTCGACTGTCCCGGGGCGGCAGGATTTGCGGCGAGCACCGGGAGCGTCACGAAGGCGGCGAGGATGACCAGAGCGATGACGAATACGACGGATCGGCCTGTCATGTGCGCACGCTACATCGGCGAGCGCGTGCAGAAACTGAGAAGTCGCTGAGAGTACGACAGTCGTGTTGCGCGGGCGCACGACACGGCGTCCAATGTGGCCATGACTGGCGCGAGCGATAGCCGGCCGCTGATCGTCGTGATCGAGGATGAGCCCGGGATCGTGGATTTCATCGACATGGGCCTTCGCGAGGAGGGCTTTCGGGTGGAATCGGCGGCGACCGGCGGCGACGGCCTGCGGCTGGTCCACGGGCTAACCCCCGATGCGGTGATTCTTGATGTCGGGCTCCCTGACGCAGACGGCTTCGACGTGCTGACCGGAATTCGTCGGGAGCTCGAGGTCCCGGTGATCATGCTCACCGCACGCGGTGACGTCGAGGATCGTGTCCGTGGCCTGGAGCTTGGGGCCGACGACTACGTCGCCAAGCCGTTCCATTTCGCCGAGCTGCTTGCCCGCGTGCGGGCCCACCTGCGCCGGCAGACGCCACGAACCGACGTGCTCAGTGTCGGCGACCTGACCCTCGACCCGCGAACCCACGAAGTAAGCCGTGCGGGCCGGCCCGTGCAGCTCACCACGCGCGAGTACGAGCTGCTCGAGCTCTTCATGCGGCATCGGGGCGAGGTTCTGTCCAAGGAGTCGATCCTCGATCGACTGTGGGGCTACGCGTTCGATGACAACCTCGTCGAGGTCTACGTCAGCTATCTGCGCCGGAAGCTCGGGCAACCGCCGCTGATCCAGACCCAGCGAGGCGCCGGTTACATCGTTCGCGAGATGGATCGATGAGTCGGCTCCGCAGCATGCGCTGGCGACTCACGCTGCTGTACACGGCCGTTGCGGCTGTGGTCCTCGTCGTCGTCCTCGCGGTGACGAGCGCGGCGGTTGAAGCTGCGCTGCTGGAGACAACCGCGGATCGCCTCGAGGTCGAGGCGGGCCTGATCGCCGCGGACGCAGGCGGTGGCCGGAAAGGTCCGCGCGCGACGGATCTCGCGGCGAGCGACCTGGCCACGATCCTCGGCGGCAACGACACGGCCGTCGTCATCCTCGACGCCGAGGGGATGCCGCTGGCGTCGGAGTCGAACGGCGCACCCGCGGCAATTCTCGCGGCTCGGCTGGCGAGCCAGGAGTACGCGACCGTGGTGGCGGACGGCCGGACGGTTCGACGTGTCTTGGCGGACGCGGGCGGGCGCGTGCTCGTCGTCGCGGCTCCGGTCCAGCTCCGAACGACCGGACCAGGAAACGGCAATGGGCCTGGCAACGGAAACGGTAACGGCAACGGACGTGGACTCGGCAATCAGAAGTCGAGTAACGGCAGGCCCGTCGTCGCCGATGGTCCAGCCAACGCCGTGGCCCAGCTCGCGGTTTCGCTCGATTCTGTCGACGCGACCCTGGTGGCCCTCCGCTCCACGATCGTCCTCATGGGTGTGGCTCTGCTCGCCGCGGCCGGCGTCGCCGGGTTGCTGCTCACGCGTGCCGGTCTGCGCCCGTTGGATCGAGTCGCCGCGACGGCCGATCGGATCGCACGTGGTGACCTGGGTGCTCGCGCATCTCTGCGCGCCGGAGATGACGAGATCGGCCGCCTCGCGCGCGCGTTCGACCGGATGGCCGAGACCGTCGACGCGACGCTCGAGGCCCAGCGTCAATTCGCGGCAGACGCCTCCCACGAGCTGCGATCGCCGTTGACCGTTCTTGGTGGCTACGTGGACGTCCTGTCGCGCCAGGAACTCGACGAACCGACGCGGGAGCGGACACTGGCTGCAATGCGACGCGAGATCGACCGGCTGTCACGGCTTTCCGCCGATCTCCTGCTTCTCACCCAGCTCGAGGCGGGTGGCGCTCGCTCGGCGACGCGTGTTGTCGACCTGGGCGATCTCGTCGAGGACATCGGCGCGGCCGCAGCCGTCATCGGACCCGATCGTCGCGTTGATGTCGTCCGCGATGGGCCGCTGCCTGTCCTCGCCGATCCCGACCGCCTGACGCAGGCCCTCATGAACCTGGTAGACAACGCCGTCCGCCACAGTTCCCCGGGAAGCGCGATCCGGATTTCGGCCGCGTCGGTCGACGGGCGCGTCGTGGCCGAGATCGCGAATGAGGGGGAGCCGATCGCGCCGGACGAGCTGACCCACGTGTTCGATCGCTTCTATCGGGCCGGCAACGGCACCAGTGATTCCGGTGGTCACGCGGGTCTCGGGCTCGCGATCGTCAAAGCGATCGCCGAGTCGTCCGGCGGTGGCGTGTCCGCGACGAGCGACTCGACGGGTACTCGCTTCAAGATCGAGCTTCCATGCGCGACCCGCACGGCGTCGGCCAGCGGTTAGACCTGGTCGAAATGAGCCTCGTGGGGCATGCCGGGCCAGGAGGCTGCCTACCGGCCGGAGGAGGGCACGGGTAACGCCCGGGCGAGTCACGGGCGGGCATCTGCCGGTGTCGCGCACCAATCGGACGGACCAGCGGCGCCGTCCGGTGCCGGTTATCCACAGGCTGTCAACGGTGGCGCCGCTGGATGTCGCTACCATTTCGCAGACGAGGGGGGACGCCCCGCGCACCACTCGGGAGAACAGTGGAAATCGTCATCGCAGCGGTCTGGCTCGTGTTCGGGCCGATCGGGGCGCTGGCCGCACGGCGGCGAGGGCGCAATCGGATCACGTGGTTCCTGTACGGACTGCTGCTTGGCCCGCTGGCGACGGTGATCGTCCTCCTGTCGCCACCATCCAACTGTCGTGTATGTACGTTCCCGGTCCCGGGCTGGTCATTCCTGTGCGCTTGGTGTGGGAGCGATGTCAGGGGCGGCCAGTCACGCGTGCCCGCGCCACCTGTCGCCGCAGCTCCCATCGCCGCTCGCGTCGGGACTCAGCACCTGGATCGAGCGATGCCCGTGCCATCCTTACATCCTCCGCCACGTCGCGAACCGGGCGAGCTCGAGCCAAGCACGGTCATGAGGCACCGTGGAACACCGGCCGAGGACACGACTCCGGTGGAAGAGGCGGCGGCGCCGGACCACAGCGGCGAACATCCCGCCCGCGGTCGGAGATCACGCGCGCCCTCGGCTGGAGCATCTTCGACAGCAAGTGCGAAACGCACCGGGACGACCCGAAGCCGTCGATCGACGACGACCCGCAAATCCGCGCCGACACAGGAGCGTGCGACGGCGAAAGCCGACGAGCGATCTGACGCATCGGATTCCCACGCGGAAGCAGACCCTCCGATTCGCGCCAGCGCGCCGACCCGCCCGGAGCCGGAGGTTGGCGCCGCCCCGCCCGGAGCCGTTTCCGAGCCACGTCTACTCGCGCATCGGCCACGTTTCGCTGCTCGGGTGGGCGACGAGATTCGGATCGTTGCCTCCGCGATCTACGTCGGCGGAACGGCCCCCCTCCTGCCCGGGGCGCGCTATTCGATCGGCGCCCACGAAGGCCAGATGCAGGTTCTTGGGCCGGTCGATGTCCACCCTGGTCGAGTCGTGCTGTCGCGATCTCTCAGGGACATCGAGGTCAGCGGCATTAACAATCGCATCATCATCGGCGAGAAGCGGTCCGTCGGTGGAGGCCGTCTCGGTCTGGTGTTCACGGGTCTCGTCGGTTGCGCCGTCGAAGACCTGGAGCGGATTCTCGTGGAGTTCGGCGACCCAACTGAGGTCGAGTCGATGAGCTTCGAGTCCTGACCGAGGCACATGACGCGAAAACCCAGCAACGAGCTCCCGCTCCGCGCCCGCATCAGCCCCGAGCTGACAGCGGGCGGTCTCGTTGTATTCCTCACGATCCCGGTCAGCCTGTTGCTCGTGACGCGCGCCGTCGCGTTTACGTTGCCGGCGTTCACGTTGCCGCCGGAAGCGACTCCGGTCGCCTCGATCGTCGAACCACCGTTGACAGCAGCGCCCTCGAAGCCGGCATCCACGCGGAGCCCGACCTCCCCGTCCAACCCGGCGACCATCCGTGCTGCGCTCGGCATCGAGAGGGCACTGGCGAAAGCAAGGGCCGAGCTTCAGACTCTGGTGGCAGAGGATCCGGTGAGTGCCGGCGAAATCGCGGCCGAGCTGCGCGGCATCAACGCGTCCGTCAATGCCGGCCGGTTGTACGCCACCAGCCTCGCGCGGACGCCCAAAACCGAGCGCATCGGCCGTGAGCTGCTCGACGTGTACGACGCCGCTCACGAATTAACGATCGCGACACTCGCACACTCGCTTCAGGACACCGACTCCTATGTCGAAGGTGCTCGAGACGTGATATCCACGTTGGGAAATCTGAGAACCGCGGATCGCGCCCTCGAGGAGCTTGATGAAGCGGGGTGAGGTCCCGGTGGCTTGCGCGCGGTGGTCACGGATCGCGCTGACAACTCGAGCCCGATGCGGACCGGGTTTCTCCGCTAGGCCGTGGCCGTAGAGCGTTGGCGAGTGTCTACGGCGCGATTCGCAATCGCCATCCGGTAGGCATGCAACAGCCGCTGATAGCCAAGCTCGGGAGTGAATCGCTGGCGATAGGTTCTCAGCGCACCGTCTGCGAGCCGCCGACGAGCGTCTTCGTTTTCGACAAGCCAGCGGACGCGCGCTGCGAGCATTGTTGGATCTCCGGGTTCGTAGAACAGTCCGTTAGTGTCATCCTCGACGATCTCCTGGACTGCACCGATTCGTGACGCGATGACCGGGAGCCCCGAGGCGAACGCCTCCATGATCGAAAGCGGGAGACCACCCTCGTACAGCCGCGACGAAAAGACCATTCCCCGGGCCGTATGAAGCTGCTCGCGCACCAACGAGTGATCGAGATGACCAACGGCGACGACGTTCGGCAGGCGGTCCGCGGCCGCGCGGACGGCCGGCGCGAGAGGCCCGTCACCGAGGACTCGTAACCCGATGTTCGGCGGAAGGAGCTCCCAGGCGGCGAGGAGCGTCTCGACCCCCTTGTCCTCTGTCAAACGCCCAACAAACACAAATGACCCAGCCGGGTCGCTGGCAGGCGCGGGATCGGGGTCCACGAAGTTGGCGCTGGCAATGACTCGATTTGCCGGGAGTATGCCCTGGGTCACCTTCGCGCGGAGGATCTCGCTGGCCGCGATGTAGACATCGACGTCATGCGTCCACGTTCCCCGCGCGCGGTTGACGGCCACCATCGCCGCGACCGTCGACGTCGCGAGTCGCGATCGGTGATAACACTTGTGGACGATCCCCGGCCACGCCACAGCGCGTCCGAGACAGTCCTCGCATGGATGTCCATCACGGTAGAAGCTCGCGACCGGACACACCAGCCGGTAGTTATGGAGTGTCTGGACCACGGCCGCGCCGCGGCGTCGCGCCGCCGAAAACACGGCGGGCGAGAGCAGCGGAAAGAAGTTGTGTACGTGGACGACATCCGGGCTGACTGCCGCTACAACGCGTCCGATGTCACGGGCCGACCGGGACGACCACACTGTCTCAGCGGCAAGGCGGATCCTGGACGCAATGCCCCCGGTTTCGTCGATGCCCTGGTTGTCAACCTCAAAACGGACGACGCGGTGGCCATGGCGTTCAAGCAAAGCCGTCTCGGCGTCGAACACGACATCCTCGCCACCTACGGCCCGATATCGGTTGTGGAGGACCAGGACCGTTTCGGGAAACGGCCCGGCATCATCGGACGTAGTCGAAGACCTCGCACGTCGCATCACGTATCCCCCGTGATCGCGTCCACCGCGATGGCAACTTGGCGAAATCGTAACCGCCCGCAGCGACCAACGGAACGCTGTCGCCGGTCGCTGACTCACCAATTCGTCGTACGCCAGATGGACTGGGGCCTTGGGCCCGATTAGGTGATGTACGAGATAAGCGGGCTTTGCCAGAATGCAACCTTCGCGCGCTACGGACGCGCGTCACGAACGGGCACACCCGCCGCGAGGCGGGGCCGCAAAGCCACGGACCTGGGAACAGGCCGCCGGGCTGCCGAACGAACCGCGTCCCAGCGCTCACGCGATGCCGGCCTGGGGCTAAGGGTCCCTCGACATCCCGACGCCCTCTTCCGGGGCCACCTCCGGAGGAACGTGCATCGTGCGAAATATCCGGATTGCCGACCGCGCCGATTGGGTCGCGAATCGGCGTCCAAACCCGACCGCTCCCCGTCACTCGCGGGTCCGGGATCTCTTCGCCACCGTCCCCATCATGCTGCTCATCCCCGCGGTTCTCTTGATCGGCCTCAGCGCGACCGCAGCGTCTCCGTCCCTCAACACGGCACCAGGCAGCGCGCCTGTCGGCGCGACCGTCACCGTGGTTGGCGACAACTTTTCCAAGGGTGTTCGTGGCGTCCTCGCGTGGGACGGCGACACGACGAATATGCCCAAGTTCCGGGCGAACCGTCTGGGGACGTTCAAGGTGACGTTCGTCGTTCCGGCAAAAGCCTCGCTGACCGAGCATCTCGTCACGGCGCTGACCCCGAACACGGCCGAGAGCCGGAAGGCGAAGGTCCCTGACGCCGCCACTGTCGTGCTTGCGGAGGTGAAGTTCAACGTAGTCGCGGCTTCGCCCGATCCGACGACGCCGCCGACCCCGCAACCGACCCCAACAGCCACGGCGAAGCCGACCCCGACAGCGACGGCGAAACCGACCCCGGAACCGACGCCAACAGCCACGGCCAAGCCGACCCCGGAACCCACGGCCGAGCCCACCACGGCCCCGACTGCCACCACGGCGCCGACTGCCACACCGGCGCCGACTGCCACACCGGCGCCGACTGCCACACCGCCTGAAACTCCTGCGCCAACCGGAACAGCGGCTCCCAGTGCCAGTACGGCGCCGACCCCCACCATTCCACCCGGTACACCCACACCAGCACCGACGACCACTCCCGCTCCAACGGTGACACCGTCACCGGCGTCATGCGGGACGTCGCTGCAGGCATTGGTCAATGCCGCTCCGATCGGCGGAACGATTTCGCTCGGCGCCTGCACCTACCGTGAGACCGTAACGATCAACAAGGCACTGACCGTTCGCGGTCCGGCGACGATCGACGGCGAGAACAGCCGCACGTACGGGATCGTCGTCGGTGCGTCCGATGTAACGATCGACGGCCTCACGATCGTCAATCACCGAAGCCCGGCTCAGGACGGTGCCGTCCGTGCGCGGAACTCCTCACGGTTCACTTTCACGAACGGCTTCATCCGGAACGCCAGCGGCGGGTGCATCAGCATCTCAGGTGGCTCCGGCCACCTGGTGGCGAACTCGGAGCTGGCCTACTGCGGTCAGGAGGGGTTCCATATGAACAGCACTACCGACTCGGCCTTCCTAGGCAATCACATCCATCACAACAACACCGCCCACCTCTACGACCCGTTCTGGGAGGCCGGCGCGGGCAAGGCCGGCTTCTCGCTTCGGCTGGCATTCGTCGGTAACGAAGTCGATCACAACGGCGGGCCGGGGCTGTGGTGTGACATCGACTGCCGTGATGCGACCTACACCGCCAATCGCGTCCACGACAACGAGGGCCCGGGGATCTTCTACGAGATCAGCACCGGGGCCCTCATCCAGAACAACGTCGTCTGGAGAAATGGGTGGGCGCATGCGGCCTGGGGTTGGGGCCCAGGCATCCTCATTTCTTCATCTGGCGGCGCAGACGTTGTCGACAATGTCGTCGCGTGGAATGCGGACGGCATCAGCGTGATCAGCCAGGGCCGAAGCGATCGGGATCCTGCCACCAACAACTATGTCCACGGCAACGACGTGATTTTGGCCCCGAGCTCGACGGACAGCTCGGATAAGTTCATGCTCGGATGGCTCGAGGACTGGAACGGGCCCCTGTTCCTCGCGTCGAGCAACAACAGGGGATTCGGAAATCGCTACTGGCACAGTCTTGCTGAGCCCACGACACGTTTTGCCTGGCAAGGCGGAAAGAGTCGCCTGGTCGACTTCAACGTCACGCCGGGCGAGGAGCAGGCCGTATACCTGACCACTGCTCAAAAGGACGCCATCCTTTCTGGATTCGGACTTCCAACCACTCCTTGACGCTGCACGCGCTCTCGATGTCATCCGACGCTGAGGCCCTTCGGGTCTCAGCGTCGCTCCTTGCCCGATCATCATCAACACGCAGGCGGTAAGCTCCCGGCTCCCACGGCGTGGTCGACGGGCGTGTCGTCCACCACCCTCGAAGGAGTCTCGGCTGAACGCGAGAGCGAATCGTCGCAGCTTCCCGCCAGTCGGTGCAGGTCTTGCCTGGATCGTCGTCGCCGCGACCGCGGCGAAACTACTTGTTCCGCCGAACCACTTGCTAAACGCGGGCCTGGGAGGTGTCGTCGCGGCGGGCATGGTCGCTGCCAGCTGTCTTGGTCTGGCTCTGCTGTCGGAGACCCGCCCGACGCGGCGCATTCACCTGGTGTCCGTCATCCTCGGCGTTACCACCGTCGTGATCGCAGGCCTGCTCATCGTCATGCGCGCTGCGCACGAGACTGCCCGGGTAATGGCCGCGGCATCAGTCCTTGCCGCGGGTCTCTCGGCCGTCACTCTGCGTCTGGTCCGGCGCGATCACTCGGTGGACCGCGGCGCGACCACCTCACGTGCAACCGGAGCGGCCAATGCCCGGCCCCCTTGATCCGACCGAGGATCGCGCTTTGACCCACTCCCGCTCCCGAGCACTCGGTCGTGCAAGCTGGGGTGTTATCGATCAGGCATTCGTCAGTCTCGCCAACTTCGGGCTGGGTGTCGTTGTGGCCCGACTCGTCTCGCCCACTGAGTTCGGTGCTTTCGGCATCGTGTTCGCCGTCTACCTGGTGGCGCTCAATATCGCCCGCGGGCTCGCCACGCAACCACTCACGATTCGGTTCGGGATCCATGACCCTGAGGAGTTCCGGCGTGCAAGCGGCGAGGCCACAGGTCTGGCCGTTGTCCTCGGTCTTCTTGGCGGACTCGCATCAATCGGCCTTGCAACGATTCTGCCGGCACCGCTTTCTGCCGGCTTCGTCGGTCTTGCGGTGGCGCTCCCCGGACTGCTCGTCCAGGACGCATGGCGCTTCGTCCTGTTCACCGCCGGGCGGGGCCGCGAGGCTATGGTCAACGACGTCGTCTGGACGCTCGTGCTCGTGCCGCTCGTCGCCTTCGTGGCGGCCCTCGGTGTCGAGTCAGTCATGACGCTCGTCGTCTGTTGGGGCGTGGGCGCGACGGCTGCGGCGGCGATCGGGGCGATTCAGACCCAAACGCTGCCGCAGATCGGAAGGGCCGTGGCGTGGTGGCGAGAACATCTGGACATCACACCTCGATTCCTGAGCAGCGAGCTGCTCCAGATGGCGGGCTCCCAGGGCGCGTTGCTGGCCGTGGGCGCGATCGCCGGTCTTGCGGCGGTAGGCAGCCTCCGGGGCGCACAGCTGCTGCTCGGCCCATTCAACGTTCTATCGATCGGCATCCACCTGACGCTCGTCCCTGAGGCAGCTCGCCTGCGCAACAACATGGCGCGACTGCGTCGGATGGCCATCGTGGCAAGTCTCGTGCTCGGGCTGCCCGGGCTGCTCTGGGGGATCACGCTCCTGCTTCTCCCCGCTTCGATCGGGCGCGAGATCCTCGGCGAGAGCTGGCCCGGCGCGTCGGCCGTACTTCTGCCGATCATCCTCGCGGGCACGGCGCCGCTCATCTCGGCGGGACAGCGAATCGCTCTCCGTGCGCTCGAGGAGGCGACTCGAACGCTCCGCGCGAGCGCGGTTCAGGCGATCGGGATGCTGGTCGGAGGCGTGGCGGGATCATTCGTCGCCGGCGCCGTCGGCGCGGCGTGGGGCATTGCATTCGGGACAGCCGTCGCGACCATCGTGTGGTGGGTGGAGATGAGCCGGGCGATCGGACACGGGGTCCTCCCCAATAGCTCGGGAGTTAGCCGAAGCCGAATCTGGTCGGTTGAGACAGACGGAGCGCCCTGACGGCCCGCCGTAACGGTGCCGGCGGCCGTCGCTGCACCAGACAGACAGTCAACCGCCACCGGAACGCCGCCGGCGGCGAGCGTACCAGAGCACTGAGACGAGGACGAGCACAAGGATGGCGACGCCCGCAATGCCGGCCGCGGCCAGCGCAATGAGGCGGCGGCGAGAGAGCGGCTGTGGCGGGATCACGTGCTCTTCGGGTCGTGACTGAATGCCTTCCTCACTCAGAATCCGGTCGCGCTCATCGAGAGAAATGTATGCGCCGCCAAGACCGACAGGAGTTTGGTGGAATGCCGCCTCGGTCGTGAGATCGCTCGTCCAATGGAAGTGCTCGCCTTCGGGCTCGGGCTCCGCTGTCCAGTACCGGTTGTCCGATCCCCGGTTGTCCGAGGACAGCTCGTACAGTGGCCCGGGCCAATCCTGTAACCACGCGATCAGATAGGCGTCGGCGGTGTCCGCAGCCTGTTTCGCACCGATCACGACGTTGCGCGATACGTCGATGTTTGTTGCGGCGTCACGCGGTCGATCCGTGCGACCCTGACTGATGACCGAGATCCCATCAGCATTCCAAGCCAGGATGTTGTCGGAAACGCTGACGCCACCCGATGAGCTAACGAGGATGCCGGCGCCCCAGCCCCAGTCCGGTCGGCTCCAGCCGTTCTCCCACACGACGTTACCGGCGATCTGGGCTCCGCTACTGATCTCAAAAAAGATGCCGGACTGTTCGTTGTGATCAACCCGGTTGCCGGACACCGTCACGTCGCGGCAATCGATGTCGCACCACAGACCGGGACCGCGGTTCCTCGAGACCGAGTTGTCCTCGAGGATCAACCCTCGGACACGGCTGGCCTTGCCGGCGCCGGCCTCCCAGAAGGGATCGAATCCGGCGCTGTTGTTGTCGTGAATCGAGTTACGGGCAACGCGCGTTTGGCTGATCGCCGCCATCGCAAAGCCCTCCTGCCCTGCGAACGCCATTTCGGAGTCCTCGATCCGATGACCGGTTCCACCGACGATGCCCAGCAGGGCACCGTGGGCCTCGAACAGGTGGCTCCGCAACAGAGTGAAGCGGTTGACGTCCAATATCATCAGGGCGCCGCGCTCGGACTGTGGCCCATTCGCTGAATGGCGGAAGGTGACGCCATCGACCGTGACGTCATCGGATTTGATCTCGATCCAGGTGGCGCGGGTGGTTACCTCGACCAGCCTGGATGCGGGATCACTCCCGAGAATGACGTGCCTCGACGGCGTCAGGCCGAATTGGCCTACCGAGGGCTCAGCTGTTGTTCTCCGCTGTGCCACTCCGTCGACGAAGACTTGCTCGGGCTCGCGGCAGTCCAGAGACGATCGACATTCGCCCGCATTCTCGAAAGACGGCACGGATCGATCGCTGACCCACCTGGCTCCGTCGGCGTGCCACCCACTCCAGACATCTGATCCCCGGATCTCGGTGCCAGGCTGTCCCTCCAAGGTGAGCGATTTGTCGACAATGAGGGATTCTCGTGCGACGCACGCCGGAAGCTGGACGTGCGATCCGGCCGCCGCACGATTGATCATGGCCTGGATCGAGTCGCTGCAATCGGTGCTTCCCGTCGCCGCGCGTGCCCGAGTCGCTACACCTGTGGTTGGTCCCAGCGCCGTGGCCAGGAGACTTGCCAACGCGATGCGAACGACATGCTCACGGACCGACCATGAATGCAGCCAGCTCGTGCCGACCGGGACCATCTACCTAGCCACTGGGTGTCGTTTCGGGACCGATTTGGGATCTTCGGGATACATCTGGTGACTCCTGGCACCACTGCCGAGTCCTAAGCTTGACTGGGACTTTCGGGGATGCTTTGCTTGCCACCCGGCCACCTCGGTAGCGGTGGTCGGCAGACCCGAGCGTATCGGTGGGGCGTTCGGAACATCGGGACGACTGCGGCCTAAGGATGGGGGGCCGCTCCCTTCTGGGGGAGGGAGAGAGTGCTTGCGGTGTCTGACCGCCCTATAGATCTGGGGGGCATTGGCGATTCGCGCCTGTCCCATACACGGTTATCGCTGGCGGCCAAGCGCGGCCTCGACATCGTCGGGGCAGTCGCTGGGCTCGTCATCCTAAGCCCTGTCCTGCTGGGAACTGCGGTGGCAATCGCAGTGGTCGATGGCCGTCCTGTCTTGTTCCGACAGCCACGGGCGGGCCAAGGCGGAGCACCCTTTCTGATCGCGAAGTTCAGAACGATGGGGCGCGACGCTGACGCACAGCGCGCCGCGCTTCGGGAGCAAAACGAAGTGGCGGGCGGCGCCTCGTTCAAGATGACCAACGACCCCCGGGTGACGCGCCTGGGCCGGATTCTCCGCAAGACGAGCATCGATGAGCTGCCTCAGCTCTGGAACGTCCTGCGCGGGGAGATGAGCCTCGTTGGACCGCGTCCTCATCCCTTCGACGACCTCGAGGGCTACGAGGACTGGCATTTCCGCAGGTTATCGGTGAAGCCGGGTATCACGGGACTGTGGCAGGTCTCGGGACGCGGGGACGCGGACTTCGACCGATGGACGCGGCTGGATCTCGAGTACATAGATAGGTGGTCTCTCATGCTCGATTTGAAGATCATGCTCAGGACGATCCCTGCCGTCCTGAAGGCCGGCGGCCGATGACCGAACTGTTGTCGCGTGCTTCTGCCAACGGCCATAGGCCGAAGCAGGAGCTCGACCGGGTTAAGCCCCGGCTCGGCGCCAGGGTCGTCGTCGTGGGCTGCGGCCACGTCGGCCTGATCATGGCTGCCGGGCTGGCCAAACTCGGTCATCAGGTCATCGGGATCGACCGCAACGCTGCGCTCATCGATCAGCTCTCGCACGGACTCATCAGCCTCCACGAGCCGGGCTTGTCGGACCTCGTGGAGGAAGGCCTCGCGAACGGTCGCCTCTCGTTCACCACCGCGTTCGCGGACGGGATCCCGAACGCCGAGTTCGTCTTCCTTGCGGTCGACACGCCGCGCACGCTCGCCGGCGCTGCCGACCTTCGCAATCTGCGCGCGGCCGTGCGCTCGATCGCCGCCTCGCTGAACGGCGTCTCGCCGATCATCGTCAACAAGAGCACCTCGCCGATCGGCACCGGCGAAACGATCGAGGGCATCTTCCGATCGTCGGTGCGGGAAGGCGTCCGCGAGCCGCGGATCGTGTCCAACCCGGAATTCCTGCGCCAGGGTCGCGCCGTTGCCGACTTCTTCAATCCGGATCGGATCGTGGTCGGTGCGCGGTCGAAGGACGACGCTCATGCGGTGGCCGGTCTGTACGCTGAGCTCGATGCGCCGCTCGTGCTGACCGATCTGCGTACGGCCGAGATGATCAAGTACGTCGCCAACTCGTTCCTCGCGACGCGGGTCTCGTTCATCAACGAGATCGCGCGGCTCAGCGAGGCGCTCGGCGTCGACATCGACGAGGTTCTGACCGGCGTCTCGCACGACGCCCGGATCGGCAACATCTATCTCCAGCCCGGGATCGGGTTCGGCGGCACGTGTCTGCCGAAGGACGTCGCGGCACTCCGTTTCGTCGGCGAAAGCCTCGGCGTTGCGACGCCGATCCTGTCCGGCGTCGAGGCGGTCAACGCGGCCCAGCGGACGAGCGTCGTCCGCCGCCTGCGGGCCCGGCTCGGAACGCTCGAGGGACGGCGCATTGCCGTCTGGGGGCTGACATTCAAGGCCCACACCGAGGACGTCCGAGAGTCGCCGGCGGTCGACGTCGTGCGGTTGCTGCTCAACGAGGGTGCGGAAGTCCGTGCGTACGATCCGGGTGCATTGCCCGACGCGCTCACCGATCTGCCGATCACCCGCTGCCCGTCGGCGGTCAGTGCCCTGGAGGGCGCCGATGCGCTCGCGGTCCTGACCGAGTGGCCGGAGTTCGCCCACATGGCGCCGGCCGACATCCGCGCGGCGATGCGCGGCGACGTCGTCTTCGATGGGCGGAACGTCCTCGATCGCGGCCTCATCGAGGCCGAGGGCCTTTCGTACATCGGCGTCGGACGCAGTCATCGCGTCCACAACCGGCGGCGGGGCGACTGATGCGCGTCATGGTCGCCGGCGGCGCCGGCTTCATCGGCAGTCACGTCTCGGAGGAGCTCCTCGATCGCGGCCACGAGGTCGTATGCGTCGACAACCTGAGCACCGGCCGAGGGGCGAACATCGCGCACCTCTACGGCGAGCCGCGGTTCGAGTTCCTCAAGGTCGACATTGCCGCGGTCCCAACGATCGATATCGACGTCATCCTCCACCTCGCCTCCCCGGCGAGTCCGGTCGACTACCAGCAGATGCCCCTCGAGACGCTCGCCGCGAACTCGATCGGGACGTGGCGGCTGCTGGACGTCGCCCGCGACACTGGCGCTCGGCTCGTCTTTGCGTCGACCTCCGAGGTCTACGGCGACCCGCTCGTCCATCCTCAACCAGAGAGTTACTGGGGCAACGTCGATCCCGTCGGCCCCCGTTCCTGCTACGACGAGGGCAAGCGCTTCGGCGAGGCGCTCGTAACCTCGTACCGGGCCAAGCACGGTGTGCGTGGCACGATCCTGCGGTTCTTCAACACGTACGGCCCGCGGATGCGCCGGGACGATGGTCGGGTGATGCCCGAGCTCATCTCCGCAGCCCTCGATGGCCGCCCGCTCAAGGTCCACGGCGACGGAACGCAGACGCGCTCGTTCTGCTATGTCGACGACCTCGTCGAGGCCGTCCTGGCCGTCACCCTCGATCCGCTCTCGGACGGACTCATCCTCAATGTCGGCAATCCCGAGGAAGTGACGATCCGCGACCTCGCCAAGCAGATCCTCCGCCACATCCGGCCCGACGGCGACATCGACTTCGTCAGGAAGCGCCAGGGCGACCCCGAGCGCCGACGGCCGGTCATCACCCAGATCCAGGACCGCTACGGGTGGTCGCCGAAGACGCGGCTGGCCGATGGCCTGGGTCGCACCATCAACTGGTTCGTCACGGAATCGGCGTCGGTCGTCCCGGCACCGGGCCCAGCGTTCCAGCCCGTCGAACTGACATCCTGAGGAGTTCATCGTGACCACGCGCGTCCTCGTCACCGGGGCGGGTGGCTTCATCGGCCACCACCTCGTCACCTATCTCAAGGAGCGGGGCTACTGGGTCCGCGGCGTCGATCTCAAGTACCCCGAGTACACGGACGTCGATGCCGACGAGTTCGAGATCCTCGATCTGCGCCGCTGGGACAACTGCCTGCGCGCCACCGAGGGCGTCGACGAGGTCTATGCCCTCGCCGCCGACATGGGCGGCATGGGCTTCATCTCGAGCCACCACGCCGAGATCCTCCACAACAACGCGCTCATCAACCTCCACACCCTGGAGGCCGCGCGGGAGAACGGCGTCCGCCGCTATCTCTACAGCTCGTCGGCCTGCATCTATCCCGAGTATCTCCAGACCGACGCCGACGTGAAGCCGCTGCGCGAGCAGGACGCGTATCCCGCCCAGCCGCAGGACGCCTACGGCTGGGAGAAGCTCATCACCGAGAAGCTGTGCGAGTACTACGCCAGCGACTATGGGCTCGAGACCCGGATCGTCCGCTTCCACAACATCTACGGCCCGAACGGGACATGGGACGGTGGTCGCGAGAAGGCGCCGGCGGCGCTCTGTCGCAAGATCGCCCAGGTCGAAGACGGCGGCACGATCGAAATCTGGGGCGACGGCGAGCAGACGCGTTCGTTCTGCTACATCGACGACTGTGTCGAGGGCATCTATCGCCTCATGCAGTCCGACCATCGCGAGCCGCTCAACCTCGGTCGCGACGACATGATCTCGATCAACGGCCTGGCCCGATTGATCATCGACATCTCGGGCAAGCGTGACATCGAGCTGCGTCATGTCGAGGGTCCCCAGGGCGTGCGCGGTCGCAACTCCGACAACACGCGTCTGCGCGAGGTCCTCGGCTGGGAGCCCGGCATCGGGCTGCGCGAGGGTCTCGAGCCGACCTACGCCTGGATTGAGCAGCAGGTCCGCGCCCGCGACGAGAGCCGGTGGCAGGAAGCGATCCCGGTCGCGTCCGCCGGCTGATCCAGCGCGTCGACGTCCTCGGCGTCGGCATCAGCGCCATCGACATTCCGACAGCCGTCGACGAGATCGGGCGTTGGGTCGCGGAGCGTGAGCAGCACTACGTCTGCGTCACCGGCGTCCATGGCGTCATGGAGAGCCAGCGCGATCCGGAGCTGCTGCGGATCCATAACGCATCGGGCCTGACAACGCCCGACGGCATGCCGATGGTCTGGGCCGGCCACCGCGCCGGTGCCAATTGGATGACGCGCGTCTACGGTCCGGACCTGATGCTCGCGCTGTGCGCGAGAGCCGCCGAGCTCGGCTGGCGGAGTTACTTCTACGGCGGCCGCGAGGGCGTGCCCGAACGACTCGTCGAGCGGCTGACCGCCCGGTTTCCGGCGTTGCAGGTCGTCGGAACGTACTCACCGCCGTTTCGGCCACTGACGACCGAGGAGGACGACGAGATCGTGGCCCGGATCAACTCGGCCCAGCCGGATCTCGTGTGGGTCGGGCTCAGCACGCCCAAGCAGGAACGCTGGATGGACGCTCACGTCGGCCGCCTGGAGGCGCCGGCGCTGCTCGGCGTCGGCGCCGCGTTCGACATCCATGCCGGCACGCTCGCCCAGGCGCCGACCTGGGCCCAACGCAACGGCCTCGAGTGGGCGTACCGCCTCTACCGCGAGCCACGTCGGCTGTGGCGCCGTTACCTGTACAACAACCCTCGGTTCGTTCTCGGCATCATCCGGCGTCCTCCGCGGCTGAGGGCGGCCGACGAGGCTTCGACTGCTTCCGCCGCTTCGCAGAATCCGCCTTCTCCCCCGGTCGACGTGTCCGCGCCGGGCGCTTCTTCGGGGCGCTCGGAGCCTCGGTCTCAGGCCCGGCCGACTGAGCGGCTGCGTGACTCGGTCGAATCAAGGGAACGGCAGGGCCGGGCCGGGAACTGAGCATCGCGATGGGCTGGACACTCGCTGATCGCGGTTGCATCGAGCTCGGATCCGGCCACTGCGCCTTTCGGCCGGCTCGCCGATCATCCTCGGCCAGCTTGATCGAGGCGAGACCAAGGCCGATGCTCGACCAGAATGGGATCCCACCCTGGGGTCCCTCGAGATAGACGTCGAACGACATGTTGGTCATGGACGCCAGCCAGTAAACGACGAGGACCCCAAAGACCTGGACCCAGACTGTCTGGCCGTTGCGGCGTGCAATCCATGCCGCCCGCAAGAGGCTGACGGCGTATCCGCCCTGCAACAGGACCCACAACGCCAGACCGGGTACGCCGGCCCTGGCGAGGATCGCGATGTGGCCATTGTGCGGCTCGCGCAGCGCACCGCTTTCCAGAACCTGGAAGCCATCGTCATCGGCGAGATTGATCCCGAATCCCTTGCCCGTCCAGAAGTACGGGCCTTCCAGGGTGTACTTGAAGATCGTGTCCCACCAACGAAGCCGCCACTCCTTCGTGCCGTCGACGATCGGGTCGTTCTGGGGCACGACAACGCTCATGAGGTTGGTCGCGAGCTGCTGGAATGAGAGTCGGCGCTCAATACCGAGATTGACTTCGGGGTTGATCAGGCCGATCGCGCCAATGAGCACCGCTGAGATCAGGACCACGCGGATCCAGCGGATCGATGATCGGACGAACAGGAAGGCGACGCCCGCGCACATCGCGGCGAGCATCGAGGCCCGGTTCACAGCGCCGACGAGTGCCGTCGTTCCGAGCCAAGGCAGCCAAAACAGCGTTTCGCGCGCCCCGGTCATCATCGTGCTGAGCCCCACGATGACGAGTGCCCCCGCGGCCGCCAGGTTTACGCCCGTGTCGCCCGTTTTCACAAAGAGCACCGGCACGGAACCCGGGTCGGGCGAGCCGGCTGAGATCGAAAAGAGGACGGCGATCGGCGCCCACAGAATGTAGAACGGCAGGATCCTTTCGATTGCTCCAAGGAGGGAATCAATATCTGAGCGCCGGACTGTCAGCGATACCGCGATCGCGAACAAGGCGTAGCCCCAAACGACACCGTCTCTGAATGCGTCGATCTGATACGTGCCCACGAACGGCACGGTTCGAATTGCGCCCCACGCCATGAAGGCCGCAATGAGTAGATGCAGCACATGGAGACGCCGAATTCGGAGGGCCGAGATGCTCGCGATCGCCCCGAGCGCGAGCACCATCTCCCCCACGTAGACCGGCGGCACCCCGCGATAAGCCAGGCCGCGACCGAAAAACGCATAGCCGAGGAAGAGGACCCCGACTGCGACGACAAACAGGCGCTCTACGCGAGCCCCGAGTGCGACGAGCCAGATTGCCGAAACACCGACGAAGGCGGCGACGAAACCGTAGGGCGGCGCGAGACCGACGAGTGCGCCCGCGGAAACAGCGAGGACAACCGCGACGAACGCGAATGCGACGCTGCGGCGCAGGTCCGCGGTGTCGGGCAAGCCGCGGATCGCAAACTGTCGAAGCATCAGCCGCCCGGTTAACCCCGACCTTCTACCGTCGTAGGTCCTCCAGCGAGCCCGGATTGCTGGTCAGATTCAGAGTACCGCTGGTAGTAACCGGTGCCGACTGTCGCGTCGATGGATCGCTTGTTCAGCGTCGCTCCCAGGATACGCGCCCCCGAACGGGTCAGTGCGTCACGAGCCATGCGCACCGCAGCTGTCGGCGTGCGGCGCGTGTCGATCACCAGCAGCGTCCCATCCGTCATCGACGCCAGCAAAGCGGCGTCGGTCACCGAGTTGAGCGGCGGGCTGTCGATAACGACGATGTCGGCGTCCTTGGCCAATCGATCGACGAGGTTCCGCATGCGTTGCGAGCCGATGAGCTCGGCCGGATTCGGCGGCAGCGGGCCAGTCGTCAATACCTGAAGTTCTGGCTGTTCGGTCGGCTGGAGCACGCTGGCAGGATTCTCGGACGTTGTTCGCAGCATGCTCGACAGGCCGCGTTCGTTGCTCAGCCGAAGGAGGTTGTGGACATCGGGCCGGCGCATATCCGCGTCGACGAGGACGGTTTGTCTGCCGGCCTGCGCGAAAGCCACCGCGAGGTTCGCGGCAATCACCGTCTTGCCCTCACCCGGAGTCGCACTCGTGACGAGGACCGTCTTGAGCGGGCGATCGAGCGCCGCGAACTCGAGGTTCGTGCGAAGCGTCCGGAAGTTCTCCGCGGCCACCGAACGTGGATACAACAGCGTCGCTACGCGATAGATGGGTTCCATCGAGTTGTCCGTGTGCATCTTCACGATCGAGCCGAGCGTCGGCATCCCGGAGACGGCCTCGACCGCGTCGGGTGTAGCAACGCGGTCCTCGAGCGTCGCCCGGACGTAGGCGAGCCCGATGCCGACGCCGAGCCCGAGCAGCACCGCGAGCAACGCGTTGAGCAGCGGCTTCGGCGCAACAGGTTCGGGTGACGCTGACGCCGGACTGATGACCGAGAGCAGGTTGGACGACGAGCGCAGGGAGTTCAGGACCTCGGCGTAAACCTGGCGCTGCTGAGTCAGATTCGCCTCGATCTGCAGGAGCTGCTGATCCTCCGTCTGCGTCCGGTTTCGGATCTCCCGCAACCCGGCGGCATCGCGCTCGGACTGAGTAATCGCTGCCCGAATTGCCTTCAGGTCATTCTCGACGTCCTGCTGGTTCTGGACCTGGGGACCCTGGATTGACTCTGACGCCGCCAGGAGTTGTTCGACGATCCCATCGGCGATCTGCGTGGCTCGTTGGGGGGATTCGTCGGTGACTGAAATCGCGAGCAGCGAGCTGTCTCGCGGCGCGTCCGCAACAACGTTCTTGCGCAGGTCCTCCACGGTCATGTTCAGGCCGAGCTTGTCGATGGCCGATTGGAGGACCTTGTTGGTGGTCGTGACCGCCTCGTAGGTTTGAGACAGGTTCTGCGCCGCCTGGATTTGATTGAGATCCGGGTTGGGCGTCGTGAGCGACTGACCGACGACCAGCGTTACGCTGGCTTGGTACTGACGAGGCAGGATCGAGCTGACGGCGACCGCGGCAATCGCGGCGATTACCACCGTCGCAATGATGATCCGGATTGAGCTGCGCAGGATCGCGAGCTGGTGGCGAAGGTCCACACTGGTCTCCGAGCGGGGCGAGAAGTATAGGTCGAGTCAACCTGGGGGCGTCCCTGTGACGGCCTGCGATGATGCGCAGTGACACGCAGCGGATGCCCGGTTAAGCGCTCCGGGGAGTGGCGACCCGCCAACGGAGCGATGCGTCGAGATCGCCTCGCTGGATCAAGGAACGCAGGTGCGCAATCCGCTGGTAGCGAGGGCCCTCGAACTCATCCAGGGTCAGGCCAACCGCCATGTAACTCTCATACAACTGCCGGGCGCCTCGACGGGCCGTCCAGGTTGCGCGGAACCCGAGTTCGCTCGCGATCCGGTCGCAGTTGACCCGATAGTTGCGGGTGTCGGGCGAGGCGTCGGGCGCCAGCGTGACCTCGCAATCCGGAACGGTTACGGCGACGATCTCCGCAAGCTCCCGGATGCGAAAGTTCTCGGATGTTGTTCCGACGTTGAAAGCCCTGTCGTGGATCAACTCGCGTGGGGCATTGAGGACAGCCAGAAAGGCGCGGCTTATGTCCTCGATGTGGACGACGGGGCGCCACGGACTGCCGTCGCTCTTGAGGCGAATCTCTCCGGTCGTCGCGGCCCAGGCAACGAGATTATTGAGCACCACGTCGAACCGCAGGCGGGGCGATACGCCGTACGCGGTGGCGCTCCGCAGGTATGTTGGCGAGAAGGCATCTGAGGCGAGCTGCGACAGGTCCCGCTCGGACGCGACCTTCGACGCGCCATAAGCAGTTACGGGATTGAGGTCGGCGTCCTCGGTGAGATACGCCTCCCCACCGGACGCACCGTAGTTGCTACACGACGACGAGAAGACAAACCGGCTCACCCCCGCATCGCGCGCGAGTTCGGCGAGCCGCACGGTTGCCCGATGATTGACGTCGGCGGTGATCTCAGGGTCCAGGTCACCGAGCGGATCATTGGACAGTGCTGCGAGATGGACGACCGCCTCGAAGCCATCGACGTCCTGTCGTTGAACGTCGCGCAGATCGCGCCAGATCGCCGGAACCTCGACCATGTCGGCCGGATCGCCCCACGTGCAGCGCCGATAGAGGTCGCTATCGAGGCCGACAACGTCATGCCCCGCATCGACGAGCGTGCGGGTCATGATGGTGCCGATGTATCCGAGATGCCCGGTAACAAGAACTCTCATCGCGAGTCTTCCCCCCATGCCGCTGGATCACGGGTCCGGAGGCCGCATCCTACCCACTGCTGCCGTCCGAAAGTCTGCGGGTCTTTCGGTGGAACGAGGTTATTGGTGCGTTCCGGCACCGCCGATCGGTACCTATCTCGACCGGCCGAACCTACCACGACGCCCAGATCGCGCTCTCAAACCGGCGCGCGGCGTCGACGAGAAGGCTCGAAACCCGGTCCGGAAGCCTGACCATGATCGCGAAACCGAGCCGGATCGGCCGCCAGCGCCCAGACCATCCGAGCGCCCGGACGGACGGAAGCGAAAAGAGTGCCATAGTCGCTCGAGCGCCGGCCACATCGTGGGCTCGCAACCGTCGATACGTCCCGCCCAGGATCCACTGGTGGAACCAGTCGGCCTGCGTGCGACGCACGATTGCGCGCGGCAGCACATTCGTCGCCGCGGCTCGCTGGAAGATCGTCATGAGAGTCTGGACGACCCCCTCGTTGAACATCGACTCGGTGGCCGCCTCATCGTGGACTGTGTAGGCGGCGACCGTGGCAGGCTCGCACGCGACACCAAAGCGCGCGAATAACCGGACCAGCAGATCGAAGTCCGTGGGGTTTCCGACGGCAGGGTCATAGACGCCCACCACGTCGTAGGCGTCACGTCGAACCACCAGGGCCGGCATGCGAACAAAGGACGATTCGGTGAGCAATCGACGCATCGCCACCGATGGCTCGAGAACGGTTCGGCGCGAGAAAGCCTGTCGGCGACGAACGTGCCCGTCAGCGTCGACGACATCGACCCCGAACAGAACCACGCAGTCGTCTTGACCGCGCAACGACTCGAGTATCAGCTCGAGGCCCCCCGGGAGCAGGTAATCGTCGTCGTGGAGGATCAGGAGGTACCGGCCTGTTGCCTCGCTGATGCAGCGATTGAAATTCCCGATTGCCCCGAGCCCGGGACGATGCGCGAGGTAACGGATTTGACCGGGCCACCCGGTCGCGACCCGTTGGAAAACCGGTTCGCCCTCTTCGGGGCCGTTGTCGGAGACCACAACTTCGATCCGCGGAGCGAGCCGTTCATTGCCTGAAAGCACGGATCGAAGAGCCCGCTCGAGCATCTGCGGGCGGCGATGCGTGGGAACACAAACGCTGAGCTCCCAATCGGGCGGGCGGGGTCTGGAGTTCTCGTTCACACGCAGCCTCGACCTCGGGAACGAATGTCATCTCCTCGCGATGCCAGAAGCACCGGGCGACATTTGCCCAGACGCATCGAGGCCACCCCCCAGATCCACCCAGGGCCACCTTCGTGGCCGCAGCTGTGCCCACCGCCCGCTTCGGGTCTCGAACGGAGGTGGTACCGCGAAACATACCGGGCTTTGTCCATGTTCTCCACTCGCCCGATCGAGTTTGTTGCCGGGATGCACCTCGACGGCTCCACGCCCGACAGCGGCCCTCCGGGTGACGTGGGCACAAACCCCTGCCGACGGGTTGCGACCCCGTGACGCGGCAGCGGGACAGTGCAAACAATCTGCACGCTACAATCTGCGCCCACATTCCACGAACGAACGGGCGAGACTGGGGGGAACCTTCTTGTGCGGCATCGCGGGCTTTCTTGACCCGGGCAGCGATCGGGGTCCGGAACTCCTGCACCAACACGTGCTCAAGATGACAAATAGGCTCGCGCACCGCGGGCCCGACGACGAGGGCACGTGGGTCGATGCGAGCGCGGGTATCGGTCTTGGGAGTCGGAGACTCGCCATCATCGATCTGTCACCCGAGGGCCATCAGCCGATGCACTCGCCCTCGGGCAGGTACGTGATCACGTACAACGGCGAGATCTACAACGCTGCCGCGGTTGCTCGCTCACTGGAGTCGGCTAACGTGGCGCCGCACTGGCGCGGCCATTCGGACACCGAGGTAATTCTTGCGGCCATCGAGGCGTGGGGTCTCGATTCGGCGCTGGAATCGTTCAATGGCATGTTTGCGTTCGCGCTCTGGGACCGGCAGAGCGGAACGCTCCGCCTGGTACGCGATCGACTCGGCGTCAAGCCGCTGTACTACGGCCATATCAAAGGAACGCTCGTTTTCGGCTCTGAATTGCGCGCAATCACCGCGTATCCGGACGCCAGCCTCTCGATCGATCGGGCGTGGCTGGATCGCTACCTCCGGGAGATCCACACGCGGCCCGACGAAACGGTCTACACCGGCGTTCGCAGCGTGGCGCCGGGGACCTATCTGACGTTCGAGCACGGCGTGCAGGCGTCCGAGCGCGTGTACTGGTCAGCAATCGAGAAGGCAGAGGTCGGGTATCGAGAGCGATTCGCGGGCACTGAGAGCGATGCGGTCGACGCGCTCGACAATCTGCTTCGAGACGCGGTTCGCTTGCGCACGGTCAGTGATGTGCCTCTGGGCGTTCTGCTCTCGGGCGGAATCGATTCGTCCACGGTTCTGGCGCTGCTACAGGATCAGAGCTCGCGGACGGTCCGCAGTTTTTCCATCGGCTTTCCCGACTCGGCCCTCGATGAGGCGCCAGCTGCGAGGAAGATCGCCAGCCATATCGGCTCTGATCACACTGAGCTCTATATGGCTCCCGAGGACATCATCGAGCTCATTCCATCATTGGCGCGGCTGTCCGACCAGCCGCAATCCGATCCGTCGTACGTATCCAACTACGTTGCCTACAGACTCGCGAGACACCACGTGACGGTCGCCCTCGTGGGGGACGGAGGCGACGAAGTATTCGGCGGCTACCACCGCCATCGATGGCTGCCGCGAGTGTGGCGGCGGCTTGGCTGGATGCCGGTCGGGCTCCGTGAACAGGGGGCTCGAGCGCTGACGTCGGTCACGCCGGCCACCTGGGACAAAGTGTTCGGCGTGCTGGCACCGGCGCTCCCGTCTCGTATGCGCGAGCGAACGCCTGGAGCAAAGCTGCACCGGCTCGCCCGCTGGATCGCATCAGCCACGCCCGAGGAGATGTACCGCGTCCTCGCGACTCGGTGGGACAGCAGCGACACACTTCTCGTCGGCCACAACTCTGACGAGGCATTGTCGCCGTTTGAGTTCACCGCACTCGACGGGGGATTCGAACTGCTGGAACGATTGCTTGCGCACGAGCTCGTAACGACGTTCGTTGACACCCAGCTCATCAAGGTCGATCGCGCAAGCATGGCTGTGAGCGTCGAGGCACGCGTGCCGTTCATGGATTATCGAGTCGTCGAGTTCTCGTTTGCGCTGCCACCTGCCTTCAAGGTTCGGGGCGAAACCGGGAAGCTCATCCTTCGACGAGTCCTGCACCGATACGTGCCGGAAACGTTGTACCAGCGCCCGAAGATGGGATTCCATCTACCTCTGAGCACCTGGCTCAGAGGTCCGTTGCGGGACTGGGCGGAGGATCTTCTCGACCCGACGTGCATTCGGCAGGAGGGACTGTTGGAGCCCGGGCCGATTCAGGTCAAGTGGCAGGAACACCTCAGTGGACGCCGGGATCGTGTCGACCATCTGTGGCCGGTCCTCATGTTCAGATCGTGGTTGCGATACCAGGGCTCCGACGCCGGCGTCGCGTAAGCGTGAGCGGCAAGTGTTCAGCGACGCACGACTGATCTCCAAGGGCTCGACGCTTCAAGCTGACATCTGCGTGATCGGCGCCGGAATCGCCGGGATCGCACTTGCACGGGAGTTCATCGGGCGGGCCGAGAGCGTGATCGTGCTGGAAGGCGGCAGCCTCGAGTTCACCAAGTCGCTGCGCGATCTGCCGACCGTGATCCGGCGCCACACACTCGGCGAGCAAGCACTCGCGAGAGGTCAAAACGCAGGCCAGCCCTACTATCCGCTGAGATTTACGAGGGCGCGGGCTTTCGGCGGCTCCTCGCGCGCCTGGCACGAACACCGTGGCCTTCAGGCCCATCCACTGGATCAGATCGATTTCGAGCCACGAGATGGGTGGCCAGATCATGGTTGGCCGATCGATCGGTCGGCGATTGATCAGTTTTACAGGCGTGCTCAGGAATTATGCGGGTTGGGGCCTTTCGCCTATGACGTGGAGACATGGGAAGCCAAGGGGTTCGGCACCCGACTGCCGCTGGATCCGCACGTCGTGAGGTCCGAGATCTTCCAGTTCGGGGAGCACAGCAAGTTCGACCGATACGAGGCTGAGTTTGGCGCGTCCGAGAACGTCGAAGTCGTCCTCCACGGCACGGCGGTGAACCTCGCGGCCACCGGCCCACGCGTCGAGCGGATCGACTGTGCCACTCTGTCCGGAAACCGATTCAGCGTTCAGGCACGCACAGTCGTCCTGGCCGCCGGCGCAATCGAGACAGCGAGGCTCCTCCTATCCTCGACGGACGGCCACCCCGCGGGCGTCGGCAACAGGCACGATCTCGTCGGCAGGTACTTCATGGAGCACCCGGACGCGGCCGTCGGCTACCTGTTTCCGGCCCCGGACGTCGATCTGAACGCATTCGCGTTGTATCAACACCAGCGCGCGGGCGATCACCTGACGATAGAAGCCATGTTTCGGCTGAGCGACGCCATGATGAAAGGCGAACGCCTGCTTAACGCCGTGCTGCGGCTCCGGCCGACGTTCAAGTCGGGCACGTCGCCTGCGGTTCAGTCCGCGCAGGTAATCCGGCGATCCGTGCATTACGGCGTACCCACTCCCGGATTGGCGAGGCACGCCATGAAGGCCGTCCTCGGCATGGGCGATATCGTTCGGCATTACGCGACGTGGCGCTCGCGCGGGGACGCCACCGTGTTTGGCATCGATGTCATGGCCGAGCAGGCGCCAGAACGCGACTCCCGGATCAGACTCGGGAGGCGCCGAGATGCACTCGGCGTGCCGACGACGGTCCTCGATTGGCGCTTGACCAGGCCAGATTGGGACTCAATCTTCCGAACCCTCGAGATCTTCCGGGAGGGCGTACGCCAGGCAGGCATCGGCACGGTGGTTTCCACTGTCGGTGCTGGGAGACCGACTCCGGCGGTATTCGGTAACTGGCATCACCTCGGAACGACGCGCATGCACCGCGATCCGACAAAGGGAGTCGTGGACGAGAACTGCCGGGCGCACGAGCTGGAAAATCTCTATATCGCCGGAGGTTCGATCTTTCCGACTGGCGGTTATGCCAACCCATCATTGACGATCGTCGCGCTCGCGCTGCGCCTCGCCGATCACCTCAAATCGACCCTGAACTAGGTTCCGTCCGGCCACGCCAGGCGCGCACGCGTACGAGCCACGGTGCCGCGGTGCAACAGATCCCGTCCTGGCGGTCTAGCTGAGCGCTTGCGGCCGCCTATCATGCTCGTCCGGGAGGGAGACGTCTGGCACTGGGGGCCCAGGACACGGGCTGCCGGACGTTTTGCCGGGTCTGCAACTGATAGGGGCGCAAGGAGCCTTACCGTGTCCGCGACGACCGCTCGCCCCGGGGGGGAACCAGCGGCTGTTGAGCCGCGCGCCGCTCTGCCGGCGACAACACAACCACAGATACCGGCGACGAGACCGCGTCTTCGACTTCGGGTCGGGGAGAAGGTGCAGGTCCGACCGGCACACGAGATCCTCGCAACGCTTGACGATGAGGGCCGATTGGACGGCCTGCCGTTCATGCCCGAGATGCTGCGCTTCGCAGGCCAGACGTTCAGCGTCTATAAGCGGGCGGACAAGACCTGCGACACGATCGAATGGACCGGTCTTCGGCGTCTCCAGGACTCCGTCCACCTTGGGGAATTGCGATGCGACGGGTCGTCGCATGGAGGTTGTCAGGCGGGCTGCCTGTTGTTCTGGAAGGAAGACTGGCTGGTTCGAACCGACGAACCTGGCGATGCCGCAAGCGCCATCAGTAAGGACGAAGACGTTGATCGTTCCTCGCCGATGCCGACCGAAACGCCGCTCGGGTCAGTGCTGAGCGATGCGAGCAGCGCCGGTATGGCGACGGCCGAACCCAGGAATGGTCACGGCACAGTCACGAACGGTCACGACAGAGCAACGAACGGTCACGACCGGGGCGCCGGCGTGGGGCGCTCGTTCGGCGGCCCTACCGTCGAGCAACTGACCCTGGCGGCCCACCGGACGGGAACGCCAGCTGACGCCGAGTCTTACACGTGCCAAGCGACAGAGCTGCGGCGTGCCACTGCTCCGCTCGAATTCTGGGACGCACGTCAGTACGTCGACGACGTACGGTCCGGCAACGTGACCCTGGCTCAGGCAGCGATCGGTCTCACGATCGGGTTGTATAACAAGGTCCGCCGTTTGCTGCGATTGCAGCCGTATCCGCTGATCGTCGGGCGCCTGGTCCATACCCCGACCGAGAGTCTCGATCTTCAACCTGGTGAGATGGTCGAGGTGAAGAGCAAGGAGGAGATCGAGGCGACGCTCGACGCCAACCACAGGAACCGGGGCCTTCACTTCGACGCCGAGATGCTCCGCTTCTGTGGCGGCCAATACCGGGTCCTTCGACGAGTCGATCGCATCATTGACGAGCAAAGCGGGCGGCTCATCAAGCTCCCCGGCCCATGCGTCATCCTCGAGAATGGCCTGTGTGATGGCCGCTATCATCGGTTCTGCCCGCGAAGCATCTACCACTTCTGGCACGAAATCTGGCTCAGACGAGTTGAAACACCCGGGGCAGCGAATCCAGGCGGCTAGCCAAAGACAAAGGGACGCAGTAGCCGGCTGCTTTACGCCCTCGTGAGCCGGGCTGGACTGGCCCGCCGAGCCGGTTGGGGAGTCGCGGATCAGGCCCTCGTAAGCCTCACGAACTTCGGCCTCGGCGTTGTCGCCGCTCGCGAGCTCGGCGCCGTCGAGTTCGGCGCGTTTGCGATTGCGTTTTCCGCCTACCTGATAGCCATCAGCGTCACGAGGGCCGTATCGACGCAGCCACTTGCGATCCGGTACACCGACTCGAGGGATGGCTGGGGGGACGCCGCCAGTGCCGCACTGGGGCTGATCACTGTCATTGCCGTGATCGGAAGCGCGGGTCTGTTGGTGACGGCCGGCATTGTCGGTGGCCCGCCGGGCCCGGCGTTTCTGGGCATTGCGATCGCTCTGCCCAGCCTGCTCATCCAGGATGGATGGCGGTCGGTGCTGTTCACTGCCGGCCGTGGTGGAGCGGCGTTCACCCTCGACTTGATCGTCGCGGTCGTCCTTGGCGGCGGCGTCCTCTCTTTGGCGGTCTTCGGGTGGGCGTCGCTGCTTTCAATCACCCTGTGCTGGGGTGTGGCCGCCACCATCGCTTCCATCGTTGGCGTCGCGGTGGGCGGCGTCGCACCGAGCATTCCACGTGCGGAGCGGTGGCTGCGCGAACACCGGGACATCACCGGGCATCACCTCACGGGTGATCTTTCCGTCGCCGGCGCACTCCAGCTGACCATGTTTGCGGTGGGGCTCATCGCCGGGCTGGCTGCCGCCGGCAGCATTCGCGGGGCTCAACTGCTCGTGGGACCGGTCCTGGTCTTTGCTCAAGGCATCTTCCTGGTCGCGGTCCCCGAGGGGACACGACTGCTCAAGAGATCGCTCGACCACCTCCGACGGGCGGTCGCGGGCGTCACGTGGCTTTTGGGCGCGATCTTCGCGGGATGGACGGCTGTACTGCTGTTGCTCCCGCCGGCCGCCGGTCACGCGATGCTCGGTGCGAGCTGGGAGGGTGCGAGATCAGTGCTCGTGCCCATGGCGTTGGCCTGGGCAGGACTCACCGCCACAACGGGCCCAATCGTGGGTCTGCGGGTCCTCGCCGCCGCGCAGCGCACGCTTCGGGCGAGCCTCGTGTCATCTGCACTGATCCTTGGCGGCGGCGTCGCCGGAGCATGGATTGGCGGCGGTGTCGGGGCAGCATGGGGGCTCGCTATTGCGCTGTCCTTGTCCGCATCCCTCTGGTTCTGGGAGTTCGGTAAGGGCGCCGACGAGCACCGCGAACGGAAAGAGCCGTCTCAGAGCCTGGAATTTGCTGAGGCGGGCCCTGGCGGAACCTGATCAGCTTCAGCGGACAGCCGGCCGAGAGGTCGTCACCCGTCGCATGTCGTCAGCCCTGTTCGTGCCGACTCGCGACGTGCCTGATCCCGACACTTCTCGGAAGGCCGTCGATGACGCCGAGTGGTTCCTCGTCCGGCACGCTGACGGCCCAGTCGCAGCCTTCGTTCTCGAGGCGCTCGCCTACTGGCCGACCATCGGTAGATGATCGGTCCGCGATAGGCCGATCGCGGCAATGCGTGTGATCGGTAGCACGAGAGCCGCGGGCATGTGGATCAGACCAGCCAAGGCGGCACGAACGGGGAGCCACCGTGGCGACCGGCCGATCGCCCGGATCTCCGGCATATCGAACAGCTGGTACACCGATACGGCGCCGGCCCGATCGCCGAGGCGGAGGCGGCGAAATGTGCCTGCAAGGATGAACTGGTGGAACCAGTCCGCACGGCTGCGTCGAACCAGCGCCGGGCTCAGGACGTGCATCTGCTCGACGCGGTCGAATATCGTCAGCAGCGTCCTGACGGTTGGAGCCGTGAACATGGCGGTCGTGAGCGCAGCCTCGTGGACTGTGTACGCGGCAACCTGGCTCGGGATCCATCGGATGCCGAACCGGCTAAAGAGCCGCGTCCACATGTCGAAATCGGTCGGGTTGCCGACCTCCGTATCGAATTTCCCGACCTCATCGTAGGCGTCCTTTCGGACGACGATGGCTGGGAACCGAACAAAAGACGCCTCGTCGAGTAGGCGGCGCAAGGCCTCCGCGGGCCGCAGGTAACGCTCGACGGCCGCCGCTTGGCGGCGGATGACCCGGCCGGACTCATCAACGACCTGCACGCCGAACAGTAGAACGCGGTCGGTCTCAGTAGATCGTTCGATCACGTCGAGAATCGTCGATACGGCTCCTGGCAACAAGTAATCGTCGTCGTGGAGCAGCAGCACGTACCGGCCTTGGGCGAGCTCGACGCAGCGATTGAAGTTCGCGGCCAGGCCGAGGCGGGGGGTATTGGGCGCGTAGCGGAACCGGCCGGTCCAGTCCCTGGTCACGTCGCGAATAGCCGAATGAACGCTCGGATCGGTCGAATCATCCGCGACGACCACCTCGAACGCCGCGTCGGCGTCGATCCCGCCTATGACCGACTCGAGCGCGCGGCGAACCAGCACCGGCCGGTTGTAGGCCGGAATGCAGATACTGAGCGCGGGTTGCGCTCCTGTCGTCTCAACCGATCCGACGGGTTTTGATCGGAGGGCAGAGCGGTGATCTCGCTTGGCGTTCACAGCGCGGGTAGGGCCCTCATGACGGCGACACGGTGCGTCGGGCCAGGGGATGTGGTCGTTCCCCAGCTCTGACAGGCTACCAAACGAGCTTGCGCGCGTGAAACCCCTCTGCAAACCCCTCTGGCGCCCGGCACTCGGCCCCGCGTAGCCGCGCGAGGCCGACGAACAGCTCCAGGTCGAACCAGTCTCGACCGGCTTGGCTGCCGAACGTTCGAACAAGGAGCTCTGCCTTGCGCTCGACGATCTCCCGTCGCAACTCGACATAGAGGTTCGGCGGCGTCAGGTCAGCGTCCCATTTCGGGATCTCGTATTCGAGGATCGCGTGGTCGCGGAACGTGTTCCAGGCGAGCTCCGCGACGAGTCGATGGTCCTGGTGGAAGTCATTTCGCCGCGGGACGAGCACGAGATCCGGCGAAGGCATTGCCTTGAGGCCCTCGAATCGTTCCTTGATGGATCCATATTGAGCAGGAAAGAAGCCATCACGGAAGTCGGCGATGTCGACCGTCACGTCGTCGACCCCGGCCAGCAATGCTGCAGCACCCGCCCGCGCCTCCTCAATCCGCGGGCCGCCCGCACTCAGGACCAGCCACTGGACCGATCGCAGCCGGCGCTCATCGGCAAAGCGGAGGATCGTCCCCCCGCAGCCGATCTCCAGGTCGTCGGCGTGGGCACCGATCGCCAGGACGTCCAAGGGCCCGTCAGCGCCCAGGCCGAAATGCCGCACGAGCCTATCGTACGTGAAGGGTCAGCCGGCCCGTGACCATTTGCGGCACCTGACGGAAAGGCGATTCGTTGCTCGTGGGCACCGAAACGAAGCGGGACGGCCGTTCGGGCCGTTCTCAGGCAGTACGATTGAGGGAGATGATGTTCGAGGGGGGAATATGAGCGCGCGCCGCCACTCCAGGGTCGCGCCCTGCCCGGCGGGTGACGACGTGCGGATCCAACGGCGACAGGCACGGCGATGAAGGTCGTGCTCTTCTGCGGGGGTCAGGGCACCCGCCTGCGCGATCAGAACGGCGCCGTCCCCAAGCCGATGGTCACGATCGGCCCGCGGCCGATCCTTTGGCACCTGATGAAGTACTACGCGTTCTACGGACATACCGAATTTATCCTGTGCCTGGGCTACAAGAGCGAAGTGATCAAGGAGTATTTCCTCAAGTACAGTGAGTGGCTGTCCAACGATTTCGTCCTTCGGAACGGCGGGCAAACCGTCGAGATGCTCAATTCGGACATCAGCGATTGGACGATCACGTTCGTGGACACCGGGCTCAGCGCGAACATCGGGGAGCGACTCCGGCTGGCGGAGCCGTACCTCGCGGGTGAGCCAGTCTTCCTCGCGAACTACGCGGACGCTCTGACGGACCTCGACCTGAACACTTACATCGACGACTTCCGGGACGCCAACAAGATTGCGATGTTCCTGGCGGTCCATTCGCCGCAGTCCTTCCACATCGCGTCGATCGACGACGACAACGTGTGCACGGCCATCGCCCCTGTCGGCGACTCCGATACGTGGATCAATGGCGGCTTTTTCGTCTTCAAGCAGGAGATTTTCGGCTACATGCGGCCGGGCGAAGAGCTCGTCGAGCAGCCCTTCGGCAGGCTCATCTCGGAGCGCCAGTTGATGGCCCATCGCCACCGAGGCTTCTGGCATGCGATGGACACGTTCAAGGACCGCCAGCTCCTCGAGGAACGCTATCAGGGCGGAAACGCGCCGTGGCTCGTCTGGAAGCCACGACGAAAGGGCGAGCCCGCGAGCCGATCACCGATCGGTGCGGGTGCTACGGGCGAATGATCTTCACCGAGCTCTCGCTGGCCGGCGCATACGTCGTCGACCTCGAACGGCGCGAAGACGATCGCGGCTTCTTCGCTCGAATGTTCTGCCAGCACGAGTTCGAGGATCACGGGCTCAAGCCGGTTATCGCCCAGGCAAACGTGGCGTACAGCACGCGGAAAGGCACCCTCAGAGGGATGCATTTTCAGTACCCGCCGGCCGCCGAAACGAAATACGTCCGCTGCACTCGCGGTGCCATCGTCGACATCATCGTCGACCTGCGCCCGGAATCGGCGACGTTCCTCGATCACGCCGTTGTCGAGCTCACAGAAGACAATCGGCGCGGGATCTACGTTCCGGAGCGCTTCGCTCATGGCTACCAGGTGATCTCGGACGGTGCCGAAACCACGTACATGGTCGGAGAGTTTTACTCACCCGGCGACGAGGGCGGTCTGCCCCACGACGATCCGCGGCTGGACCTGACCTGGCCGATGCCCGTGACTGAGATGAGCGCCAAAGACGCTGCCTGGAAGCCGTTCGACGAGATCGAACAGGAGTTGAAGCGGCGGATGCATCCGGAGCACGCGGAATGATCATCGTCGACCGCGCCCTGGAAGAGCGCGAAGAGGCGGGCCGGCCTATCCGGGTCGGGATGATCGGCGCGGGGTTCATGGGCCAAGGTCTGACGAACCAGATCGTGAACAGCGTCGCCGGGATGCGTCTCGTCGCCGTGTCCAATCGCCATCTCGAGCGAGCGACGAACGTCTTCCGGTACGCGGGAGCCGAGGACACCGTCGTCGTCGACGACGACCGCGCTCTTGAGAATGCCATCGCGAGCGGCCGGCCGGCGGCCACCGAGGATGCGATGCTCCTCGCCCGATCCGAAGCGATCGACATACTCGTCGATGTGACCGGCTCGGTCGAGTTCGGCGCCCAGGTCGTGCTCGAGGCATTCCGTCACGCCAAGCATGTTGTCCTGATGAATGCGGAGATCGACGCCACGATCGGCCCAATACTCCAGGTCTATGCCGCCAAACACGGCGTCGTCCTCTCGGCGTGTGACGGCGACGAGCCCGGGGTGGAATTGAATCTGTACCGCTGGGTTCGCGGCCTGGGCCTCGTTCCCCGTGTCATGGGCAACGTCAAGGGGCTTCAGGACCGCTACCGAAACCCCACCACGCAGCGCGGCTGGGCGGAGCAATGGGGCCAGAACGCCTCGATGGTGACCAGCTTTGCCGATGGCTCGAAAATCAGTTTCGAGCAATCGATTGTGGCAAATGCGACCGGTTTCTCGGTCCTTCAACGGGGCATGTCGCGAGGTCGCGAGTTCCACGACGACGTCACACAGTTGCCGAGTCTCTACGACATCGACGAACTCCGGTCACTCGGTGGGATCGTCGACTACACGGTCGGGCCAACGGGGGTTAAGGTCTACTGCCTCGCCGAGCATCCGGATCCCAAGCAGCGCCATTACCTCAAGCTATACAAGATGGGGGATGGCCCGCTCTATGCGTTCTGGATCCCGTATCACCTCGTTCATTTCGAAGTTCCCAACGCGATCGCCCGCGTCGTCCTGTTTGGCGATTCTGTTGCCCGACCGCTCGGTGGCCCGGTCGTGGAGGTATGTTCCTGCGCCAAGCGCGACCTCAAAGCAGGCGAAGTCCTTGACGAGTACGGTGGCTACACCACATATGGCGAAGCCGTGAACACCCAGGAGATGAGCGACGAGCAGTACCTTCCCGAAGGTCTGGCGGAGGGCTGTGTGCTCGTACGCGACGTCGCAAAAGACACGGTTCTCAGATATGACGACGTCGTTCTTCCGCCTGATCGCCTTGCCGATAAGCTCCGGGCGGAGCAGTACCGCCACTTCTCTGGCGCCACCTGGCTCGAAGATCGCCTGATGAGCGCAACGGCTCCACGTCAATGACGATTTCGAGGTGGTGCCCATCACTGCGGCAAATCCCTAGCGTGCCCGAGAGACTGTGACGGGTTAGGTCCATGGCGACGTTGATGCGGCGGCTGGCGGACAACAGCCGGCCTGGCTCACTCTCCAACAAACTCCGCCTCCGACGATGGCGCTTGTTCCTCGACCTCGTTCGGGACCTTCCTCGGCCGGTACGGGTCCTCGACGTTGGTGGGACCCAGAACTTCTGGACCCAGATGGATCCCGCTGATCAGCTCGGGTTTGAACTGGTGCTTCTGAATATCACCCAGGAAACGGTTACCCGGCCAAATATGCGAGCGGTCGTCGGTGACGCGGCTGACATGTCGAGCTTCGTTGACAAGGAGTTCGATGTGGTGATCTCAAATTCAGTGATCGAGCACCTGCCCGATCCCGACCGCCAGCGCCGAATGGCCCAGGAGATCAGCCGGGTCGGCCGCCGCTATTACGTCCAGACGCCAAACCGCTACTTCCCGCTCGAACCACATTTTCTCTTTCCGGCCTTCCAGTTCCTGCCGCTTCGCGTTCAGGTGTATCTGTTGACACACTTCTCGCTTGGCTGGTACGAGAAGCAGGCGACGCGTGCGGCCGCGCGCGATGTCGCTACGTCAATTCGGCTCGTGTCCGGGCGCGAGCTTCGACGATGGTTCCCCGGTGCGCGGATCGTGCGTGAACGCTTGCTGGGCTTCCCAAAGTCATTCATCGTGATCGGGCAGGAATAGCCTCTCGCCGCGCCCACCTTTCGGTGCCACCATCACCTTGGGCCGCCTTGACCGTACGTTGTGGTCAACGGGCTCGTCGCCACCCGGCGGCGAACGCCATCTCATCGATCGGGCCATGAGCGAAACAGGCGGGATGAGCCGGTGCGCAGCCACCGGTGAGGGGACGCCGCGCGGCGTCAGGCGGTCGATGCGCGCCGAGTCGGCTGATGGGTCCCGCGACGGGCGCCCAGGTAGACGCGCATCACGCGCCGAACGTCGTCGTCGTCGAGCTCGGCGTCGGCACGCAGTGCGCGCTCGACCTCACCGACCGGGTCCAGACTGTCGGAGGTCAGCGACCCGAAAAACCGCGTGGCGGTCGATTCGTCGGTGCTGTCACGGACGACCCGCGCAAGCCGGACGGCGGTCCGCAGCGTCGGTCGGCGCTCGCCGCGGACGATCCGCGATACGGTCGAAACGTTCACGCCGGAACGCAGAGCAACCTGGCGCAGCGACATTCGGCGGGCTCGAAGCTGGAGGGTGAGCCACTCCCGGAACTGGACTTCGTTGCGGTCGTTCATGGGCAAGGACCGTAGCCGGGCACGTCATCCGCCCCCGGCGGCCCGTCTGGTGTCGATCGATGGTCGGCTCAAAACCGTTGCAGGATGTCCTCACCGTCCCGGGTCCGGGTTGCGGCGGTGTATCGGCCGCCCGGTCCACGCTCAACCGTCGCTCGCGGTCAACGCTCCCAGTCGTTCGGTCAGGCGGAGGTTCTCGCGGTAGTCGATCGGGACCTCGACGAGCGAGGGGCCGTCGTGCTCGAGGGCGCGCATGAGCGTCGGGTAGAGGTCGGCAGCGTCGGTCGGCCGGTACCCGGTCAGTCCGAACGAGCGTGCGTAATCGACGAAGTCGGGGTTGCCGAACTCGACTGCGTACGGGCGTCCGAACTCGTTGCGCTGCTTCCAGTCGATGAGGCCGTAGCCGTCGTCGCGCCACACGACGACGGTCACGTTCGCCCCGATGCGACGCGCCGTCTCCAGTTCCTGGCTGTTCATGAGGAAACCGCCGTCGCCACAGAGGGCGACAACGTGCCGCTCCGGGTGGACGAGCTTCGCCGCGATCGCGCCGGGCAGCGCGATGCCCATCGCCGCAAAGCCGTTCGAGATGATCACTGTATTGGGCTCGTAGGCCTGGAACAGACGGGCGATCCAGACCTTGTGAGCGCCAACGTCGGAGACGACGATGTCATCGGGTCCGAGGGCGCGACGGAGATCGGCGACGGCCCGCTGCGGCTTGATCGGCCAGGTGTCGTCGGCGGCGCCCGAGTCGAGGTCGTCGAGGAGCGCCATTCGCAGGTCGGCGTGGACGAGGACCTCGCGGCTCTCGTGGCGGGCCGAGGCGTCGCGTCCGCCGATGCCCAGTGGGCGGACGGCCTCGAGCAGGCGTGTGAGCGTGCCCTCGATGTCGCCGATGAGCTCGATCTCCGGGCGATAGGCGGCATCGACCTCGGCGGGCTGCGTGTCGATGTGGATGATCCGCTTGTCGCGGTCCGGGTTCCAGCGGGCCGGCGAGTACTCGACGAGGTCGTAGCCGACCGATAGGACGAGATCCGCGCGATCGAAGCCACTCAGGACGTGGTCGCGGGCCTGGAGACCGACGGCCATCAGCGAGAGGTGCGAACGGTCGTCGATCGCACCCTTGCCCATGAACGTCACGGCGACCGGAACATGGAGACCCTTCGCGAGGGCGCGCAGCTCCTCTGAGGCGTGGCGGCGGAGGACGCCGTTGCCGGCAAGGATGATCGGCCGGTTCGAGGCCGCAAGGAGGCGGGCGGCATGGTCGATCGCCTCGGCGGTCGGCTCGGGGAAGTAGGCCTTGATCCGCTTCAGGGGACGGAGGCCAGTCCCCGCCTCGAGCGCGGCGCCGGCGAGGTTCTCGGGCAGCTCGATGTGCGTCGGTCCGGGCTTCTCGAGCTGTGCGACCCGGAAGGCCTTGCTGACGATCTCGGGGATCGCGTCGGCGCGCTGGATCCGCGTGTTCCACTTCGTCACCGGCCCCAGCATCCGGACGATGTCGACGACCTGGTGGGCCTCCTTGTGGAGCTTGTCGGAGCTCGCCTGACCGGTCAGCG